>Ga0308163_10004350_pt1 | contig 11315 bp, 10 predicted proteins | sample PhyTR1_FD_201037 | JGI IMG/M metagenome (GOLD analysis project Ga0308163, IMG submission 201037) | Phyllosphere microbial communities from UC Gill Tract Community Farm, Albany, California, United States - DLSLT.R1 | ecosystem: Host-associated > Plants > Phyllosphere > Unclassified | place: USA... | reverse complement strand
ATCGGCAATCGCGTAGTTGTGGTAGACGAAGGCGTCGAGGATCTGCCCGCCGGAGGACTTGGCGCCCTCTTTGCGGTTGCTGTCGCTGATGTCCTTGAACTCGCGGCTCTCGTCCTTCAGTTCGAAGTCGTACCAGTATTTGCCACGGACGAACACGCCGGTGTCGCCGTATTTCAATTCAAGGTCATGGATGCCCTTGAAGATCTTCGAAAAGGTTTCGCCGCTCTTGAAGTTGGCGTGCCCGTCATCGGAAGTCTGCGACAGGCCACGGCCGCCGTTGTTGACGCCGATAAGGTTCTTGTTCGGGCTCTGAGTAGACCAACTGGCACCGATCGACAGGGACGAGTCGAACTGGCCTTCGATTTCACCGACGTTGAAACTGACGCCGAATGCAGGCCCGGCGAGCGAGGAGGCAAGACTGACCGCCAGAGGCAGTTTCGCCCGGCGCCAGAACTGGTTTACTGAGGTCATCGACGCTACTCCATGTGCATTATTGTTATGGCAGTGAGTACTTTTAAAAACGCTGTGGAGGACCGGGCGCCAGGGCTGCCCGAAATCGCTCCAGAGTTGCTCGCCCCGTTCAGTGCGTGTGCTCCGTTTTCAAAAAGTCCTTGAGCGGACTATAGCCAGCGGGTGGTAGTGCTTGATCCCTCTAAAGTGTGATTTGCAGCCGCCAACCACTCTGGAACAGTCCTTTCGCCAGTCCGACACACGTCGGCACGGCAAGGATGGCTGATTTTTTCGATTTCACAAGCCAAGCGCTTGCTTGGTGGGTCTGGCGCGCCGGTTTCGGCGCGCCAGCAGGCACTTAGAGTGTCGAAAGGAAGGTGCTGTTGTTGGCCTGCCATTCGGTGATGTCGAGGCGGATGCGCTTCTTGTCGAGCTTGCCGACACTGGTCTTGGGAATTTCGGTAACAAGGGCGATCTGACTGGGGATCGCCCACTTGCTCAGGTGCCCCAGCTCGACGAACGGCTTGAGGTGTTCCTTCAGTTCCCGTGCACCGATCACCTGCCCTTCGCGGACCACCAGCAAGGCAAACGGGCGCTCGCCCCACTGAGGATCGGCGATGCCCACCACTGCTACTTCGCGTACCGCCGCATGCCGGCTGATGAGGTCTTCGAGGTCGAGTGAGGAGATCCACTCGCCGCCGGTCTTGATCACGTCCTTGATGCGATCACGAATATCGATCACGCCCATGCTGTCGAGCGTGGCGACGTCACCGGTGTGCAACCAGCCACCGGCCCAGAGCTCGGCGCCCTTCTGCGGCTCGTTGAAATAACCTTCGGTCAGCCATGGCGCGCGCAGCACCAGTTCGCCCTGGGTTTCGCCGTCGGCCGGAAGGAAATTGCCCTCGCCGTCGACAATCGCCGCTTCGACCAACGGCCCCGGCACGCCGGCCTTGATCCGGTAGGTGGTGCGCTCGTCTTCGCTGCCGGCCATCAGTTCGTCGTTGAGGTGCGCGCAAGACACCAGCGGCCCGGTTTCCGACATGCCGTACGCGGCCGTCAGCTGAATGCCACGGGCCTTGGCGTTTTCATACAGGCTGCGATTGAGTGCGCTGCCGCCGATGACGATCTTCCAGCCGCCGAAGTCGGCACCCTGCGCGGTTTTGGCGTTGAGCAGCATCTGCAGGATGGTCGGCACGCAATGGGAAAAGGTGACCTTCTCCTTGCGCCACAACTCCACCAGATACTCCGGATCGTAACGCCCCGGATAAACCTGCTTGAGCCCGAGCATGGTCGCCACGTACGGCAGACCCCAGGCGTGAACGTGGAACATCGGCGTGATCGGCATGTACACATCGTTGGTGCCGAGCAGCCGCACGCTGTCGATCGAACCCATGATCGTCGCCACGCCGATGGTGTGCAGCACCAGTTGCCGATGGGTGAAATACACGCCTTTCGGATTGCCCGTGGTGCCGGTGGTGTAGAACGTGGTGGCCACCGAGTTTTCGTCGAAGTCCTGAAAATCGTATTGCGCACTCGCGGCGGCCAGCAGTTGCTCGTATTCGCCGACAAGGTTCGGCAGCTCCGCGGTTTTCTCCGGGAGATCGGTCAGCAGCAGGGTTTTCTCCACCGTGGTCAGCTGCGGCGCGATGGCCTGATACAGCCCGACGAACTCGCTGTTGACCAGCACGAAGCGGTCCTCGGCGTGGTTCATGGTGTAGAGGATCTGCTCGGGCGACAGACGAACGTTGATGGTGTGAATCACCGCGCCGATCATCGGAATGGCGAACATGCATTCCAGGTAACGGTGGCTGTCCCAGTCCATCACCGCCACGGTGTCACCAGCCTTGACGCCGGCAGCCGTCAGCACATTGGCCAGCCGCGCAACCCGCTCGATCAGGGTCGGATAGCTGTAGCGCAACTGGTCGCGGTAGATGATTTCGCGGGTTTTCTCGTAACGGGCGCCGGACATCAGCAGCCGTTTGATCAGCAATGGATACTGGTAGGCCCCATCGGCCGGCGGAATGACCCGAGTCTGCAACATAAGAATCCCTTTTCTGACTGCACGGTGTTGGCGGAGAGATTCGTACTCTAGTGCGCCTGCATGACAGTCAAATCAGCCAAAGGAATGATTTGCAGAGCCGTACAAATGCTAGCTTTGCGCCACCATTTCGGGCCGAAGTTGAAGAAAACACGACCTGTGGGAGCGAGCCTGCTCGCGAAGGCGTCGGGTCAGTCGACATTTTTGGTGACTGGACTGGCGCTTTCGCGAGCAGGCTCGCTCCCACAGGGATTGATGTGTTCCAGTTCTCAATGCATCTCGGTGAACGCGATTTTCACGCCGAGAGCAATCAGCACCGCGCCCATGGTGCGGTCGAACCAGTGGCCCATGCGGGCGAAGCCGGCGCGCACGCGTTGCTGGCTGAACAGCATCGCCACCAGGCAGAACCAGATCGCCGTCGCCACCGCCAGGTAAACGCCGTAACCGGCCTGCACCGCCAGCGGTGTGTGCGGGTTGATCACCACAGTGAACAGCGAGAGGAAAAACAGCGTGGCTTTCGGGTTCAGGCCGTTGGTGACGAAGCCCGAGGTAAACGCGCCCCGCGCGGTGCGTACGCCGGTTTCCCGGTGCAAGTCATCGGTGACGGTTTTCGCCGGTTGTGCGCGCAAGGCCTTGAAGCCGATGTACAGCAGGTAAGCCGCCGCCGCCCACTTCAGCGCGTTGAACAGCACGATCGACTGCGACACGATCAGACCGATGCCGAGCAACGAATAGCCGACATGCAGGAAAATCGCCGAGCCCACGCCCAGCGCGGTCCATGTGCCGGCGCGGCGCCCATGGGTCACGCTCTCGCGCACGACCACGGCAAAGTCCGGGCCGGGGCTGGCCACGGCGAGCAGATGGATCAGGGCAACGGTCAAGAACTCGGTCCAGTACATGGGGGCTCCTTTGGGGCAGCTTGGGTCAATAAAAAATCTGTAAAGAACACAGTCCTGTGGCGAGGATATTTATCCCCGTTGGGTTGCGCAGCAGCCCCAAAACTTCTGTCTGGCCCGCTGGCAATGATTTTGCGACTGCTGCGCAGCCGATCGGGGCGGTGCGACGTTTCGCTAAATCCCCTCGCCACAGGGTTATGTGTCCGCCGCGGGGTCAGCGTAACGATTTGTTTCATCTGGTAGGCTCGGCAGAGTACGCCCTCCGCTCACAGCACAAAAGGTACAGTTGATGACGAACACGCGCCGCGCGGTATTCCTTGATCACCCTTCGCTGGATCTCGGCGATCTGGACCTCGGTCCGTTGCGCGAATGCTTCAGCGACTTGCAGCTGTTCGCCCAGACTCTGCCGGAACAGGTCAGCGAACGCCTGCACGGCGCCAGTGTGGCAATCACCAACAAAGTCGTGATCGACGCCGCTGCAATGGCTGCCAACCCGCAACTGAAACTGATCCTGATCAGCGCCACCGGCACCAACAATGTCGACCTCACTGCCGCCCGCGCTCACGGCATCACCGTGTGCAATTGCCAGGCTTACGGCACGCCGTCGGTGGCGCAACACACGATCATGCTGTTGCTCAACCTCGCCACGCGCCTGGCCGACTATCAAAAGGCTGTGGGCGCAGGCCGCTGGCAACAGGCGAAACAGTTCTGCCTGCTCGACTACCCGATCGTCGAACTGCAAGGCAAAACCCTCGGCCTGCTCGGGCATGGCGAACTTGGCGGTGCCGTGGCGCGGTTGGCCGAAGCATTCGGCATGCGTGTGTTGCTCGGGCAGATTCCGGGGCGCCCTGCTCGACCGGATCGCTTGCCGCTGGAAGAACTGCTGCCGCAGATCGACGCCCTGACCCTGCACTGCCCGCTCAACGAGCACACCCGGAACTTCATCGGCGCCGGCGAACTGGCCGCGATGAAGCCCGGCGCATTCGTGGTCAATACCGCTCGTGGCGGCTTGATCGACGAGCAAGCGCTGGCCGACGCTTTGCGTAGCGGCCACCTCGGCGGTGCGGCGACCGATGTGTTGAGTGTCGAGCCACCGACCCAGGGCAATCCGCTGCTCGCCGCCGATATCCCGCGCCTGATCGTCACCCCGCATAACGCTTGGGGCAGTCGCGAGGCGCGCCAGCGTATCGTCGGGCAACTGAGCGAAAACGCCCAGGCGTTCTTCAGCGGTGAGGCGCTGCGGGTCGTCAGTTGATAAACTGCGGCACTTTTTTTCAAGGAGCAGTTATGGATCCGCGCAGTGAAGTACTGCTTCGTCAGGCCGAGTTATTCCAGGGTTCGCTGCTGTTGGCCGGCCTGCCCGCCGATGATCTGCTCGGGCGTCTGCCGAATGCATTCGGCTGGTGCTGGCACGCTGGCGACCAAGCCGCACTGGACGCGCGTTTCGAGGGCCGCAGCCAGTTCGGCGTGAATGTCCCGGAGCGCGAGTTCGACAGCGCTGTGGTGTTCCTGCCCAAGTCCAAGGACCTGACCGATTACATCCTCAACGCCGTGGCGTCGCGTCTGGCCGGGCGTGAGGTGTTTCTGGTCGGGGAAAAACGCAGCGGCATCGAAGGCGCATCCAAGCAGCTCAATCCGTTCGGCAAGCCACGCAAACTCGACAGCGCCCGTCACTGCCAGCTCTGGCAAGTCACCGTGGCCAATGCGCCTGAAGCGAAACCGCTGGAAAGCCTGGCGCAGACTTACGAACTGCCGCTGGCCGAAGGGCCGTTGAAAGTCATCAGCCTGCCGGGCGTGTTCAGCCATGGGCGCCTGGATCGCGGCAGCGCCCTGCTGCTGGAGCATCTGGACAAACTGCCGAGCGGCCATCTGCTCGACTTCGGTTGCGGCGCCGGCGTGCTTGGGGCTGCGGTGAAACGTCGCTATCCGCACAATCAGGTGACGTTGCTGGATGTCGACGCGTTCGCCGCCGCCAGCAGCCGTCTGACCCTGGCAGCCAATGGCCTGGAAGCCGAAGTGCTGACCGGGGACGGCATCGACGCCGCGCCGATGGGTTTGAGCGCGATTCTGAGCAATCCGCCATTCCATGTCGGCGTGCACACCGATTATTTCGCTACGGAGAACCTGCTGCGAAAAGCGGCGAAACATCTGAAAAACGGTGGCGAACTGCGCCTTGTGGCGAACAGCTTCCTCAAGTATCAGCCGTTGATCGAGGAGCACCTGGGCGTGTGTGCGATCAAGGCTGAAGGCAATGGTTTCCGGATTTACCGGGCCAAGCGCGGTTGAAAATTTGTTCTTGCCCAATCGGATTTGCCTAGGCAGAATCCGCTCCGTCCTAGGGGAGTAGTCTCCCACGAGCGCCATGCTCGTCCGGCATACGTCAACATACTTGATCCTCAGATCATGGCGTATGCGACCCAAGCGTCCGCACCAGACGGATCGCAGGGTTTGACAAGACCTATGACACGCACACCTTACCCGGGGCGGGAAGGCTGTACGTGTCATAGCCGTGTCGACCCGCCCCTTAGGAAATCCCTGATGCTGGACTCGTTACTCGTTCCCACCGCTATCGTTGCCTTGGCCGAAATCGGCGACAAGACGCAACTGCTCGCGCTGATTCTCGCCGCTCGCTTTCGCAAACCCTGGCCGATCATCGCCGGGATTGTCGCCGCGACTTTGGCCAACCACGCAGCAGCCGGTGCGGTAGGTGCCTGGGTCGGCAGTTTCTTCTCCGACGCCGTCCTGCACTGGATCCTCGCCGCCAGCTTCGCCGCCACGGCACTGTGGACCCTGGTCCCGGACAAAATGGATGACGACGAAGCCAGCACGGCGCGCAAATTCGGGCCGTTCCTGACCACGCTGATCGCGTTCTTCCTCGCGGAAATCGGCGACAAGACGCAGATCGCCACGGTGATGCTCGCCGCGCAATATCCGGAACTTTGGCTGGTGATTATCGGCACCACCGTGGGCATGCTGATTGCCAACGTGCCGGTGGTCCTGGCGGGTAACTTTGCCGCAGAGAAACTGCCGCTGACCCTGATCCGCCGCCTCGCGGCTTCGGCGTTCATGATTCTGGCGATTGTTGCGGTTTATAAAGCGATGCAGAGCAGCGGCTGGGTTTGAAGCAGCTGCAAGCTTCTAGCTGCAAGCTGCAAGTGAAAAGCTGCAAGCCACGCACATCTGCTTTAGCTTGCAGCTTGCAGCTTATCGCTTGCTGCTGTTGTAGAGCGGCATCACCTTCGGAATCGCTGCCTGCAACGCAGCAATGCGGCTGCTCGATGCCGGGTGAGTGCTCATGAATTCCGGTGGCGCGCCTTCGGAAGCCTTGCTCATCTTGTCCCACAGGGTGATCGCCGCGTTCGGGTTGTAACCGGCGCGGGCGGCCAGTTCCAGGCCGATCAGGTCGGCTTCGTTTTCGTTGGCGCGGCTGTTGGGCAAGGTCATGCCGTAGTTGGCCACGGTGTCGGCCAGCGCCAGGCTGTCCTGCCCCAGACCGAACAAGGCACCGGCGCCCTGCTTGGCCATCTCCATACCGTACGCCTTGGACATCGCTTCACGACCGTGCTCGCGCAGGGCGTGGGCGATTTCATGGCCCATGACCGCAGCGATTTCATCGTCGGTGAGTTTCAGGCTGTCGATCAATCCGGTGTAGAAGATGATCTTGCCGCCGGGACCGCAGTTGGCGTTGAGCTCATCGCTCTTGATCAGATTGACTTCCCATTGCCACTGCGCCGCGTCCGGGCGGAAGGTCGGCGCCTGGGCGATCAAGCGGTTGGCGATGGTCTGCACGCGTTTGGCTTCCGGGCTGGTCTTGTCGAGCACACCTTTGCTCGACGCCTCGCCGACGGTCTTCTGATACGACTGCGCGTACATCTGATCGACCTCTTGCGAGGACAGCATGCTGAACATGTACTGCTTGCGCTCCACGCCCACGGCACCGCCGCTGGTGGTGTTGACCGACTGACAACCGGCCAGCAACAGCGCTGCGCTCAAAGCACTTACCACTAATGTCTTGTTCATTCAAAAGCTCCCTGAAAACCTGAGGCGTATCCTAGGCGGCTAATTGTATCGGCGCCAGATACAACGGACGCATTGCGCGTACATCCACCTAAGGCCGCAAGACTGGCTGGAAATTCCTCAACGCGCATTGAATCCGCCGCGCACCGATCCATCAGCGACATCGCGGGCCGATTCCGACCAACGTCTCTCATGGCCCTGCACACCGCGCCGATAAATCCCTCGCAGTTTGTCCTCTTGCGTGCGGAGCTCCCATGAAGTTCAAGTCGATCCAGTTTTCCGTCGCCGCTCTGGCCGGCGCCATCGTTCTAAGCGTGGTCGCGGCGCTGGTGCTGTACGCGCTGTTCTCCGGCGCTCGCACTCAAGAAATGGTGCAACAGCGCACCCAGGCGCAGTTCGAGCAAGTCATCGAGCAGCGCCTGACCTCGCTGGCGCAGACCCAGGTCAGCCAGATCCAGCGCGAACTCGAAGCGCCGCTGCTGATTGCCGGCGGTCTGGTACGGGTCAACGCCCTGCTCGGCACAACCGCCGCCGATGGCCAGCCGCGGCTGAGCGTCAGCCGCGAGCAACTGATCAGCCTGATCAAGGAAAACGTCGAAAAGAACCCGAAGATTCTCGGCACCTACATCGGCTGGGAAAAAAACGCACTGGACCACAATGACGCGGCCTACATCGGCAGCGCCGTGGTCGGTATCGACCCGGCCACCGGGCGCTTTTTGCCGTGGTGGTTCCGCAATACCGACGGCAGCCTGGGCGTGGACAAACTGGCCGATGTCGACGACCAGAAAACCCTGTCCACCGGGGTGCGCGCCAGCGAGTACTACCTGTGCTCGAAAGAGACGAAGAAACCCTGCGTGATCGACCCGGCACCGTACAAGGTCGGTGACAAGATTGTCATGCTCGCCTCGTTCATCGAACCGATCATGGTCAACGGCGCGTTCCAGGGCATCGTCGGCGCCGACCTCTCGGTGAACTTCATTCAGGACATGCTGCTCGCCGCCAACCAGAAGCTTTACAGCGGCGCCGGTGAAATGGCTCTGGTCGGCGGCAACGGGCGGATCGTTGCCTACACCAAGGACTCGAGCAAATTCGGTGAAAAAGTCAGCGACATCCTCGACGCCGAACAGGCCAGCAATCTCGCCAACCTCAAGCGCGACGAGGTCACCTATTCGGTGAATCAGGCCAAGGGTCGTATCGAGCTGTACCTGCCGTTCGGCATCGGCCAGACCGACGCGCGCTGGACGCTGATGCTGCAACTGCCGCTCAACGCCGTCATGGCCGATCTGCAAAACCTCCAGGCCGACCTTGATGCCCAGCGCAAATCCGACACCTTCGGCATGGCCATGGTCGGCCTGATCATCGCCGGCATCGGCCTGCTGGTGATCTGGCTGGTGGGCCACGGCATTGCGCGGCCACTCAAACAAATGGTCGCCATGCTCGATGACATCGCTCAGGGCGAAGGCGATCTGACCCGGCGCTTGAGCAGCGACCGCAGCGATGAACTGGGCTCGATTGCCAAAGGCTTCAACACCTTCCTCGCCAAGTTGCAGGCGATGATTACGCAAGTGGTGACCTCGGTGCAGAGCGTCAGCGATTCTTCGGAACACACCGCCGACATCGCCATTCGCACCAACATCGGCGTGCAGAAACAAATGGCCGAAATCGATCAGGTGGCGACTGCGGTGCAGGAAATGACCGCCACCGCCCAGGACGTGGCGCGCAACGCCACCCAGGCCGCACAAGCGGCAAGCCACGCCGATCAGGCCGCCAGCCAAGGCATGCAGATCGTGCGCGACACCTCGAATTCGATTGGCGTACTGGCGGTGGAAATCGGCAAGGCTGTCGAGGTGGTGCAGACGCTGGCCAAGGACAGCGAAAACATCAACGCCATCCTCACCGCCATTCGCGGCATCGCCGAACAAACCAACCTGCTGGCACTGAACGCGGCAATCGAAGCCGCGCGCGCCGGCGAGCAGGGTCGCGGTTTTGCCGTGGTTGCGGATGAAGTGCGCAATCTGGCGCAGAAAACCCAGAAGGCCACTGAAGAAATCCAAAGCATGATCCAGCAGTTGCAACAGGGCACGCGCGATGTGGTGCGCGTCATGGAAGACAGCCAGAACCGCACTGACGAAAGCGTGCAACACGCGGCGAAAGCGGCCGAGGCGCTGGAGACCATTACTCAGGCCGTGTCGGTGATCAACGACATGAACACCCAGATCGCCAGTGCGGCAGAAGAGCAAAGTGCAGTGGCCGACGACATCAACCGCAATGTGATCAACATCGGTCAGGTGGCGAATGAAGTGGCCGGCGGTGCGGATGAATCGAGCTCGGCGAGCGCCGGGTTGACCAAACTGGCGGAACAGCAGCGGCGGTTGATCAATCAGTTCAAGGTCTGAAAGATCAAGAGCCCTCACCCTAGCCCTCTCCCGGAGGGAGAGGGGACCGACCGCGATGTCTTGCGCTATACATCGACCTGAAAAAAACAGTCGATTATGGATTCACAACAGATCGTTCAGGTCGGTGTACCTCTGTAGCATCCCCATTCGGCTCCCTCTCCCTCCGGGAGAGGGCTGGGGTGAGGGGCTTTTGATCCACGCAAATCAAGCCGGGGTGAGACACTCCGGCCCGTTCAACTTCGGATCATTTACCAGATTCGCCAACACCCGCTCACGCAGCGCCGCCGGTTCACTGGCGAGCAATCCCTGCAAGACATGCAGCGGCGTTTCGGGATCAAGCCAGGCAGCCTGCCCCGCTTCATCAAGAATCAACGGCCGGCGCTGACTCGCTGCCGACTGAGTAATCACTGCCGTGCTCAGCCAGACCTGTTCCTGCACCGGATACGCTTCCCAGATCGCCGCGAAAAACAACGACGAGCCCTCCCCCGGCGTCAACCAGTAAGGCCGCTTGCGCTGGGTGCCGCGCCATTCGTAAAAGCCGTTGGCCGGCAGCAGGCAGCGACGCAAGCGCAAGGCCTCACGAAACATCGGTTGTTCAGCGACGGTTTCGGCGCGGGCATGGGCCGGGGTCTTCGACAGATCGGTCAGCCACGGCGGCGTCAGCCCCCAGCGTGCACGGGCCAGCGTGCGCTGGCCGTCTTCTTCGGCACGCAGCATCAACACCGAATCATTCGGGGAAATGTTCCACTGCGCCTGCTGATCGGCGGGAAAACCTGGCAGGGCCGCGAACTCGCGGTTCCAGCGAAACAGGGCATAACGTCCACACATGGGGCAACACGACTCTGAATAAAACGAAGGCCAGCCTAACAGACCAGCGTGCCGGGAAAGCTTTCCGGTTCGTCGCCGGGCAGCGGCAGCGCGGCATTGTACGCGGTGATCAACTCGCGGGCGTATTCGGCCTGATCGTTATCCACCGACAGCCAGAGCAGGCCGAAGATCGGCAATTCACCCGCACCGCCCACCAGATCACGGCCGATCAGATGCGCCTCGATCCCCTCACTGGCAAGCATGCCCTTGAGCATTTCGCCCTCCATCAGGTTCGCCGGTTCGTAGATGCGCTGCATACGCGGCCCTCACTCGTTTTCGCTGAAGACTTCCAGATGCCACTCTTCTTCATGTACCTGCAGGACAAAGGTGATCGGACGACAGCACACCTGGCAGTCTTCGACATACGTTTGATCCCCACCGGACAAATCCAGAGTGGTCTCGACTTCCTCACCGCAATACGGACATTCATACAGTGCATTTTCCAGCATCGCGGTCTCCCCAGTGACTTGTGCGTATAATCGCCGGTCTATTTGCAGGGCTATTTTTGTCTGGCTACTTTTCAGACCGTGCCCCGCGGGTTTTCGATCAAACCCTTTACTTACCCTAGCCGTTTCCAACAAGAGAGCATGATGGGCGAATTCGATGCCATCCGACCTTACGACGACAGCGAAGTACCTGCGGTACTGGCAA
>Ga0308163_10004349_pt1 | contig 11315 bp, 8 predicted proteins | sample PhyTR1_FD_201037 | JGI IMG/M metagenome (GOLD analysis project Ga0308163, IMG submission 201037) | Phyllosphere microbial communities from UC Gill Tract Community Farm, Albany, California, United States - DLSLT.R1 | ecosystem: Host-associated > Plants > Phyllosphere > Unclassified | place: USA... | reverse complement strand
CCAAGCGGGGGCAACGCTGGCTCGCCGTGCTGGTGTTCCTGCTCGCCGCGATCCTGCTGCTGATCGCCTTGTGGGACTGGAACTGGTTCAAGGGGCCGGTGGAACGTGTGGTGCAGGCAAAGACCGGACGTGCTTTGCAGATCGGAAACCTGGATGTGGACCTCGGCCGGGTGACCACGATCCGCGCCGACTCGATCACCTTCGCCAATGCCGACTGGGCCAAACAGCCGAAGATGGCCAGCGCGGATCGCGTGGAAATCGACGTGCGGGTGTGGCCGCTGCTGCGGGGCAGCGTGCAGCTGCCAGAAATCCGCCTGACCCGCCCGGATGCGCTGCTGCAGACGGCGCCCAAGGCCGATCAGCCCGGCAATTGGGACTTCATGGGCGAAAGCAGCGGGGGCGAACCGCTGCAGTTGCGTCGGCTGCATATCGACGACGGCCGCCTGCAGTTCCTGGATGAGCGCGGCCGTACCAATATCCAGGTCGCAGTGCGCAGTGGCGAGCCGAAACAAGCCCATGCCGCACCGCCGCTGCTGGTCAGCGGCAAGGGCTCTTGGCAGGGCAATGCGTTCACCTTGAATGGCAATACCGAATCCCCGCTGGAACTGACCAACAGCGGGCATCCGTTCCGGATCCATCTGGATGGCCGGGCCGGCGCGACCCACGCCGTGGCCAGCGGCACCCTGATCAACCCCTTCCAGTTCCAGACGTTCAAACTGCAGTTCCGGTTGAGTGGACAGGATATGGAAGACCTGTATCCGCTGCTGGGCATTGCCCTGCCCTCCACCCCGCCGTATCGCCTGGACGGCCAGTTGAGTCGGGACCATCAGGTCTGGCAATACCAGAAGTTCAACGGCACGGTCGGCGACAGTGACCTCGGCGGCGATGTGAAGGTGGAAGTCGGTGGCGAGCGACCGCGCCTGACCGCCAATCTGGTGTCCAAGCGGCTGGACTTCGATGATCTCGCTGGTTTTGTCGGCGCACCCCCGAAGACCGGCGGCGAAGAGACCGCCAACGCCGAACAGAAAGCGGAAGCGGCGCGGCTGGCCGCCAAGCCGACCATCCTGCCCGACACGCCTTACAACCTTGGCAAGCTTCGCTCGATGGACGCCGACGTGCGGTTGCGGGCCCAGCGGATCAACGCGCCCAGCCTGCCGCTGGACGACATGGACGCGCACCTTTTCCTCGATGACGGCCTGTTGCGGCTGGAACCGCTGAACTTCGGCGTGGCCGGCGGCGACATCCGCAGCACCGTCCGGATGGACGCGCGCCGCCCGCAGATCGCCACGTCATTGAAGGCCAGCGTGCGCCGCGTGCAGCTTGGCCGGCTGTTCCCGGATGCCAAGCTGGCCGAACAGGCCTCTGGCGGCATCGGCGGGGAAATCGACCTCACCGGCAACGGCAACTCGATCGCCGCCATGCTGGGTAGCAGCGACGGCACCGTGGCCGTCGGCATGGGCAAGGGCCATGTCGGCAACCTGATCATGGAACTGGCCGGGCTGGATGTTGCCGAATCCCTGAAATTCCTGTTCACCGGCGACAAACAGATACCGCTGCGCTGCGCCTTCGCCGACTTCGGGGTAAAGGATGGGCTGATGGACAGCCGGGCGCTGGCGGTGGACACCACCGACACGCTGATCATCGGCGAAGGCACCGTCAACCTGAAGAACGAGCAGATGGACCTGCTGTTGAAGCCGCGTCCGAAGGACATCAGCATCCTGGCGCTGCGCTCGCCGCTGCGGATCAGTGGCACCTTCAAGGATCCCGGATTCCGGCCGGACTTCAAGGCACTCGGGCTGCGCGGCGCGATCGCGCTGGCACTGGGCAGCATCGCCCCGCCGGCCGCCTTGCTGGCGACCTTCGAACCCGGTCCGGGCAAGGACAGCGACTGCGGCGGCAAGTACGCCAAATGAGGGTAGTGACGGCCGCTGGCCGTCAACCCCACCAGGCCTCAGCCGGCCACGATGTACTGCTGCAGCTGTTCCAGCTCCTGCGCCTGTGCATCGATCACCGCCTTGACCAGGTCACCGATGGAGATCACCCCCAATACCTTGCCGTTTTCCACGACCGGTAGATGGCGGATGCGGTGATCGGTGACCATCTGCAGGCAATGCGCCACGTGCGCCGTAGGCGCGACGGTCACCAGCTTGGCGGTCATGATTTCTTCTACCTGCGTATCGCGCGAGGAGCGGTCCCGCAGCACGATCTTCCGGGCGTAATCACGCTCGGAAAGGATGCCGGCCAGCACCGGGCCATCCATCACCAGTACCGCGCCGATGCTTTTTTCCGCCATCAGCCGGATCGCTTCGATCACCGCCGTATCCGGCCTGACCGCATGCACTTCAGGAGACTTGCCGTCCAACAATTGCCGAACCGTGGTCATCTGCCTGCCCTCCAAGGGTGGGTTGCCCCCCGGAGTCTGCCACGCCCGGGGCGATGCAGGTGTCAAGCAGGTACAGCGGGCGCTGCTTTGACTCTTCATAGAGCCGCCCCAGGTACTCGCCGATCAGCCCCAGCGCGATCAACTGCACCCCACCCAGGAACAGGATCACGGCCATCATCGTCGGCCAGCCGGCGACGCGGTCGCCATACAGCGCCGCCTTCAACACCACGCCCATGGCGAACACGAACGCGCCTGCAGCGGTCAGCAATCCCAGATAGGTTGCCGCCCGCAGCGGCACGGTGGAAAAGCTGGTGATGCCTTCCAGCGCGAAATTCCACAGCCGCCACAGGCTGAACTTGCTTGAGCCCATCACCCGCGCATGGCGCTGGTAGGGCACTGCGATGCGCTTGTAGCCGACCCAGCTGAACAGGCCTTTCATGAAGCGGTGGCGTTCGCGAAGCTCGCCCAGCGCCCGCAGCGCGCGTGATGACAACAGGCGGAAATCGCCGGTGTCGGCGGGGATCGGGGTGGGCGAAAGGCGGCCGATCACCCGATAGAACATGTTGGCCGTGGCCCGCTTGGTCCAGCTTTCCCCGGCGCGGGCCAAGCGCGTGCCGTATACGTTGTCGTAGCCTTCGCGCCAGCGCGCGACGAATTCCGGAATCAACTCCGGCGGGTCCTGGCAGTCGGCATCCAGGATCATGGCCGCACCTTCGCGTACCTGGTCCAGCCCGGCAGTCAACGCGGCTTCCTTGCCGAAGTTGCGCGACAGCCGCAGCGCCGAAACCCGCGCATCCTGGCGCGCCAGCTCGCAGATCACCTGCCAGGTCCGATCGCTGCTTCCATCATCCACGTACAGCATGCGGCCGTCGACGTCGGCCAGGCCGGCGAACACTGCCGACACCCGCTCGTGCAGGTTCGGCAAGGCCTCTTCTTCGTTGTAGGCGGCGACGACGACGGTCAGTGGTTCTGGGCGCATCGCAGGATTGTACTCAGTCATCCTGCAGATACCCGCCGCCGCCCAGTTGGCGCGCCTGGCGCTGGATCCAGTTCGCCCTGCGCTGTACGTAAGGACCCGGCCGGGCAGCGTCGTAGCGTCGCGGCGCCGGCAGCACCGCCGCCAGCCGCGCACTCTCGCCAGGGGTCAAAGCCGACGCGTCCTTGTTCCAGAACTGCCGCGATGCCGCCTGCGCGCCGTAGATGCCGTCGCCGAACTCGGCGATGTTGGCGTACATTTCCAGGATCCGGTGCTTCGGCCAGAACGTTTCGATCAGCAGCGTGTACCAGACCTCCAGGCCCTTGCGCAGCCAGCTGCGGCCCTGCCACAGGAACAGGTTCTTGGCCACCTGCTGGCTGATCGTGCTGGCACCGCGCACCCGGCCACCGCGCGCATTGTGGTCACGCGCTTTCTCGATCGCCTGCAGGTCGAAGCCGTTGTGCAGCGGGAAGCGCTGGTCTTCTGCGGCCACCAGCGAAATCGGCAGGCTGGGCGCCATCTGCCCGAGGTCGCGCCACTGGTGGTGCAGGCGGTACTTCCAGTCGCCCTGACCCAGCGCTTGGCCGTAGCGCCAGACCATCACCGTGGAAAGCGGCGGATCGATGAACCGCAGCACCAGCACCTGCAGCACGCTGAACGCAGCCAGCAGCACCGGCAGCCACAGCAGACGCCGCCAGCGCCAGCGCGGCCTTGCCGCGACAGCCTCTACCTTGTGGTTCTGGTCCCCTGGCCCCATTGATGGCTCACTCTTCTTTCAAACGGTTGTCGGCACATTATCCGGCAAGCCCCCTCCCTTATATACGCGCGGCCCCGAATCCATGACCGACCACACCGACTCCCTGTTCCGCTTCCTGCTCCCCGATGCCGGCGTTCGTGGCGTACACGTGCGCCTGCAGGACACCTGGCAGGAGATCCTCTCGCGCGGCGACTACCCGGCCGTAGCCGCTGGCCTGCTGGGCGAGGCCACGGTGGCCGCAGCGCTGTTCACCGGACACACCAAGGTCGATGGGCGGCTGTCCATCCAGCTGCGCAGCAGCAGCGCACTGCGCACGCTCTTCGCCGAATGTACTGCCGCCGGCACCCTGCGCGGGATTGCGCGGGTGGCCGACGGCGAGGATGCGCCGCGTGAGCTGACCGCGCTGGGCGATGATGCCGTGCTTGCCATCACCATCGAAAACCCCGGCCTGGACCCGCGCGAACCGCAGCGCTACCAGAGCCTGGTCGGACTCACTGCAGCCAGCCTTGATGAGGCGTTCGAGGACTATTTCCGCCAGTCCGAACAGCTGCCCACCCGGTTGCTGCTCGCCGCCGACGGACAGAGCGCCGCAGGCCTGCTGCTGCAGAAGCTGCCGGGGGAAGAAGGCGATGCCGACGGCTGGACCCGCACCAGCGCCCTGTTCGAGACGCTGGGCAAGGCCGAGCTGCTGGTCACCCCGGCCGAGGAGCTGGTACGCCGGCTGTTCCATGAAGAACAGCCGGAGGCGATGGGCGACAAGCCGCTGCGCTTTGCCTGCTCATGCTCGCGCGAGCGGGTGGAGGCCATGCTGCAGTCGCTGGGGGAAGAAGAGGCCCGTGCAGCGGCGGAAGCAACCGGATCGGTTGATGTGAAATGCGAATTCTGCGGACGGGAGTATCACTTTCCGTTGACGGAATTCGGGATACTGTTCCACGGTGCCGGAGCTTCCGTGCCGGCCCCTGAGCGGCTGCAGTAACCGTTTCCGCCCCAGCATGCCGACCATCTTCGCGAGTTCGTGTTCTGGGGAGGACAACGACTTGTTAAAGAATCATAAACAGCCTAGTCTCGAGTTCCCGCCTCTGCGGGAACTTGCCCTGCATCTGACTGTCTGATTGGACCCATGCCGAACTTCCTGCGCCTGCCACTTGCCCTGCTGATCGCCCTCGGGACGGTCACGGGCGCGCATGCGCAGGCCAAGGACACCCGCACGGTCATCCCGGTCTGGAACAAAGGCAGCGGCAAGGTCGAAGCCCTGCTGTATCTGGAGCCTACCGGCGAACAGATGGCCGGGGCGCGCTGGCATTTCGGGCGCAGTTCGTTGGATGCGGCCTTCGGCCTGTCCTCCGGCGATTCGCTGGGACTGCTGTGCAACAGCAGCCGCGGCACCAGCATCAGCGGGCTTGCCAGTCATTGCATGCTGGCCAGCCTGGGCGATGACGAAGACACGCTGTCACGCCGATTCAGCGCCACCGCCGCGTTCAACCGCGCCGGTGGGCGCGTCGGGCTGACCGCCGGCGCTGGCCGCGACACCCTGCCGGCGTGGCTGGCAGGACCGAACAAGTCGCCCTCGCTGCGTGCTGAACAGAACGATCTCACCGTGTTCGGCCAGAAGAACATCGGGCGCGAAGGCTTCGTATCCATCGGCGGCACCTACGCGAAAGCGCGCCTGGTGCCGTTGGCTGACGCGGCGCCCTCGATCGTGGACCGCTGGGACAGCAAGAGCATCAGCATCGGCGCAGGCTATGGGAACTTCAGCGGCAACATCATCGGACGGGTGGTCGATGTGCCCGGCCAGCCCGGCAAATGGGAAGGCCTGGGGGTCGGCTTGACATGGCGTACGCCGTGGTCTGGGCAGTTGACGGTCGGTGCGGAGAACGTCGTGAGCCGTGGCAAGAACCCGTTCTCACCACGCAATGAGAGCAACGATGACGGCACGGTTCCGTACGTGCGTTACGAGCAGGATCTGTAAGCGCCTGATCCAGTTCAATTATTTTTGAATACGCCCCGAATTCCGGGGCGTTTTCGTTTCCGCGCTGCCTGAACGGGTTTGCCGAATTTCACCAAAATCACGCGAATCATTAACAAAGCTTTAATTTTCGAAAAGACGGAAGTAGTATCGGGATCAGCCCAGCGATTTTTGGAAGCGCCATTCGCTTTCGTCGCGGGCCACACCACGTAGCTACCAAGTCCACTTGGAGAGAGAGCCCAATGAACCGCAACAGCAATAAACTGCGTGACGCCGTCGTCATCGCGCTGATCACCAGCGCTGCAGGCACCGGCGCCGCCGTCGCGCAGGAAACCTCCGGCACCACCAACCTGGACCGCATCTCGGTCACCGGTTCGCGCATCCGTCAGGTCGACGTCGAAACCGCCCAGCCGGTGCTGACGATTTCGCGCCAGGACATCCAGAACCAGGGCTTCAACTCGGTTGGCGACATCCTGCAGAACATCTCCGCCGCGGGCAGCCCGGCGTTCAGCCGCAGCTCTCCGCTGACCTCCAACCAGGAAGCCGGCGGCCAGTACATCGACCTGCGCAACCTGGGCGCGCAGCGTACGCTGGTGCTGGTCAACGGCAAGCGCCTGGGCATCTCCCCGGACGGCTTCCAGGACGTGTCGACCATCCCGACCGTCATCGTCGAGCGCATCGACGTGCTGAAGGACGGCGCTTCGTCGATCTACGGCTCGGACGCCATGGCCGGCGTGATCAACATCATCACCCGCAAGAACTTCGACGGTGCTGAAGCCAACGTCTACACCGGCCAGTACGGCCAGGGCGACGGCAAGAAGGAAACCTACGACTTCATGATCGGCTTCTCCGGCGATCGTGGTTCGGTGACCATCGCCGGCGAGTACCACAACGAAGAGGAAGTCTGGGCCAAGGACCGCTGGTTCACCCGCAACACCTATCCGGGTTGGAACCACAACGCGTCCTTCACCAACGTTGGCCAGTGGGGCAACTGGCGTCCGGCCGGCAGCACCGGTGGTTACCAGGCGCCGAACCGTGGCGGCACCGCCCTCGGCGTCGGCCAGTTCCACCCGCAGAACGCCGATGACCGCAGCCGTTCCTCGGACCAGATGCACCTGCTGACCCCGCTGGAGCGCCGCTCGCTCTACGTGTCGGCCAACTACGACATCGTCGACAACGTCCGCTTCGTCACCGACCTGCAGTACTCCAAGCGCAGCTCGGACCGCCAGATCGCCGGCTACCCGCTGCAGTCCGGCGCGTACGAAGACCTGAACCTGAGTGCTGACAGCCTGTACAGCCCGAATGGTGGCGCAACCGACGTCGAATGGCGCCGTCGTGGCTGGGAAGTGCCGCGTACCACCAATACCGACCTGACCACCTGGCGCTTCACTGCCGCGCTGGAAGGCTCGTTCGAAATCGGTGACCGTTACTTCAACTGGGATGCCGGCGCGCTCTACAACGAGAACGACGTTGCCATCATCAACAACGGCAACTTCTACGTTCCGGCCGTGCGCAACGCGGTTGGCCCGTCGTTCGTCAACGGCGCAGGCCAGGCCGTCTGCGGCACCCCCGACGCGGTGATCGACGGCTGCGTGCCGTGGAACCCGTTTGCGGGCTTCGGCACCGGCGCGGTCGCCAATTCGCTGGATGACGAAGCCGTGCGCAACTACCTGTTCCGCGAGGAGCACGCGACCGGCAACACCACCACCCACAACTACTTCGCCAACATCGCCGGCACGGTCGTTGCGCTGCCGGCCGGTGACCTGGGCTTCGCGGCCGGTTACGAGTACCGTCGCGAAGAAGGTCATTTCGCTCCGGATGCCATCGCGCAGTCGGGTGACTCGACCAATCTGGCCTCCGGTCCGACTGGCGGCAAGTACGACGTCAACGAGTTCTACCTGGAACTCAACGTGCCGATCCTGGCCGACCTGCCGTTCGCCAAGGAACTGACGCTGGACGTGGCCACCCGCTACTCCGACTTCAACACCTTCGGCGATACCACCAACAACAAGTTCGGCCTGAAGTGGCGTCCGATGGACGACCTGCTGGTGCGTGGTACCTATTCGGAAGGCTTCCGTGCCCCGACCATCGGTGACCTGTACGGCGGTTCTTCGCAGACCTTCACCACCGGCTTCATCGATCCGTGCGACAGCATCTACGGCAACGCCCGCGGTACCCCGCGCTGCCTGGCCGATGTCCCGGGCAACTACCGCCAGCTGCAGCAGGGTTTCATTCCGGCTGATGGCCCGGCAGCCCAGTCGCCGGTGCCGTTCACCTCCGGCTCCAACGAGTTCCTGCAGCCGGAACGTTCGGAATCCAAGTCGATCGGCCTGGTGTACAGCCCGAGCTACGTCAGCGGCCTGACCGTTGGTGTTGACTGGTGGAGCATCCGCATCGAAGACACCCTGGTGTCCGACAGCCCGAACCAGATCCTGGAAGACTGCTATGTCGGCCTGATCGAAGAGCGCTGCGCACTGTTCACCCGTGACCCGGCCAACGGCTTCATCGTCGGTGACCTGTCCTACGGCAACCGCAATGCCGGTTACACCGAAACCGAAGGCTTCGACTTCGACATCAACTACGCGCTGGACACCGATTGGGGCCGCTTCTCGGCCAAGTCCGCGACCACGTACGTCAGCAAGTACGAGTCCAAGACCACCAACGATGCCGAAGAAGTGCCGTCGCAGTACAACGGCTTCAACGCCTACTTCCGCGTGCGCTCGAACCTGAGCCTGGGCTGGTCGAAGAACGACTGGTCGGTCAACTGGAACGTGCGCTACTACTCCGGCACCAAGGAGACCTGCTACTTCACCGCACGTTGCAGCCTGCCGAACTTCTCGGCACCGGATACCGGCGGCATCATCACCCCGCTGAACGAGCTGGGTTCGACGACCTTCCACGATCTGCAGGTTTCCTACGCAGCACCGTGGAATGCCACCATTGCCATCGGCGCGAACAACGTGTTCAACAAGGTCGCCCCGCTGATGATGGATCAGCCGAGCTCGAACTTCTCGTACTACGGCGGCTTCGACATCGGTCGCTTCCTGTACCTGAAGTACAACCAGAAGTTCTGATCGATCCACCGATCAACAACGTCTGAAACAACGGCCCCGAAAGGGGCCGTTGCTTTATGCGGGGCAGTGGTTCCTCCAGCACGCAAGCACAAAAAAGCCGCTTCGCAGCGGCTTCTTCTTCATCCAAGCGGCTGTGATCAGCCCGGGATCAACGTCTCGATCACATGCTCCACATAGGCCTCGAAGTCCTCGCGCGCCTGCTTGGGCTGCTGCAGCTGCAGCGACAACTGCAGGAAACCGACATAGGCCGCATACGCCAGCCGCGCGCGGTGCCGGGCATCGGTCGAGCTCAGGCCGGCCTGGCGGAACGAGGCGATCAGGTAGTCCATGCGCCGCTGCGATACACGGTCTATCACCGGGCGCACCATGGGATGGTCCAGCGCCTTCAACAGTTCGCTGTAAATGATGTGCGGCTGCACTTCGTGCGCCACCACCTGGAACAACTGGCGCAGGCGCACGCGCGGGTCCGGCACCTCTTCCAGGCTGCCGAAGACCTGTTCCTGCTCGAACAGTTCCCAGCGCTCCAGCGCGGCCTGCAACAGGGCATCGCGCGACGGGAAATGCCAGTAGAAGCTGCCCTTGGTCACGCCAAGGCGGCGCGCCAGTGGCTCTACCGCGACTGCGCTCACGCCTTGCTCGGCAATCAGGTCGAGGGCGGCCTGGGCCCAGTCTTCGGCGCTCAGGCGGCTGTTGCGGCCGGCGCGCGGTTCGCCGGCGGGAGTTTCGGATTCGCTCATCTGCTGATTTAACCATACGCCGGGGTTCGTTGCAGTATGCCTATGTATATAAAGACGTTAAGCGGGATCCGGCCTCCCGTTGCAGCGCACCATACGTGACAGTATTGACATCGAACCGAAGCGCTCCATACTATTCGGTATGGTCACATCCCCTACTCCCGCTCTGTTGCCCTCCCTGCGCCTGGACGCGGCGCATGGCGCGGTGCTGGCGGCCACGGTCGACAGCGCCGGGCGCCGCGGGCCGATCCTGTTCGCACACGGCTTCGGCCAGACCCGACACGCCTGGAATGCCTCGGCCCGCGCCCTGGCCAGCCATGGCTTCCAGACCCTTGCCTACGACGCGCGCGGCCATGGCGATTCCGACTGGAATCCAGCTGACCTGCCCTACCACGGCGATCAGTTCGCCGATGACCTGATCGTGCTGGCCGGCGAGCAGTCGCGCCCACCGGTGCTGGTTGCCGCCTCGATGGGCGGCCTGTTCGGGCTGCTGGCCGAATCGCGCTGGCCCGGCCTGTTCTCGGCGATGGTGCTGGTGGACATCACCCCGCGCTGGGACACCGCCGGGGTGGAGCGCATCCTCAGCTTCATGACCGCCCACCCGCAGGGCTTTGCGTCACTGGCCGAGGCCGCCGACGTGATCGCGGCCTACCTGCCACATCGTCCGCGCAAGTCCGAAGAATCCCTGCGTGCGCTGCTGCGCGAGGATGGCCATGGCCGCTGGCGATGGCACTGGGATCCGCGGCTGGTAGCCGAACTGGCGCGCGACAGCGAACAGCACCAGGATGCATTGGCCGATGCCGCACGCAAGGTGAAGTGCCCCCTGCTGCTGGTCAGTGGCGGCCGCAGCGAGCTGGTCAACGCCGGCACCATCGCCGAGTTCCTCGCACTGGCCCCGCATGCCCGCCACGTACAGCTGCCGCAGGCCACGCATATGCTGGCCGGCGATGACAACGACGCCTTTACCGCTACTGTGTTGAACTACCTGGACGTGTTGCCCCCGGCCCTGGCCGCAACATCGTCCGCCGAACCCGAGCACGTCACCGGAGTACGCTCATGAGCATCGTTCTTCCCTTCCTTGCCCTGTTGCTGGCAAGTGCATTCGCGGCCTATCACCGCATGCGCCTGATCACCTGGACGATCATCAGCGTGGCCGTGTTGGCCGTGTGCTGGTTCGTGCCCTACATCAACCAGACCGCCACCCTCGTCGCGACCGCCATCGTGGCGGTGATCGCCGTCCCGCTGCTGCTGCCCTTCATCCGCAAGCCGCTGCTGACCGCGCCAATGATGAAGGTGTTCCGAAAGGTGCTGCCGCCGTTGTCGCAGACCGAGCGGATCGCCCTGGAAACCGGTTCGGTCGGTTTCGAAGGCGAGGTGTTCACCGGTGATCCGGACTGGAACATCCTGCTGAACTATCCCAAGCCG
>Ga0308163_10004348_pt1 | contig 11318 bp, 9 predicted proteins | sample PhyTR1_FD_201037 | JGI IMG/M metagenome (GOLD analysis project Ga0308163, IMG submission 201037) | Phyllosphere microbial communities from UC Gill Tract Community Farm, Albany, California, United States - DLSLT.R1 | ecosystem: Host-associated > Plants > Phyllosphere > Unclassified | place: USA... | reverse complement strand
AAGTTACAATAGAGTTATATGCCTTACCATTTGCCGTTCCAACCTTACTTGTAATCAACCCTTTTGAATTGTAAGAATATGTGATTAGCTTGTTGGTAGTGTACCATCATTGGATAACTCTTTCTGTTGATAGAGTTGTCCAAAATTATTATAGGTATATTCTTTAGTGCCTTTAGGACTGGTCTCCAGTATTATTCTACCAAAACCGTCATAATCATAATTATAAGTTCCGTTGGATGGATCTGTAAATTCACTTTTTCGACCCCAGTCATCATAAGCGGTCGTAACGACATTAGTGCCATATTGTGCACTGATTTGTTGCCCGGAAGCATCGTATGTGAAATTGATTGTTCTGCCTTTATCAGTTGAGGTAATAACGTTGCCTAATGCATCCGTGGTTTTGTTTGTCGTACGCTTGTAACTATTATCACCTATTTCTTTAATCGTTGTTGTTCTTCCATTTACAGAAGTCTCCATCTCTTCTGCCGTGAAGGATTTTGCAGTTACTTTTACTGGGAAAACCGTGTCATCATAAGTAATGGTATTCCATTTTACACCAGAAGGAATCCCATCGTCTAAGGTATCAAAATAAGGCTCTGACTCCTGTTTGGTTCTTCCAAGGATATCATAAATTTTATACTTCGAGGCATAATTATTCTGCCCAAAAACCTTTGTTTGTGTTTTATATTCTTGACCTAATTTGTTGGTGTATTTTTTAGAAATACTTCCATCAGGATCATATTGTGTTATGATACTTCCCGCATTGCTGGATTTGGCATAGGTATATTTTGTATAGGTTGTAACACCAGCAAAGTCTGTTTTGGAGATTAATAATTTACCCCATTTGTCATAAGTATTAGTTACTAATCCACCAAAAGGATCTGTCTGTGTATCGACCTGTCCCCAATCATTATAGGTAATGTTGGTATCCAGTCCAAGATTATCTGTTTTTTTAACTGTAAATCGTCCTTTGGAATCATACTGTGATTTTTGCACTTGAATCAATGACGGAGGGGTTGTAACCTTTACCCGTTTGTACAAGGTCGTTTTTTCTGTCACATTCCCCCAGCCATCATATTGATAAGATTCATTGATACTTGCGGGAGAAAATGCCGGTTTTTTGCTAAGTAATGACAACAAATTATTCTCATATGAATAATATTCTTCTGTGCTTTTGGTATTGCCATATGCTGTTGCACTCTCAACTTTCGACTCTGGTCTTCCAATATAATAATCCCTTCCAGAACCAGATGGATTATGAGTATAAGTCATAGTCGTTTGTGAGCTAGCAAAACCCTGGTTAACAACAGATTCTGTTTTTATAGGTAGATAATAATGCTGACTTTGTGGAATACTAGAATCCTCAAAATCATATTTTATTTGTGATAATGTATTTATATCCTTTATGTAATCTTGTAAATCTGAGCTTTTAGCTACTATGGCTGTGACAATTTTTGGTTTATCTGCATCAGAGACCGAAGTGACCAAAGTTCCATTCAATAACTTTCTGGTGAGATAAGTGGTTTGTTTTAATGATTTAAGGGCATCGTTAGGTGATGTATTAAAAATTAATGTGTTCTCATTGCCGTCTAGCGGAGAAATTTTAACTGACCACTCCTTGATAGGAACGCTCTCATTCAAGGGGTCTATCTCGGTTCCTGACCAGACAACCGTATTTTCAAAACCGTCAGCATACCAGGAAGATCTTGCCGTTTGGCGGAAGCCCAGCATTCCTCTGCCTTGCAAATGTGTTAGAAATCCCCTGTATTTGAAATCCTGTTTTCTACCCTCTTGTCTTATTTGTGAAACAACAAATGATTTAGAAACTTTATCTATCTCTAAATAAGGATACATCTCTTTTTTTAAGGGAGCATATAATCCGGGGTTTATAGCAGGTTCTAACTCTTTATAATCAATTTCTGTCGTAATACTACCTTGTCGGATCGTTTTGATTCTAGCATAGTTTTGAACATTCAGGAACTCATAATGATAAACATAGTTGTAGTCACAATTATTATGGGCACAATCATCAGGTTGTCCTACAATTACCAATTGCTTATTGTATTTATTGAGCGTAAGCATTGAGAACGGAATAACTTTATCACTAAAGTAATACGGCTTTGAAAATATATTTGAAAAAACAATATCACCACTTGGCTGATAACCCGACAGGTTAGAATAGACATTGATTGTCATATCTGTGTTCTCCTTATCATAGTGATTGTTCCACTCATGGTTTCTCAGAATTAATTTTTTTACAATTATTTCTGACTTCCCATCATTATTCAGATCTTCAGCCAAGTATTCGTGATAAGTATATGTACCATAGGAACATCCTGATTCAAAAAAAGTGTTATGCAGTCCTTCGTCTGTAATTTCTGCACCAGATGAATAATAAATAAAATTATTTTTTGTGATTTTAGTAAAATTCTTTCCTGTTGACAGATATAAAAACCAATTGTTGGTTTTGTCTCCCTGAGGCACTAAAAAATCTGTTTTGGAATCTCCATTAAAATCTCCATAAATCGATTTGGTATGCAATCCGTCTATATATTGGCTGAATGTAGTTTTTTCAACCTTGGAAAATGTACCATTGCTATTTTTAACAATATTAAAAATCTTTAAATTTCCTTGATTGTTGCTTAAAATATCAACTACTCCATCGCCATCGAAATCTCCAAACTTTCCACCATTAAAACTATAACTGTTATCATCACCTGTTTCATAGGTAAAAAAATCGGTTGGAAGATTTTGGTCATTACTGAAATTATAAAAAACGCTAGAATAATGATTTCTACTCTCCTCTACAGGAGGCGGGTTAGGATCATCTGGATTTGAGATTGCAAGTCTACATCTGATATTTCTATCGAAGTCCAACAATATCTCATCAATACCATCACCATTATAATCATAAGTTGTAAGTTTTGATAAGTTTGTTGGATAGGCTGTACACAAGTTACCAATGCTGCCTCCTTCCTCATCAATATAATCATATAGATGATATTGGCTGTAAGGGATTATTTTTGAAAATTCGTAATTTAGAGATTGTGTAGCTACATTCACAGAGTAAACTCTTAATTCATAATCTTTTTGATTTGCAACAGTTCCATTTATTTTCACAGGTATTACAAAACCAGTTAAATTTTTAACAAAATTATTACTGTCTTTAAAGTTTATGGGAACACCTACTTTAAAATCATTCTCATTGAACTTCGAATCATATGATAGTTCGAGGGGTTGAGAATCTATATAAATTGATTTTTTATAGAAAATCTTGTTATTGGAATACTCTATGTAATCAGCAATACCATCCAGATTAAAATCGGCATATATCTTTTTTGCCTTGCTCATATCCTTATTAGCATAAAGATCTTCTTGTGATAACGTTGATTCAGAATATGTGAATTTAACATCATTTGCAGATTCTCCAACAGAATTTTTCTCCTTAATAAAATCTACAAACTGATAATTATTAGCTAATTTTTTATACTTTATTTCGTAGGTTTTGAAAACAGTTTCGCTAATATCAGAGTTGGTGTATACAACTATGCTGTTAAGTATTTTATCCTGAACAAATGACTCGCCAGCAGAATAAGATTGTTCTTTTAAAATCCTGTCCACTGTTGTATTATCATCAGCACTAGCATTATATTTAAATAAAATTTTATTAAAATTTACTTTGCCTAAAGTTTCATTTCCTCCCCATTTTATATTTGAGATAGCAGCAACATTATTTTCCTTTGTATAATTGTAAGTAATATAATTTCCTTGCGCATCTTTCCATTTTACAATGTTATATTCAAGCGATGTTCTTGCAGGAGCATTAATCGCTGAATCATCTGCAAGTGAGCCATACCAAGCTTGGGAACCATCCTCAAATGTCACCTCAAAATAGGCTGGAGCATCTAAGACTTGTAGTGTATTATAAGCTCTACCAAATGATTTCACCTTGATATTAGAGAATTTTTCCGTCACATATTCTGCGCCGTCTTTACCATATTCTCCCGATTTAAGGATAAGTCTTTGTCCATTAAAACTATAATAATCAGAATAATCCAATTGTATTCCCTTAACTGCTCCGTCTTTTTCTATGTTCTTTCCAATTTTTGATATTGAGGTTATACCGGAAAGATTCCAACCATAACCAGCAATGCCATTTCCTGAACTACTCGTATAGACCAGATTGATCTGTGGTGCAACACTTTTCACACCCGGCGGAAGTGCTATTGGCAATGTATATTGTAACTGTCCACCACCATTTACCTCTATGCTTCCTTGGGTATCATGGAAGCTCAACGAAGTATCACCTGCGGGGCCTGAAGGATTATCTATGCCAGAATTTGTATTTACAGGGACCTGTGGAACCTCTGTAGACGCGCCAATCTTTGCAACAAAAGGGTTTGAAACTGATGATGTAGCGTGAAAACCCTGCGCTAAAACAACGGCCTGGGGATCTGAAACTGTCCTTGAAGCACTCTCCGACTGATTAAGTATTGTCTGAGAAAAAACAAATGTTGATAATATTGTGGTGAAAAATAAATAAAGTTTATTCATCTGGTAATTTAGTTTTAAGTAAAATTGAGGAACTCGTACTAAAATAACATGTTGTCATTCTAACGCGTAAGTTTAATATCCTAATATTAGTTTTGTTAAAGAAAACGTTTTCTGATTCGAGATAAAATTCTATTCTTTGATAATGTTACGGCTCATCACCCTTCCATCTTTCAACTGGAAGTTCAGTACATAAACTCCCGTATAGTAGGAATTCATATTGATCTGTATCTGGCGGTTAAGATTCGGATAGTTCTTTTGCTCAAAAAGAAATGCCACTGTATTATGCTGGTACAATGTTACATTTTCTATTAAATCATTGTTTTCTTCGTTCCAAACGATACTAAGAACATCTTTAACAGGAACTGGATAGATCTGGATTCCCAGCCAAAACTGGTCTTCATCCATTAGATTCTGAGCTGCAACCGGAAGCTCCTCTTCTGGTGCAGATTTTCCTGAGATGGCATATCCCCTGTAAATTTGATTCCCCGCATCATCATACTTAAAAACGATAGCCTGCAATTGAGGATTTCCAGGCGTATTTGCTTCCGGCTGCTCTTCTGGCGCTGGAACTGATTGCGAAAACAGGGATAAGGTAGATAATGCTAATCCAAATATAAATAACTTTTTAGTTTTCATATGATTTGATGTTTTTACCAGAGATTACTTTTTCTAATTTCTCAATCTTTTCTGACTGAATTTGCAACTGTTTATTTTGCTCAATAGAATACAATGTCAATTCTTCAATCTTTTGCAAAAGTTTAATTTGAAATTCTCCCACATTCACTCCGTCCTTTTCCATTTCCTTTGCAGAAGCAATTTCAGGTAGATGTTTGTTTTCTTTTATATGTTTTTCTACGTCCTCCAATTTTGGAAGATTATAATCTTCTGCAAATACAAAATCCGCTGTAGGTGATTGGGTAACTTTTATCTCTTTAGCTTCTATATTTCCATTAACCATTATATTACCTGTAAAAGAAGATTTACCTACAACATTTAATTTGTTCTGTGGATGATTTGTACCAAGCCCTATTTTACCTTCTTCTGTGATAACTAAAGCATCAATATACTGATTTGAATTAGTCTCATTGTGAACTCTAAAGAAATAACCACCTCCGTAATACTTCTGGGAGGTATTATCAACAATTAACTGATCATTAGCATCCTTACCAAAAGATAAAAATGTATACTCTGAATTATTACTAACTCTCATATTTCCATTAACATCCAATTTTGCATTTGGATTTGAAATTCCAATACCAACATTACCATTATTTTTAACCGTTACCAATCTTTGGTAATCAACAGTAGCTCCACTGGAAATTGCTAAATCATCATTTAATCCGTGACTAATATTAAACCAGCTATTCCCATTATTTGGAACAAAAGTAATAGCTGATTTATCTTGGTAATTTATGAGCAAAGAATTGTTATTAGGATTTGAAATATCGAGCGTTGAACGAGGATTTATTCTTCCCACTGATGCTTTACCTTCAGAATTTTACAATAGCACCTTACTCCAAGAAGTTGTGGGACTATTGTTAGTATTCCTAAACCATAACTCTTGATTAAAAAAACTGCTAGCTAATTGCATTCCGAAATTATTTTCCGAATTGCTGTGTCTAACGTCTAACAAATGCCACCAATCGCTAGCTCCGGAAGGGAAATTAACAGGGTTTACTGCCTCATAAAATCCACTAGTAGTAGTAGTAGTAGTAGTAGTGGTAGGGAGACCAGCATCATTTCTTAATAAGGTATTGGTTGTTTGGGAACAGATAACATTGCTAATCAAGATGGCTAAAGAAGTAATTTTAAATTTCATTGGTTACATTTTTACAAATAAGTTGAAATTAGAATAGGCGTGTCCCAATATATTTTAGATTTATTTAGATTTTAATTTTAATATTTCTTCTTTAAGTTTTTGAAGTTCTTTATTTTGTTCGATTGAATACAATGTCAATTCTTCAATCTTTTGCAAAAGTTTAATTTGAAATTCTCCCACATTCACTCCATCCTTTTCCATTTCCTTTGCAGAAGCAATTTCAGGTAGATGTTTGTTTTCTTTTATATGTTTTTCTACGTCCTCCAATTTTGGAAGATTATAATCTTCTGCAAATACAAAATCTGCTGTAGGGCTTTGAGTTACCTTGATTTCTCTGGCTTCCAACTTTCCTTTTACCGCAATATTACCAGCTTTGAACTCTGTAGCGACTGCCCAGTCGCCATTGCCATCTGCTAGCAGAGGCGCTACAAACAAGGTAGATCTACCATCATCAGGCGTATGAAATTTCCACGCATTGGAACCACCACTTACCAAATCACTACCGGTAATATTGCCAGTACTTGCAATATCGCCTGCTATGTCCAATCGTGCAAGCGCAGGCTGCTTACCAATCCCAACATTTCCATTTACATCCTGCATCAAAATTTTGTTCCAACCGCCCCACTGCTCAGATTGAAAAGCATTTCTGTAGAAGATGCCATCAGCATTAAAATTCATTTGGTGAACTTTTCCTCCGGAATCATCAGACCAAGGTGCTAATGTCAGCATACCTGAATAAGTATTTAGATCAGCGAAGCCTACCGCACTCTTTAATTTAAACTCAGCCTTTAATTCATTGTTGTAGCTAGCTGGAGGATTGTTGTCCCACCTGGTATCCTGCACGTTTAGGGTAGTCGCTTGCTGGGAATAAAAAGATGAATTAATCGCAAGTAATAAAAGACAATATATGTTTTTCATAATTTATATTTAGAGTGTAAGTATTCACTTATTGATATTATTTTTTGTAAACCTCATTATTTAGTGCCTTATTCATTTCTTGAAGCTGTATAATTTTTTTATTTTGTTCAATAACATACAGTGTCAGCTCTTCTATTTTCTGCAGAAGCTTGATCTGGAATTCTCCTACATTCACTCCGTATTTTTCCATATCCTTTGCAGAGGCAATTTCGGTAGATGTTTCTTCTCTTTTATATGCTTCTCAACATCTTTCAATTTTGGAAGTGCATAATTTTCTTCGAATACAAAATCTGCAGTAGGAGACTGAGTGACTTTTATTTCTTTGGCTTCTACCTTTCCTTGAAATGCTGCATCACCATAGCTGGTAATCATAAATCTGGCTTTAGTATCACCGCCTGTAAACATCCTTATTCCGGAATTTCCGGAAATCCACATTTCCGCAGAGCCGCCGGCATTAGGAGCTAAAAACCCATAGTATGGCATATTAACAGAATCAAAGACAAGACTTGGAACATTTGCCTTTGTAACCGGCAAAGTCATCCCATCCTGAAAACTTAATGAAGATGAGCCCACTGCAAATATATCCTCATTGACTGAAAGGGTTTTTAAAGGTACTCCAGGTGTGTTAACCCCTACTTTACCGTCAATAATCGTCAGCTCGTTTTTTTCACCTTCCCAATAAGAGCCGATTTTTAAAGCCATTTTTGAAGCTGTACCGCCTGCATTGGTTAAGCTGCTTCTGATGTATGGACCATTATCATTATCACCGTATGAACCAAACTGAATTCTGTTTCCAGCGTCTCCTACATTGGCGTAATTTCTTAATTTGAGAACGCCGTTGTTCGCCAAAGTAACCATTTGTTTTTTTACGCCCTCTTTTGAAATTAGATTAAAGTTTATCTCATCCTCCAGCATTTTTACGTAGGAACCTCCTTTTGTCGGATTGATTCTAGTAAAGGCCTTTGAGTTATAGTAACTCCTAACATTGTTCCCAATACCAACACCAGTATAACTTGATTGAGGCTCAGAAGCCCATAATGTTAAATAAGCATTAGGTTGTGACCCGTTATCTGCATGGATCTGCATCGTGGAGGTCATGTGAGAACCATTTATTAAAAATTTCTCAAATACTGAACTGCCATCTATTCCAATATTTCCATAAGGATCTTGCAAAACTATCTTACTCCAGGCTTGGTTGGGAACTGCAGTATCGATTTTTCGAAACCATAAATTCTGATCACCAAAAGCTCCGGATAATTGCATTGCATATCTGGGATCCGTGTGACGTGTATCAATGAGGTACCACCATTCATTAGGATTGCCCGGATAATTAGTTGGTGTCGGGGTCTGGAAAAACCCACTCTTGAATGGCGTTTTTACATTAGTTGAAGGATCTGTGTATTGATATTCACTGGGATTATTTCGTGTGACTGTCGTTACCTCCTGAGAATACAAAGGTGCTACACAACAATGCGTAAAGCGAGACTCTAAATTTCATTACAATTATTAATTTTTGCAAAATATATAAATTTAACTTACATTAGTAAATTTTAACACTAATTTTAAAATTGATTAATTATCTCTATAATAATACAAAGATTCGGGAAAGTTGGAATAATTCTTTTTTATTGTTTGAAATCGGTGATTATCAAAGTTAAAAATTATAATATTTATATTTTATTCCGCTATAACCATATTAATTATCTGATAATTTTTCGTCATCTTATAATTTCCGCAAATTCCTAACTGCTATTTCGCCAGTGTTCCGGCAACCTGTCTTAATAACTGCTCGAAAACCGATATGCATACATCATATTACCAGATATTGGCTCATTCAACAAAGAAGATTGAAATCTGTTAGACCGTAAAAACATGGTCGGCACTAAAGATGTTGAGGGAGCACTTGAATACTATAATTTTTCTGAAACCGCAGGCAAAATCTGCTTTCTGGTTAATAGAAGTAGTTTCACTAGCAGGTAACAACTCATTTTCTGGTTTACCGTCAGGTCCAACGGCGAGCCGATGAACGGAAATTGTGATGTGCATATTCCTGTTATTTAATCTGCAAAATACTGTATACCGCATTAGTACTGTATTATCCACCAGAGTCTCCGCTGTTAATATATAGAATTGATCAAAAGCACTTCGAGCAATTTATCGGTGATCAACCTCGCACTAACCTGCTCGGAATTGCTTAACACAACGATGTAGATATTCTTATCGGGTATCATGATAAAGTTGGTTCTAAAACCTGTAGCACCCCCACTGTAGCATATGTTTTTATATCCGTCAAAGCTTGATATGACCCATCCGTAATCATAGTCGCTTTTGTATGGAGTAAAGGCTTTTTGGTAGGACACATATGTAATAATTTTACTTTCCGTTATGCCAACACAGTATCTATCGACATCTTCAGCGGTAGCATATATAGCACCTGCGGCATAAGGACCAGGACATTCGTAAATCTCTGATTCTTCCTTTAAGCTGTCGGACAAAGTTTTATAGCCCGTTGTCTTATATTTGCTGACGAATCTTTTGAAGTCCAAGCCCGTACTTTTCAGCTGTAGGGGATCGAAAATGTACCGTTTTAAAGCTTCCCCGTAAGATAGTCCTTTGACCTTTGCGATGATAAAGCCCAGAAGCCAGTAACCTGAGTTGCTATAGCTCCACTGTATTCCTGACAGGAAATCCAAAGGCTTTTTCTTCAGAAATCAACGAAGGTCTTCTCCTTCATATCGGACATGTGATATCCGCTGGTGTAATGGTAAATTGCGGAGGTGTGGGTCAGAAGATTTTCGATGGTAATGGTGGTTCCTTCAGCAAATCCCGGATAATATTTTTCTAGCTCATCGGAAATTTTGAGTTTCCCATCCTCTTCCAGTTTCATCACCAATGTTGATATGAAAGTCTTGGTGATGGAGTATAAATGAAAAACATCATCGTCAGAGAGTATCTTCACCCTTTTATACGTCTTTGATCCCGTACCCTTCTGAGGAAGTATTTCACTCTCTCTTGAAACTAAAACCGTCCCACTGAATTTGACCCTACTTGTATAGGCTTCGACGAGTTCATCCAGTTTTGCGCAGCTGTTTTTTGGCCGTATAAAAGTGTACCAGTCCTGAGACCAGCAAAAATGCTTTTTTCATTTTTTTAAAGTTTAATTATATCCGATCAAAAACCATCTCATTCTCGTTATCTAATTTTAATTTAACTATTTTGAGCAAATATAAAAGAGCTTTCTGTGGAGAAAATAAAAGATTTGACTAAGCCTAATTAAATGTGATGAAATTATTCGTTACTGAATTTGAACTAAATCAAAATACAACCTTTGCTCCAGTCATTTAGCATTTAACTATGATAACATTATAATATTTCTCAGAAGCCTGCCTTATAACAATTATACGGCTTAAACTTACGCTGTAGTCATTCAGTATACTTTCGAAATATCCCGTTTTTCTTATCCAGCTGCTATTCTAATAGGTGACTGGCAACATTGACATTGTTCTTATCATATCAGCAGGACAACAATTTATAAGAATTTGTTGACTGCCGCTTAAATGGGACTTTGCCTTTTTTTATACTTTACCTGATTGCATCATTGAAGAAATGCTTATTGTGACATCTACTGAAATGAATTTGAACTATCTTCTAGTGACGTCAGATATACCAGCGAGAATAATAAAGGCTCAAAATTTCAATGAATACATGGTTTTTGACTTCTTCTATGCATATTATGCATAATGACTCAAATCAATTCTTTGAAATTGATTGATATTTGTTTCTTTTTTCTAAAAATTCACTTATGACCATCTAACCAACTAAATTCTATTGCAATCTAGAGTTTCAAAACGCAAACTGTCATCCTAATATACGCGCTTTACATGGATCGTTATAAGTTTTTCTTCATTACTAATCTTTTTTTATATCGCTATCTAAAACCATTTATCCAACAAAAAAAAACGCTCATCAAATGAATGATGAGCGTTTTAAAAAAACTGGCGGCGACCTACTCTCCCGCTTTCGCAGT
>Ga0308163_10004347_pt1 | contig 11318 bp, 9 predicted proteins | sample PhyTR1_FD_201037 | JGI IMG/M metagenome (GOLD analysis project Ga0308163, IMG submission 201037) | Phyllosphere microbial communities from UC Gill Tract Community Farm, Albany, California, United States - DLSLT.R1 | ecosystem: Host-associated > Plants > Phyllosphere > Unclassified | place: USA... | reverse complement strand
GAGCCAAGGCATTATCGAGTCGGACATTATTCCCGTGCCGCATCTGCAGCAGGCACTCAGCGAGCGCTATCAACAGCCTTTGCCGGGCAACCTGTGGCTCAAGCGTGACAGCCATTTGCCGATTTCGGGTTCGATCAAGGCGCGAGGCGGGATCTATGAGGTGCTCAAGCACGCCGAAGACCTAGCGCTGGCCGCCGGGCTGTTGACCCTTGATGATGACTACGCGTCACTCGACAGCGATCAGGCACGGGCCTTTTTTGGCCAGTACAAGATTGCCGTTGGCTCCACCGGCAACCTCGGCATGTCGATCGGGATCATGGGCGCTGCATTGGGTTTTCAGGTGACGGTGCATATGTCCGCAGATGCGCGGCAATGGAAAAAAGACACGCTGCGCTCGCACGGGGTCACGGTCATTGAATACGCGAGTGATTACAGCGTGGCGGTTGCTCAGGGCCGCCAACAGGCAGAAGCCGATCCAACCTGCCATTTCGTCGATGACGAAAACTCGATCAACCTGTTTCTCGGCTATTCAGTGGCCGCCGAACGCCTGAAAAAACAGCTGGCGGCGGCCCACATCACAGTGGACGCGCAACACCCCTTGTTTGTGTACCTGCCCTGCGGGGTGGGCGGCGCGCCCGGTGGGGTGGCGTTCGGCTTAAAGCTGGCGTTTGGCGATGCGGTGCATTGCCTCTTCGCTGAACCAACGCACTCACCGTGCATGTTGCTGGGCGTCTACACCGGGCTGCACGACCAAGTCAGCGTGCAGGACTTTGGTATTGATAACGTGACGGCCGCTGACGGTCTGGCCGTGGGGCGTGCGTCTGGGTTTGTCGGCAGAGCCATGCAGCGCTTGCTGGATGGTTTTTACACGGTCAGCGACGAAGAAATGTACCGCTTGCTGGCATTGATGGAACACAGCGAAGGCCAGCGTCTTGAGCCTTCTGCGCTGGCGGGCGTGCCTGGCATAACCCGAGTGCTGGCCGACTCGCAAGGCTATTGGCAACGTGCAGGCTTGAACAGCCAGAACATGGCGCAGGCCACGCATCTGGTGTGGGCAACCGGCGGCAATAGAGTGCCCAACAACGAGATGGAGGCGTACTTGGCCAAGGGCCGTGAGTTGCTGAGCAAGGGCTGATGCAAGCGCAAAACCGGATGTGGCAAGATGCACGTCTTGCCGCCCCCGGAATGTTTAGCCCCTAGAGAAACCGCCGTGCTCAACCTTCCCCCGCGAATCAGCTCTCGGCTCAACAGCAGCCAGTTCGCTAACCTGCACACCTTTTTAGTGGCCGCCCGGCACCTGAGCTTCGCCCGTGCCGCGCAAGAGCTGTGTTTGACTGCCAGCGCTGTGAGCCACCGTATCAATCGGCTGGAAACGGCACTCGCGATCAAGCTGTTCAAGCGTATGACCCGGCAGGTCAGCCTGACGGACGAAGGCGAACGAATTTTCGAGATACTTCAAAGTGCGATGGGCGAGTTGTCTGAAGCGCTGGAACACTCGTCACAGGCTGACATTGCCGGCCCGATCGCGCTGTATGTCCGACCGTCAGTGGCTCAATGCTGGTTGGTGCCGCGGCTGGCGGACTTCGTTGAGCGCTATCCACTGGTTTCGCTCGACCTGCGGGTAGGCAATGACAACGTCGATTTTCGCACCCGCAACATTGACCTGGCCTTGTACTACGCCAATGGTGAGTTCCCAGGCCTAACCAGCATGCGCTTGATGCAAGAACGGCTAGCCCCTGTGTGCAGCCCTGAATATGCGCAACGCCACCGCCTGCAAGAAGACCCGTACAACCTGAGGCACTGCATCACCTTGCATGACTCGCTGGCTTGGGATCACGCGGCCTTCGACGCCGAATGGACGCTGTGGGCCGAGCAGCACCAGATGCTCGCGGCATTACCCAAACGAACCCTGACCTTCGACCGTTGCGACCTCAGCGTGACCGCTGCCATGAACCACGCGGGTATCGCCATCGGCCGTGAGCAATTGGTGCAAAAGCATGTGCAAAGCGGCGAACTGGTACTGCCTTTTGGCGGTTTCAGCCAGTGCGGCCATTACGACTACTATCTGGTTCACCCGCCGCAAAACACCGTTCCCAAACGGTTGCAGGTGTTTATGAATTGGCTGCGTGAGTGCGCGCAACACACGGCGCTTTAACCTCTTCTGCTCGCTTGCACACGCGTTAACCGGCGCGCTGCAAAAACCCATAAAAAAACGCCTCAATAGAGGCGTTTTTTATTCAGATGTCAGACCTGTTTAGCAGGCCCGTCGCATCAGAAAATGCTGATTGGGTAATCAACAAATACACGGACTTCGTTGCCGCCAACGTTGTAGTCGCTGGCGTTGTTGGAAACGCGCAACCACGAGCCACGCAGACGCACGCTCAGGTCTTTAACCGGACCGCTTTGTACAACGTATTTGGCTTGGTTGTAGATTTCGCGCTCGGTACCACGACCACGGCCTGAACCGTCGTCGATGTTGGAACCGCGTACGTAGGCGATGTTGTAGGTCAGGCCAGGAATGCCCACCGCGCCGAAGTCGAAGCCGTAACCCAACTGCCACGAACGCTCGTCCTTGGCGTTGAAGTCAGACCAGTAGGAGTTGGCCAGCAGGATGGTGTTACCACCGTCACCCACGCCGCCCGCATTGCGGTAGCCGCCGTATGGGTAGCCGATTTCGCCGGTGCTGCGCTGGTAGGCCAAGATGACCGAGTGCGCGCCGTAGGCGTAGGTGCTTGCCAAGCTCCAGATTTTGTTGTCTGTGCCGTCAACATTCAGCACGTCACGGGCATAGCCAGAGTCTACGTGGGTGCGGTAGCCGTTGAAGTCAAACGTCAGGGACTGTTTGTCGTCCAAAGGCAGTGCGTAGGTCATGCCCAGGTACTGCTTGCGCAGCTCGTCTTTCATCTCGGAGCCGTACAACGAAGCCGAGAAGTTCTCGGTGAACTTGTAGCTACCGCCGAAGACGTTGATGCTTTTCAGGCCGCCGCTGTTACGGGCTTCGGCACTTTTACGCGACTCTTCGGTGAAACGACCTACGTTCAGTTCCAGGCCGTCGATCTCTTTGGAGGTCAACAGAGTACCGGTGAAGCTTTCTGGCATCAGACGCGAGTTGTCGTACATCAGTACCGGCAGAGCAGGCATTTGATCACCGTACTTGAGTACGGTGTTCGAGATGCGGAACTTCACTGCAGCGCCAGCTTTGGCGATGTCGTGAGCGGCTTTGCCGTTATGGTCTTGCTTGAAGAAGTCGATACCGCCCGCGCCGCTTTTACCACGGCCGCCGTCCAGACGTACTGCGTAGATGCCAAATGCATCCACACCCACGCCGACGGTGCCTTGGGTGAAGCCCGAGGTGAATGTGCCGAGGAAGCCTTGGCCCCATTCAGCTTTGTCTTGGATGTGGTGTTTGTAGTCACGGCTGATGTAGGCGTTGCGCGCCAGTACATTGAGGTGGCTGTCTTCTACAAAACCTTGTGCTTCAGCTTGATCGTTAGCCATGGCTTGGGTAGCACTGAGTACGCCCAGAGCGAGTAGACCTATCCGTGTTTTCAACATTTTATTTTCCTTATTTCTGAGATAGAGACGCGCTGTGGCTATCAAGCTGAAACATTGAGCGGTGGTTGCTTCACATAAACACAAAGACCCACACGAGACACCCGGCGGGTCTTTCGAAAAGTTGGTATATGGCTTATCGCCACAGGCGTTGGCGCGAATCCTATCCGTCGTTAAGGCAAGGTGTCAATTTCGTGAAAAAATTGTGAATTATCTAAATTTCAGTAACGGCTGATTAACCCGGCAGATTCGCCTGCCTCAGTGTTAATCCGGCCATAGGCTCGCGCCGAAGGGTTTGAGGCGTTGCGCAGGGTAATTCGCCCCCTGCGCAAACGCAGATGCCACGAGAAGAGGTCAGATCACGCCTTGTGCGGCGCGGGCTGTTGCTGAGTCAGACAATGGATGTTGCCACCGCCCAACAGCAGCTCACGACCCGGCACCATCACCACTTCGTGCTGTGGGAAAAGGCTTTGCAGGATGTCTTTGGCGAGTGCGTCCTTCGGGTCGTCAAAGCTGGGAGCGATGATGCCGCCGTTGACGATCAAGAAGTTTACGTAAGAGCCAGCCAAGCGCTCTGTGGGGTTACGGTCTTGGCTACCGGCGACTTTATCCACACCGTCGCACTCTTCTTGGGTGGCATACATCGGCCCCGGAATCGGCATTTTGTGCACCACAAACGAACGGCCCTTGGCATCGGTCGTGGTGGCCAGGACTTTCATGGCTTCGTGGCAACGCACGTAGTTCGGGTCGCGCTCGTCATCGGTCCACGCCAGCAGCACTTCCCCCGGCGCAACGTAACAGCAGAAGTTATCCACATGGCCGTCAGTTTCGTCGTTGAACAGCCCGTCTGGCAGCCAGATGATCTTATCCACAGCCAGTTGCGCACGCAGCACGTCTTCGATTTCTTCACGGGACAAGTGCGGGTTACGGTTGCGGTTCATCAGGCATTCAGTGGTAGTGATCAGCGTACCTTCACCATCCACGTGGATAGAACCGCCTTCAAGCACAAAGCCTTCGGTGTAGTAGCGCGACGTTCGCTCCACCTCGAGGATTTTGCCGCCGACCTGCTGATCGCGGTTCCAAGGGAAGTACAAGCCGCCGTCAAAGCCGCCCCATGCGTTGAAGTCCCAATTTACGCCACGCACTTCGCCGCTGTCGTTGATCACGAAGGTCGGGCCACTGTCGCGCACCCATGCGTCATCGCTGGAAAGCTCGATCACACGGATATTCGGGACATCGAGTTGCGCGCGAGCATTTTCGTACTGAGCTGCCGAAACACCAACAGTCACCGGCTCAAAGCGGGCGATGGCTTTGGCCACAGCCACGTGCGCGGCTTGCGCAGGCTTACCGCCCAAACGCCAGTTGTCGGAACGCTCAGGCCAGATCATCCAAACCTGAGTCTGAGGTGCCCATTCAGCGGGCATGTAAAAGCCGTCAGCGCGGGGCGTACTGTGCAATGTCGTCATAACCGTCAGGGCTCCAGGGAAGCAATTAAGGAGTAAATGGGCATATCCATCAGACTGGCTTGAAACAGTGGACGCCCGTCTGCAATTCGTCAATGAATGACGCCTTTATAGCCGATAAATATCTATTATTAAAACCGTTTGTCGAATAAAACCCGCACTCAAACACCATTATTACGGATATAAATCGACTTAAAAGCAACGTTTTGGGCTTGTCTGTTGATAAGCAGACCGCCCGCACCTTGCCCGTTAAGCTCGACGAGTGCATGGCCGAGCAATCGTTTTAAAGGTCAACAGATCGTGAGCAAGCTCGCTCCTACAGTTTTTAAGCGTAGGTATACTGCGCCGTATGATCTCGACCTCCTCAACTCCTCGCCGTCCCCGTTGGCGCAGCCTGGCCTTACTGGCGCTGTGCTTGGCGCCATTGCTGTGGCCACTGCAACACCTTGCAGAACGCTATTACCGCAGCCAACTGGCCGGGCAAAATCGTCAGACCCTCGACCTTTACGTGGCCAACTTGTTGGGCACGTTGCATCGCTATGAGGTGTTGCCACAAATTCTCGGCGAACTGCCTGCACTGCGTAATGTGCTGGCCGACCCTGAAAACCCGCAGATGCTAAACACCGCCAATAAATTGCTCGCTGACCTCAACCATCAGACGGGTGCTGAAGTCATGTACCTGCTTGATGCGCACGGCGACACAGTGGCTACGTCGAACTGGGACAAGAGCGACAGCTTTATTGGGCGTAACTTCGCGTTCCGTCCATATTTCAGCGAAGCGATGGACGGCAAATTGGGGCGTTTCTTCGGTCTGGGGACTACGTCCGGTAAGCGCGGCTATTACTTTGCGGCTCCGGCGATTGAGGGCGATAAAAAGATCGGCGTGCTGGTGGTCAAGGTCGACCTCGATCACACCGAACGCTTATGGGGCAACACCCCGGAGCAATTGCTGACGACGGACGACAACGGCGTGGTCATTCTGACATCTCGCCCAGATTGGCGTTTTAGAGCCACCCGTGAATTATCGCCGCAAGAGCAGCAAGACATTTTCGCCATCCTGCCGTATCCGACGCGCGATCTGCAGCCGCTGACGATCAACCCGGATGCGTGGCTGGTGCAAACCCAAAAAATCGACGAAACCGACTGGAGCGTGAACATTCTCGCCCCGCGAACCTTGATTGATCGCCCGGTTCGCACGGTAGTGGCCATCGGTGCCGCTACCTTGTTGGTGGTCATGCTGTTGATCGGGTTGATGATGCAGCGTCGCCGTCATTATCTGGAGCGTATCGCCTTCGAGGCGAAGGCCAGGCGCGAACTTGAAGGGCGTGTGGCCGAACGTACCAGCGACCTCGAAGGGCTCAACCAGCGCTTGCGCAAAGAAGTGTTGGAGCGCGAGCAGGCGCAACAGGAGTTGGTGCGCGCTCAGGATGATTTGGTGCAGGCGGGCAAGCTGTCAGCGCTGGGGACTATGTCTGCCAGCATCAGCCATGAACTTAATCAGCCGCTGGCGGCCATCCGCAGCTATGCCGAAAACGCTGAAGTTTTGCTCGACCATCAACGCACCGAAGACGCTCGCAGCAACCTTAAATTGATCAATGAGTTGACCGGTCGCATGTCCTCGATCATTGCGCACCTGCGCGCGTTCGCTCGGCGTGATCGGCACGCACCAGAAAGTGTGGCGCTGCAACCGGCGCTGGATGATGCATTGGCCTTGCTGGCCAAGCGGCGACGCAGCATGGAAGTCGAATTGATCCGCGACCTGCCCGCAGCCACGCTTTGGGTCGAAGCGGGTGAAACCCGTTTGCGCCAAGTATTAGGCAACCTGCTGGCCAACGCTCTTGATGCCCTGACCGAAAAAGGCCCGCCGCGCCGATTGTGGCTCAGTGCCCAATCCACACCTGAAGGCGTCACTGTGTACATTCGCGATAACGGCCCGGGCTTTTGCATGGAAGCGTTGGGCCGCGCCGGTGAGCCGTTTTACACCACTAAAACCCGCACCCAAGGTTTGGGCTTAGGGCTGGCTATCTGCGACACGCTGATTCGTGCGTTCGGCGGCGAATTGCTGTTCGCCAACCACAAAGAAGGCGGCGCCTTAATTACCCTACGACTGCGTGCCGGTGCCCCGGGCGTCAGTGTGCAAGCTTCAGAGGACTCCAGGTGATGAGCCAACCCATTGATCCGCGTGTTCAGGTCATCTTGATTGATGATGATCCGCACCTGCGCCAGGCGCTCTCTCAAACGCTGGACTTGGCCGGATTGAACGTGTTGCCGCTGGCCGAAGCGAACGGCTTGGCTGAACGCATTGGGCGCGACTGGGCGGGGGTGGTGGTCAGCGACATCCGCATGCCGGGGATGGACGGGCTTGAACTGCTCAATCACCTGCACGCTCAAGACTCCGATTTGCCCGTGTTGCTGATCACTGGCCACGGTGATGTGCCGTTGGCGGTGCAAGCCATGCGCGCGGGCGCTTACGACTTTTTGGAAAAACCGTTTGCCAGCGATGCGCTGCTCGACAGCGTGCGCAGAGCGTTGGCCTTACGTGCGCTGGTGCTGGACAACCGCAGCCTGCGCATGGCGCTCAGTGACCGGCAACAATTGAGCGCTCGGTTAGTGGGGCAATCCTCAGCCATGCTGCGCCTGCGCGAGCAAATCGGCGCACTGGCCGCGACCAAGGCTGACGTACTGATTTTGGGCGAAACCGGCTCTGGTAAAGAGGTGGTCGCTCGGGCGTTGCATGACCTGTCGAGCCGTCGTAGCGGGCCGTTTGTCGCGATCAACGCGGGCGCGCTGGCCGAATCGGTGGTCGAAAGCGAGCTGTTCGGCCATGAACCCGGCGCCTTCACCGGTGCGCAAAAGCGCCGTATCGGCAAGTTCGAGTTCGCCAATGGCGGGACGTTGTTCCTCGACGAAATCGAAAGCATGAGCCTAGACGTGCAGGTCAAACTGCTGCGTTTACTGCAAGAACGGGTGGTCGAGCGTTTGGGCGGCAATCAACTGATCCCGCTGGATATTCGGGTTATCGCCGCGACTAAAGAAGACCTGCGCCAATCGGCTGACCAAGGTCGCTTCCGTGCCGACTTGTACTACCGGCTGAACGTCGCGCCGCTGCGCATTCCGCCACTGCGCGAGCGCGGTGATGACGTGCTGGTGCTGTTTCAGCACTTTGCCGACGAAGCCAGCACCCGCCACGGCCTGCCGCTCAATGTGTTGCAGCCAGCCCAGCGAGCGCAATTACTGCGCCACCCTTGGCCTGGTAATGTGCGCGAACTGCAAAACGTCGCTGAGCGCTTTGCCCTAGGTCTGGAGTTAGCCTTGGACGAAGACCCTAACGACGCTGCTCAGTCTTCTCATGTTGCGGTGTCTGGCAGCTTGAGCGAGCAAGTCGAACAGTACGAGAAAAGCTTGATTGGCGCCGAGTTAGAACGCTCGCACAGCTCGATGCGCAGCTTGGCCGAGGCGCTGGGCGTGCCGCGCAAGACCCTGCATGACAAACTGCGCAAACATGGGCTTCACTTTGAGAGCGGCAGCCAGCCTCACACGGATGAACTCGATTGACCTGTACAGGACCCTCTTGCATGAACCGCGACAGTCGTTATCTGGAATCCATTCTTCATCACGACATTCCGCTGACCCGTGAAATGGGCCTGAGCGTGCTCGACTGGCAGGGGCAGCAACTGCGTTTGCAGTTGCCGTTAGAGGCCAATATCAACCACAAAAGCACCATGTTTGGCGGCAGTCTGTATTGCGGGGCGGTATTGGCCGGCTGGGGCTGGTTGCACCTGAGCCTGCGTGAAGCCGGGATCGACGACGGGCATATCGTGATTCAAGAAGGCCACATCCGCTACCCGCTGCCCGTCACCCAAGACGCCATCGCGCTATGCGATGCGCCCGCCGAAGCGGTGTGGAATAAATTTTTGGCGATGTACAAACGCCACGGCCGGGCGCGACTGACCCTTGAAACGCGGGTGATCAATGCTCAGGGCGGGGATGATGCGGTGCGGTTTAGCGGGCAATACGTGCTACATCGCTAGCCTGTTGGGCCTGCGTGTTTTTGCGTAGGCGCTGGGGCAGGCTGCGATCTTTTGATCGTTTAAAAGATCGCGAGCAAGCTCACTCCTACAGGGGGATGGTCGTTAGCGTTGCGTTAATGCCAATAACTGTTTACGCCACGCGGCCTTTGCCGGTAACGCCAAAAAATAGTCATTGAGCAACGACTCGCGGGCCGGGTAAGTGAACGACTCGCCATCCAGTTGCAGCACCACGCCACCCGCGCCCTCTAGCACGCCTTGCGCAGCCGCGGTGTCCCACTGTGAGGTCGGCGCCAAACGCGGGTAACAGTCAGCCGCACCCTCAGCCAATAAACAGAACTTCAACGAGCTGCCAATACTCGCCATTTCTAACCTACCAACGGCCGTCTCTAGCCCTGACAGCAAGCGCTCTTGCTCAGGGCTTGAGTGCCTGCGACTGGCAACCACGATGAGTGGCTCACCTTGTGGCGGGGCGTCACGCACGCTGATCGGCATGATCACGTCAGCGTCTGCCCGCCAAGCGCCCAAGCCCGCTCCGCCGTAGTAGCAACGGCCACTGGTGGGCAATGAAACCACGCCAAACACCACTCTCCCCTGCTCGATCAGCGCAATGTTGACCGTGAACTCTTCGCTGCCGGAGATGAATTCTTTGGTGCCGTCCAAGGGGTCAACCAGCCACCAACGAGTCCAGCCTGCGCGCACGCTCTGCGCGATGTTGGCGTCTTCTTCAGAAAGCACCGGAATGCTCGGGTCGAGCGCGGTAAGGCCGTCGAGCAAAATGTGATGGGCCGCAAGATCAGCTGCCGTGACCGGGGAGTTGTCGTCTTTAGACGTGACCGCGACGTCAGCGCGCCAGAACGGCAAAATAGCCTCGCCTGCACGATGCGCGAGTTCAATCACCGGAGCCAATAAAGGATGCGCCAAGGTCACAGTTTAAATACCCCGCGCTGAGTCAACAGATCGCGCGCCAGGTAAAGCGCCGCCAATGCACGGCCCTCGCTGAACTGCGGGTGTTGTACCAATGCCGACAATTCCCGCAGATTAACCCGGTCAACCCGCATAGGCTCCGGCTCGTCACCTTCTAAATGGGCTTCATACAGATCAGAGGCCAACACCACCTGAATTTTTTGGCTCATATACCCCGGCGACAATGACAGCTCAGTCAAATGCTCAAGCTGGCGAGCGCCGAAACCGGCCTCTTCTTTCAGCTCACGCTCTGCGGCCGCCAGCACGTCTTCGCCTGGCTCGATCAAGCCTTTAGGCAGCGAGATCTCATACTCATCGGTGCCGCCGCAATACTCTTCGACCAAGATGGCGTGTTCGGCATCAATCATTGCCACGATCATCACCGCGCCATAGCCATTACCGCGCCCCACCAGCCGCTCGTAAGTACGCTCAACACCATTGGAGAAGCGCAATTGCACTTCTTCGACGCGAAACAATCGGCTACTGGCAACAATTTCACGGGCAAGTACAGTGGGTTTTTGGCGCATAGCGGCTCCTCAATATGAACGGGTTACTATACCCCGGCTTTTCCGATTCTCTGTGTCGGATGTTTTTCTACTGTGGGGGAAGTTTTGCATGACAGCGTTACCTTGGCGCGACATTGATACCGTTCTGTTAGACATGGACGGCACACTGCTCGACCTGCATTACGACAACCATTTTTGGCTCGAACACCTGCCGCAGCGTTATGCCGAGTTACACGGCATCAGCCGGGCGATGGCAGACTTGGAGCTGAACCCACTGTTTGAAAACAACGCAGGCCAGTTGCAGTGGTACTGCCTGGATTTCTGGAGCAGCGAGTTAAACATTCCGGTGCGCGAGCTTAAGCTCGAAACGGCCCACCTGATTGCCTTACGCCCTGATGCAGACACTTTTTTAGCGGCGATCAAACAGGCGGGCAAGCGGGTGATTCTGATTACTAACGCGCACCGTGATTCGCTGTCCTTGAAACTGGAACGCATTGAACTGACGCCGTATTTTGAGCGCCTTATCAGCTCTCACGATTATGGCTACCCCAAAGAAAGCCCGGCATTTTGGGATGCCTTGCACGCCGATATTGGCTTTGAGCCCAGCCGTAGCCTGTTTATCGACGACACCTTGCCCATCCTGCGCAGCGCCCGTGCGTTCGGCATAGGCCATTTGCTGGCAGTCAAACACCCCGACAGCAAAAAAGGCCCGAAAAACACCGAAGAATTCGAGGCGCTCGGGGATTACCGCGAGTTGCTACAAGGGCTTTGATTAAGACCAAACTGTAGGAGCGAGCTTGCTC
>Ga0308163_10004341_pt1 | contig 11324 bp, 8 predicted proteins | sample PhyTR1_FD_201037 | JGI IMG/M metagenome (GOLD analysis project Ga0308163, IMG submission 201037) | Phyllosphere microbial communities from UC Gill Tract Community Farm, Albany, California, United States - DLSLT.R1 | ecosystem: Host-associated > Plants > Phyllosphere > Unclassified | place: USA... | reverse complement strand
GGCGTGGCCAACCCGCTGCGCTACACGACGGTCAACTACTTCACCAACGACTTCGACACCACCACCCAGGGCATCGACGTGGTCGGCAACTACCTGCAGCGCGTGGCCGACGGGCGTCTGAACCTGACGCTGGCCTGGAACTACAACAAGACCCGCGTCGACGGCGGCAGTACCAGCGTGGCTGCCAACGCCACGCAGCGGACCATCTTCGAGAGCCGCCTGCCGCGCCAGAAGGCCAGTGTCAGCGCGTCGTACGAGCGTGGCGCCTGGAGCGCGCTGGCCCGCATGCGCCACTACGGTTCATGGACCGACAGCACCGGCAACGCCACCGGCGACATCTTCCAGCGCTTCGGCGCGATCCACCTGTTCGATGCGGCCGTGAGTCTCAAGGTCACGCCGAAGCAGACCTTGCGCTTCGGTGTCGACAATGTGTTCGACAAGTACCCGGACGAAGCCGTATTCCAGGCCAGCCGCGGCCTGATCTACTCGCGCAATGCGCCGTACGACACCGATGGCCGCAACCTGTACATCGACTACACGGTGAAGTTTTGAGCCAGCACGGTCATGATCGGGCCCGCCGCACCTGGCTGCGGGCCGGCGCCCTCGCGCCGCTGGCGTTGTCCGCAATGCCGGCAGCCGCCGCCGCTGCGGCTTCGCCTGCGGTCGACCTGACACCGCCGGTGATGACGCCTGCCGCGCTGGCGTCCAGCGATGCCTACTGGCGCCGCGTGGCCGCGCAGTACGACATCACCGACGAGGTCGCAATGCTCGACAATGGCTACTGGGGGTCGATGGCGCGGCCCGTGGTGCAGGCGTATGCCGGGTTCGTCGAGCAGGTCAATCGCGGCAATGCCTGGTACGGACGCGTGCAGTTCCCGGCCGAGTACGAGGCGGCGCGTGGCGCCGTGGCCCGGGCACTGGGCGTCGAACGCGACGAAATCGTGCTCACGCGCGGCGCCACCGAAGCCCTGCAGGCGCTGATCGGGGGCTATAACCGCCTGCGTCCGGGCGACACGGTGCTGTGCGCCGATGTCGATTACGACAACATGATCACGACGATGGGCTGGCTCAAGGAGCGGCGCGGCGTTGATGTGGTGCAGATCGCGATGCCGGCAGCGCCGACGTACCAGTCGCTGATCGATTGCTACGCGCAGGCGATGGCGGCATATCCGAAGTTGAAGATGATGCTGCTCACCCACGTCAATCACCGCAACGGCTGCGTGTTGCCGGTGGCCGAGATCAGCCGCATGGCGCGTGCGCGCGGCATCGGTGTCATCGTCGACACCGCGCACGGGTTTGGCCAGCTCGACATGCGCATCCCGGACCTGGACGCCGATTTCGCAGGCATCAACCTGCACAAATGGATCGGCGCGCCGGTCGGCGTGGGCGCGATTTATATCCGGCGCGGGCGTGTGGGCGACATCGATCCGCACATGGGCGAGCAGCCGGGGGACGATATCCGCACCCGGGTGCATACGGGCACGGTCAATTTTGCCGCCTACCTGGCGTTGCCGCTGGCGCTGCAGATCCACCAGCAGATCGGCGTGGCCAACAAACAGGCGCGCCTGCACCGGCTGCGCAACCGCTGGGTCAATGCCGCGCGTGGGATCGACGGCATCGAGGTGCTGGCATCGAACGACCCGCGCCTGACCAGCGCGATTGCCGCCTTCCGCCTGCGCGGACGCACGACGGTGGCCGAGAACGTGGCGCTGGCCAGGCGTCTCGTGCGCGAGCACGGCGTGTTTGCCGTCATGCGCGATGGCCTGGCGTCGGGCGCCTGCATCCGTGTCACGCCGGCGATCTTCACGTCGGAGGCGCAGATCGACCGGCTGGTGGCGGCGCTGCGCAGCGAGGGAAGCGCTGCTGCAACCTGACGGAAGGAACCGGTTACGCAACAGGTTCCCCGCCGGTGCTGCACGGGCTGCTTGTATCGCGCCGAAATACAGCGTGCCCGAATGAATCCTGAGTTGGTTCCTGGCATGCCGGTGTATCATGGGCGATGACTGGCAAATGGCACGTAATGATCGTTGACGACGAGCTGGATTTGCTCGAGAGCGTCGCATGGCTTCTCGAAACTGAAGGCTTCCGGGTGTCGCTGCACGACGACCCGCGACGGGCCGTGGCCGCCATTTGTGACGGGGTCACGCCGGACCTGGTCATGCTCGACTATCGGATGCCCTGGTTGAACGGCTCGCAGACGCTCAAACAGATGCGGGAATGCGGGTTGACGGCGCCGGCCGTGCTGGTGTCGGCCATGGCAAGCCTGGCTGCCGAATCTTCCGCTGCGGGCTTCGATGAGTCGTTGTCGAAGCCGTTCGAGTTCGACCAGATGGTCCGCCTGATGCGAAGCCTGCTGCCAGCGGCGTGCCCGCCAGGTGCAGGAATGGCCTGATGCAGTTTCTGTCCAACGTCAGGCATCCCGATGTCGGGCAGGTGCGCGCCGCCTGGGAGCGCTATGTGCAGCATCAGGAGCTCGCGCCGGACACGCTGAGGCCGTACGTGCTCAGGGCGTGGGACCGCGCACGCGCCAGTGGGTGCAATCCTCGCCTCGGCCGCGCCGATGTGCTGGGCGAACACGAAACCGAGCTGCTGCTGGCACAGCGTCACGAGCTTATCACGGCAACCGCACCCTTTCTCGGGGCCCTGTCCAGAGCGGCAGGTGAACACCGGCACGCGGCGATGCTGGCCGACACCGACGGCCGGCTGCTGTGCCTGACGGGCGACGCTGAAACCATGGCCGACGAGAATTTCCCGCGCCCGGGCTCCCTGCTGGATGAAGCGCATGCCGGCGCCAATGGCGTTGGCACCGCCATCGCCGAGAACGGCTATGTGGAACTGGTTGGCCCCGAGCATTTCATCGAGGGCTTTCATGCCTTCACGTGCCAGGGTGTACCGATCACCGGGCCGCATGGTTCGATGGGCGTGCTGAGCATGTCGGTACGGACGCTGGCCACGGCCGACCGTGTGCGTGACATCCTGTTCTGCGCCACGGAAGCGGTGGAATGCGATTTGCTGGCCAAGTGGCTCTCCGGCATCAGCGGCCACGAGATGGAGCACACCCTCGAACGCCTGCGGCAAGACATGCTGCAACGCCTGACGAGCGCCCGTCTGCGCATCGAGATTGCGGCGCGCCGGATTGCCGCCGGTGGCGACATCACCGCCATGGTGCAGACTTCCAAGGCGATGAGCGCGCAGTTCGCCCGTCAGGCCCGCACCTGGCGCGTGCTGGCGCTCGATCGCACTGGCCCGGCCCAGCCCGAGCCCCTGGCGCTTGCGGACATCGTGCAGGACCTGCTGGACCTGCTTGCCACCGAAGCGCGCGTCGTCGGCCTGCAGTTCGAGTGGGGTGTGGCCGACCGCGTCACGGTGCTGGACGATCGCCAGGCATTGACGCGACGCCTGCTCGGCAACTTTCTGTCGGCTCTGCAAAAGGCAGCGCCCGGCTCGACGCTGGTCGTCGACGTCGCGGCGGCCGGGGGACTCGGGCGCACCGCGCTCACCGAACGCTGCATCGACGGCCAGGTACGCCACGGACCGGTGGTGGAATCGATGCGGTTGACGTAGAGCGCGCCGGACCGGGCATCCATGCTGGACTGCCGCAGGCATGGCATGGCACGATATGATCGGACAAACTTCCCTCTGGACTGCTGATGCCGACTTCTTACCCACGTGACCTGGCCGGCTATGGCCGCACGCCGCCCCATCCGCAGTGGCCGGGCGCAGCGTGCATCGCGCTGCAGTTCGTGCTGAACTACGAAGAGGGCGCTGAAAACAATGTGCTGCATGGCGATGCGGCATCCGAGACGTTTCTTTCCGAGATCGTCGGCGCCAGCGCCTTCCCCGCGCGCCACATGAGCATGGAGTCGCTCTACGAATACGGCTCGCGCGCCGGTCTGTGGCGCCTGCTGCGGCTGTTCGAAGACCGCAAGCTGCCGCTGACCGTGTTCGGCGTGGCGCAGGCGCTGGCGCGCCATCCCGAGGCGGTGGCCGCGTTCCAGGAACTGGGGCACGAAATTGCCTGCCACGGCCTGCGCTGGATCTCGTACCAGAACATCGACGAAGCCACGGAGCGTGCGCACCTGCACGAAGCCGTGGCCATTTTCCGCGACCTGACGGGCGCCGCGCCGCAGGGCTGGTACACGGGGCGTGATTCGCCCAACACGCGCCGCCTCGTGGTCGAGCATGGCGGCTTTGCCTACGATGCCGACCATTACGGCGACGACCTGCCGTTCTGGCAGCACGTCGAGGCGACCGGGCCGGATGGGGTGGTGCGCCGCACGCCGCACCTGGTGGTGCCGTACACGCTCGATACCAACGACATGCGCTTCGCCTCGGCCGGCGGCTTCAATTCGGGCACGCAGTTTTTTGACTATTTGAAGGACGCCTTCGACGTGCTGTACGCCGAGGGCGACCCGGATGGGCTGAACCAGCCGAAGATGCTGTCGGTCGGCCTGCATTGCCGCCTGGCGGGGCGCCCGGGCCGCACGGCCGCGCTGGCGCGCTTCCTTGATTACGTGGGCCGGCACGACAAGGTCTGGGTCACGCGCCGCATCGACATCGCCCGGCATTGGACAACGGTGCACCCTTGGTAGGGTGGGCGGATTCCGCCCACGCGTTCAACCCGCCTTCGCATACCACGGAGCTTGGTTGGTTTGAACGCGTGGACGGCATAGCCGTCCACCCTACGTATATGCTTCTTGATATGAGCAATATCATTGGGCGATTATAAGTTGGCACCCCCTGGATGGTAGCCTTCCGCCTTTGGCGTCCAGTAATCCACTCACCAAAGACAGGCATGTCAGAACCGATCCGCTTCTTTTATCAGGGCCAGGTGCGCGAACTGCGCGACGTGAAGCCCACGCAAACCATCCTGCAGCACCTGCGGGAGGACTTGCGCTGCACCGGCACCAAGGAAGGTTGCGCCGAGGGCGATTGCGGCGCCTGCACCGTGGTACTCGGTTCGCTGGAAGACGGCGAGCTGGCGCTGCGCGCCGTGAACGCCTGCATCCAGTTCACGCCGACGCTGGACGGCAAGGCGCTGTTCACGGTCGAAGACCTGGCGCAGCCGGGTGGCGCGCCCCATCCCGTGCAGCAGGCGCTGGTCGAATGCCACGGCTCGCAATGCGGCTTTTGCACGCCGGGGTTTGCGATGTCGCTGTTTGGCATGTACCTGAAGCAGGAAGGGCGCGCGCCATCGCGCTGCCAGATCAACGATGCGCTGTCCGGCAACCTGTGCCGCTGCACCGGCTACCGCCCGATCATCGACGCTGCGCGCCGTATGGTCGAACTGCCGCCCGTCGCCTTCGACCGCGCTGCGCTGGCCGAGCGCCTGCGCGCGCTGCAGCGCAGCCACGGCTTCACGTACGCCGCGCATGGTCAGCACTTCCATGTGCCGCGCACCGTGGCCGAACTGGCGGCGCTGCGCGCCGACCACCCGGCGGCCGTGCTGCTGGCCGGTTCGACCGACGTCGGACTGTGGGTCACCAAGCACCTGCGCGAACTGGGCGACGTGATCTATCTCGGCCAGGTCGCCGAACTCAAAACAATGCGCGAACAGGACGGCATGCTGGAGATCGGCGCCGGTGTTTCGCTGCAGGACGCCTACCAGGCACTGGCCGCGCGCTATCCCGCTGAACTGACGGAACTCTGGCAGCGCTTTGCATCGCTGCCGATCCGCCATGCCGGCACGCTGGGCGGCAACGTGGCCAACGGCTCGCCGATTGGCGACTCGATGCCGTGGATGATCGCGCTGGGCAGCCAGGTGGTTCTGGGCAGCAGCGCCGGCACGCGCGTGCTGGCGCTGGACGATTTTTACCTGGGCTACCAGAAGAAGGATCTGCAGCCGGGTGAATTCGTCCAGGCCGTGCGCGTGCCGTTGCCGCAATCGCGTCCGGGCCTGCGCTTTCGTACCTACAAACTGGCCAAGCGCTTCGACCAGGACATCTCGGCCGTGTGCGCTGCGTTCGCCATCGTGCTCGACGGCGAGACGATCGTCGACGCCCGCATTGCGTTCGGCGGCATGGCCGCAACGCCGCAGCGCGCCGCGCAGGCCGAGGCCGCGCTGCTGGGCCAGTCGTGGAGCGAAGCTGTTTTGACCACCGCGATGGCCGCGCTGGGCCGCGACTATGCGCCATTGTCGGATGCCAGGGCCTCGAGCAACTACCGGATGCGCACCGCGCAGAACCTGCTGCGCCGCTTCTGGCTTGAAACGCGCCTGCACGATCCGCTGCCCGCGCAGGCAGTCAATGCCTTCGCCGGCGCCTGAGGAGACGACCATGAACGACGGCGGCATCAAGAACCTGGACGCCTGGGCCGAAGTGGGCCGCGCGCGCAAGCACGAATCGAGCGAACTGCACGTGCGTGGCGGCGCGACCTTCACCGACGATATCGCTGAACTGGCCGGCACGCTGCATGCGGCGCTGGGCCTGTCGTCGCAGGCGCACGCGCACATCACCGCCATCGACCTGGCGCCGGTCCGTGCCAGCGCCGGCGTGGTTGCCGTGCTGACCGTGGCCGACATCCCGGGCCTGAACGATTGCGGCCCGATCATCCACGATGATCCGATCCTGGCCGATGGCCTCGTGCAGTATGTGGGGCAGCCGATTTTCATCGTCGTCGCCGACAGCCATGACAATGCACGCCGCGCGGCGCGCCTGGCGCAGGTGACGTACGAGGATCTGCCGGCAATCCTGACCCCGCAGGCGGCGCGCGCCGCGCAATCGTATGTGCTGCCGCCGATGCGCCTGACGCGCGGCGACGCCGAAGCGGCATTCGTGCGCGCGCCGCACGTGGTCAAGGGCCAGCTGTACGTGGGCGGGCAAGAGCAGTTCTACCTCGAGGGCCAGATCGCGTACGCGATTCCCGGCGAAGACCGCGGCATGCACGTGTACTCGTCGACCCAGCACCCGAGCGAGATGCAGCACGTGATCGCCCATGCGCTTGGCCTGCATTCGCATCACGTGACGGTCGAGTGCCGCCGCATGGGCGGGGGCTTTGGCGGCAAGGAATCGCAGTCGGCGCTGTGGGCGGCGGCGGCTGCCATCGCCGCAGTGCGGACGGGCCGCCCCGTCAAGCTGCGCGCCGACCGCGACGACGACATGCTCGTCACCGGCAAGCGCCACTGCTTCCATTACGACTACGAAGTCGGCTACGACGACGCGGGCCGCATCCTGGCCGCGCGGGTCGACATGGTCACGCGCGCCGGGTACTCGGCCGATCTGTCCGGCCCCGTTGCCACGCGCGCCGTCTGCCACTTCGACAATGCGTATTACCTGTCCGACGTCGACATCCGCGCCGCCTGCGGCAAGACCAACACGCAATCGAACACCGCGTTTCGGGGTTTTGGCGGTCCGCAGGGCGCGATCGCCATCGAATACGTGCTGGATGAGATCGCGCGCAACCTGGGGCGCGACGCGCTCGATATCCGGCGCCTGAATTTCTACGGCACGCAGGATCGCAACGTGACGCCGTACGGCCAGACGATTGTCGACAACGTCATTCCCGAACTGGTGGCCGAGCTGGAAGCGGGCAGCGACTACCGCGCGCGCCGCGCGGCCGTGGACGACTACAACCGCACCAGCCCCGTGCTCAAGAAGGGGCTGGCGCTGACACCACTCAAATTCGGCATCGCGTTCAATGTCACGCACCTGAACCAGGCCGGCGCGCTGGTGCACGTCTATGTGGACGGCTCCATCCTCGTCAACCACGGCGGCACCGAGATGGGGCAGGGCATCAACACCAAGGTGATGCAGGTCGTGGCGCACGAATTGGGCGTGGAACTCGCGCGCGTGCGCGCCACGGCGACCAACACCAGCAAGGTCTCGAACACGTCGGCCACCGCTGCCTCGACCGGCGCTGACCTGAACGGCAAGGCGGCGCAGGATGCAGCGGGCAAGATCCGCGCGCGCCTGGCGCAATTCGCGGCGCAGCAATACGGGGGCGCGGCCAGCGAAGTGCGCTTCGCGGCCGGCACCGTGTTCGTCGCGGGCCTGGCGCTGCCGTTCGAGGAAGTCGTCGCCAAAGCCTACCTGGCGCGCGTGCAGCTGTGGTCCGATGGCTTCTATGCCACGCCCGGCCTGCACTGGGACCCGAAGACGATGACGGGCCGCCCGTTCTCGTACTTCGCCTACGGCGCGGCGGTGTCGGAAGTGGTGGTCGACACGCTCACCGGCGAATGGAAGCTGCTGCGCGTGGATGCAATGTACGACGCCGGCCGCTCGCTCAATCCGGCGATCGACATCGGCCAGGTCGAAGGCGCCTTCATCCAGGGCATGGGCTGGCTGACGACCGAAGAACTGTGGTGGAACCCGGCCGGCAAGCTGATGACGCATGCGCCATCGACCTACAAGATCCCGGCGGTCTCGGATTGTCCGGAGGATTTCCGCATCGCGCTGTTCGACAATGCCAACGTCGAAGACAGCATCCACCGCTCCAAGGCCGTGGGTGAGCCGCCGCTGCTGCTGCCGTTCTCGGTCTTCTTCGCACTGCGCGACGCCATCTCGAGCGTGGGCGGGCACCGGGTCAATCCACCGCTGAATGCTCCCGCGACGAGCGAAGCCATTCTGGATGCGATCGCGTTCGTCGAGGGCGCCGCCGGCGCGCGCGCGTGACGATGGACTGGCTGCGCGCCCAGGGTGATGTGCCGTCCGTGCTGGTCACGGTGGCGGCCGTGAAGGGGTCGGCGCCGCGCGAGCCGGGCGCGAAGATGCTGGTGCGCGCACGCGACTTTGACGACACCATCGGCGGCGGCCATCTCGAACACCGGGCGCTGGAGATCGCGCGCGCGATGCTGGCGCTGGGCGAGGCGCGCCGCTTCGAGCGCTTTGCGCTGGGCCCGAGCCTCGGCCAGTGCTGCGGCGGCGTCGCCTGGCTGGCGTTCGAGCGCGTCGATGCCGCGCAGGTCGACCTGCTGCGCGCGCGCCGCAACGTCGACACCTGGCGCCTCGTTGCGCTGGACGGCGCGTGCGAGTGGGCCTTGTTCGACGACGCGGCGCCCCTCGCGGGTACGCCGGACGTGCCGGCGTTCGAACGCGCGCCTGACGCCCGGGTGCTGAAAGGCGAGGGCGGGCGCCGCTGGCTGCTCGACCCGGTCCTGGCGCCGCGCGCGCACCTGACGCTGTTCGGCGCCGGCCACGTCGGCGCCGCCATCGTGCGTGCGCTGGCCGAGCTGCCATGTCGCGTGACGTGGGTCGATGAACGCGACGCCATGTTCCCGGCATCCATTCCCCCGAACGTGACGATCGAGGCGACCGATACGCCCGAGGCGCTGGTAGAACACGCCGCGCCCGGCACGAGCTTTCTCGTCATGACCCACAGTCACGCGCTCGACCTGCGCCTGTGCCAGGCGATCCTGGCGCGCCCCGCGTATCCGGCGACACCCGACTGGTTCGGCCTGATTGGCTCCGCCACCAAACGCAGCCAGTTCGAAGCGCGCCTGCGCGCACGCGGCATCGACGATGCGCGCCTGGCCGGCATGGTCTGCCCGATCGGCCTGCCCGATATTGCCGGCAAGGCCCCGGCCGTGATCGCCGCGTCGAGTGTGGCGCAATTGCTGGCCGTGTGGGAAGCTGCACGGGACGCTGTACATCACCCAGAACCTCAACCGGAATTTCTGTAATGCCCACTGCATCACCCAATGTGCAGGCCTATCGTGCCAGCCTGCTGCACTTTCGCGCCGATCCGTCGTTCGACGACGGCGCCGCGCTGTTGTACGAAGACGGCCTGCTGATCGTCGAGGATGGCCGCATCAAGGCTGCCGGCGACTACGCCGCGCTCGCGCCCACGCTGCCTGCGGGCCTCGAACCCGTCGACTACCGCGGCAAGCTGATCGTCCCCGGCTTCATCGACACGCACCTGCATTATCCGCAGACCGACATGATCGCCTCGCCAGCCCCGGGCCTGCTGCCGTGGCTCGAGACCTATACCTTCCCGACCGAGCGCCGTTACGAGGATCACGCAGATGGCCGCACCACGGCCGACTTCTTCCTCGACGAGCTGCTGCGCTGCGGGACCACCACGGCGATGGTCTACTGCACCGTGCACCCGCAATCGGTCGACGCGTTCTTTGCCGCACGCGAAGCGCGCAACCTGCGCATGGTGGCCGGCAAGGTGCTGATGGACCGCAACTGCCCGGACTTCCTGCGCGACCTCGAAGGTGAGCTTGGTGAGAGCGAAGCGCTGATCAAGCGCTGGCACAAGCGTGGCCGCGCGCTGTACGCGATCACGCCGCGCTTTGCGCCAACGTCGACCGAAGCCCAGCTGCGCCTGACGGGCGAACTGGCGGCGGCATATCCGGACACCTTCATCCAGACCCACGTGGCCGAGAACCGCGACGAGTGCACCTGGGTGGGCGAGCTGTTCCCGCAGGCGCGCAGCTATCTCGACGTGTACGACAGCTATGGCCTGATGCGCCCGCGCGCGATGTTCGGGCACTGCATCTGGCTCGATGACGAAGACATGGCGCGCATGGCGGCCACCGGCTCGGCCGCCGCCGTGTGCCCGACGTCGAACCTGTTCCTGGGCAGCGGCCTGTTCGACTTCGAACGCGCCGACAAGGCCGGCATGCTGCTGTCGCTCGGCACGGACGTCGGCGCCGGCACCTCGTTCTCGCTGCTGCAGACGATGAACGAAGCGTACAAGGTAGCGCGCATGAAGGGCAGCTACCTGACGGCGCTGCGCATGTTTTACCTCGCCACGCTGGGCGCCGCGCGCGCGATGGGGCTGGACGACACGATCGGCAGCTTCGCACCGGGCCTCGAAGCCGATTTCGTGGTGCTGGACCGCGAAGCGACGCCGCTGATGGCGCGCCGCACGAGCCACAGCCACTCGCTCGAAGAGCTGCTGTTCGCGCTGGCGCTGCTGGGGGATGACCGTACGGTGGCCGCGACGTATTCGTATGGACGCCTCGTCCACGAACGTTAATTTGCCTCTGCCACGTAGGGTGGAAGGCTCTGCCTTCCACGCGTTGATCGTTGGCGGCGCCGTCCTCGTGCCGGATGATCTGACGGCCAACCATCACCGCGTGGACGGCGGGGCCGTCCACCCTACGAATAACGGCGCCGTTCTCGTGCGGGATGATCTGGCTGCCAACCATCACCGCGTCCTGCGTAGGGTGGAAGGCTCTGTCTTCCACGCGTTGATCGTTACCGGCGCCGTCCACGCGGTGATGGTTGGCAGAGACGTCACGGCGGCGGCCCAGGCTGCAATATTGCCAACCCCGGGCGAAGGCGTTAGAGTCTGACGCTTGCCATCCATCCTGAAAGTCTCACCATGCACAAGTATTTGCCCGGCAGTGCGCTGCTGGCGCTGGCCGTCGTCGCTTCGCC
>Ga0308163_10004338_pt1 | contig 11329 bp, 5 predicted proteins | sample PhyTR1_FD_201037 | JGI IMG/M metagenome (GOLD analysis project Ga0308163, IMG submission 201037) | Phyllosphere microbial communities from UC Gill Tract Community Farm, Albany, California, United States - DLSLT.R1 | ecosystem: Host-associated > Plants > Phyllosphere > Unclassified | place: USA... | reverse complement strand
ACTTCAAAACCCGCAAACACAGGCTCTTTATTTAACAAAGCAGGTTGCGCTGCAGCAATCAGTTCATGATCCAATACATTTGCAATACCATGGTCCTGAGACTCGGTATTGTAAAGGCTCAATCCGTTATCAGGTGCTTTGTATAAAATAGCAGAAAAATCAAGATATTTCAATTTCCAGTCTTCCGGTGCTGTATCTCGCATTACCAATGCGTCAGCCTGCCCAACCATTTCTTCCACTGTCCTAAAGCCCAGCTCTGCCATTGTTTCACGCAGTTCTTCGGCCAGGAAATAGAAGAGATTAACTACATGGTCAGGATCTCCGGTAAACAGTTTTCTCAGATCCGGATCTTGTGTGGCAACCCCAACCGGACAGGTATTCAGATGACATTTACGCATCATAATACATCCCGTGGTAACCAGGGCAGCCGTAGCCACACCCCATTCTTCGGCACCCAGTAAGGCTGCTATGGCAATGTCCCTGCCTGTTTTCAATTGTCCGTCGGTCTGCAATACTACCCTGCTGCGCAGACGGTTTTTCACCAGTGTCTGGTGCGCTTCGGCAAGTCCAAGTTCCCATGGTAAACCCGCATGCTGTATAGAGGTTAGCGGTGATGCCCCTGTTCCGCCATCAAAACCAGAAACCAGGATCACATCTGCATGTGCTTTGGCCACACCAGCCGCAATAGTTCCTACACCAGCTTTAGAAACCAGTTTTACATTGATCCTTGCGGCACGGTTAGCATTTTTAAGATCAAAGATCAGCTGTGCAAGGTCTTCAATAGAGTAAATATCATGATGCGGCGGCGGAGAGATTAGTCCTACACCCGGAGTTGCATGCCTTACTTTCGCAATCCATTCGTCAACTTTATGACCCGGCAGTTGTCCCCCTTCACCAGGTTTAGCACCTTGCGCCATTTTAATCTGCAGCTCATCTGCATTGGTCAGGTAGTTACTCGTTACACCAAAACGTGCTGATGCAATCTGTTTAATAGACGAACGCATGGAATCGCCGTTCGGCAATACTTCATAGCGCAGTTCGTCTTCACCCCCTTCACCTGTATTGCTTTTTCCGCCAATTCTGTTCATGGCTATCGCTAAGGTAGAGTGCGCCTCATGAGAGATGGAACCAAAAGACATGGCCCCGGTAGCAAACCGTTTTAATATCGCTGAAACAGGTTCAACTTCTTCCAGGCCAACCGGCGCACGGTTATAGGCAAATTCAAACAAACCGCGAATGGTATATGCCTGTTTGCTTTGCTCGTTTACCAGCTTGCTGTACTGTTTATAGGTGCTGTAATCATTTTTACGCGTGGCATTCTGCAGCAGGTGGATAGTTTGCGGGTTAAACAAATGCTGCTCCCCTTTTCTTCTCCACTTGTAATTTCCACCCGTAGGGAGAATTGCATCCGGCCGAATATGTTTACCAAAAACACGGCTGTGTTTAATGAGCGCCTCACGGGCAATCTCATCCAAACCTAAACCACCAATCCTTGATACGGCACCAGTGAAATAGTTGTCGACCACACTTTTATGGATACCCAATATTTCAAATATCTGTGCTCCATGATAAGACTGTAAAGTAGAAATCCCCATTTTAGAGAAGATCTTCAGCAAACCACTGTTTACCGCATAAATATAATTCTGAATCAGTTTTTCAGCTTTGATCTCAGTTTCTTTACCAAAGCCCGAAATAGTTTCCAGAGCCAGGTAAGGGTTAATTGCTGTGGCACCAAAACCTATTAAGGTTGCAAAATGGTGCACTTCCCACACATCACCAGCTTCAACTACAATACCTACCGCACCCCGGTGACCCTTACGGATCAGGTGATGATGTACTGCCGATACAGCCAGCAATGAAGGTATCGCAGCATGCTCAGAGTCGAGCGCCCTGTCAGATAAAACGATTACCTGAAATCCGTCTTCCACTGCATCAACCGCATAGCGGCATAAACGCTCCAATCCTTTAGCCAGAGAACCTGGTTTACCATCAGCCCTGAAATAGGTCTGTAAGGTTTTAGACTGAAACACACCAGTATCTATACTTCTTACTTTTTCAAGTTCAAGGTTAGTCAGAATAGGATGTTTAATTCCCACACAGTGACATTGCATGGCATGTTCTTCCAGTAAATTGCCGTTGTTGCCCATAAAGCCCGCAAGGCTCATTACCACTTTCTCCCGGATCGGGTCTATCGGTGGATTGGTAACCTGTGCAAACAACTGTTTAAAATACGACGAGAGATGCTGTGGTTTCTGCGACAGCACTGCAAGCGGTATATCCGTACCCATTGAACCTATCGGCTCTTTGGCTTCCATGGCCATCGGTTTTAAGATCAGGTCAATATCTTCCCTGCTGTAACCAAATACCTGATGATATTTAAAGATTGATTCTTCAGATAGTCCCGTAAAAACAACACGCGGATCAGACAGTTCTTCCAACCTGATCTGATACTGGTTTAACCAATCGCCATAAGGACGGCTGCTGCAAACCTGCGTTTTAATTTCAACATCAGAGATGATACGGCCCTGCTCCATATCTACCACAAACATTTTGCCCGGCGTTAACCTGCCTTTTTCAATGATGCGGCTTTGGTCGAGCGCCAGAACCCCAGACTCAGAGGCCATGATTACACGGTCATCTTCAGTGATCGCGTACCTCGAAGGTCTCAGCCCGTTACGGTCCAGCGTAGCCCCAATCAGGTTACCATCTGTAAAGGCAATTGCAGCCGGCCCATCCCAGGGCTCCATTAAGGTAGCGTGGAATTTATAAAAGGCCTGCTTTAATTCATCCATATCTTCGTTGCCATCCCAGGCTTCTGGGATCAGCATCATCAGCACATGCGGCAGCGAACGACCAGCATGTAGCAGTAATTCGATGATATTATCCAGACAGCCTGAGTCAGACTGGCTTTCATCAATAACAGGTAAGAGGATGTTTAATTCTTCGGCGGTAAAATAGCTCGACGCAAATGATTTTACACTTGCGCGGAACCAGTTCAGGTTACCCTGCAGTGTATTGATCTCGCCATTATGGGCGATGTAGCGAAAAGGCTGTGCCAGTCTCCATGACGGAAAGGTATTTGTAGCAAACCTGGAATGCACCATCCCGAAGGCAGAAACCACTCTTTTATCAGAAAGTTCTACAAAATAGGTACGCAGCTGCATGGAGGTGAGCTGACCTTTATATACAATAGTACGAGATGAAAAGGAGGCGATATAAAAATCAGACTTAATTCCCTTTACTGTATTTACAATAGTTTTGGTGAGGTAATTTTTAAAGACGTATAGTTTACGTTCAAAATCTGCACCGGCGGCAATGTTATCCGGACGGGCAATAAATACCTGTTCCATTTCCGGCTCAACCGATAAAGCCATATTACCAATACCATTAGGATCGGTATTCACTTTACGGAAACCCAGAACTTCCAGGTTTAATTTCTCTGCGGCGCGGTAAATCACTTCCCTGCACTCTTCTCTTGCCCTAACGTCTTTAGGGAAAAATAACATTCCCACTCCGTAATCCCCAGGCTGGTTCAGGCTAAAGCCTACCCTGAGGCATTCGTCGTATAAAAATTCATGTGGAACCTGAATCATAATTCCAGCGCCATCACCTGTATTAATCTCTGCACCGCAGGCCCCTCTATGATCAAGGTTCTCTAAAATGGTAATGGCATCAGATATGATCTGCTGCGACTTTCTACCCTTAACATGGGCAACAAATCCAATTCCACAGGCATCATGTTCAAAGCTTGGGTTGTACAAGCCTTGAGTTGCTTCGTTTAATTCCATAGTTGATTGTCTTCGAAATACTAAGATAAAAAAAAGTAACCACAATTACCATATTAGCTATATTTTTTGCGAAAAATCAAGAAAAGGATAATGATTATAGTACTATTTTAACATATCAATAATTATAGAGGTTAAAAATTGTCAAGTAAACAATAGTGCTATTTAGAATCATTTTCGATTGGCAATAAATTTGTTTAGTAAAGGCCCCTGCTGCTCCTGGATGCAGAGCAAAAAAGGCCTGGAGGTATACAATTCAAGATTAAATACGCTAGAAATACAGGATTCCTATTCAATCTATAGCTGCAAACACAAGGTTGAAGATAGCCAATTCGTATAAAAAAGCGCTTCTACTAGGTTAAAACCAATTTTTTTAAATTTTTATTCAAATTTAAGCCACTACAATTCAACTTATTACCGCTGAAAGTCAGAAATAACGCAGAAATATCTTGATTTTACTTTCGTAGTCTGAACTCTTTTCCTACATTTGCAGTGGGCAAGTCCTCTACGATCAGCTCCTTTTGAACTCCCCCAGGGCGGGAACGCAGCAAGGGTAGAAAGTTGTAGCGGTGCGATAAAGGTTGCTTGCCCATTTTTTACTTTTCCAGATTGACTATGTTATCATTGCACAATCTTCTTTTCAAAGCATCCGCTGAATTTATCTTTAGTTTATTTTTCCCTAAATTATATAATCATGAAATTTTTCATTGACACGGCTAACCTTGAGCAAATTAAGGAAGCTCAGGACCTTGGTATATTAGATGGTGTAACTACTAACCCAAGCCTTATGGCTAAAGAAGGTATTACCGGTGAGCAAAACGTAATCGACCACTACAAAGCTATTTGCGCAATCGTTGAAGATAAAGTTAGTGCAGAGGTAATCTCAACAGACTACGAAAATATCATTAAAGAAGGTGAAGCGCTGGCTGCACTGGATGATAAGATTGTTGTTAAAGTTCCGATGATCAAAGATGGTATCAAAGCCATTAAATATTTCAGCTCAAAAGGAATCAGAACAAACTGTACTTTGATTTTCTCAGCCGGACAGGCTTTATTAGCGGCTAAAGCAGGTGCTACTTATGTATCTCCTTTCTTAGGCCGTTTAGATGATATAGGTACTGAAGGTTTATCACTGATCGAAGATATCCGTTTGATTTTTGATAACTACGGTTACCCAACAGAAATTCTTGCAGCATCGATCCGCGGACCATTGCATATCATCAGCTGTGCTAAATTAGGCGCAGATGTAATGACAGGACCGTTATCTGCAATTTTAGGTTTACTAAAACACCCTTTAACCGACAGTGGTTTAGCTACTTTCTTAGCAGACCACAAGAAAGCAGCAGAAGCCGCTGCTAAAGGTTAATTATAGATGATGAATGAGCCGGCATGTAATACATGCCGGTTTTTTTATGCCTGTTATTTTTATACTGCCATTTCGCTGCCGGCCAAAACAGCTTTCACTTTATCATAATCAATCTGTTCGTCCGGCTCAATCAATATCCCCTTCACTCCTGCCCCATTAGCAGCTTCAACATCCCTTGGTTTATCGCCAATCATTACCGACTGAGCTGGATCTATATTGTAAGTAGCTATCGCTTCCAGCAACATTCCGGATTTAGGTTTTCTGCATTCACAAGGCTCGTTAACCGTTGGGTGGTGCGGACAGTGGTAGGCATGAATAATCTCGGCACCCTGTGCTTCAAATTTTTTAAATAAAATATCATGCATTTGTGCCAGGGTTTCTTCAGTATATCTTTTGAGTGCAATACCACCCTGATTGGTAATTACTACCAGCAAAAACCCTTCATCAAAAAGTTTTTTTAGTGGTGGTATCTGATATTCCAGTACTTCGAAGTCTTCAATTTTAGTAATATAATCGTAAATCTCGTGGTTAAGCACGCCGTCACGATCTAAAAATATGGCTTTGTTCATTATTTAGTGTTTGTATACAAAGATGTAATTATAATCTAATCAGGCCTATCCATTTGGTGATTTCTTTAAAAAATGTATCTTTAAATATGAATAAAGACTATTTTAAACCTTTTATACCCGCAGAAAGCAATGTTGCCGAGTTTACTGTAAAATCTGTATTGTTGGGCTGTATAGCAGGAATTATCTTTGGGGCAGCAACAGTCTACCTGGCCCTTAAAGCTGGTTTAACGGTTTCTGCTTCCATACCTATTGCCGTACTAGCCATTACATTAGGTAAAAAGTTTTTCAAGACTACCATCCTGGAAAATAATATCATTCAGACTACAGGCTCTGCAGGCGAGTCTATTGCTGCAGGTGTGGTATTTACCTTACCCGGATTTCTTTTTCTAAGTACAGATATAGGCGGCGCCAGTTCGGGCGAAGCCTTTTTCAATTATATGACCATCCTGATCCTGGCCATCCTGGGTGGAATATTAGGGACCATGATGATGATCCCCCTACGCCGGTCGCTGATTGTGAAGGAGCATGATACCTTGCCTTACCCCGAAGGAACGGCATGTGCCTCAGTTTTAAAAGCTGGTGAGAGAGGCGGAACATTTGCCCGTACCGCTTTCTGGGGTTTAGGTTTTGCTATGGTTTATGCCATTCTGCAAAAAGTATTTCATGTAATATCTGAAGCTCCAACCTGGGTAACGACGCAGACCAATAAATTTTTACCGTCTGCCCAAGTCAGTGGCGAAATCACTCCAGAATATATGGGTGTGGGTTATATCATCGGTCCGAAAATAGCAGGTGTATTGGTTGCGGGTGGTGTTTTGGCCTGGCTGGCTTTAATCCCTTTGCTTGCCACATTGATAGATCCTGCTTTGGCTGCCCATCAACTGGTAAAACTTGGCCTCCTGGCCGATATAACCAAAGCGGGTGGATCTGTTGGCTGGGATCCGGTATCGAAAACTTTTGCCGATTACCCATTAGCTATTTACCAGGCATATGTAAAACAAATCGGTGCAGGTGCAGTAGCGGCGGGTGGTTTTATCACGCTTTTAAAAACTATCCCTACCATTATTTCTTCATTTCAAGATAGTCTGGGTTCTATAAAAGACGGTAAACCGATGTCAGATACCAAGCGCACAGACCGCGATCTTTCTTTAAAGATTGTAGGGATAGGGAGTTTGGCACTGGTTATTCTCGTTGCAGTCTTGCCGCAAATTCCGAGTGCCGGTATTATAAGCAATTTATTAATAGGCGTGCTAGTTGTTATATTCGGTGCTTTCTTTGTTACCGTATCCAGCCGTATTGTGGGTTTGATCGGTTCGAGTAACAACCCGATTTCGGGGATGACGATTGCTACCATTATGGGCACCTGCCTGGTATTTATTGCTGTCGGGTGGACAGGAAAGGTATATGAGCCAATGGCATTGGTTGTTGGAGGGATGATTTGTATCGCTGCCGCTAATGCAGGTGCCACTTCACAGGATTTAAAAACAGGATATATCATTGGTGCAACGCCAAGATATCAGCAGATCGCTTTATTTATCGGAGTAATTGTTTCTTCCATCGTAATTGGACTTACCGTCCGGATATTAGATACCCCTACTCCGGAAATGCTAGCGCAAGGTATCAAACATGCTATAGGAACTGAGGAGTACAGTGCGCCACAAGCTACTTTGATGGCTACCTTGATTAAGGGCATGTTATCTTTTAATCTGGATTGGCAATATGTGCTTGTAGGTGTATTTATAGCCATCACCATAGAGTTGTGTGGCTTAAATTCATTATCGTTCGCTGTGGGGGCTTATTTGCCGCTATCTACTACCCTTCCAATTTTTGCAGGTGGTGCCATTAAAGGAATTGTAGAATGGAAAGAACGTAATAAAGTTAAATCTGTCGAGGAAGAAGAACTGGGGCCAGGTAATCTGTTTGCCACCGGGCTTGTTGCCGGGGGAGCATTAGCCGGTGTGGTGGTTGCTATTCTGATGGTAATTCCTTCTGTACGGGATAATCTAAGCAAAGTAAATGTAGAACCCCTATTTACACAATGGTTTGGCGAAGGTGGCTATCAGATATTAGGCGTACTTATTTTTTTGTTCATGGGCTTTGTACTGTTTAATATCGGTAGAAAGAAGACCGAAGCTGAAGATATCGTAGAATAATACGGATGTAGTAATAGTGTTTTGATGTTTTATGTATGCTGAATTAACACAAAAAAGCGCATTTTTCATCATGATTTAACCGTTATTTAACTCTAAATACAATTAATCTTCCTTAGAATCAGACCACTATATGTTACACCAGATTTTTATTTGCACTATATGAATACTACTCCTATATTTGCATCACTTTAAACGGAAACGCTTAAAGTAGTTCTTCAAAGAACGTTGATTCCGTAGCTCAGCTGGTAGAGCATTACACTTTTAATGTAGTGGTCCTGGGTTCGAATCCCAGCGGGATCACACCAAAGATTATCAAAATTTATAAAACCCTGCAATCACACGATTAGCAGGGTTTTTGTTTAGTGGAAAAAAACCAAATCTCGCTATATAAATATAACTACTTGTCTAATAACTCGTTCAAACATCTTGAAGTTTTCAAATTGCACAGCTAATTTTGTTAAACTTAATACAGTTGAAATGACAACTAATTTCAGGTATCTTCTTATCTTGAAAAGTACAAAAACTATCGTAGCAACCACAACCAGTTTATTTAAGAATAACCGTTGGCGGATAAAAGCCAGAAATGATTCCTAATATTTTTAACATAAATGTTATCGTCGGCGGAATCACTACCAAACAGAGGCACTTGATATTGGTCTTGTTTACTATAGTTGCTTATAGCTACTTGATTGGAAAACTTGACGGTTATAAAAAGGAACCGTTTGAGGTTGCCACGGAAGCATGTTTCATCGGCTTTTATGCCTTTGCAAAGTAATCATAAGTCACGGTCAAAAGTACATCGGTTTCCCTTGTTTTGATATTAACTTGGATCAGACAGTCCAATTCCCTTTGATGTAATCCATCAAACTCCATCATCCTCTCCATTTTCTCAGTATGAAATACCCTATCTTCGGCAGAGGCTATCGCCATCTCATTGATATTTGCCCAAATTTTCTTAGACAATTTTTCAATGAGGGTAATAGTCTTGTATATGGCCGCACAAAAAATATCTATGGAAGTAAGTCCAGAGGACAGATTTTTCGAAGTTTTAAGGCGCTGCACGACCAAGAGCAGTTGGTGGGTTATAAAAAATTCAGCATCATTTAGGTTCGCAACTGAACAGTTTTTGTTCGCAAGCAGTGCGGCACGAGAAGAATAGTCGAAATAGATAGCCACAAGTTCATGCGCATGGGACGACTCTAATCATATACCATAATGGTTTTGGGTGAAAGCGTGCAAAGCATCCGCGCAAGATTTTGTGTTGTCATGCTTCCTAGCAATAAGCGTTAATAGCTGGACTTTAGAAGTCGCCCTGAGTGTTTAAGGACAACCATGCCAGCAGTTTAACAAAATTTGCTATTTGACATGTGAAGAATTTATTTAACCTGGAGTTTGAGCCACTTACAACTGGGGCGCTTGAGACCTTTTTCTAAAAGTAGAAAATAAGAATCTAAATAACTAGTAAAGATTATAAGTCATTTGCTGGCGAGAGATTTTAACCCTCAGGCTTTCGCTTTAAGGCGAAGTAATGTATTGTATAAAGTAAAGTCAGATTAGCAATTTTATCCAAACACACGGCTAATATGTGACTGCGGTTACAAGTCTTGAATTTCACTATAAAGTTTGTCAATTTCAAGTAACGAATATTCGAAATTTCTAAATATCTTGTCGCTTCTGTCACAATGGGCGAATACGATTGGTTGGTCAGCCGGGCTTCTGTCATTGAATCCAACCATAATCACTTCATTGCAGTACGGCTCTCGTCTCGCAATTTCAGCTGCCATAGCCAGGTAACCAGCATATTTTTTAAACTGCGGATGAAGATATCTTTCATCCGTGGCTCCGTCCATCACCGGGGAAACCTTATAAAGATACCTTTGTGCATTCGGATGGGTATCTGCAGTCAGCTTTGGAATAAATTTGTAAGCAGCCTTCGCCATTTCCATTTGATAATATTGAATGCCCCTGCCTTTCAACGCCTCCATCATCATTTCCTTCTGTTCATCTGACATACGCAGGCCAAAATAGATTCTGTCTACAGACCGGTAATCATATCTGTGAAGCCCCGTTTGATCTGTCACGATCCTAACTTCTTCTTCGTTCTTCCATCTTAACGACTTTGTAGCAATCAGTTGCTTCATGCCCATTTCTCTGTCACGTGACAGGAATTGTTCCATCACTTTAAGTTCTGGAGGCTCCGGCAGATAAGCAACCTCAAGCAAATTATAGAAATACTGCATCAGACTACGGTTTAGGTATTCCATGTTGTATCCAACGCAAAACCCATGATGCGCCGCTGCATAGTGCGACCACATGAGTTCATCATCACAGTTTTTACTCAATGAGAATACACCTACCGTAAGTACTTTCGCAAGGAGGTCATTCATTTTTGAGCGAATTTTATTAAAACTAATGTCTTTGCTAACGGTAGATCTAACGGCCGTTTCAAAGACGCCCAAAGCTTCAAAATATCCTGACGTATTGATCATCGCCTCACAGGGATCATTTAAAGTGTGCAGTTCCGCTGCCCAGTAATAATTTTCGACAAGAGATTTCAGATCACGCCTGAAAACACCATCATCACCTCCCCGATATTTGTATAAATGCATCTTCTAAGACGGTTTATTGAAACAAATCCCTAGATAACGGTACTGGGTCTCCGTAACTCTGACTCGGTGGCATAACCTTGAACAATTCCTCCACTTGAAACTCCCTTAAATGTGTACCGTGATCGGTATGGACTTTAACGGTTACAATAGTTCCCAATACTTGGCTGATGGTGTGAGCCATTACTTTTACATCTATTGTCTCAGTTTTCGATGTCGCATTCGGATACAGTTTACTAGTAACGCTGCCACTGATCACATAAAATCCGTCGTTAACGACCTCATAATAAGACTCTGTGATGAATTCGCGTTTGATTTTTATTTCATAAGCAAACCCTTCAATCGTTTTGCCAAAAATATTTTTGAAAGCGAACACAACCTTGAATTCTATATCTTTATATAATCCGCCCATGCTACCAGAGTTATCCAACTTTACAGCTGGAGTTTCAATACTGATTACCCTAGCTGGATCAACCGCAATAAAATTACCTATAGTGGCACTTTCGAGATTCGGTTTTTCAGCGGAAACCTCGGAAAAAACATATTTGTCTTTTCCAGATAGCTTACGGTATAAATCTTCAAGCCCGCTAGGGAGCGATAGATCTATAATTTCCCGTCCCTTTAAGCCGAACGGAATAATGTTATCAGCACGGCCAAAAAAGCTGACCAGTATATATTTCTTAGGATTTTTAGCTATATCGGACAACAGCAGCTGGTATTCTTCTCCAACACCACCTGTAAAAGTTTCAGCCTTCTTTTTGTAGCCTTCGGACAGTAAAACAATGACCTTTTGGTGGTTCAACATTGCGACATGCATCATTTTAAAAAAATGGGTAGCAGTTTCCCGCTG
>Ga0308163_10004337_pt1 | contig 11329 bp, 6 predicted proteins | sample PhyTR1_FD_201037 | JGI IMG/M metagenome (GOLD analysis project Ga0308163, IMG submission 201037) | Phyllosphere microbial communities from UC Gill Tract Community Farm, Albany, California, United States - DLSLT.R1 | ecosystem: Host-associated > Plants > Phyllosphere > Unclassified | place: USA... | reverse complement strand
CCCTGCTCAACACCGCGAGCGGCGCGACCTGGGTCAGCCTGCACCACGGCGGCGGCGTCGGCATGGGCTACTCGCAGCACGCGGGCATGGTGGTGGTGGCCGACGGCACGCCGCAAGCCGCGCAGCGCCTGGCACGCGTGCTCTGGAACGACCCGGCCAGCGGTGTGATGCGCCATGCCGACGCCGGCTACGCGCTGGCGCTCGAGACCGCGCGCCACCAGGGCCTGGACCTGCCGATGCAGCGCTGACACCATGCCCTACCCTGCTCCCTTTGCTGCGCTGCCCTTGGCCGATGGCTGCTGGCAGCCCGTCACGCTCGCGCCCGATCTCTGTCGGCCCGATAGGTCCGTCGAGGCCGAAAAACCTGCGTGCATCGTCGTGGAGCGCGGCCGCATTGCCTGGGTCGGCCCCGCGCACGCCCTGCCCGCGGGCCATGTGCATCTGCCCCAGCATGACGGCGCGGGGCGGCTCGCAACGCCGGGCCTCGTCGATTGCCACACGCATCTGGTCTATGGCGGCCAGCGCGCCCACGAATTCGCGCTGCGCCTCGCGGGCGCAAGCTACGAAGACATCGCGCGCGCGGGCGGCGGCATCCTGTCGACCGTCGCGGCCACGCGCGCCGCGAGCGAGGATGAACTGCTGGAGCAGGCACTGCCGCGCCTGCAGCAATTGCTGCGCGAAGGCGTGTGCGCGATCGAGATCAAGTCGGGCTACGGCCTGGCGCTGGCGCACGAACGCAAGCAGCTGCGCGCCGTGCGCCGCCTGGGCGATCTGCTGGGCGTCACGGTGCGCTGCACCTTCCTGGGCGCGCACGCGCTGCCGCCCGAATACGCGGGCCGCAGCCAGGCCTACATCGATCTCGTCTGCGACGAGATGCTGCCCGCGCTGGCCGCCGAAGGCCTGGTCGATGCGGTCGACGTGTTCTGCGAGCGCATCGCGTTCTCGCTGGCAGAAACCGAACAGGTGTTCCATGCCGCGCGGCGCCTGGGCCTGCCCGTCAAGCTCCATGCCGAGCAGCTGTCGAACATGGAAGGCGCGGCGCTGGCCGCGCGCCATGGCGCGCTGTCGTGCGACCATGTCGAGCATCTGTCGGCCGCGGGCATTGCCGCGATGCAGGCGGCCGGCACGGTGGCGGTGCTGCTGCCCGGCGCGTTCCACACGCTGCGCGACACGCAGCGCCCGCCGACCGCAGCGTTGCGCGCGGCCGGCGTGCCGATGGCGGTGTCCACCGACCACAACCCCGGCAGCTCGCCCTGCCTGAGCCTGCTGCTGATGGCAAACATGGCCTGCACCGTGTTTGGCCTCACGGTGCCCGAAGCGCTCGCCGGCATCACACGCCACGCGGCGCGCGCGCTGGCCCTTCAGGATTCGCACGGACTGCTGGCCCGCGGGCGGCCCGCGAACTTCGTGCTCTGGCCGATGCAGGACAGCGCCGAGCTCGCCTACTGGCTGGGCCAGAAACCGGACTGCACCATCGTTCGCCAGGGGCGCATTGCATCATGAGCACGGCGGGCGATGCCTTCGTGGCCCCCGTGCGTGCGCTCTGGGCCGAAGATGCGCTGCTGCCCCGGGGCTGGGCGCAGGGCGTGCTGCTGCGCTGGGATGCGCATGGGTGCTTCCGGCAGATCGACAGCGGCGTGCCGGCGCCCGCGGGCGTGCCCCGCACCGCCGGCCCGGTGCTGCCGGGCATGCCCAATCTGCACTCGCATGCGTTCCAGCGCGCGTTTGCGGGCCTGACCGAATGGCGCGGTGCGGCGCCAGACAGCTTCTGGAGCTGGCGCCAGCGGATGTACGGCTTTGCCAACCGCATCACGCCCGAGATGCTCGAGTCGATTGCCGTCTGGCTGTATCTCGAGATGCTCGAAGCCGGCTATACCTCGGTCTGCGAATTCCACTACCTGCACCATGACCTGGGCGGCAAGCCCTATGCCGATGACGCGACCATGGCACTGGCGCTGCTGCGCGCCGCGCGTCGCGCGGGCATCGGCATGACGCTGCTGCCCGTGCTCTATCAGACCGGCGGCTTCGATGCACCGCCCACGGCCGAGCAGGCGCGCTTCGTGCAAAGCACCGAAACCATGCTGGCACTGCTCGAGCGCCTGGCGCCCGTCGTGCGCGCCCAGGGCGCGGTGCTGGGCCTGGCGCCGCATTCGCTGCGCGCGGTGCCGCCCGCAAGCCTCGCGGCCGGTGTCACGGGCCTGCATGCGCTGCTGCCCAGAGCGCCGGTGCATATCCACGTTGCCGAGCAGCGCCAGGAAGTGCGCGACTGCCTGGCCTGGAGCGGCCAGCCGCCGGTGCAGTGGCTGCTCGACCACGCGCCCGTCGATGCGCGCTGGTGCCTTGTGCATGCGACGCACATGACGGCGCGCGAATCGAAGGCCGCGGCGCGCCGCGGCGCGGTGGTCGGCCTGTGCCCGAGCACCGAGGCCAATCTGGGCGACGGCCTCTTCGATCTGCCGCGCTGGCGGCGCCACGGCGGGCGCTGGGGGGTGGGCTCCGACAGCCAGGTCTGCGTCAATGCGGCCGAGGAACTGATGCTGCTCGAATACGGCCAGCGCCTGCAGCGGCGCGAGCGCAATGTGCTGGCCCAGACCGCGCAGCCGCAGGTGGCGACCGCCATGCTGCTGCAGGCCGTGGCCGGCGGCGCGCAGGCCGCGGGCCGGTCCATCGGCGGGCTGTGCGCGGGCCATCACGCGGATTTCATCGTGCTCGATGCCGCGCATATCGCGCTGCGCGGCCTGCCGCCCGAAAGCGCGCTGGCCAGCCATGTATTTGCCAGTTCGCGCAGCTCGGCCATCGAGCAGGTATGGGTGGCAGGCAAGCAGCGCCTGCGGCCTCCGGACGATGCGCTGCGCATGAACGCGAGAGCCGACTTTATTGCCGCGCGAAGGCAGCTATTGCAGGGCTGAAGCCTGTGAGACGCGCATGAAAAAACGGGCCTTGCGGCCCGTTTCTCTTCTCTCGACGGAGCTTATCCGACCCACTTACGCGCATTGCGCCAGACATGCATCCACGGGCTGAACTCGCTCTTGTCCCCGTTGGTCCAGCTCATCTGCACATTGCGGAACACGCGCTCGGGGTGGGGCATCATGGCCGTGAAGCGGCCGTCGGCCGTGGTCACCGCGGTGAGGCCGCCCGCGCTGCCGTTCGGGTTGAACGGGTACAGCTCGGTCGGCTGGCCGTGGTTGTCGACATAGCGCATCGCGACCAGCGCCTGATCCGCGTTGCCGCGCTCGCTGAAGTTCGCGAAGCCTTCGCCATGCGCGACGGCGATCGGCAGGCGGCTGCCGGCCATGCCCTGCAGGAACAGGCTGGGCGACTCCAGAACTTCCACCATCGACAGGCGTGCCTCGAAGCGGTTGCTCTGGTTCTGCGTGAAGCGCGGCCAGTCCTGCGCGCCGGGAATGATCTCGGCAAGCTCGGCAAACATCTGGCAGCCGTTACACACGCCCAGACCGAAGGTGTCGGTGCGGCCGAAGAACTGCTGGAACTCCTGCGACAGGCGCTCGTTGAAGGTGATCGAACGCGCCCAGCCGATGCCCGCGCCCAGCGTGTCGCCGTAGCTGAAGCCGCCGCAGGCGACGACGCCGGCAAAGTCCTGCAGCCGCGCGCGGCCGGTCTGCAGATCGGTCATGTGCACGTCGACGGCCTCGAAGCCGGCTTCGGTGAACGCATAGGCCATCTCGACATGCGAGTTCACGCCCTGCTCGCGCAGCACCGCGACACGGGGCTTGGCCAGGTTCAGGAACGGCGCGGCCACGTTTTCCTTCGGGTCGAAGGTCAGTTCCAGGTGCATGCCCGGATCGGTGGGCTCGCCCGCAGCTGCATGCTCGGAATCGGCGCAGGCCGGGTTGTCGCGCTGCTGCGCGATCTTCCAGCTCACGGCGTCCCACACCTGGTGCAGGTCGCTGATCGAGGCGCTGAACACCGACTTGGCATCGCGCCAGACCTGCAGCTGGCCCTTGCCCGCATCGATCGTGCTCGACAGCGGACGGGTCTTGCCGACGAAATGGCTGCACTGCGCCAGGCCATGCTCGCGCAGCGTCTGCATCACGGCATTGCGCTCGGAGGTCTTGACCTGCAGCACCACGCCGATCTCTTCATTGAACAAGGCTTTGAGCGTGAGCTCCTCGCGCCGGCCGCTGACCTGCTGCGCCCAGTTCTTGCTGTCGCCGCTGTCCATGCGGCTGTCGGAGATGCCGTCGCCCTCGATCACCAGCATGTCGACATTGAGCGACACGCCGACATGACCGGCAAAGGCCATTTCGGCCGCCGTGGCCAGCAGGCCGCCGTCGCCGCGGTCGTGGTAGGCCAGGATCTGGCCCTGGGCGCGCAGCGCGTTGACGGCCTTGACCAGCTGCACCAGATCCTGCGCGTCGTCGAGGTCCGGCGTCTCATTGCCGCTCTGGCCCAGCACCTGGCCCAGGATCGAGCCGCCCATGCGCATCTTGCCGCGGCCCAGGTCGATCAGCACCAGCGTCGTGTCTTCCTCGAGCGCATCGAGCTGCGGCGTGAGCGTCGTGCGCACGTCGTCGATCGAGGCAAAGGCGGTGATGATCAGGCTCACGGGCGAGGTGACCTTCTTGGTCACGCCGTCTTCCTTCCACTGCGTGCGCATGGACAGCGAGTCCTTGCCCACGGGAATCGAGATATCGAGCGCCGGGCACAGTTCCATGCCGACGGCCTTGACGGTCGCATAGAGCGCGGCGTCTTCGCCAGGCTCGCCGCAGGCCGCCATCCAGTTGGCCGACATCTTCACGCGCGGCAGCTCGATCGGCGCGGCCAGCAAGTTGGTGATGGCTTCGGCCACGGCCATGCGGCCCGAGGCCGGTGCGTTGATCGAGGCCAGCGGCGTGCGCTCGCCCATCGCCATTGCCTCGCCCGCGAAGCCGCGGAAGTCGGCCAGCGTCACGGCGACGTCTGCCACGGGCACCTGCCACGGGCCGACCATCTGGTCGCGGTGCGTGAGGCCACCCACGGCGCGGTCGCCAATCGTGATCAGGAAGCGCTTGGAGGCCACCGTCGGGTGGGCCAGCACGTCGATCACCGCGGACTCGAGCGGCACGGCCGTGAGCAGCATGGACGGCAGCGTGCGCTCGACCGAAGTCACTTCCTTGTGCATCTTGGGCGGCTTGCCCAGCAGCACGTTCATCGGCATGTCGACGGGGAATTTCTGGTCGCCCGCGGCGACGGCCGTGTCTTCAAGCACCAGCTGGCGCTCTTCGGTCGCCGTGCCGATCACCGCGAACGGGCAGCGCTCGCGCTCGCAGAACGCGGTGAACTGCGCGAGCGACTCGGGCGCGATCGCCAGCACATAGCGCTCCTGGCTTTCATTCGACCAGATTTCCTTGGGCGCGAGACCCGATTCCTCCAGATTGACCGCGCGCAGATCGAAGCGCGCGCCGCGGCCCGCGTCGTTGGTCAGCTCGGGAAAGGCATTCGACAGGCCGCCCGCGCCCACATCGTGGATCGCGAGAATCGGGTTGGCATCGCCCTGCTGCCAGCAGTGGTTGATCACCTCCTGCGCCCGGCGCTCGATCTCGGGGTTGCCGCGCTGCACCGAGTCGAAGTCGAGCTCGGCCGCATTGGTGCCGGTGGCCATCGAGCTGGCCGCGCTGCCGCCCATGCCGATGCGCATGCCCGGGCCGCCCAGCTGGATCAGCAGCGAACCCGCGGGGAACAGGATTTTCTGCGTTTGCTCGGAATCGATGACGCCCAGGCCGCCGGCAATCATGATCGGCTTGTGGTAGCCGCGCAGCACGCCGCCGACTTCCTGCTCGTACTCGCGAAAGTAACCCGCGAGGTTCGGGCGCCCGAACTCGTTGTTGAACGCCGCGCCGCCCAGCGGCCCTTCGGTCATGATCTGCAGCGGGCTCGCGATGTGCTCGGGCCGGCCGATCTCGCTGCCCCAGAGCTTGGAGACCGTGAAGCCGCTCAGGCCCGCCTTGGGCTTGGAGCCGCGGCCGGTCGCGCCTTCGTCGCGAATTTCACCACCGTTGCCGGTCGAGGCGCCGGGGAAGGGCGAGATCGCGGTGGGGTGGTTGTGCGTCTCCACTTTCATCAGCACATGGTGCGTGGCCTGCTGCTTCGCATAGCTCGGCGCGCTGCCCTGATCGGCGTCGAGCCGTGCGACGAAGCGCTCGACCTGATGGCCTTCCATGATCGACGCATTGTCCGAATAGGCCACCACCGTGTGCTGGGGCGAGACCTGGTGCGTGTTGCGGATCATGCCGAACAGCGATTTTTCCTGCGCCACGCCGTCGATGGTGAAGCTGGCGTTGAAGATCTTGTGGCGGCAGTGCTCGGAATTTGCCTGCGCGAACATCATCAGCTCGACATCGGTGGGGTTGCGCTGCAGGCCCTGGAAGGCATCGACCAGATAGCCGATCTCGTCCTCGGCCAGCGCCAGGCCCCAGGCCTTGTCGGCGTCGAGCAGCGCCTGCGCGCCGCCGCCCAGCACATCGACAAACGCCATCGGCTGCGCCTGCAGCTCGGTGAACAGCTTGGCGGCTTCGTTGCGCGAGGTCATGACGGACTCGGTCATGCGGTCGTGCAGCAAGGCACTGACCTGGCCGAGCTGCTCGGGCGTGAGTTCGGGCGTGCCGCCGAGCAGGCCGGTCTTGAGCTGGATGCGGTATTCGGTGATGCGCTCGACGCGCTGGATCGCCAGGCCGCAGTTGCGCGCGATGTCGGTGGCCTTCGAGGCCCAGGGCGAGATCGTGCCCAGGCGCGGCGTCACGACGACGGCCAGGCCGTCGGTCGGGCCCGCATAGGGCTCGCCATAGGTCAGCAGCGCGGCCAGCCGGCTGTGGGCATCGGCGTCGGGCGCGGTGTCGGTGGCCACCAGGTGCACGAAGCGCGCGGCCACGCCGCAGATCTTGGGGTGGATTGCTTCCAGCGAGGAAAGCAGTTGCTGGGCGCGGAAAGAGCTCAGGGCGTTGCCGCCCTCCAGCTGGGTCAAATGCAAGGTCACGTGGCAGCCTGTCGGGAATATGAGGCGTGAAGACGGCGCGTGGGCGCCGTGGGCGATGGCCGGCATTTTACCGGTGCCCCGTGAGGTCCGCAGGCCTGATCCCTGCAGGCCCGGAGGTGCAATGGGATAATCGAGCGATGAGCATCATCATCAAAACAGCCGAAGACATCGAAGGCATGCGCGTCGCCTGCCGTCTGGCTTCCGAAGTGCTGGACTATATTGCCCCCCACATCAAACCCGGCGTCACCACCGCGGAAATCGACCGCCTGGGCGCCGAATGCATGGCCAGCCAGGGCACGGTGTCGGCCACCATCGGCTACCAGCCGCCGGGCTATCCGCCCTACCCCGGGCATCTGTGCACCTCGCTCAACCATGTGGTGTGCCACGGCATCCCCAACGACAAGCCGCTCAAGAAGGGCGACATCCTGAACGTGGATGTCACCGTGATCACGCCCGAAGGCTGGTACGGCGACAACTCGCGCATGTACCTGATCGGCGAGTGCTCGATTGCCGCCAAGCGCCTGTCGCAGCTGACCTTCGAGTCGATGTGGCTGGGCATCCAGCAGGTCAAGCCCGGCAACACGCTGGGCGACATCGGCCATGCGATCCAGCGCTTTGCCGAGGGCCACGGCCTGTCGGTGGTGCGCGAGTTCTGCGGCCACGGCATCGGCAGGAAATTCCACGAGGAGCCGCAGATCCTGCACTACGGCAAGCCCGGCCAGGGCCCGGTGCTCGAAGCCGGCATGGTCTTCACCATCGAGCCCATGCTCAACCTGGGCAAGCGCGACATCAAGGAGCTCGGCCGCGACGGCTGGACCATCGTCACCAAGGACCACAGCCTGTCGGCGCAGTGGGAGCACACGCTGGTCGTCACGCCAACGGGCTATGAAGTCATGACGCTGTCGGCAGGCTCGCCGCCGCTGCCCGCGTTCGTGACGACCACGCGCTGCTGATGCGCGCCCCCGCGGGGCCTGCATGCGCATGATTCTTGCTTGGAAAACGGTGGCTTTTTCTATTCCTCTTTGCACATGAATCCTTTGCACGCCCTGCGTGACACCTACCGCCTCGACAAGGCGGCCCTCGTGGCCGCCCTGCTCACGCCCGCCACGCAAAAGCGCAACATCCGCCAGGCGCTGCACCAGTTGAGTGCACTGGCCGACCGCGTGCTGTGCCAGCTCTGGGAGCACTCGGGGCTGCCGGCCGAGGCCGCGCTGCTGGCGGTGGGCGGCTACGGCCGCGCGCAGCTGTTTCCCGCCTCCGATGTCGATGTGCTGGTGCTGCTGCCCGGGCCCGCGGTGGCCGGCAGCGAACTGGCCGGCCAGCTCGAGCAATTCATCGGCAGCTGCTGGGACGTGGGGTTGGAGATCGGCTCGAGCGTGCGCACCGTGGCCGAATGCCTCGAGGAGTCGGAGCGCGACGTGACGGTGCAGACGGCGCTGCTCGAGGCGCGCCGCATCTGCGGCAGCCAGGCGCTGTTCGCGGACTTCACGCGCCAGTACCGCGAACAGATGGACCCGCGCGCGTTCATGACGGCCAAGACGCTGGAGATGCGCCAGCGCCACAACAAATACGAGAACACGCCCTACGCGCTCGAGCCCAACTGCAAGGAGTCGCCCGGCGGCCTGCGCGACCTGCACTCCATCATGTGGCTGGCGCGCGCCGCGGGCCTGGGCAACAGCTGGCGCGAGCTAGCGACGAACGGCCTGGCGACCGAGCTCGAAGCCCAGCAGCTCGAGGCCAACGAGGCGCTGCTGAGCCTGGTGCGCGCGCGGCTGCATGCGATTTCGGGGCGGCACGAAGACCGGCTGGTGTTCGACCTGCAGACCGCCGTGGCCGAGAGCTTCGGTTTCCAGTCGACGGCGCCCGACGGCCAGCGCCTGGCGCTGCGCGCGAGCGAGACGCTGATGCGCGAGTACTACTGGGCGGCCAAGGCCGTGACGCAGCTGTGCCACATCCTGCGCCTGAACATCGAGGAGCGCGTGAGCCCCTGCTCGCACGAGCTCGTGCCGCTCAACGAGCGCTTCTTCGACAAGGCCGGCATGATCGAGATCGCCAGCGACGATCTCTACGAGCGCCACCCGCATGCGATTCTCGAGACCTTCCTGGTCTACGAGACGCATGTCGGCCTGACCGACCTGTCGGCGCGCACGCTGCGCGCGCTCTACCACTCGCGCGGCCTGATGGACAGCAGCTTCCGCCACGACCCGGTCAACCGCGCCACCTTCCTGAAGATCCTGCAGCAGCCCAGCGGCCTCACGCATGCGATGCGGCTGATGAACCAGACCTCCGTGCTCGGGCGCTACCTCTGGCCGTTCCGGCGCATCGTCGGCCAGATGCAGCACGACCTGTTCCACGTCTACACCGTTGACCAGCATATCCTGATGGTGCTGCGCAACATGCGCCGCTTCTTCATGGCCGAGCATGCGCACGAATACCCGGTGTGCTCGCAGCTCGCGGGCGGCTGGGACAAGCCCTGGCTGCTGTACCTCGCGGCGCTGTTCCACGACATCGGCAAGGGCCGCGGCGGCGACCATTCGGTCATTGGCGCCGTCGAGGTCAAGCGCTTTTGCCGCGCGCACGGCATCGACAAGGCCGATGCGGCGCTGGTCGAATTCCTGGTGCGCGAACACCTGACGATGAGCCAGGTCGCGCAGAAGCAAGACCTTGCCGACCCCGAAGTGATCGGCGCGTTCGCGCAGCGCGTGGGCACCGAGCGCCGGCTCACGGCGCTGTACCTGCTCACTGTGGCCGACATCCGCGGCACCAGCCCCAAGGTCTGGAACGCCTGGAAAGGCAAGCTGCTCGAAGACCTGTACCGCGCCACGCTGCGCGTGCTCGGCGGGCGCGCGCCCGATGCGGCCGCCGAGATCGAGTCGCGCAAGCGCGACGCGCTGGTGCAGCTGGCGCTCTCGGCGCAGCCCTTCGAGTCGCACAAGAAGCTCTGGGACACGCTGGACGTGCGCTACTTCATGCGCCACGAAGCGGCCGACATCGCCTGGCACACGCGCCACCTCTCGCGCAACGTCGGCGCCTCGCACCCGATCGTGCGCGCGCGCAAGTCGCTCGCGGGCGAAGGCCTGCAGGTGCTGGTCTATGCACGCGACCAGGCCGATCTGTTCGCGCGCATCTGCAGCTACTTCGATCGCGCCGGCTTCAGCATCCTCGACGCGCGCGTGCACACCGCGCGCAACGGCTACGCGCTCGACACCTTCCAGATCGTCGCGCCGGCGATGCAGGAGCGCTACCGCGAGCTGATGAACCTCGTGGAAACCGAGCTCGTGCAGACCATCGAGCGCGGCGGCGAACTGCCCGAACCTTCGCAGCGCCGCGTCTCGCGCCGCGTCAAGAGCTTCCCGATGGTGCCGCGCGTGAGCCTCAGCCCCGACGACAAGGCCCAGCACTGGCTGCTGAGCATCTCCGCCATCGACCGCGCCGGCCTGCTCTACGTCGTGGCCCGCCTGCTCGCGCGCCACCGCCTGAGCATTCAGCTGGCCAAGGTCAGCACACTGGGCGAGCGCGTCGAAGACACCTTCCTGATCGAGGGGGCGCAGCTGCAGAGCAATGCGCGGCAGATTGCGATCGAGACGGAGTTGATCGAGGCGTTGTCGTTCTAGGACATTTGCTTGAGAAGGAGGCGCTGACCAGCGTCACCCTTTTTTGCGGCATGCCGTTGCCACGGGCAGGGGCCGGGTCTCGGCCCGGCGGCCGACTCCCTTTTCTTGCTCGCCCTCCATGTCAGGATAGTTGTCGCCTCGGTGTTCCGAAGAAAATAGGGGCGGCAATGAAAGACAAGGATGAAACAAATACGCTACACAGCCGAGCAGCGGCAATGGGCACTTGAGCAGATGCAGGCGCCGCACAACCGCTCGGCGGTAGAGCTGGCCAGAGAGTCTGGCGTGACTTCAGTGACGCTGCGCTCATGGCGCAAAGCAGCCAGAGCGCAAGGAGGCGTGATGCCCGGCAGCGACAAGGCTGGCGACCGCTGGTCCAGTGCGGACAAATTCCGAATGGTGCTGCAGACAGCGCCTCTGAGCGAAGCCGAATGCGCTGAGTACTGCCGGGCACATGCCATCCATCCAGAACAACTGCAGCAGTGGCGCCAAGCTTGCGAGCAGGCCAATGCTCCTGACACTGACCCATCCTCGCAAGCTGGACGCATGGTGAGCACGACCACGCTGCAACATATACGCGACCTAGAGAAAGAGCTGCGCCGCAAGAATGCGGCGTTGGCAGAAACGGCAGCGTTGCTGGTTCTGAGAAAAAAAGCCGACGCGATCTGGGCCAAGGAAGAGGACGAATGATCAACGCCTCAGATCGCGCTAACGCCTTGACGTTGATCAACGAGGCGATGGATGC
>Ga0308163_10004336_pt1 | contig 11329 bp, 9 predicted proteins | sample PhyTR1_FD_201037 | JGI IMG/M metagenome (GOLD analysis project Ga0308163, IMG submission 201037) | Phyllosphere microbial communities from UC Gill Tract Community Farm, Albany, California, United States - DLSLT.R1 | ecosystem: Host-associated > Plants > Phyllosphere > Unclassified | place: USA... | reverse complement strand
TGAGTCGGGACATACGAAAATTCGGGAGTCGTTGACGAAATGGGCCGGCATTTTAACAGGCTCAGCGATTTCTGCTGCTCTGTCCGACTTGTGACGCAGCACGCGATTCAGATTTGCCGCTTTTGTTACTTTCACGCAGGATACGCGGGGATTTTGCGGCTAATGTTCTCATTCGTGACACAAAATAACGTTTCGATGCCGTTGTCATCAGACAACGCATTGGTCATTGTTCAGCACAACGGCATAATGCCCCGCCTACATCATTGCAGAGTCTAGGGAGTCAGCTTGTCTACGCCTGTCGAACCCTTGCGTTTGCTGCTACTGGCCGAAGAGCCAGCGTGGACAGCGTTGTTGCGTGAGTGTCTGGCTCCGATGGGGAGCGCGGCGGTGCTGATCAGCGCGCCGAACTGGGATTCGGTCAGCCGCCTGTTCGAGGACAACCGCCACGCGGTATTACTGACTCTGCCGGCGTTGCAACCGCCGCCCGGGCGTTGCAGCCTGCCGACCGTTCTGCTGCTGGAGCACGAGCCGGCCACCGCGCCGGTCGGTGTCAGCGACTGGCTGGTGTTCGACGCCCTCGACGCCGGCATGCTCCAGCGTTGCCTGCGCCATGTGCGCGAGCGCGGCGTGCTGGAAAACACTCTTCAGCGCCTCGCCGAACAGGACCCGCTGACCGGTATCGCCAACCGTCAGGGCTTCCAGACTCTGCTCACGGCGCGCCTTGCCGAAGGCGAAGGTCGCGGCCTCGCCCTCGGCCATCTCGATCTCGACAACTTCCGTCATGCCAACGACGCTCTCGGTCATCAGGCCGGCGATCGCTTGATCCTGCAAGTGGTCGCGCGGCTGAAAAGTCAGCTGGAGGCCGGCGATCAACTGGCACGGCTGGGCAGCGATGAATTCGCTCTGCTGATCGATACCCGCCGCGCGCCGCAACGCGCCGAGTGGATGGCCGAACGCATTACTGAGGCGTTGGCCGAACCTTACTGGGTTGACGGCGAAAGCCTGCTGATCGGTTCCAGCCTCGGCATCGCCCATGCCCGCGCCAATGGCGGTGCCGATCCACTGATGTGGCACGCCCATATCGCCATGCAGCAGGCCAAGAGCACGCAGGGCTGCACTTTTCATATCTTCAACGAACGCATCAACCGCAACGCGCGGAGCATGGCCGACCTTGAGAGCGAACTGCGCCGGGCCTTGCGCCGCGATGAGCTGGAACTGCATTACCAGCCACGCCTGAACCTTGAGGACGGCCAGATTGTCGGCCTCGAAGCGCTGGTGCGCTGGCGTCATGGCGAGCGCGGTCTGTTGCCACCGAGCGAGTTCGTCCCGCTGGCCGAACAGAGCGGGCTGATCGTGCCGCTGGGCTACTGGGTGATTTCCCGCGCCTTGCGCGATATGCAGGCCTTGCGCGAGCAGGGGCTGCCGGCGCTGCACATGGCGATCAACCTGTCGTTCCGCCAGTTTCAGGACAGCCAGTTGCTGCCGACGCTCAGCCGTCTGATTGCCGAGCGTGGCGTCGAGGCGCAGTGGCTGGAATTCGAACTGACCGAAACCGCCGTGATGCGGCGCAGCGATCTGGTCAAGCAGACCATGGACGCCCTCGGCCGCCTCGGCGTGCGCTTCTCGCTGGACGATTTCGGCACCGGGTTTTCCTCTTTCGTGCACCTCAACAGCCTGCCGATCACCTTGCTGAAGATCGACAAGAGTTTTGTCGGCGGCATGGAACAGCGCGAAGAGAACCGCAAACTGGTGCACGCGATGATCAACCTCGCGCACAACCTGCACCTGGAAGTAGTCGCGGAAGGGGTCGAGACGCCGGAGCAACTGGAATTGCTGCGCGGGTTCGGCTGCGATCAGGTACAGGGTTATCTGATCAGCCGACCGCTGCCGTTGGATGAGTTGGTGGAATATCTGGCGTCTGGATCGAACCAGCAGCCGGCTTTGGAAATCGTCGGTTGATCACGATTGTTGCGGCCGGCACAAATCCCCATGGGAGCGAGCCTGCTCGCGAAGGCGTTCTGTCAGCTGAATGATCTGTGCCTGACGCTCGGTCTTCGCGAGCAGGCTCGCTCCCACAAAGGAAACCCTCATTCGGCCTGGGGGATGTTGAAACCTTGAGATTGCGGCTCGCGCCGAATCATCCGCTGCATCTTCCATTCGAACGCCAGCGTCAGGCTTACCGCTGCGCACGCCAGGCCCAACGCCAAACCCCACCAGACGCCGGTCGGTCCCCAGTTCAAGTGGAACGCCATCCACCACGCCGCTGGCGCGCCAATCAGCCAATAGCAAGCGAGCCCCACGAGAAACGTCGTCTTGGCATCCTTGAGCCCGCGAATACAACCCATGGCAATCGTCTGCGTGCCATCGAACAGCTCGAACCACGCCGCTACGGCCAGCAGGCTCACCGCCAGACGGATCACCTCGGCAAACGCCGGATCGTTGTGGTCAAGGAACAGGCCGACCAACTGGTTCGGCCATAGCCAGAACACCAGGGCAAAGCCGAGCATCACCACGGCGCCGAAGGCGATGCCGACACGCCCGGACATGCGCGCATCGACCAATTGCCCGGCGCCATAGTGTTGGCCGACGCGCATGGTGATGGCGTAAGACATCCCGGCCGGGACCATGAAGGCCACCGACACGATCTGCAGGGCGATCTGATGCGCACCCATTTGCGTGCTGCCCATTGTGCCCATGCACAACGCGGCAAAGGCAAACAGCCCGACTTCCACCGCATAGGTGCCGCCAATCGGCAGGCCCAGACGCCAGAGTTCTTTCAGGTATTGCCGGTTCGGCCGCGACAGACCGGCGCGCAACGGATAAGCGTCATACGCCGGATGCCGGCGGATATGCCAGGCCAGCGCCAGTGCCATGCAGTTGGCGACAATCGCCGTGACCAGACCGATACCGGTCAGGCCCAGTTGTGGCAGGCCGAACATGCCGGTGATCAACGCGTAGTTAAGCAGGAAGTTGGCCACCGTACCGGCGAGGCTGATGACCATCACTGGCGTCGCCCGGCCAATCGCACTGGTAAAACCGCGCAGGGCCATGAAGCTCAGGTAACCGGGCAGGGCGAAGGGCAGGGCGATGAGAAATTGCCCGGCGGCGTTGACGTTGGTTTCGGTTTGGCCGAACAGCAGCAACACGGGCTTGAGGTTCCACAACAACAGCCCGCCGCCGAGGGCCATCAGCCAGGCCAGCCACAACCCGGCCTGGGTCAGGCGCGCGGCACCGATGATGTCGCCGGCACCCTGACGGATTGCCACCAGTGTGCCGACCGCTGCAATCACGCCGATGCAGAAAATCGACACGAACGAGTAGCTCGCGGCACCGAGGCCGCCACCGGCCAGCGCTTCGGGGCTGAGGCGCGCCATCATCAGGGTGTCGGTCAGCACCATCAGCATGTGCGCCAACTGCGAAGCAATCAGCGGCCCCGCCAGCCGCAGAATGGCCCAGAGTTCGGTACGCACAGGATGCTGCATGGTCATCACCACCCAAATTTCAGAGGGAACAGAAGAGCGTCGATTCTCGGCGCTTGGCAGGCTTTGCACAAAGGGATAAAAAGGATGGGTGGCATGATTAATACTCATCCTGAATCGTCCTGCCGAATTGGCTGTATCCCCCCCTATTGGAGCTTTGTGTATGTCCCGACGCCTTCCGCCGTTGTATGCCCTGCGCGCATTCGAAGCGGCAGCGCGACACAGCTCGTTCACCCGCGCGGCGGAAGAATTGTCGATCACCCAGAGCGCGGTCAGTCGGCACATGCGCACGCTTGAGGAACACTTCGCCTGCCGGCTGTTTCATCGCAGCGGGCGCAACCTGCAACTGACCGAATCGGCGCGGCTGCTGTTACCCGGTATCCGCGAAGGCTTCGCCGCCCTTGAGCGCGCCTGCAATACCTTGCGCGCCGAGGACGACATCCTGCGCATGAAAGCGCCATCGACCCTGACCATGCGTTGGCTGCTGGCGCGGTTGAGTCGCTTCCGCCATTTGCAGCCGGGCAATGAGGTGCAACTGACCAGCGCATGGATGGATATCGATTCGGTGGACTTCAACAACGAACCATTCGATTGCGCGGTGTTGCTCAGTGACGGGCATTTCCCGCCGGACTGGGAAGCGAGCCTGCTGTTTCCCGAGGAATTGATTCCGGTCGGCGCGCCGAACCTGCTCAATGATCAACCTTGGGACGTAGCGCGTCTGGCGACGGCTGAACTGCTGCACCCGACCCCGGATCGCCGTGACTGGCGCAGTTGGCTGGAGCGCATGGGCCTGTCCGATCAGGTCTCGCTCAAGGGCGGACAGGTGTTCGACACCCTGGAGCTGGGCATGATCGCGGCGGCGCGCGGCTACGGTGTGTCGATGGGCGATTTGCTGATGGTTGCCGAAGACGTCGCGCAAGGTCGCTTGAGCCTGCCATGGCCAACCGCCGTCGCCAGTGGCCTGAATTATTACCTGGTGTGGCCGAAACCGCGTCCGGGAGGTGAACGTTTGCGCCGCCTCAGCGATTTTCTCCAAGGCGAAGTCCGCGCCATGCAATTGCCGGCGGTAGAGCGCTTGAGCTGAAACGTTCGAGCCGGCACAATGCCACTACTGCGCCATACCCACGCAATCCGCTCAAGTATTCGGATTTTCCGCCGACTACGAGCATGTGGAACCGTCGTGCCGGTTCCGCGCTACCCCCATTATTAGAATATTTTCCGGGCAATTACCGCGATCAAGGAGGATTCGGTGGCTCGGCCAGGAGCTGTTCATGTCTCAACCTCGTGCTCGGATCGCCTCGCAGCTGGGCCTTGCCCTCGCTGTGATACTGGCGATAGTCATCAGCGGCAGTACGGTGTTCGCCTTGCGTTCGCTGGATTCCGCCAACCTCGCCACCCGTGAAGAGCATCTGGCCAGTGAGGCCCGGCTGCTGGCCGATCAACTGAGTACCTTTCACGGTACGCTGCGCGAAAGCACCCTGCGCCTGAGCGGGCTGTTCGAAAAGCGCTTTGGCAGTGGTTTGAGTGTGCACCCCGATCAGCCAGTGACCGTGGCCGGCGTGCAGACTCCGGGCCTGCACCTGGGCAACGAGGTGCTGAACAACAACTTCAAGGAAGTTGACGAGTTCAAGCAGATGACCGCTGGTGTGGCCACGGTATTCGTGCGCAGCGGCGAAGACTTCATTCGCGTCAGCACCAACGTCAGCAAGCAGGACGGCACCCGTGCCATCGGCACCGTGCTCGATCATGCCAACCCGGCGTACGCGAAACTGATGGCGGGGCAGAGTTATGTCGGCCGCTCGTTGCTGTTCGAGCGCTACTACATGTCGCAGTACACCCCGGTGCGTGATGCGGGCGGCAAGATCATCGCCGTGTTGTACGTAGGTTTCGATTACACCGACGCGCAGAACGCGCAGTTCGCCAATCTCAAGCGCTTCCGCATTGGCAAGACCGGCTCGCTGGCGCTGCTCGACGAGCAGAACAAATGGCTGGTGCCGATTGCCGGCGTCGAAAACCTGGATCAAGCCGCCCCGACCATCAACAACCTGGTGAAAACCCCGGGCAAGGGTGAGTTCTGGAGCGACAAGGGTGAGGACTTCTACAGCATCGCCGTGCCGTTCGAAGGTGGCCCGTGGTCGGTGGTGGCGAGCATGCCGAAAGCCGAGATCCGCGCGGTGACCTGGAGCGTCGGTACGCAACTGGCGATCGGCAGCCTGCTGGCGATGTTGCTCGCGGTCGGCTCCGTGGTCTGGCTGCTGCGCAGCAAACTCGCACCGCTGGGCGATCTGGTGCGTCAGGCCGAAGCCTTGGGCGCGGGTGATCTGAGCGTGCGCTTGAACGTATCGAGCCACGATGAAATCGGTCAGCTGTCCCGCGCGTTCAACCAGATGAGCCAGGCGCTGTCGACCATGGTCGAGCACATCCGCCGCGCTTCGGAAGAGGTCAACAGTCGTGCGCAGGCGCTGTCCGGTTTGTCCGGCGGTGCGTATGAAGGCATGGAGCAACAGTCGGGCGAAATCACCAGCATGGCCGGCGCCGTGGAAGAGTTCAGCGCCACCTCGCTGAACATTGCCGACAACATGGGTGCGACCCAGCGCCTGGCGCAGGAAAACGCGCAGCAAACCCAGATTGGCCGCAGTTCGATGGAAGAAGCGTCGTCGTCGCTGGAGCAGATCGCTGGCGCGCTGAACAGCACCGCCAGCGTGATCAACACGCTGGGGCAGCGCTCGCAGGAAATCGGCGGCATTGTCGGCGTGATCACTTCGATCGCCGAGCAGACCAACCTGTTGGCACTTAACGCTGCCATCGAAGCCGCGCGTGCCGGTGAACAAGGTCGCGGTTTTGCCGTGGTCGCGGACGAAGTGCGCAGCCTCGCCTCGCGTACCCGCCAGGCGACCGATGAAATCTCCAGCATGATCCACAGCATCCAACAGGAAACCGGCAACGCGATCAGCACCATGGAACAGGGCAATGTGCTGATGCAGGAAGGCCTGTCGCGCAACGCCAATGTCGCCTCGGCGCTGGCGCGGATTGATGAGCAGAGCCGTTCGGCAGGCCAGCAGTTTGCTGCGATCACCACCGCCACTCAGGAACAAAGCAGCACTGCGACGTTGCTGAGCAGCAATTTGCAGAGCATCGCCTTGGCCAACAGCGAGCAGCGTGAGGTGGTGTCGAACCTGGCTGTCACCGCGAAAGAGCTGGAGAAGCTGGCGGCGGATCTGCGTTCCGAGGTTGATCGCTTCCGTTGATGCATCTTTGAAACAGCTACCGCGAGCAGGCTCGCTCCCACAGTAGTCGGCGTAATTCACAAATATTGTGAAGGCCCGAAATCCCTGTGGGAGCGAGCCTGCTCGCGAATGCTTTTCTGCCACCGCTTCTTTGGACTTGCTGAAACGTTTCCGCAGCGCTATAAAAATGGCACAACTCCAATAAAGGCTGCTGCCATGACCCCGCTCAAACTCCTCGTCGCCCTCGGCGCATTCTCTGCCGCTTCTCATGCCATGGCTTGGGATTATGTCCTGCTCGACGCCAACACTCCGGCAAAAAACTGGACGATCACCAGTGAGCAACTCGACGTAAAAACCGCCAAACCGTTTTCCGTGACCCTGCGTACCCTGCATGGCGGTCGTCAGGAGGGCGTCAGCATTGTCGATATCGATAACGGCACGATGAAACTCTCGGTAGTGCCGACCCGTGGCATGAACGTGTTGCAGGCTTCGGTGGGCGACGTGCGGATGGGCTGGGACTCGCCGGTCAAGGACGTGGTCAACCCGGCGTTCATCGAACTCAACGGTCGCGGTGGCCTGGGCTGGCTCGAAGGCTTCAATGAGCTGGTCACCCGTTGCGGTTATGAGTGGGTTGGCCATCCCGGCATGGACAACGGCGAATTGCTGACCTTGCACGGTCGCGCCGCCAACATCCCGGCCAGCACCGTCACTTTGCACATCGACGAGAAGCCGCCGTATGCCATCACGCTGCGTGGCGAGCTGAAAGAGCAGGCATTCAAGAAAGTCGATTTCTCGGTAGCGACCGAACTGGTCACCGAACCGGGCAGTGCCAGCTTCGCCCTCAACGACACCCTGACCAACAACGGCGACTATGCGAAGGAATATCAGGCGCTGTATCACAGCAATTTCAGCACGCCGTTTCTCGAGCAGGGCGCAAAGTTCGCAGCGCCGGTGAAGCAGGTTTCGCCGTTCAACGACAAGGCCAAGGGAGATCTGCCCGACTGGCAGACCTATCGCGGGCCAACCAAGGACTACGACGAAACTGTCTACAACGTCGTGCCGTATGCGGACGCCAAAGGAGATACCTTGACCGTGCTGCACAACAAGGCCGGTAGCCTCGGCGTATCCGTTGGCTTCAATACTCAGCAACTGCCAGTTTTTTCGCTGTGGAAAAACACTGACACCCAAGGGCAGGGCTACGTCACCGGGCTGGAGCCGGGAACCAGTTTTTCCTACAACCGTCGCTATCAGCGGCCGTTGAATCTGGTGCCGACCATTGCGCCGAAAGAACATAAACAGTTTCAGATCAGCTACAGCCTGCTGGCCGACAAAGGGGCGGTGGACAAGGCCCTCAAGCGTGTGACCGAAATTCAGGCCGGGCGCGATACTGAAGTGCGCCAGGCACCGCTGGTTGATCTGACTGAGCATTAAGGTGTCGCCGGCCGGTATTGCAGTGCCTCGGCCAGATGCTCGCGGGTAATCGCATCGGCCTGTTCAAGATCCGCCAGCGTACGCGCGACCTTGAGCAGGCGATGCGCCGAGCGCAGCGACAGGATCAGTCGCTCGCAGGCCGCCTCCAGCCATTTCTCGTCAGCTGTGGATAACTTGCAGTGACGCTTGAGCCCCGGCAGATCGAGAAACGCATTGGCACAGCCCTGACGTTTCTGCTGGCGCTCCCGCGCTTCCGCCACCAACGCCGCAGCGATGGCGCTGTTTTCGCCTGGCTTGGCTGCCGGATTCAATGCGGTTGCCTCCCGCGCGACGGTCAGGTGCAGATCAATCCGATCCAGCAGCGGCCCTGACAGCTTGTTGCGATAGCGCTGGACCATGTCCGGTGTGCACGAGCACTTGCCGCTGGGTTCGCCAAGATATCCACAGGGACACGGATTCATCGCTGCCACCAATTGAAACCGTGCGGGGAAACGCACGCGATCCTTGGCCCGGGCGATGACGATATGCCCGGACTCCAACGGCTCGCGCAGCACTTCCAGAACCTTGCGATCAAACTCCGGCAACTCATCGAGAAACAGTACGCCATGGTGGGCGAGGGTGATTTCGCCGGGTTGCGGTTTCGAGCTGCCACCGACCAATGCCGGCCCTGAAGCCGAATGGTGCGGTTGCCTGAACGGCCGCTGCGGCCAGTGAGTCAAGGGAACCCCGCTGGCGACCGATTGAATCGCTGCCACTTCCAGCGCTTCGCATTCGGATAGCGGCGGCAATAATCCTGGCAGACGACTGGCCAGCAGCGTCTTGCCGGTTCCCGGAGGCCCGCTGAACAACAAGTTGTGCGCCCCCGCTGCGGCAATCAGCAGTGCGCGTTTGGCGGCTGTCTGCCCCTGCACCTCGTTGAGGTCGGGATAGGGTTTGGCGGCATGCATCAAGCCATCTGATGTGTACGGCTCGACCGGCGTGTGCCCATTGAAATGCGCCACCGCTTCCAGCAAGTGATCGACTGCGAACACTTTCAGCCCCGAAGCCAGGCACGCCTCCTCCGCATTCGCTCGAGGAACCACCAACGCCCGCCCGGCCTTGCGCGCCGCCAGTGCCGCCGGCAGCACGCCACGCACTGGTCGCACGGCACCGGACAATGCCAATTCACCCAGACATTCCACCTCGTCCAGCGTCAGACAGGGCACCTGCACACTGGCCGACAGAATCCCCAAAGCAATCGCCAGATCGAAGCGCCCGCCATCCTTGGGCAGGTCCGCCGGCGCCAGATTCAAGGTGATCCGCCGCGCCGGAAATTGCAGCCCGGAATTGATGATCGCGCTGCGCACCCGATCCTTGCTCTCCTTCACCGCCGCTTCAGGCAGGCCGACCATGGTCAGCGAGGGAAGACCGTTGGCCAGATGAACTTCGACGGTAACAGCGGGGGCTTCCACGCCAATCTGGGCGCGACTGTGGACAATGGAGAGGGACATGGTCGTTCCTTGAGCTGAATCGGGGAGCCGCTTCCTGCGGGTTTTTGAAGGGTAGTAGGGCGAAGCCATTTTAGTGGGGTGAGTGGAGCGCAAAAATTTCGCAGGATGTTGCCGCAAGAAATGCCAGGAACTCGCCAGGCCATGGCAAACGGGAATAGGGGAGAGTTTGTGTAGGAGATAGCAACGGGTTCAGTAAGAACCAGCAAGCATGCGTAGTCCGTTTCTGAAAGTCCTGAGAGAACACCCAAATCGCAAGATCATCTGTTTGCGCTAATGATTTTCACGAATAAACTCAGCGTTAATGCATAACGTTAAGCTTTAAACTATGATCGTTAGCTTCAGATGTCCTGAAACCGAATACCTGTTCCGAAGTGGTAAAACCCGTTTCTGGTCAGCCATATTGAGTGTCGCGGAACGTAAGCTGACGATGCTTGATGCGGCAGCTGCGTTGGCTGATCTCCGATCTCCTCCCGGAAATCGGCTCGAGTCTCTGGGAGGCGATCGGAAGGGGCAATGCAGTATTCGTATCAACGCCCAATGGCGAATTTGCTTCGTCTGGGGCCTGAATGGGCCCGAGGATGTTGAAATCGTCGATTATCACTGAGGTGAATATGACCAAGAATGGTATGCGTCCTGTCCATCCCGGCGAGATCCTCAAAGAGGAGTATCTGGAGCCTTTGAGCCTTACAGCCGCTGCGTTGGCGAGAGCATTGAGCGTGTCTACTCCGACGGTGAACGATATCGTGCTACAGCGCCGGGGCATCAGCGCTGACATGGCTATAAGACTTTCAATCTGTCTGGACACCACTCCTGAGTTTTGGCTGAACCTCCAATCGACCTACGATCTGCGAAAAGCCGAAATTGAAAGAGGAGCTGCAATCCGTGATCAGGTCGAGCGGCTGGCACATTGCGCTTGATAGTGAATCTAGGCAGTGGAGCTGAAGGCTGCTTGAAGGAAAACGCTTGAAGGTTTTTTTTTCGACGCCTTCAAAGCTGAAGAGCGTGCCCAACCTTCACTGTCAGTAGTGGTGCTATTCAGCCGGCGGATTCAGTTTCGCCTCCATCTCCGCCACCTTCGCTTCAAGACTCTCAAGCCGTGCCCGCGTGCGAGCCAACACCACCATCTGACTATCAAACTCTTCCCGGCTGACCAGATCGAGTTTGCTGAAGGCACTTTGCAGGAGCATTTTGAACTGGCTTTCGATTTCGGCTTTCGGCAGCGGGGTGTCGCCGTTGAACAGGCGGGAGGCGGTGCCGCTCAGGGCGTCGAGGAAGTCTTTGGGCGCGAGCATGGGAAATGTCCTGGAAACAATGGCCGGCAGTGTATCACGCAGTGTCTATAGTCAATCCCGTTGCACGGATGCACGCTTTTCGCGCAGGGGGACGGACGGTGGCGCACCGTTGTTGTGCGTATCGGCAAAAGCTTTTCTGCCCGAGCGCGTGCAACAGGGGCCAAGAGATTGAAATGCAGGGTTTTTGCCGAGCTGGCAAGGTTTCTGCTTAGTCACCCTCGACCCATGCACTGATGCAGTCGCTGTGACGAATGCAGTGCGGCAGACGAAGCGGGGAGTTTCGTCTGATGCGGTTAGCTGGCGTCAACGATGCGTTACAAAGCCAGGCACTGCGCTTAGACTTGAGACGGGTTTGTTTTCCTGGGGCAAGTCCACCAATTCGGGAGAGAGTTTCATGAAGCTAGTCACTG
>Ga0308163_10004335_pt1 | contig 11330 bp, 6 predicted proteins | sample PhyTR1_FD_201037 | JGI IMG/M metagenome (GOLD analysis project Ga0308163, IMG submission 201037) | Phyllosphere microbial communities from UC Gill Tract Community Farm, Albany, California, United States - DLSLT.R1 | ecosystem: Host-associated > Plants > Phyllosphere > Unclassified | place: USA... | reverse complement strand
GAACCAATCAGCAGTGAATTTTCTTCGGTATTAATGATATCACGTCCATCAATCAGGCCGGTTATTTTCTCGCTGTTTTTTGAGAACGTTGCAGTGGTAGACCATTTAAAGTCCTTGCTTTGTATGTTTACAGTCGTTAGTATAATATTTACACCTTTATTTTGCGTAGCTGCTATATTCTGATAAACCGTTGTTTGTCCGGTGGATTGAGGCAGAGACCTTGGGTACAGCAGATCTGAGGTTTTAGTAAGGTACCAGTCAAATGCCAAAGTCAGCCTGTTTTTGAATGCTGTGACATCTGTACCTATGTCCAGGGTACGTGATTTCTCCCAGCCCAGGTCCGGCGAAACGATATTTCCGTTAAAGACGTATCCTGGCGCAGGTACATCCCCGAAGCCCATAGGGATGGATGTCAGTAAACTTTGTGTATCGTAAGGTTTAATAGTAGAATTTCCTGTTACCCCGTAACTTGCACGCAGTTTCAGGTTGTCGATCTGCTTCGCATCCTTCATAAAGGGCTCACGGCTGATCACCCAGCCGGCGGATACTGAGGGGAAGGAATCCCACTTATGGCCAGGAGCTAACCTTGATGCACCATCCCAGCGTATACTTCCCTGGAAGAGATATTTGCCATCGTAACTGTAATTGATGCGACCTGCGTAAGCCAGTAAGTCATAACGTACAAAACTGGATGTGGTAGTCCGGCTTGTGGATTCTGTGCCTGCAAGGTTATGCCACAACTGGGATGACAGTACCTGCCTGATTCCTCCGGCGTATGCCTCCTCCACTTCACTGTGGATATAACTTGAAATCGCAGTAGCGGTGAAACTATGTTTTTGTATTTCACGGTTATAGGTCAGGATATTGTCCCAGTTATAGTACCTGGAATTTGCGTTTGTAATGGAGGCCGCAGAATAACGCTGGTTGTTTTGTGTGAGAGAAAGCGGGTCATTAAACTGGCCGCGCCTGTTGCTGCCCAGCACCGTCCCCAGATTACTTCGGAAAGTTAAGCCTTTGAGCGGTGACAGCTCTGCATAGGCCGTAGCATTGATTTCAGTTCCCGTTGTCTGGTCTACTGCAGCACCCGGACGCTGGTCGGTGATGGGACTGATAGTACTGGTATTACCAGCAATGGGAAAAGGATTAATTGAACCATCCGGATTGAAAGGTGTACCCAGAGGGATAGCCGTCAGTGCCGTAGAGAGCGGATCGCGGCGCGTATTGGTTTTGCTGAATGCCAGTTGCCCGACGATACCTGTTTTGAACCAGTTATTGAGTTTATGGTCTATATTATAGCGGAAATTATAACGGTTATAGTCATTATTGATCAGCTGACCTTCTTCATTGAAGTAACCAAATGAGAAAAACGCTTTGGTGTTTTCACTTCCGCCGCGCACACTAACTGTGTGGCTTTGCTGTTTACCATTTCTTGTAGCCAGATCTAACCAGTTTACAAACTGCCCGGCCTGTACAGCTGCAAGCTCGCCGGCATTTGGAAACACCACATTATCTGCCGGTATCAGTCCTGTCGCTGCATCCCTGAAAGATTCACGGCGAAGGGTCAGATAGTCTTCGCCCAGCCGCGGTGACGGAAATTTCGTCCAGCCATTTATCCCGTAGTATGCATTATAAGATATCTTCGCTTTCCCCGCTATGCCTTTTTTTGTATTCACTATAATGACGCCATTGGCACCCTGCGATCCATATATGGCAGTTGATGCTGCGTCCTGCAGGACCTCGATACTTTCAATATCATTTGGATTGATGTTATTGATGCTGCCTCCATTTTGCACTCCATCAACCACAAGCAATGGCGCGTTGGGATTGATACCCCCAGCTGTATTCAGTGCGTTGGGAATAGACCGTGTACCGCGTATCTGGATGTTCACTCCGGCACCGGCATTGCCGGAACTTCGCGTAATATCTACACCAGGGGCCCTGCCCTGTATAGCTTCAAGTGCATTATGTGTAGGAGCTTTGACAATGTCCGAGGCTTTTACTGTTGCCACAGAACCGGTGAGGTCACGCCGTTTAATAGTACCATAACCTACCACAACTACGTCGTCCAGTGAGTTGGACTGCCCGGCAAGTTTAACGGTGACATCCTGATCGTTTGCACTGAAATTAACTGTCTGATCAGCATAACCTATGTATTTAATTACCAGTGTGGCTGTTTGGCCGCTGGCGATAGTCAAACTGAATTTACCGTTTACATCCGTCACCTGCCTTGCTGTAGAGCCCTGCACAGAAACGGTTGCACCGATGAGCGGGTCACTGTTACCCGCATCAAGCACCCTGCCATTTAAAACACGCGTTTGTGCCTGCACAAATACGACAGAAAATATCAGAAAACTGAGAAAATAAAATTTTTTCATACCCGGGGAGTTATGTTAAGCATACAGGTCTATTGAGGGAATTAATATATCTGGTTACACAAAAATAGGCTCAGAAAAGATTATGTATTATAATATCTTTTCTAATGTTTGTGATATTTTAGCGGATATTTCCCTGAGCTAAACTTATAGGTGTTGCATCAAATGCAGCCGGGAAGGCAGGTGAGTACTATAGGACTAGTATACCAAAATCTCTTAGTGTATGAATGGGCTCTGAATACCAGAACAACTCAAAGTGTTCCATTGTCGTTTCAAAATCAGCTTTAATTTCCTGGAAGGTATAAACCTTTGCATTGGAAACTGTTATTTTTTGCAGAATGGATAACAACCAGTTTCCCTCTCTGGTAGTAGTTTGAATGCTGAAGCTTTCTTTTTTATCATGGAAGGTTAAAATCTGCATTTCTACAGGTTTACCTTTTTTATATTTTACAAAGCTTTCCTGATCAGGTTTCCCTCCCAGCCAGACTATCCGGGCTGTAGGTTTGGTATCAAGCTTGCTTTTTTCTTTTAGTGCGCGTTCAATAAAATCCGGAGCGATTGTCACTTTCGGGATTTTAAAATCAAACCAGTCCTGCAATTTGTAATCGAAGCAAATGCCGTGCATAAAATTGAAGAGCGACTTCTTTAAGCCAAAACTAAATTGATCATGGTTGATGCCTGTCTTATCCCTATAGTTGATATCATTATTGGCGAAAGTTCCGATAACTTCCGTTTCTTTGACTACACCAAACTTCTCGGGATACAAGCCTACCGGACTGTGAGCAGTCATCGCAAACTGGTGCCAGAAACCTGATTGCAGCACCCCTGCCTTGAACAGCTGCCTTACCATTTCAAGACTGTCAACTGTCTCCTGAATGGTTTGTGTTGGATACCCGTACATCAGATAAGCATGGACCATCACTCCTGCCTGTGTAAAATTCCGGGTAACCTGAGCTACCTGTTCTACAGATACGCCCTTATCAATAAGTTTCAGTAACCTGTCTGAAGCCACTTCCAAACCACCGGAAACAGCAATACAGCCTGATGCTTTCAGTAACAGGCATAAATCACCGCTAAAGCTTTTTTCAAAGCGGATGTTTGTCCACCAGCTAACGGAGATCTTTCTTCTTAGAATCTCCAGCGCTACTTCACGCATCAAGGCCGGCGGCGCAGCTTCATCTACAAAGTGAAAGCCATTCTGGCCGGTATTGGCAATCAGTTCTTCTATCCTGTCTACTATCAGTTTAGCAGCAACAGGCTCGTAAACCTTAATGTAATCCAGGGAAATATCGCAAAAGGTACATTTACCCCAGTAACAGCCATGTGCCATGGTCAGTTTATTCCAGCGGCCGTCACTCCACATGCGGTGCATAGGGTTGACAATTTCTATAACTGAGATGTACTGATCCAGTTGCAGGTCACTGTAATCGGGCGTTCCCACATCAGCTTGTTTATAATCACTTCTTAGCGCATCGTTTTTGTAAACAACTTCGCCGTCCTCAAGTAAAAATGTTCTTTTATACAAGTTAAACTCTCTTCCATTCAGTATCGAATTACAGATCAGTTCAATGGGCAGTTCACCGTCATCGAGTGAGATATAATCAAAAAATTCAAATACCCGCTTGTCAGAGACAGAACGCAGTTCAGTATTGGCAAAACCGCCGCCCATGGAAATTTTTATCTCCGGATATACCCGTTTTACATATTGGGCACAGCGAAAAGCGGCATACAAATTTCCCGGAAAAGGAACAGAAATCAGGAATAGCTTAGGCTGGATAACTTTAATCTTATTCTCCAGAATCCCAATCAGGATTTTGTCCATGTAGGTATATTCCTGATTCAAAGCGCCATAAAGCTCATCGAATGAATTTGCACTTCTGCCCAATCTTTCGGCATAGCGGCTAAAACCAAAATTCTGGTCTACACATTCAATGATAAAATCTGAGATATCTTCGAGATACAGTGTTGCCAGGTGTTTGGCCTTGTCCTGTGTTCCCATTGATCCAAATGCCCAGTCCAGTTCATCCAGTTCAGCAAACCTGGATGCTTCAGGCAAGTAGTCTTCCTGGCAGATCTGGAGGGCAAGCGTTGGGTTCTTACCTTGCAGAAAAGCAATAACAGCATCAATAGTTTTGATATACTCCTCTTTCAAAGCAGCAATACGCTTTGCATTCAGACTTCTGGGCTGATCAGGCAGACCTTCTGCATGCAGAAAAAGATCTTCCAACCCTTTTCTTGAAAATAGGGCCAGTATCACTTCAATCCCTAAATCAGCCTGGGTTGATGAAATATTTTTAGTATTCAAAAAACCTTTGATATAGGCAGTAGCCGGATACGGAGTATTCAGTTGGGTAAAGGGAGGGGTAACAAGGAAAAGATCTGTTTTCAAAATTGAATTGTATTTCCCCGCAAAAATATCCATAATTATTTTAGTATGCTGCCTTATCAAATCATAATTTATTAAAATCAAAAGCGCCCGCCGGTATAAACCGACAGGCGCTTTTGATAATTCAGGAAAAGATTGATTTTACCTCCAGCCTCCGCCAAGTTGTTTGTAAACATTAATAACGGCATTCAGCTGTGCTTTTTTGGTTTCAACCAGTTCCAGTTTAGTTTCCAGTGCATCGCGCTGAGTCATCAATACTTCAAAGTAATCTGCCCGGGCCGACTTAAACAGGTCGTTGGAAACACTGATCGAAGTGTTCAGGGCATCAACCTGCTGTGCCTTCAGGTTATAGCTTTTTTCCAGGTTGCTGATCTTTGAAAGCTGACTTGAAACTTCCATGTAGGCATTGAGGACAATCCGCTGATAATTAAACATCGACTGCAACTGACGGGCGTTAGCGCTCGCAAACTCAGCCTTAATTGCATTCCTGTTTACCAATGGTCCCGCTAAATCACCTGCCAATGAATATAGCAGGGACTTTGGTAACTTAAACAAATAAGACGGTTTGAAGGCTTCGAAGCCTATAGCAGCAGATATATCAAGCGATGGATAAAATTCGGCACGTGCAACTTTTACATCCAGTTTTGCAGCAGCCATTTCGAGTTCCGCCTGTTTGATATCAGGCCTGTTCGCCAGTAGTTGCGCAGGGATCCCTGAATTTACAGCCATCGGTACCAAACTTAAAAAATCACCCTTTTCCCTTTTGATCTCCTGGGGATAACGGCCCAGCAGAAGGTTCAGGTTATTTTCTTCTTCTTTGATTTGTTGCAGGATATCAAATTCCCTGCTTTGTGAGGACAATACTTCTGCGCGAAACTTCTGCACAGCCAGTTCTGTGGCCCGCATAGCCTGCTTCTGTACTTTCACGATCTCCAGCGCATTCTTCTGAAGTTTGATATTCTGCTGCAGGATCTCCATCTGGGTATCCAGCGACTGCAGTTCGTAATACGAATTGGCCACTTCGGCGATAAGGTTGGTCAGCACAAAGTTTTTACCCTCTATAGTAGATAAATACCTGCTGATAGCTGCTTTTTTGGAATTGCGCAGTTTCTTCCAGATATCGATCTCCCAGTTGGCGGTTGCTGCCAGCGTAAAATTGGCCAGCGGATTAGGAACCTCCCTGCCAGGCAAAATATCCGTTGAGGCATCACCTGCACCCTGACTGGTATATTCCCCAACTTTTTCAAGATCGGCACCAGCCCTTAAACCAACTGTTGGCAACAGTGCAGCTTTGCGCATGCGGACATCGTTCTTAGCGATTTCGATATCCTGTAAAGTTACCATCAGTTCCTGATTGTTCTTCAGTGCGGTATCAATCAGGTCTGCCAGGTATTTGTCTTTAAAAAAGCTGTTCCATGGTACAGCTGTGGTGTTTGTTGTATCGCGGCTGTCCCCGAAAGATTCGGGTAACGGTTTATTTGCTGCTGGCGTCGCAGCTTCGGGTACTTTACACCCTGCTGCAGCAAGGCAAATGCCCAGCGCTATTGTATATCGGTTGAGCTTAAATTTATACATTGTGATCGATTTCTTCTGTTAAGGGATTTTCATCTTCATGTTTGGCCATTCGGTTTTTCTCTTCGATTTTCCCGAAAATATAGTACAGTCCGGGAATCACCAACACACCGCAAAGTGTTCCTAAAAGCATACCTCCGGCAGCGGCAGAACCGATAGTCCTGTTACCAATTTTACCAGGCCCCGAAGCAAAGACCAGCGGGATCAAACCAGCGATAAACGCAAAGGAAGTCATCAGGATCGGACGGAACCTCACGGCAGCACCTTCCATGGCAGCTTCCAGGACTGTAGCTCCCTGTGCGTGTTTCTGCACAGCAAACTCTACAATCAGTACGGCATTCTTACCAAGTAAACCGATGAGCATTACCAGTGCCACCTGGGCATAAATGTTGTTTTCCAGTCCACAGATTTCCAGGAGCATAAAGGCCCCGAAAATTCCACATGGTAGGGAAAGCAGTACCGCAAAGGGCAGGATGAAACTTTCATACTGTGCAGCAAGAACCAGGTATACGAATCCCAGACAGATCATAAAGATGTAAAGGGCTTCGTTTCCGCGTCCTACCTCATCCTTGGAAATACCAGCCCAGTCAATACCAAATCCCCTTGGCAGCGTTTTTTCAGCAACTTCCTGAATTGCCTTGATCGCTGCACCACTACTGTATCCCGGAGCAGATGCACCACTGATCTCAGAAGCATTGTACATATTGTGGCGGGTGATCTCAGACAGGCCGTAAACCTTCTCCATGCGCATAAAAGCTGAAAAGGGTACCATTTCGTCACGGTCGTTTTTCACGTATAATTTTAAGATGTCTTCAGGTAATGCACGGTATTCCGGCGAAGCCTGCACCATTACTTTATACTGGTGGTCAAACTTGATAAAGTTGGTTTCGTAGTTACTACCTACCAGAGTTGACAAAGTATTCATGGCATTCTCAATGGTTACGCCTTTTTGTTTGGCGATATCATTGTCAACCTTGAGCAGATACTGCGGGAAACTGGCACTGTAGAAGGTAAACACGGAGGCCAGCTCCGGGCGTTTACTGAGATCTCTCACAAAATCCTTACTCACAGTTTCCATCTTATGGAAGTCGCCGGAGCCTGCTTTATCAAGTAAACGCAACTCAAAACCTCCGGCAGCTCCGTAGCCCGGTACCGCTGGTGGCTGGAAGAATTCGATTGTAGCCCCATTTATAGCTTCTGTTTTTTCTTCCAGTTCGCTGATAATTTCCTGTACAGAGTGCGTACGGTCTTCCCAGCTCTTCAGGTTGATCAGACAGGTACCGGAGTTTGAACCTGTACCTTCAGTAAGGATTTCATATCCTGCAAGTGCTGATACAGATTGTACACCTTCAACTGTCTCGGCAATCTTCTGGATTTTCTCGGCAACCTGATTGGTTCTTTCCAGAGATGATCCCGGAGGAGTCTGGATAATCGCGTAAAACATCCCCTGATCCTCATTCGGTATAAATCCGGAAGGAAGACTGTTGTTCAGGAAGAATATACCCACACAGAAGGCAATCAGTACACCGAAAGTCAGCATTCTGCGATTCACGATCAAACCAAGTACTTTCTGATATCTGCCGGTCAGTCTGTTGAAACCATTATTAAAGCCATCCAGGAATTTATCCAGTCCTGTTTTCTTTTTGGCTTTACCATGGTTGTTTTTTAATAACATCGCGCAGAGCGCGGGTGTAAGCGTTAATGCCACAACCCCTGACAGGATAATCGCTGTTGCCATGGTAATGGAGAACTGCCGGTAGAATATACCCACCGGGCCCGACATAAATGCCACAGGTACAAATACTGCTGCCATCAGGAAGGTAATCGCTATAATTGCTCCCCCGATTTCATGCATAGCTTCATGTGTGGCTTTCAGTGGCGAAAGATGTTTTTCTTCCATCTTGGCATGGACGGCCTCAATTACCACGATCGCATCATCGACAACGACCCCGATGGCCAGCACGAGTGCAAATAGAGTGATCAGGTTGAGCGTAATCCCAAAAAACTGCATGAAAACGAAGGTTCCTATCAGTGATACGGGTACAGCAATGGCCGGGATCAGCGTAGAACGCCAGTCGCCCAAAAACAGAAATACCACTAAACCAACCAAAATAAATGCCTCTACAAGCGTATGGATTACTTTTTCAATAGAAGCATCCAGAAATTTTGATACGTCATAACTGATTTCGTAATCCAGTCCCTGAGGGAAAGAGCTTTTCTTGATCTCTTCCATTTTAGCCTTAATGTCCTTGATTACCTGACTTGCATTACTTCCGTAAGATTGTTTGATCGTAATCGCTGCCGAAGGATGACCATTCAGGTTGGAATAGATATCGTACATCGCACTGCCAAATTCAATTGAAGCCACATCTTTAAGTCGCAGGATTTCTCCGTCTTTGGTGGACCGGAGAATGATATTTGCGTATTGCTCCTTGGTGGTATATCTTCCACCGTATTTCAATACATATTCAAAGGATTGTGATCTTTTACCCGAGCTTTCACCCGTTTTACCCGGCGAGGCTTCCAGACTCTGCTGATTTAAAGCTTCAAGAACTTCATCTGCTGAGATCTTGTAGGCCAGCATGCGGTCTGGTTTCAGCCAGATCCTCATGGCATATTCACGGGTACCCAAAATATCTGCAACCCCTACACCGTCTACCCTTCTTAACTCCGAAAGGATATTGATATCCGCGAAATTGTAAAGGAACTTCTGATCGGTTTTAGGGTCTTTACTGAACAAGTTGATGTACATTAACATGTTGGATTCCTCGCGGGTAATCTTAACACCTTCACGTACTACCAGCGGCGGCAGCTTGTTCACTACCGACGCCACGCGGTTCTGTATGTTTACGGATGCCTGGTTGGGATCGGTACCGAGGTTAAAGATCACCTGAATGGTGGCCTCACCGTCATTACCTGCATCCGAAGCCATATATTTCATTCCCGGTACACCATTGATTGCCCTTTCCAGGGGAATGATAACCGACTTGATCATTAGCTCACCGTTGGCACCGGGATATTCTGCTGTAATGTTCACCTTTGGTGGTGAAATGGAGGGAAATTGCGTGACCGGTAAACCCTTCATAGCTAAAAACCCCAAAAATACGATGATCAGGGAGATCACTATAGAGAGTACTGGCCTCTGTATAAATTTACTAAACATGGATTGCTTTTTTAATGATTAAACCAAATGGATGTGTGTAGCGCTTCAGCTTTGCTGAAGCTATTCTGCCTTTAATCTCAGTGAAGAGATCCACTCCTTAGGTGCCTGGTACTCGAATTTGATTTTATCACCATCCCTTACTTTCTGAACACCTTCCAGCAGGATTTTCTCATTATCGCCAATACCAGTACTCAGCACATAAAGATCTGGCATTTCGCCAGCGATAGTAATGTTTTTGGAGTGTACCACACCTTTGGCATCCACAACGAATACATAGATTTTATCCTGGATCTCGTAAGTTGCTTTTTGTGGTATTACCTGTGCCTGGTGTAATGGAACAAGCATCTGTACTTCACCTGTCTCACCATTTTTTAACAGTTTATCAGGATTTGGAAATTTTGCCCTGAAGGCGATATTACCGGTTTCATTGTTAAATTCACTTTCGATTACCTCTACATTTCCCTTGTAGGGAAGCGGTTGGTTATTAGCCAGGAGGAGGCTTACCTTATTGTCAGCCCGTCCTTTTATATTGGTCTGATATTCCAGATATTCTGGTTCTGAGACATTGAAATAGGCAAACATCTGCGTATTGTCAGAAAGGTTGGTCATCAGTTCTCCTTCATCAATTAAACTTCCCAGTTTCAAAGGAATACGGTCGATCGTTCCATCGAAAGGCGCCCTGATTTCAGTAAAGGACAAATGCAATTTTGCAAGTGAAACTTCGGCTTTTGCCTGTTCCAGTTTGGCCTGGGCTACCGACTGTTCATTTTTTGAAACTATATTTTTATCGGCAAGTGTTTTGGCATTTTGCAGTTCTATTTCTGCAGATTTGTATTCGGCCTGGGCTTTCAATAACTCTGCCTCATAAACCTTAGGCATAATTCTGAATAACAGCTGACCTGATTTAACAGACTGACCTTCATCAACATAAATATTTTGAAGGAAGCCTTTTTCCTGTGAACGGATCTCTATATTCCTTACAGACTTAATCTGTGCTACATATTGTTTGTTAAAGGAGGTATCAATTCTGATGGCAGTGGTAACAGTAAACTTGTTTTCTTCTTTTTTTTCTTCTTTTTTAGATGTACAGCTTGCAAGGCATAACAGGGCGATTAACCCTTTGGACACAACTAGTCTCTTCATAGTATAAAATTGGTAATTAAGCGTTTGAGTGCGGGAACATACAGATTCCCCTGGACGTAAAAATTCTTCAGTAACCAGTATTGAAAGTACATTGATACTTTCGTGGTTAAACCGGGATAATTACTCTCAGATTCTTAATACCCTTTGGGTAATATAAAGAGGTGATGAATCGCAGCAAATCTGCGGGATGGTTTTAAAGCGGTTGTTGTAGAAGTTAGAAATGAACAGACGTGACGATGTCATATACAGCCAGGCAGGCAGACTGTATTTACCTGCTAAAAATTTACCTGCACCGGTATCAGCATCATCATGTCCGCCCAGGTATTCTTCCTCTACATCGATCTCTGCATCCTCAAAGAAAGTATTGCTCTGATCGTTGTTTGTGAGTTTTGTATGTGGTTTCTTCGCAAGATCGCGACCAGCAGCATGTTGATTGAGAGGATGATGCGTGTTTGCATACACCGAACGTCCGCCGCATAACAGCAGCAGGAACAGATAGACATAAAACACAAATCCTCTCATTTAGCGCTAAAAGTAATCAAAGTAATGATAGATTGATGTATCCTGAAGAAAATATTACCATCCTATGCCGTAATCTTCGCCATGATTGCTTGATCCGCCCCAGAGGCTATTGTGTTTCCAGTCAAAAAATATCGCATTGATTGGCCCGCTTGTACGTTCGCTGTAACTCAGA
>Ga0308163_10004334_pt1 | contig 11331 bp, 7 predicted proteins | sample PhyTR1_FD_201037 | JGI IMG/M metagenome (GOLD analysis project Ga0308163, IMG submission 201037) | Phyllosphere microbial communities from UC Gill Tract Community Farm, Albany, California, United States - DLSLT.R1 | ecosystem: Host-associated > Plants > Phyllosphere > Unclassified | place: USA... | reverse complement strand
GTGAACGACTTCAACCAGTTCGGCCGCACCTATCAGGTTCGCGTCCAGGCTGACAAGCAGTTCCGTTCGCACGCTGAAGATATCGCCCAGCTGAAAGTCCGCAACAACAAGGGCGAAATGATTCCGCTGTCGTCGCTGATGCGCGTCAAGGATAGCTATGGCCCGGATCGCGTACAGCGCTACAACGCTTACGTGGCAGCTGAGATCAACGGCGGCGCCGCACCTGGCATTTCGACCGGTGAAGCACAGGCTGAAATGACCAAGATCGTCAACGAAGTGCTGCCGAAGGGTATTGGCTACGAATGGACCGAACTGGTTTACCAGGACATCCTGTCGGGTAACACCATGATGTATGTGTTCCCGCTGTGCGTACTGCTGGTGTTCCTGGTGCTGGCGGCGCAATACGAAAGCTGGACCCTGCCGCTGGCGGTGATCCTGATCGTGCCGATGTCGATCTTCTGCGCACTGGTGGGTGTCAAACTGACCCACGGCGATAACAACGTCTTCACCCAGATTGCGCTATTCGTGCTGGTGGGGCTGGCGTCGAAGAATGCGATTCTGATCGTGGAGTTTGCCCGCGAGCTGGAGCACCATGGCCGCTCGATCGTCGACGCTGCGCTGGAAGCCTGCCGCCTGCGTCTGCGTCCGATCCTGATGACGTCGATCGCATTCATCATGGGCGTGCTGCCGCTGGTGTTCTCGCACGGCGCCGGTTCGGAGATGCGTCATGCAATGGGTGTGGCGGTGTTTGCCGGCATGCTGGGCGTGACCTTCTTCGGCCTGTTCCTGACGCCGGTGTTCTACGTCCTGCTGCGTAAGCTGGCGGTCAAGCTGGAGAAGAAAAAACCTGCCGTGGCCGGCGATGCCGCCGCGGTAAAACTGGAAGGGAACCATTAATATGGCTAACTCGATGAACAAGCTGCAGATGATCGCCAAGGGCGTAGCGCCCATCCTGGCGGCGCTGCTGATGGCTGCTTGCGCGGCACCGGAGTTCAAGCAACCTGCGATGGACGTGCCGACCGCCTTCAAGGAATCGCAGCAAGTCGATGGCGCGATCAAAACCGCCGCCGACGGCAGCACCTGGAAACAGGCGCAAGCCGCCGAAGCGCAGCCGCGCGGCGAGTGGTGGCTGGCTTTCAATGACCCGGCACTGAATGAGCTGGTCAACGAAGCCACCCGCGCCAACGCCAACCTGGCGGTGGCTGCGGCCCGCGTCAAGCAGGCACGCGCCATTGCCGGCATCGCTGAAGCGGACCGCATTCCGCAAGTCGGCCTGAACGCCGGCGCCCAGCGCCTGCGCCAGTCGCCGACGGAACTGGGCCTGCCGAACGGCACGCCGGTTGATCCTGGCAAGGTATTCAACGCCAACCTGACGGCGAGCTACGAGGTTGATCTGTTCGGCCGCGTATCGTCGAACGTGGCGGCCGCTCGCGGTGACGCTGCGTCGGTGGAAGCGAATTACCGCTCGGTGCTGCTGGCCGTGCAGGCCGACGTGGCGCAGACCTATTTCCGTCTGCGCGCCACGGATGCTGAACTGGAAACGCTGAACCGCACGGTGCAGACCCGCGAAGAAAACGTCAAGGTCAACCAGCGTCGCTTCGACCTGGGCGACATCGGCGAATTCGATCTGTCGCGTGCCAAGACCGAACTGGCGACTTCGCGTGCCGAGGCGATCGGCCTGCAGCGTCAGCGCGTGACTACCGAGCATGCGCTGGCTGTCCTGCTGGGCAAGCCGGCGGCCAACTACACGGCTGGCAATAGCCCGCTGCTGGATGGCACGTTGCTGCCGGCGATTCCTGCCGGCCTGCCGTCGACGCTGCTGGAGCGCCGTCCCGACATCGCCGCCGCACAGCGCGCGATGGAAGCATCCAACGCCCGTATCGGCGTGGCGCGCTCGGCGATGTTCCCGTCGCTGATGCTGAACGCGAATGCCGGTGGCGTATCGGGTGGCACCGTGGCCGACGTGTTCAAGTGGAGCAGCCGTTCGTGGCTGCTGGGCGCGGCGCTGTCGCTGCCGGTGATCGATGGCGGCCGTAATCGCGCCAACATCACGCGCAGCGAAGCAGCGCTGGAAGAGTCGGTGGGGACGTATCGCCAGAACGTGCTGACGGCTTTCGCGGAAGTGGAAGACAATCTGGCTGGTTTGCGTATCCTGGCTGGCCAGACCGCGCAGATTGAAGATGCCGTAGTCTCGGCACGCCGCTCGGCTGACCTGGCGCAGAAACTGTACGCGGCTGGCCGTTCCAGCTACCTGGACCTGCTGGACGCGCAACGCAACCTGGCGTCGGTGGAACGTAGTGCGGTGCAGTTGCGCGGTAATCGCGCAGTGACCACCGTAGCGCTGATCCGCGCGCTGGGCGGCGGCTGGGATGCCGCCGGTGCAGCGCCGGTGGTCGCGCAGCAGTGATGTTCAAGTGGAGCTGTGAAGTTAGGCTGAAGTAAAGCTGAACCAGTAACGCAGAAAAGCGGGCCGCGAGGCCCGCTTTTTTTTTTGTCGCGCCGGTTTTAACCGGAACGACACACTGACTTATTTGGTGGTGGCGACTGGTGCCGGAGTGGTAGCGTCGGTTTTCTCTACCTTGGCGTGTGCCTTGGTTTTGGTTTTGGTGGCTTTGGCATGAGCATCGGCCTTGTCGGATTTTTCTTCAGCCTTGGCGACAGCGACGTCTTTCTTGGCGTCGGCTTCTACCTTGGCGGTCTTGGCTTCCGCCTTGATTTCAGCCTTGCTTTCCTTGGCTTCGGCCTTGGCGGCGGTCTTGGCTTCCTTGGCTTCAGCTTTGGTCACGGCAGGTGCAGGAGTCTGTGCGAATGCAGCGGTAGCGAACAGGCCGGCGATCAGGGTAGCGATTACTTTGGTCATGATTCAATCCTTTGAGGAAGGTTACGGGCCCGGGACAATTCCCGCGTCTCTGAGCAAAAAACGCGGCCCTGCAGGCTTGCGTTGACGGCCTTTACAATCGCTTACATGTTCGCCAACGCACGGATCTTTCATATCGGCGGGCTTAGTCTGACGGGATGACAGCATCCCTTAAAACCTACAAGGCCAAACGCAATTTCTCCATCACTCCAGAACCTGCTGAAGGCGGGCAAGAGGGAAGGGAGGCATTGGCGTTTGTCATCCAGAAGCACTGGGCCACCCGGCTGCATTACGACTTCCGCCTGGAGCTGGACGGCGTGATGATGAGTTGGGCGGTCCCCAAAGGCCCGAGCTATGACACGCACGACAAGCGCATGGCGGTGCATGTCGAAGACCATCCGATTTCGTACAACGACTTTGAAGGCACGATCCCGCCCAAGCAGTACGGCGCGGGCAAAGTAATCATCTGGGACAAGGGCACCTGGCATCCGCTGGATGATCCGCGCAAGGCCCTCAAGGCTGGTAACCTCAAATTTGAAATCCACGGCCATAAGATGCATGGCCGCTGGGTACTGGTGCGCATGAAAGGCAAGGGCGAAAAGCAGGAACCCTGGCTGCTCATCAAGGAAAACGATGAGTACGCGCGTCCGGCTGCTGAATTTAGCGTGATCGACGAAATGCCGGATAGCGTGAAGGCCTTGCCCATGCCAGCCTCGCCGGCCGCATCCGGCAACGCAGCCACCCCAGCCACCCCGGCTGCGCCGGCCGTCACGCCTGCCGCCGCCGTGCGCGCCGCCGCGAAAGACGCGATGGCGGCGCCGAAGGCGGCAATGCCGGAGACACTGTCGCCGCAACTGGCGACGCTGGTGGATGGACCGCCGGCGTCGGCGGAGGACTGGCTGTTCGAGGTCAAATACGATGGTTATCGTCTGCTTGCCCGCATCGACGGCGCCGATATCCGTCTCTTCACCCGCAACGGCAACGACTGGACGCACAAGCTAAAACCACTGCGCGACCAGCTCGCCAAGCTTAAATTCCCGGCAGGCTGGTATGACGGCGAGATCGTCGTCCATGATGAAGATGGCCGCCCAGATTTCGGCCTGCTGCAAAACGCCTTTGACGAAAACGCCCCGGGCGATATCGTCTACTTCATTTTCGATATCCCTTTCCACAAGGGCCACGACCTGCGTGACCTGCCGCTGGAAGAACGGCGCGCCGTGCTGCAGGAGACGATGGCCAAGCGCGAATCCGGGAACGTCCGCTTCAGCGCCGCGCTCAATGCGCCGCCGCAGGACATGATCGCTGCCGCCTGCCAGATGGGGTTGGAAGGCATTATCGGCAAGCGCAAGGATTCTCGCTACACAGCACGGCGTGGCGGCACCTGGATCAAACTCAAATGCGGCCAGCGGCAGGAGTTCGTCATTGGCGGCTATACCGACCCGCAAGGATCGCGCACCGGCTTCGGCTCGCTGCTGCTCGGCACCTACGACAAGGACGGCAAGCTGCAATACGCCGGCAATGTTGGCAGCGGCTTCAACGCGGCCTCGTTGAAAGACCTCATACAGAAAATGGACAAGCTCCATGCCGACAAGAGCCCGTTCGCCCCGAGCCGCGACATCGACAAGAAAGCCCATTGGCTCAAGCCGACGCTGGTAGCGGAAGTCAGCTTTGGCGAGTGGACGCGCTCCGGCTCGATCCGGCATTCGGTGTTCCGCGGCTTGCGCAAGGACAAGCGCGCCGCCGGTATCACGCGCGAAACGCCGCAACACGTCAAGGAGAAACCCGACATGCAAGCAACCATCGAAGGCAAGCTGCCCAAAACGCTGAAAGTCACCAATCCAGATCGCGTCATCGACAAGCAAAGCGGCGCGACCAAGATTACGCTGATACGTTACTACGCGCTGGTCTCGTCGCTGATGATCCCGCACCTGAAAGGCCGCCCGGTATCGCTGGTGCGCGCGCCAGAGGGTGTGGGGGGCGAGCTGTTTTTCCAAAAGCATGCCGAGGTTTCACGTATGCCGGGCGTCAAACAGATGAAGCAATCGCTGGATCCCGATCATCCACCGATGCTGGAGGTGCCGACCGAGGAGGGCTTGCTGTCGGCGGCCCAGATGAATGTGGTCGAGCTGCACACGCAGAACGCCATCGCCACCAGCTACGAAAAACCGAACCGCATGATCTTCGATCTTGACCCTGGCAAGGATGTCAGCTGGGATCAGGTCAAGGAAGCCGCGCAGCTGATGCGCGCCTTCCTCACCGAACTTGACTTGCCTGCGTTCCTGAAGACCAGTGGTGGTAAAGGGTTGCACGTGGTGGTGCCGATCAAGCCAGGCTATGGATGGGATGATGTCAAGTCCTTCTCGCAAGCCATCGTGGCGCACATGGCGGAAACCATACCGGATCGTTTTGTGCTCAAAAGCGGGCCGCGCAATCGTGTCGGCAAGATCTTTATCGACTACCTGCGCAACGGTCGCGGTGCGACGACTGTCTGCGCGTGGTCGGCGCGCACGCGGCCGGGGCTTGGCATTTCTGTGCCGATTACCTGGGAAGAGCTGGATGGCTTGCAGAGCGCGGACCAGTGGAACGTCACCAACGTCCACACCCGGCTGGATGTCGGCAATACGCCGTGGGATGACTACGCCAAGGCCGCGAAGGGCCTGGCGCCGGCCATGAAGCTGATGCAGTTCAAGCCGGCGCGTTAAGCCGCCTTGCGGGTTGCGGCAGGCTTGCGCTTGGCGGTGCTTGTACCTGCGGCTGGTTTGGCGGCGCTCTTGGCCGCCGGTTTGGCGCGCGTACCGCTTTTGCTGGTGCTGCTGCTGCTGCTGCTGCCGGCGGCCTTGCCGCCGCGCTTGCCCAGGCTATCCTGCAGCAGCGCCATGAGATCGACCACATTGGACGCTTTCGGCGCGCTAGGTTCGGCCTCGGGAGCGGTAATCGTTTTGGTCTGCCCGGCCTTGATCTTTTTCTTTATCATCGCCATCACGTCCTCTTTATAGGTATCGTGATACTGCTCCGGCTTCCACTCCTCGCTCATGCCATCGACCAGCGACAAGGCCATCTTCAATTCCTTGTCGCTGATGCCGGCTGCCTTCAAGGTAGCCGGCGGCAGCTTGAGTTCTTCCGCATCGCGGATCTCGGTGGCATAACGGAGTGTGTTGAGCACGATCTTGTCCTCTACGCAGGAGAGCGCACACAGGTGCTGCTTGGTGCGCATGACAACGTGCGCGATGCCGATCTTGCCGGCCTTGCGCAAGGTTTCGCGCAACAGCGCATACACCTTGTTGCCGCCGCGTGAAGGCGCGAGATAATAGGGCGTTTCGAAATACGTCAGCGGCACATCGGCTGCCTCCACAAAGGCGACGATATCGATGGTCTGGGTCGCCTCCACATTGGCGCGTTTCAGGTCTTCGTCCGATAGCACCACATACTCGTTGTCTTCGTACTCGTAACCCTTGACGATGTCGTCCCAGGTTACCTCCTTGCCGGTTTTCTTGTTATAGCGCTTGTAGCCGATCGGCGAAAAATCCCGCCGATCCAGCATGGTCAGATCAAGGTCGTGCGCCTGCACGGCAGTGTACATTTCGACCGGAATATAGACCAGGCCAAAGCTGATCGCTCCCTTCCACAATGCGCGCGCAGCCATGGCTTAGCCTCCCACTGAACCGGTCACCGGCAGCACGATGCCGGTAATGTAGCTGGAGCAGCAGGGCGCCGCCAGGAACACATAGGACGGCGACAGCTCCTGCGGCTGGGCGGGACGCTTCATATCGGTATCCGCACCGAACTTGGCGATCTTGTCCGGCGGCGCATCGGCGGGATTCAGCGGCGTCCATACCGGCCCCGGCGCCACCGCGTTGACGCGGATGCCCTGGTCGATCAGGTTGGACGCCAGCGACTTGGTGAACGCGTGGATGGCGCCCTTGGTGGTCGAATAATCCAGCAGGTGTTCGGAACCCTGCAGCCCGGTGACCGAGCCGGTATTGATAATCGACGCGCCGCGCTTCAGGTAAGGCAGCGTTGCCTTGGCCATGTGGAAGTAGCCATACACATTGGTCTTCATGGTCAGGTCGAAGCGGTCCTCGGTCAGGTCGGTCAGCTTTTCCGCATGCTCCTGGAAAGCGGCGTTGTTGACCAGGATATCCAGCCGGCCGAAACGTTCATGCGCCTGATGCGCGGCATCGCGGCAGAACGAGGCATCGGTCACGTCGCCACGGATCAGCAGGCAGCTCTGGCCCTCTGCTTCAACATAGCGCTTGGTGTCTTCCGCATCCTGGTCCTCGTTCAGGTAGACGATGGCGACGTCCGCGCCTTCACGCGCATACAGCACCGCTACTGCGCGGCCAATGCCGGAATCGCCGCCGGTAATCAGCGCGGCCATGCCCGCCAGCTTGCCGCTGCCGCAGTAGTCCGGCGCCAGGAACTCGGGCTTTTGCTGCATGTCTGCCTCCAGCCCCGGTTTCTCCAGGTGCTGCGCCGGCATTGGCGTGCCAGGATAATCATGATCGGAGGTTTGTACAGCTTCCTTGCTGTTGCTGGTGGAACTGGCGCGTGGGCCTTGCTGGTCCACCTGGTCCTGGCGCTGCTGAATTTCGCGCTGCAGGCTGGCCGAACCTGGATCGGCCTTGTTCTCTGATTGCGACATGGTGTTCTCCGTGAATTCTGAGAGAACAGTATTGGACGGCATCGTCACAATGACAGTGCGGGCACTCACATAAAATAATTGCAAAAAGATTGCTAATTATGAACTTTATGGCACACTAGCAGGAGAGACACGTAAAACTAAAACTAAAATTATACTAGGGGACTACCATCATGTCGGATGTCTACAGCCGATCCAGCAGCACGGGTGTGTTTTTCAATCCGGGTGCCGCACGCCGCGCCGAGTTCCAATCTTGTTGCGGGGAAATGTTCTCCCAGCTGGTGCTGTGCGAACATGTGGACGCCACCGTCACCGCGCTGGCGCGGCGCGAAGTCGACCTGCTGATCCTTGACCTCACCAGCTTTGACCAGCTAAGCGAACTGGCCGGCGTAGGCGCGCTGATACGCGGCCGCGCCGGCGCGCCCATCCTGCTGCTGTGCGCCTATGCGCATAGCGCCTGGCTGCCGGAATTGATGGCTTACGGTAGCTTCGATTACCGCATTTTTCCGGTGCTTAACGACGAACTGCAACAGGCGGTGCAGCAGGCGCTGGCGGTGCCGGCCGACACCGCCGCCGCCATGCAGCAGGCACTGCTCGACAAGGAAAAGGAATTGCGCGACCTGCTGGGCGTGCAGCGCAGCTTGCAGCGCGCGCTGGGCGGCATCGACAGCGTAGCGATGATGGCCTCGCAAATCTGCCTGGCGCTGTGTAATTTCCCCGGCGTGCGGCATACCGCCGTGCTGCACATGAAAGAGCGCGGCGACCTGCAACTGGTGGCGCAGGAAGCGCGCAATCACCTGGACATGGGGCGTCTTTTGCAACGGCGCGACCGCCTGCTGCAAGCGCCGCTGCGTGATGTGTTCCCGCCGCTGATGACGGTAGCGCGCGGCGAAATGGTGCTGTTGGACGCGCCGGAAAAAGCCGGCGACCCGGAACTGGCGATGGCGCTGCACGACCGCAACGTGCGCATGGTGCTGGCGCTGCCGCTGCGCGCCGAGCCGGGCGGGACGACGATCGGTGCCATCTGCCTGATGTTCGACCGCCATATCTTTTTCTCGCGCGAGCAGTTTGCCTGCTTTGCCAGCCTGGCGCAGTTCGTCAGCTTCGGCCTGGGCATGAGCGCGCTGAAGCACCATAACGATACGCTGGCCGGGCAGCTGTCGCAGATGAACACCATGGACTCGGCCACTGGCGCTGCCAACCGCCGCGCCGGCGAAGACACGCTGGACAATGAAATCCGCCGCGCCCGCCGCTACGGGCTGCCGCTGGCGGTGCTGTCGTTCGATGTCGGCAGCTTCCGTTCTTCCAACGATGTCTACGGCGCACCGGTGGGCGAGGCGGCGTTGCGCCAGATCGCCGAGACGGTAACCGGTCGCCTGCGTACCTCGGACACGCTGGCGCGCATGCGCGGCGAGGAATTTCTGATCGTCGCCACGCACACTACCTCGGCCGACGCCATGCGGCTGGCGGAGAAGCTGCGCGGCGCCATCGGCGAAGCAGACCTGCCGGGCGCCGGTCCGGGCGCTGCGGTCAGCATCAGCCTCAGCGTGACGCAGGTGGGCGCGGAAGAAGCCGGGCCGGCAGTGTTGGACCGGCTCGACGCGGCGCTGCACCGCGCCAAGCGCGCCGGCCGCAACAGCATCGAGCTCGCGGCCGCCTGAAGGCCGCAAGCATAGATATATTACGTTCGTAATGTATAATGTCGACCATGTGATGCAGGAGTAGAGCAGGAGTCGACCATGAAAGTCAGCAGGGAACAAGTGGCGCTCAACCGTGAGCGCATTGTCGAAACGGCCGCGCGGCTGTTCCGCGAAAAAGGCTACGATGGCATCGGCGTGGCGGATCTGATGAAAAGCGCCGGACTCACGCACGGTGGTTTTTACGGCCATTTCGCGTCCAAGGAAGAGTTGCTCGCCGAAGCGGCGGCGCATGCGCTGAAGAAGTCAGTCGAGCGCTGGGAGGGCTATGTGGCAGAAGGGCGCGACACGGCGCTGGAAAAGATCGGCGACGGTTACCTGACTGCGCAGCATCGCGACCATCCCGAAAAAGGCTGTTCGGTGACTGCACTGGGTGCGGACGTCGCCCGGCTCGGCCCCAAGGCGCGCCATGCGATGACCGAAGGCGCGCGCGGCCAATTGGCAGTGCTGGAGCAGCTGATGCCGGGCGAGGATGCGCCCGCCCAGCGAAAACAGGCGCTGGCCAAGTACGCGTCGATGATCGGCGCCATTGTCCTGTCGCGCGCAGTGGATGACGAGACGCTGTCGCTGGAGATCCTGCAAGCGGTGAAGGACGCGCTGCCCGGCGGCGCCTGAGCGTCGGATTCAAGCCTTAGCCTCAGGCCTTGGCCAGCAGCGCGGCAATGGTGGCGGCAACCTGCCGGCTGTCTTCATCGAAGTAGTGGGTATGCGCGATAGCGCCGGTGCAAAAGTCGTCCCGCCCGGGATTGCGGCCAGGCGTCCAAAGTGCATGGAGCGGCTCGGCATCCCACAGGTTGCGACCCACATAATCGCCGGCGCCATAGCCGTTGCGCCAACTGGCAAGGCCGGCCTGGTTGAGCTGCGGATTCTCCGCCCAAGCGTAAATGCCGGGGAAGCGCGCCGCATACAGTTGGCGCAGCGGTGAACCCAGCGTCAGCAGGTCGATGCGCTTCAGGCTGTCCAGCAGCGCGGGATTGCGCGCCTTCAGGTAGCGTAGCAGGTCAGCCGTAATGACCGTGCCCTGGCTGTGGCACACCAGTATCACGCGCTGGTAGCCTTGTTGTTTCAGGTGACGCAGCAGCGAGCTGTAGCGCGCCATGATGTGCAGCCGTGGCGTGTGGCCGACCGGCCGTTCGCGCAGCCAGTTATCGACATCGATGAGCGTATCAATCAGCACGCGCAGGCGCGCGAAGAAGCGGGACACATTGCCAAGCGCATTCACGCCGGACAGCTTGGTCAGCGCGATAAACGCGACGATGCCGCCGCCCATCGCTTCACCGAGATGCGGCAGGTCGACATATTTGATGCCCGCGTATTGAAGCCCGACGCCCACCGGGATCAGGAAGATAAAGCCCACCGCGCATAGCCACTTGGCCCAGTGCAGGAAGGCGAAGCCCTGGTTGAGCCAATGCCACATGCCGCGCGTGGCGCCGGGATGCTCACGCACCGCGCGCGGCCGGATTTCGGCGGCCACCGACGGCAACAGCGCTACCAGCGCACAGAGCAGCGCCAGGGCCAGCACCAACAGGTAGGGAATGAACGCATTGCCCGCACTGAGCGTGAGCAAATTCTCCATGTGGCAGATCAGCGCAGTTTTTGTGCCACCAAACAGCAGGCTATCGATGTCGGTTTGCAGCACAGGAAAGTCGAACTTGCCCAGCGTCTCCCATGCAACGCCCCACAGCGTCAGCACCACGATTAGCAGCAAGGGCGCCGGTATGGTCGCGGCGAGCAGGCTGGTATCGACTGCCTGCCGCAGCTTGCTCTTGCCGGCGCGCCAGCGGCACAGGCATGCCATGAAGAACAGCAGCAGATTATTGAAGTATAGCGCGCCCCAGGCCACCACTAGCAGCGCAAACACGCACTCCGCCAGATGAAAATGCCATGTCACCGCCGGCGCGGCACGGTCGCGCCATAGCAGCACCAAGCCGCAGAGAAACAGCAGCCCGATCATCGCGCGCCATAGCAGCATGGCGCCGGGCCGGCTGCGATCGTACTGGCGGACCAGCAGCGTCGCCGCGCCAATTAGTAGCGGCAGCGCGATCACGAACACCACCGTCCCCGCCGGCGCGAATTGCGGTCCGGTCGCCATTGCTGCGGCATAGGCGATGGACGCCGCCAGCATCAGCGGCATGCCC
>Ga0308163_10004333_pt1 | contig 11336 bp, 8 predicted proteins | sample PhyTR1_FD_201037 | JGI IMG/M metagenome (GOLD analysis project Ga0308163, IMG submission 201037) | Phyllosphere microbial communities from UC Gill Tract Community Farm, Albany, California, United States - DLSLT.R1 | ecosystem: Host-associated > Plants > Phyllosphere > Unclassified | place: USA... | reverse complement strand
ACACTGGCCGCCGGGGTTTCGGCGGTCTTCAATTTTGATTCAGCGGCGGCGCAGTCCAGGCCGCCAACCATCCCTTCGCCGACGTCGCCTGCGACCTTGGACACAGGAGCAAAAACCATGCTGACCCGAGCCATACCGTCGAGCAACGAGCCGCTGCCCATGGTCGGGCTGGGCACCTATCGCGGCTTTGACGTCGCGACTTCCAGCCCTGCCTACAAGAGTCTGTCGGCGGTGCTGGATGCGTTGTTCGAAAAGGGTGGAACGCTGGTCGACAGCTCACCCATGTATGGTCGTGCCGAGCAGACCACCGGTGAGCTGTTATCGATCCACAAGCCTCGCTCTCCGGCATTTCTGGCCACCAAGGTCTGGACGCGCGGCCGCAAGGAAGGCATCGAGCAGATGGAGCAGTCGTTCAAGCTGCTGCAAACCGATCGCATCGATCTGATGCAGATTCATAACCTGCTGGACTGGAAAACCCATCTGCCTACCTTGCGGCAGTGGAAGGAAGAAGGGCGTATCCGCTACGTCGGCATCACACATTACACATCCTCCGCCTACGACGATGTGGAAGCGGTGCTCAAGGCCGAGCAAATGGACTTTTTGCAGATCAATTACGCATTGGATGATCGTGCCGTCGAGAAGCGGATTCTGCCGCTGTGTCGGGAGAAGGGTGTGGCCGTGATCTGCAACCGGCCGTTTGGCGGCGGAGGGCTGCTCGGGAGGCTCAAGGACAAGCCGTTGCCGGGCTGGGCGTCGCAGGTTCAAGTCACCAGTTGGGCGCAACTGGCCCTGAAGTTTCTGTTGGCTCATCCGGCCGTGACCTGCGTTATCCCAGGCACCGGGAACCCGCGCTACATGCTGGAGAATGCCGGCGCCGGGTTTGGGCCGATGCTGACGGATGCGCAGCGTGAGCAGTTGATTGATTTGGTGGGGTAGTGCTGCCGCGCGGCTGTCAAACGCAATCTCGCTCACTGACTTCATGCGTTTTATTGTGTAGGAGCGCGCTTGCCCGCGATTCGATTCTGGAGCCGACATATTTGTTCGGCTGTGCAAAGTCATCGCGGGCAAGCGCGCTCCTACAGGTTTTACAGCGTGCTGTCTTGAGCCGCGCCACCTTCCCTGAGAATTGGCAGGACCTGCTTCAACGATTCACCAGCTTCGCCGGCAACGCCACCACCAGGAAGCTGCTCAGGATCAGGCAGCCGGCAAAAAACCACATGGCCCCGGCGCTGCTGCCGGTGATGTCGATGGCCATGCCCATCAGCGAGTTGCTCACCAGCCCGGCAATGTTCGCCAGCGAACAGGCCAGGGCGAAGCCGGTGGCGGCGGCGCGGCCTTTGAGGAACGTGGCCGGCAGGCTGAAAAACACCGGCACCGCACCAATGATCGCTGCGGAAGCGATAGCAAACAGCGCGACCGTCGCCACCAGGTTATGGGTGAAGAACGTGCTGGTGGCCATGGCCGCCGAGCCGATCAGGAACGGTACGATGATGTGCCAGCGGCGTTCGCGATGACGGTCCGAGCTGGCGCCGATCAGCAGCATGCCGAGCAAGGCAGCGATGCTCGGCAAGGCGGTCAATACGCCAATGTGGAATGTATCGACCACACCTGCATTACGAATGAACGTTGGCATCCAGAAACCCATGGCGTAGGCGCTGAGCAGGATCGAGAAGTCGATACCGCCCAGCATCCATACCTTGAGGTTGAAAAAGCCGTCGCGGAAGCTGTGCTTGCTGTCCTTGGCGTCCGCCTCATCCAGGCGCAATTCGCTTTCAAGCAATGCCTTCTCTTCGGCGTTCATCCACTTGGCTTCGTTGTGGTTATTCGGCAAGGCCCAGAACGTGAAGATGCCCAGCGCCACGCTCGGGATCGCTTCGAGGATGAACAGCCACTGCCAGCCGCGCAGCCCGGCCGTCTGATCGAAGTGGCCCATGATCCAGCCGGACAGCGGCCCACCGATCACGCTCGACAGTGGCAGGCCGATCATGAACAAGGCAATGATCCGGCCGCGTCGATAAGTCGGGAACCAGGTGGTCAGGTAAAACAGCACGCCAGGCAGAAAACCGGCCTCTGCCGCGCCCAGCAGGAAGCGCAAAATGTAGAACTGCATCGGGGTGGTGACCAGCATGGTGCAGGCCGAGAGCAAGCCCCAGGTGATCATGATCCGCGCGATCCAGATCTTTGCCCCGACCTTTTCCAGGACCAGATTGCTTGGCACTTCGAACAGGATGTAACCGACAAAAAACAGCCCGGCACCCAGGCCGAACGCGGTTTCGCTGAAGTGCAGTTGATCGAGCATCTGCAGCTTGGCAAAACCGATGTTGATCCGGTCCAGATACGCGGCCAGGTAGCAGAAACACAGGAACGGAATCAGCTTCCAGGTGATCTTGCGGTACAGCGCCTTGATGGGGTCGGCGATCTCAGTCGCTGTTGTGTCTACATTCGCAGAGGGCATGGTGGTCTCCTGGCGGAACCTATCGTTTTTGTTTAGCCGCATGTATCAAGCACTTCGGCAGCGCTGGCATGCGGCTTCCAAAGGCAGTGTCAGAAGACTGGAAAGCGCTCGTGCGAGACGCTCACCCAGTTGGGTTTGGCCTGTTGGCCTGACCAGTGCTCTGTGGCCTGGTTCTAACAATCATGAGTCTTTGCAGGAGCTGCCGAAGGCTGCGAAAACCATTCCCATGACGCATCGCTTTCGCAGCCTTCGGCAGCTCCTACAGGTGATCTGTTATTTGGCGAACTGCTTCATGGCCTCCACCTTGTTAATCACATCTCCATACTTGCTGTCGATATCGAACAGGTTCGCTTCATGCGGAGCAGGGTGGCGGTCGCCGACGCATTCGCGAACCACGATGGTCCTGAAGCCGTGTTGCACCGCGTCTACCGCCGTCGCCCGAATGCAGCCGCTGGTGGAGCAGCCGGCCAAGACTACGGTGTCGATGCCTTGTGCGTGCAGCATCGATGCCAGGCTGGTGCCAAAAAACGAACTGGCGTATTGCTTGCTGATCACCACTTCATCGGGGGTGGGCAAAACCTCTTCGCAAAATGCCGCCAGCGGGTTGCCTTCCACCATGTCTTTCATGACCGGGGCTTTCTTGACCCACATCCCGCCATCGGCGAAATGCCCGGCATGGTAGCGGATATTGGTGTGCACCACCGGGATGCCGTATTGCCTGGCACAGGCCAGCAATTCGACGCTCTCCGCCACCGCGCTGACTACGCCCGGCGCATACAGCGGCGCGCCTGGCTGGGTGTAGCCCTGCATGAAATCGATCATCAGTAACGCGGGCTTGCTGCCAAAGCCGATACGTTGGCCCCAGACGCCCTGATAATTGGCATCCGCCGATTGTTGTTCGCTCATATCGTGCGCTCCGGTCTAGATCAGGGGCTCGCCGAGGAAGTCACCGAAGGCCGCAAAGAAGCCCTCCAGGTCGTCCCAGGGAATCATGTGCCCGGCGTTCGCCACGTGGGCAATGCGTATGTTCGGTTGTAGCTCGAGTATTTCCGCCTCGTCTTCGGCCTGAATCACGCCGCCGCGACCCGCGACCATCAACAGCGTAGGGACGGGTAGTCGTGGCAGATCCTGATGAAAGTCCACGTCATGGAAGTCATTGAAGGCGCGGACAATCGCCGGTTCGTAGCAGGTGTGCAGCCATTCGGCGCGCAGTTGCAACTGCTCTTCGGTCCAGGTGGCGCAGAAGGCACGCATGGCTTCGGCATCCATCCCCAGTTGCGACTGGCGAATTGAATCCACATACCACGGCAGTTTCGACGGATATTCACGACGGCCCGGGCCGGAGACCGGCGGGTCGATGAGTACCAGGCTCTGCAGGCTCTGCAGGCCCTGAGGCTGGCGTACTGCGCTGCGGGCGATGAAGCGTGCGCCCATGGAATGCCCGACCAGATGGTAGGCGCTGAGATTCATGGCGGTCGCGAAGGCGTTGATGTCATCGGCGCAGGTGTCGACGCTGTAGTCCAGTTCCGGCCCGGTGGAGGAGAGCCCGCGACCCCGCGCGTCCAGCACATAAGTGTCGAAATGCTGGCCGAAACGTTCGGCAACAAAGCCCCAGGTGATTGCCGGGCTCGTGATGCCGGGGATCAGAACCAGTGCGGGTTTGCTGCTGTGCGCCTGGCCGCCGTAGCGCAGATAGTGCTGACGGATGCCGTTGGCCTGGACGTTGCCGCCGTGGATGAACGTACTCACGCTGGCACCGCCGATTTCAGTTCGTGGCCATACAGGTCGTAGCCGAAGACCCAGGCTGGATCTTCCTGGGTGCGTAACCAGGTGTTGGCGTTGGAAACGGCCTGAACCCTTGAGGCCCGGTCTTTACGGGCGGTTTCGTAGAGTTCGAAAGCGGTGCTGTAATCACTCAATCCGGTGGCTTGCAAGCAGCGGGTCAGCATGGCGGCGTCTTCGATGGCCATACCCGCGCCCTGGGCCATGTGTGGCTTCATCGGGTGGCAGGCATCGCCGAGCAGCACCATGCGCCCACGACTCCAGATCGGCAGCGGGTTGCGATTGAGCAGCGGCCATTTGGTCACGGTGTCGCTGGACTCGATCAGCGCCTGCACGGTGGGGTGATATCCGGCGAAGGCTTCGTACATTTCTTCGCGACTGCTGTCGATCCAGTTACCTTCGAAATCCCAGGCCGGGTGCGGCACACCGGTCACGTAGTAGTACTCATCGCGCTTGTCGGTGGTGTGGTAGACCATCATGTGCCGGTCGGCACTCCACCACTTCACGCAGTTCTCGAAGTCCAGGTTGTACTTGCTCAGCACATGGCTGGGGATCAACGCCCGATGGGCCACCCAGCCGCTGTAGAGGGGCGCTTCCTGACCGAGCAGTTCCTCGCGGATTTTCGAGTTGATGCCATCGGCACCGATCACGATATCGGCTTCGGCAGTGGTGCCATCGGTGAAGCTCAGGCGCACGCCGTTGGCGGTTTCTTCCAGGGTGCTCAGGCACTTGCTGAAGTGCACGCTGCCCGGCGCGATGCTCGACATCTGCAGCGCGTGCAGATCACCGCGATGCACGGTGATGTACGCTGCGCCGTATTCCTTGCGGGCAAATTCACCGAGCGGAATGCGTGACATGTAGTCACCCGTTTCGCCGTCGCGGCTGAACCAGAAATCCGGATGGGAGCCCATGTCGCTGAGCTGCTGCTCGATGCCCATCCGGCGGAAGATTTTCATGATGTTCGGACCCATGTGAATCCCGGCTCCGATCCGCGAGAACTCCGGCGCCTGCTCATAGATGTCCACTTTGAAACCGGCTTGCTGCAACAGCGTGGCGGCGGCGGCCCCACCCAGTCCTGCTCCGACGATGGCGATTTTTTGTGTATTGGGCATGGGCCGTGTCCTCGTTTTTTTGAGTCTGTGACGGTCGGGAAGGTATGGTCGTCCCGAAGTGTTTTTAAAGTGTATACGCTCTTTTTTTTCGATTGGAATAGCTCGTTTGAAAAAAATAATTCAGGGGTGATTGATCGGTGTCACTCAATGTAACCCTTATTTTGTTGGGTTGTGTTGGCGGGTAACATTGTGGCTTGGCTATTGCAGGCGGCTCTCATTTGATGTCTTATCGTTTTTAAATGGTGTACACGCTATAAAAATGCACTGACATGAAGCGCCGCGCCTTGCTTTGGTGCGAAAGCCGGTGCGAAAGCCTGATTCGAAAATGACATCGTCGAGGCATGACGAAGGAGAGATGAAATGGCGGTAAGCGATTGCGAATTGACCCAGATGTTCGAGCACGTGCTGAGCTTGTCGAAGGTGGACCCGACCCAGAGCGTGGCGGTGCTCAAGAGCCATTATTCGAACCCCAGAACCGTGCGCGCCGCGATGGAAGCGGCCCAGCGTCTCGGTGCCCAGGTGTACGCTGTCGAGCTGCCGTCATTCAATCATCCCAAGGCCATGGGCAATGACATGACCGCCTACTGCGGCGATACCGCGCTGACCGGCAATCTCGCCGCGCAACGTGCGCTGGAAGCCGCCGATCTGGTGATCGACACCATGATGCTGCTGCATTCGCCGGAGCAGGAGCAGATTCTCAAGACAGGCACTCGTATCCTGCTGGCGGTAGAGCCACCGGAAGTGCTGGCCCGCATGCTCCCGACCCTGGCGGATAAAGAACGAGTCATGGCCGCCGAACAGGTGCTCAAGGAAGCCCGTTCGATTCACGTGAAATCAAAGGCCGGCAGCGACTTCCGGGCGCAGCTCGGCCAGTATCCGTCGGTGACCGAATATGGTTTTGCCGACGAGCCGGGGCGCTGGGATCACTGGCCTAGCGGCTTCCTGTTCTCCTGGCCAAACGAGGAAACGGCTGAAGGGGTGCTGGTGATCGATGTCGGAGATATCGTGCTGCCGTTCAAGAATTACTCCCGGGAACAGATCATTCTGGAAATCGACAAGGGCTTTATCACCGAGATCAAGGGCGGTTTCGAGGCGGAATACCTGCGCGATTACATGAAGTATTTCAACGACCCCGAGGTCTATGGCATTTCCCATATCGGCTGGGGTTTGCAGCCAAGGGCGCAGTGGACCGCCATGGGCCTGCACGACAAGAACGACGGCATGTGCATGGACGCCCGGGCGTTCTACGGCAACTTCCTGTTCTCCACCGGCCCCAACACCGAAGTCGGCGGCACCCGCAAGACGCCGTGCCACCTGGATATCCCATTGCGTCGCTGCGACATCTACCTGGATGACAAGGCCGTGGTGCTGGGCGGGGAAGTGGTTGCGCCCGAGGCGTCGTTGGCGCGCAGCTAGTCTGTCTGAGACCGTGGGACCGGCTTTAGCCGGGAAGGCTGGGTGTCAGGCGACGGAGATGCAACAGGTGTGCTGACCTCTTCCCGGCTAAAGCCGGTTCCACAAGTTAGATGTGCTCTCTCGGGATTTTCTTAATACCCGCCCACAGGTTAACGTACCCCTCTTTTCCTCCTGCCCCGAGCCACGCCGTGCCCGATCCGACACCCGATAATCAGAACGACTACACTTTCTCCGAACAAGTCGGCCACTTGCTGCGCAAGGCTTATCAGCGGCACATGGCGATTTTCCAGCAGAACGTCGGCGACTCCCAGCTCACCGCCGTGCAGTTCGTGACTCTCTGCGCCGTGCGTGATCGGGGGCCCAGCTCCCTGACCGAACTGGTCAAGGCCACCGCCGTGGATCAGGCCACCATTCGTGGCATTGTCGAGCGCTTGAAGGCACGAGACCTGATCACTCTGGAACCGGACCCTGAAGATCGTCGCAAGGTCATTGTCGGCCTGTCCGACACCGGTCGGCAGCTGGTTCAGGACACCGTTCCCCACGCTGCGCACATCACCGAACTGACCATGAGCAACCTCAATCCCGCCGAGCGCGTGGCGGTGTTGTTTTTGCTGCGCAAGATGATTGGGGATGGGGAGGATTGATCGCGTGGACCTGTAGGAAGCTGCCGAAGGCTGCGAAAACCATTCCCATGACGCACCGCTTTCGCAGCCTTCGGCAGCTCCTACAGAGATAGTGTTCCCCCGAATACTTTTGGCTGGCACGCTTCCTGCTCTCATTTCATGAAGTAAACACTTCATCAAATACCACGGATGGTTTCGGGCGAGCGGAGCAGGGCATGAGTGAGCAAGCGCTGGCGCTGGAAAAGACCATGACGCTCAAGGTCAATGGGCAGACCGCCGAGGTCACGACCATGGCCGACACACCGTTGTTACTGGTGTTACGTAATGACCTGCAACTCAACGGCCCCAAATATGGCTGCGGCCTGGGGGAGTGCGGGGCTTGTACGGTGATCATCGATGGTCTCGCGGCGCGCTCCTGTGTGTTTCCGGTCAGTGGTGCCCAAGGCAGGGAAATCACCACGCTGGAAGGGATCGGCAGCCGCGAATGTCCGCATCCGGTGCAACAGGCGTTCATCGATGAGCAGGCCGCGCAATGCGGTTACTGCATGAACGGCATGATCATGACCGCCAAGGCCTTGCTTGATCGCATCCCGAACCCCAGCGAAGCGCAGATTCGTAATGAACTGTCCGCGAACCTCTGTCGCTGCGGCACCCACATCGAAATCCTCCGCGCGGTGCTGCGTGCCGCCCGCCAGAAGCCTTGAACGGATAGTTGTCATGACCCAAGCCTTGCTGACTCGCGATCAACTCATGAGCAAGACCGGCGTTCTGCTGATCGTCGATAACATCCAGCCGCCGTCCGGGCCTGTCGCCAAGGGCGGAACGCCAACCCTAAAGCCCATGGAGCTGGCGCTGTTCATCGCCATCAACGACGACGGCCAGGTCTACGCCTTCAATGGCCACGTGGATCTGGGGACCGGGATTCGTACTTCGCTGGCGCAGATCGTCGCCGAGGAGCTGGATGTCGAGTTGGATCAGGTCAGCATGATCCTCGGCGATACCGCCAGTGTGCCCAATCAGGGCGCGACCATTGCCAGCGCCACATTGCAGATTTCCGCCATCCCGTTGCGCAACGCCGCCGCCGAAGCCCGACGCTTTCTGTTGCAGCGTGCCGCCGAGCGTCTGGGGGTCGCGGTCGAGGTGTTGGTGATCAATAACGGCCAGATCAAGGCGGCTGATGGCCGCCAACTGAGCTTTGCCGAGCTGGTTGCGGGCGAGCACTGTGAACTGACCATCACCGGCAATGCACCGCTCAAGCCGGTCGAGGACTATCGCATCGTGGGCAAGGGCGCAGCCCGGGTCGACATTCCCGCCAAAGCCACGGGAGAGCTGACGTATGTCCACGACATGCGCCTGCCGGACATGCTTCATGGTCGGGTGATTCGTCCGCCTTATGCCGGGCTGGACAGCGGTGACTTCGTTGGCAATAGCCTGCTGGAAGTCGACGAATCATCCATCGCCCACATTCCCGGCATCGTCCGGGTGGTGGTGATCCGTGATTTCGTCGGCGTAGTCGCCCTGCGTGAGGAGCAGGCAGCCAAAGCGGCGCAGACCCTGAAAGTCACCTGGAAAGCCTGGAACAACAAACTGCCGGACATGAGCGATGTTGCCCAGGCGATTCGCGATAACCCCAGCGTGCAGCGCGTGGTGCTGGATAAAGGCGATATCGAAACCGCCCTCGACCAGGCCAGTCAGCGCATGCCGCGCACCTATCTATGGCCTTATCAGATTCACGGTTCCATCGGACCATCCTGTGGGCTGGCCGATTATCACGAAGACAGCATTCGGGTCTGGTCCGGGACCCAGAACCCGCATTTGTTGCGCGCCGACCTGGCCTGGTTGCTGGAGTATCCGGAAGAGCGCATCGAGATCATTCGCATGGAAGCCGCTGGGTGCTACGGGCGTAACTGTGCCGACGATGTGTGCGCCGATGCGGTGTTACTTTCCCGCGCGGTAGGCTTGCCGGTACGGGTGCAACTGACCCGGGAACAGGAGCACGTCTGGGAGCCCAAGGGCACCGCGCAATTGATGGAAGTCGATGGTGGCGTTAACGCCGACGGTAGCGTGGCTGGTTACGACTTCACCAGCAGCTATCCATCCAACGGCGCACCGACCCTGGCCCTGCTGCTGACCGGGCGCGTCGAGCCGGTGGCGGCGATGTTCGAGATGGGCGACCGCACCTCGATCCCGCCTTACGATTTCGAACACATGCGGGTGACCATCAACGATATGTCGCCGATCGTTCGGGCGTCGTGGATGCGGGGCGTGTCGGCCTTGCCCAATACCTTTGCCCATGAGTCCTATATCGACGAACTGGCCTTCGCCGCCGGGGTTGATCCCGTTGAGTATCGCTTGCGTTATCTGCACGACGAACGTGCTGCCGAGCTGATCAGGGCAACCGCTGCCCGAGCTGAGTGGACGCCCCGTACCGAGCCGATGCAAACCCCTGAACAGGACAACGTGCTGCGCGGCCGTGGTTTTGCCTATGCGCGCTACATCCACAGCAAATTCCCTGGTTTCGGCGCGGCATGGGCCGCCTGGGTCGCGGATGTGGCCGTCGACAAGCTCACCGGCGATGTCTCGGTGACCCGTGTGGTGATTGGTCATGACGCCGGGATGATGATCAACCCGGCGGGTGTCCAGCACCAGATTCACGGCAACGTCATTCAGTCCACCAGCCGGGTACTCAAGGAGCAGGTGACTTTCGAAGAGTCCACCGTGAGCAGCAAGGAGTGGGGCGGCTATCCGATCCTGACGTTTCCTCAGGTGCCTAAAGTCGACGTCATGATGATGCCGCGCCAGAACGAGCCGCCGTTGGGCGCAGGCGAGTCAGCCGCTGTGCCCAGTGCGGCGGCGATTGCCAATGCAATCTACGACGCCACGGGGGTTCGTTTTCGCGAGTTGCCGATCACCGCTGAGCGGGTTCTTGCGGCCCTCAAGGGGGCGGGCGAAGAGGCTAACAGCAACCCGCCGCAATCGCCCAAAGCCAAGCGCTCCAAATGGTTATTCGGTTCGTTGTTCGCAGCCTTTGGGGCGATTCTCGGCGTCGCGGCAACCGCCTTGCCCTGGCGCGCGGAAATCGCCCCGATTGCGCCGCCTGCTGCGGGCACCTGGTCGGCTGCAACCCTGGAACGCGGTCGCTTGCTGGCGGCGGTTGGCGATTGCGCGGTCTGCCACACCGCACCGGGCGGCGCGACCAACGCCGGTGGCCTGGCGATGGACACGCCGTTCGGTAGGCTGTACAGCAGCAACATCACCCCCGACCCGCAAACCGGGATCGGCAACTGGTCGTATCCGGCGTTTGAGCGGGCAATGCGCGAAGGCATCAGCCGCGATGGCAAACATCTGTATCCGGCTTTTCCCTATACCTCCTTTCGCAACATCAACGACGCCGACATGCAGGCGCTGTACGCATATTTAATGGCCCAGGCGCCAGTCAGCCAACCAGCCAAGGCCAACGACATGCAGTTCCCGTTTAACCTGCGGCCCTTGATGGCGGGCTGGAATGCGCTGTTTTTACGCAAAGGCGAAATCCAGGTCCAGCCACAACAAAGCGAGCAGTGGAATCGTGGCGCGTATCTGGTCAACGGCCTGGGTCATTGCGCGGCGTGCCATTCGCCGCGCAATGCGTTGGGCGCCGAGAAGGGCGGGGCTTCGTTCCTGGCTGGCGGCACGGTTGACGGCTGGGAAGCGCCTGCACTGAACGGTTTGTCGAAAGCACCGACGCCATGGACCGAAGACCAACTCTTTAATTACTTGAGCAGCGGTTATTCCGATGCCCATGGTGTGGCAACCGGGCCAATGGGGCCTGTGGTCAGCGAGCTGTCGAAACTGCCCAAGACCGATATTCGCGCCATGGCGGTTTACCTGACGTCGCTGGACGGCGTTGCCCAGGCTGCCGAGGCGCAAGCGGCGGTCGCGCAGCCGGGCGTGTCTCAAGTGTCATTG
>Ga0308163_10004331_pt1 | contig 11338 bp, 10 predicted proteins | sample PhyTR1_FD_201037 | JGI IMG/M metagenome (GOLD analysis project Ga0308163, IMG submission 201037) | Phyllosphere microbial communities from UC Gill Tract Community Farm, Albany, California, United States - DLSLT.R1 | ecosystem: Host-associated > Plants > Phyllosphere > Unclassified | place: USA... | reverse complement strand
ATATCTGTTGTTGCTAAATCAATATAACGTCCACCACTATAGCTTTCTTGACCATTTGTTAAATCTAAAAATGGAAGGAAAAGATGGTTTTTGTACTGAGGATTTTGAAATAGTGCAGCACTTTGATAAACGGTCAATTGATAGGGCTTATTATTCAAGGTGAAATTTAAGATAGCATATCGTTTATAAGGATTGCTGGTACCATCATATGTGGGCATCTTGAAGGTTTCTTCGCCCAATAATAATGTGACATCTGCAGTAACGCGATAAGCTTTGTCAACTGGAAAATAATCTAAAAACTGGACTTGATCTGCTGGCAGTGGGCCAAATTTTGATTTGGATAAGCTTATTGCTTTCTCTTGTCGATCTTGAACAATACGTGTTTGATAATCTTGTGCATTTGCTTTGATACTTGAAGTAATTAAGAAAAGCCCAATGAATAGGGTATATTTCATTCCATTTGATTTAAAGTCTAGCAAATTTATAGATTTTTTTAATTAATCAGGAATGTATTTACTGCAAGAGAAGTTGTATTTTTGTCAAATTATTCAAAACGAGCGTCAGTATGAGATTAATGGCTTTTGATTATGGGACAAAACGTATCGGTATAGCGGTAACAGATCCCATGCAGATAATTGCAACAGCATTGACTACGGTGCATCCGGACGAAGTTTGGAAATTTTTAGAAGATTATCTTCGCATCGAGGGCATAGAAACATTTGTTGTTGGCAAGCCGCTTCAAATGGATGGGACGGATTCCGAATCTGCGATCCATGTTTTAGGTTTTGTACGTCGGCTAAAGAAAACTTATCCTACGATTGAGATCGTTGAGGTGGATGAGCGATTTACTTCAAAAATGGCTTCGGCAGTGATTGCTCAAAGCGGCAAGAAAAAAAATAAAAGACAAGAAAAAGGTATGGTAGATACGATTTCAGCAACCCTTATCTTGCAAACATATATGGAAACTAAAGCATTTTAATATGGCATTAAAAGACATCCTGTTCTTTACAGAGGATATTGATTTTAAATTAAAGGAAAAGGCAAAAATCCGACAGTGGATAATGGATACGATCAAAGCTGAGGGATTTAAACGTGTGGGTGAGTTAAGCTTTATTTTATGCTCCGATGCTTATCTATTAGAAATCAATAAGCAGTATCTGAATCATGACACTTTTACTGATGTGGTTACCTTTGATTCTTCGGAAGAGGAAGAGGTGATCGCAGGCGATATATTTATCAGTGTGGAACGTATTGCTGAAAATGCCGATAAATTTAAGGTAGATAGTAGGGATGAATTGCATCGGGTGATTATGCACGGCGTGTTACATTTATGCGGGTACTATGATAAAAAACCTGAGGACAAAACGCTCATGACTTCCAAAGAGAATGAATATCTAGCGAAAAGGGATTTTTAAAAAACAATAGGATATTGTTACATGAAAATATTCATTATTCTAATCCATATTTTTATTTTAGAATAATGAATATCTACTTAACTTCCATCTTATTATTTCTTATTAGCTTCTTCTGTACTACGGCTTATAGTCAACAAGCACCACAAGGTTGGTTTATTTATTTTGGAAATACTAAAATCAATAAATCAAAATTTTCAATTCATCATGAATTGCAGTTACGGGACCATCAAGTTTTTGGAGATCATAATCAAACTTTATTCAGGCTGGGGCTTCAATACGAAGTATTACCTTGGTTGAGCATCACAAATGGTTATGGTTATATTCATTCGGAATCAAGAGGCGAACCCAATAATCCGTTTCGAGAAAATAGAATCTATCAAGAGGCCTTGGCTAAACAAACTGCTGGAAGGTTCATGTTGAGACATCGACTCAGGTTGGAGGAAAGATTTATTGAAGACCAGGATTTTCGTGGCAGAGGAAGGTATGTCTTTTTTGCTGACTTACCTTTAACAACGCTGAAAATGCAAGAAAATACGATTTACGCTTCCTTTTATAATGAAGTTTTTATCAATCTTTTTCAGGATGACCATATAAAAACATTTGATAGGAATCGCTTGTATGTTGGTGCTGGTTATAAAATAAGAAATAATTTAGGTATGCAGTTAGGCTATATGAGACAGCATGTGGGATCCTCCAAAGGGACGAATCATATTTTATTATCGTTGCATCATCAGATCAACTAGGTTCATAAAAAAAGGCTTTCAACATGATATTGAAAGCCTTTTTTATGAATAGTGCTGGACTAAAATCTTTCAAATTGTGAAAAGAAGAAAGCACCTTCGATCTGTGCATTCTCATCTGAATCAGATCCATGAACTGCATTTGCATCGATAGATTTTGCATATTTGTTACGGATTGTACCTTCTGCAGCATCAGCTGGGTTAGTAGCACCGATCAATGTACGGAAGTCTTCAACAGCATTGTCTTTCTCTAAGATTGCAGCAACGATAGGACCAGAAGTCATAAAGTTTACTAATTCTCCATAGAAAGGACGCTCTTTGTGTACTGCATAAAATGCACCAGCTGTTTCTGTAGACAATTGAATATATTTCATTGCTACGATTTTGAAACCACCTGCAATAATATCATTCAAAATTGCGCCGATATGACCATTTGCAACTGCATCTGGTTTGATCATCGTAAAAGTTCTGTTAGTTGCCATTAATGTTATTTTTTTTGCAAAAGTAATGATTTTCACCAATAACTGAAAGATTAGCGTGTTATATTATTATTATGGATCAATTCTTGTTGATTTTCTTTGGTAAAAGTATTTTCTTGGAGTATCAGGAAATGCGTAACTTTGTATTATTATGGCATTAAATCTAACAGTTGATATTGATAAAGATTCGGGATTTTGTTTTGGTGTTGTCTACGCGATAGATATGGCCGAGGAAATTCTGGAGGAAGATGGTTATTTATACTGTCTGGGTGATATTGTCCATAATGACGAGGAGGTTGCCCGACTTAAGGCGAAGGGATTACGCATCATTGGCCATGATGTATTGCCGACCTTACAGCACGAGAAAGTACTTATTCGCGCACATGGGGAGGCTCCTGAGACATATAAGATCGCATTGGAAAATAACATAACCCTCATCGATGCATCTTGTCCTGTAGTGCTCAAATTGCAAAATAGAATTAAAACTTCTTTTGATCAGGAAGAGAAGATTTTGATTTTTGGAAAGCATGGCCATGCCGAAGTAGTTGGGCTGCAAGGACAGACGAACAATGAAGCTTTGGTTTTTCAAGATATTGCCGAATTGGACGATGCAGACTTGCCCGCTTCCTTTACACTTTATAGCCAGACCACCAAGAGTGTTGATAAATTTTACCAGATCAAAGATGAATTGATCAAGAGAGGGTATGAAGTGAAAGCCAATGATACCATTTGTCGTCAAGTATCTAATCGGTATGAGGATCTGGTACATTTCGCTAAAAAATACGATAAGATTATTTTTGTCTCGGGCAAAAAATCGTCCAATGGTAAAGTGCTTTTTGAAGTATGTCTTAAAGAAAATTCCAATACTTATTTTGTTTCGGAAGTAGGAGAAATTGACATTCAAGTATTTCAAGAAAATGATCGTGTGGGTATATGTGGGGCCACATCTACACCGATGTGGCTGATGCAAGAAGTCAAATCTTTTTTGGAAGCAGTATAACCTTGTAAATCCTTGTAAATCTCAAGTCATAAATATTTCATTTTGTCCTAGATAGCCCTATCTACCATGTAATTTGCTTACTTTTGTTTCTAATGAGTAAGAAAGCTACCAAAGGAATTTTATTAGTTCAGCTGGGGACTCCAGATAGTCCTGCAACATCAGATGTTAGAAAATATTTAACGGAATTTTTAATGGATGGAAGAGTTATTGATATTCCTTATATCAATAGGACTCTTTTAGTCAAAGGAATTATCGCTCCGACGCGTGCGCCAAAGTCAGCCAAGATATACAAAACGATCTGGGATGAGCAAACCGGTTCTCCGTTGATGCATTACAGTGTCATCCAACGTGATTTATTGCAAGAATCATTGGGGGATGAATATCATGTTGAGCTCGCGATGCGTTATCAGAATCCTTCTATTGAAAATGCGTTGAAAAACCTGGAGGGTATGATGTTAGATTCTATACGTGTTATTCCCTTGTTTCCACAATATGCTTCGGCAACTAGTGGGTCGGTTATCGACCGTGTGATGGAATTGATCCGTAAATGGAATTATTTGCCAAGTATGAGTTTTGTCAGCAGCTATTGTCAAGAGCCATTGATGATTGAGACCTTCGCGGATCACGCTAGGCAGCATGATATTGCTCGTTTTGATCACATAGTCTTCAGTTATCATGGGCTTCCTGTGCGTCAATTGGGTAAAGTAGATCCGACTAAGCAGTTAGTTTGTCCGGAAGATGGTTGTGATTCTTGTAAAAATACGGTCAATTCTTTTTGCTATTTGTCACAATGTCATGCTACTACACGTGCGATCGCTCAGGAACTGGGTTTGCAAAAGGATCAATATAGCATCTGTTTTCAATCCAGATTAGGGAAAGAACCTTGGATTCAGCCTTATACATCTACATTATTAGAGAATTTAGCGGAGCAGGGCAAGAAAAAGCTTTTAGTGTTTAGTCCAGCGTTTGTTGCTGATTGTATCGAAACGATTGACGAGATTGGCGTGGAATATGCTAATGAATTTAAACATTTAGGAGGCGAGGAGGTTCAACTTGTTGAAAGTCTAAACGGTGACCCTAAATGGATTGCAGCATTAAAGCGTATCGCTTTGGATGCTTAATATAAATTCATAAACGATGATGTTAATAATTAATGTATTTGTACTTCTAATATTAGATTTTTATATCTTTTTTGCATTGAAGGCTACTAAAATCAAATTTGCAAAAACTAAAACTTTTGCAATACTTTGGTGGAGCTATTCAATTCTATTGTCTTTGGGAGTTATAATATCCTTTAAGTTTAATATACCGTTGACGGTAAGATCGATCTTTTTAGTTGCATTTTTTCTGACAGCAGCCTCTAAGTTTTTCTTTTTCTTTGTACTTATTTTAGATGACATAAGAAGAGGGGGATTGTGGTTGACGAGATTGGTTACTCCCAAAAAAACGGTTAAACAGGCGGTTAATGTATTGGAAATGCCAATAGCAGAAGAGCCTGTGAAAGGGATAACACGTTCGGATTTTTTAACAAAAGCAGGAATTCTTGTTGGTGCTTCACCATTAGTCCCTTTAAGCTGGGGAATTATTTCTGGAGCTTATGATTATCGGGTTCGTCGTCAAAAATTATACTTACCAAATTTACCGGCAGCATTTCATGGTATGACGATCGGTCAAATTTCAGATGTGCATTCGGGTTCATTTTACAATAGAAAAGCCGTTAATGGCGGAGTTGATTTATTATTGAATGAAAAACCGGATACTATTTTCTTTACCGGTGATTTGGTCAATAATGTTGCTTCGGAGATGCGGGATTATCAGGATATTTTCTCACGCGTAAAGGCTGATCTAGGTGTATTTTCTACTTTAGGAAATCATGATTATGGCGATTACTATTTTGGGAAAGAAGATTCAGCCGCTAAGAGAAAGAATCTTCAAGATTTGATACAGACCCATAAAGTAATGGGTTGGGATCTTTTGAATGATGAAAATCGGATCTTAAAAGTTAATCATGAGGAATTAGCGATTATCGGCGTTCAGAATTGGGGTACGGGAAGATTTCCTAAGCATGGAGATTTGAAAAAAGCCTTATTAGGGACTGAAGAGCAAGCAGTTAAATTACTTCTTTCCCATGATCCTTCACATTGGCGTGCTCAGGTACTCGATACTGATGTAGATGTTATGTTTGCTGGACATACGCACGGTATGCAGTTTGGTGTCCGTTTTAAAAATGTACAATGGAGCCCAGCTAAATATGTATATAAAGAGTGGGCGGGGTTGTACAAAGAGAAAGAAAATAAACAACTTTATGTGAATGTGGGCTATGGGTTTTTAGGATATCCGGGCCGTGTTGGTATCTTGCCTGAAATCACTATTTTTGAACTCGTTAAAGGAAATGATCCTAAAGGTCTTGTATAAATAGAATTGTTTATTGGTATTCTACGAGCAATAAACGAGTATGATTATTTGACTTCATATGCGACAATCCTATTCAGTATAAAAAAATAAGCACTCCTTCGAGTGCTTATTTTTTTATATTCCCATTCTGTTTAACAGCGTAATTACTATCTTTAAGGATTAAATTATGAAAAAGAAATAAGACCATGCAGCAAACATTCGAAATTAATTCGGATCCCCATACTCGGTTGAATATACTGACCGGTGAACGCGTTCTCGTATCTCCACATCGAAGTAAAAGACCTTGGCAAGGACAAGTTGAAGATGACAATCAAGAGCAAAGACCAGCATATGATTCAAAGTGCTATTTGTGCCCAACAAACGAAAGGGCAGATGGCGATGTTAATCCCGATTATAAGGAAAGTTTTGTTTTTGTAAACGACTTTTCGGCTCTTTTAAAGGATACACCTACGGCAGATATCAATGAAGAAGAACTTTTTATTGCTGAATCTGAAAAAGGTATTTGTAAGGTTATTGCCTTTTCACCGCGGCATGATCTGACGCTTCCTGAAATGTCGGTACCTGCGATTAAAGCTGTTGTAGATGTTTGGCAAGCGGAATTTGTTAATTTGGCAAAATATGATTGGATAAAATATATTCAAATATTTGAAAATAAAGGTTCCATAATGGGCTGTAGTAATCCGCATCCGCATGGTCAGATATGGTCGCAAAATCATGTTCCCGTGGAGCTTCAGAAAGAGTCTAAAAATCAAAAAAAATATTTTGATCAGCATGGTAAAACGATGTTAAGTGCGTATGTGGAGGCTGAATTAAAAAAGCAAGAACGTATTATTGAAGAGAATGACTCTTTTGTAGCGTTGGTTCCTTTTTGGGCTTCTTGGCCATATGAAACAATGATTGTGAGTAAAAGAGCGATACAGAATATCGTCGCTTTTTCGGAAAAGGAAAAAGAAGATCTGGCGGCAATTTTGAAGTTGTTGACTACCCGTTATGATAATCTTTTTAACACATCTTTTCCGTATTCGGCGGGTATGCACCAAGCGCCGGTAAATAGTGGTGACTTTCCAGAATGGCACTGGCATATGCATTTTTACCCACCCTTATTACGATCAGCTACTGTTAAAAAATTTATGGTAGGCTACGAAATGCTTGCAAATCCGCAACGTGATATTACTCCTGAATTTGCTGCTCAACAACTAAGAAACTGTTCTACGACCCATTATAAAAACGTATAAAAAATGATCACAAAAGAATCCATACAAAATAAATTTAAATCTATTTTTCAAGAAGAACCTATTATTGTACGCTCCCCGGGCAGAATTAATATTATTGGTGAACATACCGATTATAATGATGGTTTTGTATTGCCGGCAGCTATTGATAAAGCTGTTTATATTGCTGTTTCGAAAAGGAACGATGATTTGATTTCTTTGTATGCTGAAGATTATAAGGCTACATATGAAGTTGAATTAAATCGCATTGCTCCTTCAGATCTACAATGGCCAAATTATATTCTGGGAGTGGTGGATCAAATCCAGAAGAGGGGGCTGAACGTTGGGGGATTTAATCTTTATATTGATGGTGATGTACCTTTGGGAGCAGGATTATCTTCTTCTGCAGCTGTTGAGTGTGCGACAACATTGGCCTTAAGTGAACTTTTTGAATTGCATATAGAACGTTTGGAAATACCTAAGATCGGTCAATTGGCGGAGCATACTTATGCTGGTGTTAAATGTGGTATCATGGATCAATTTGCTTCTACTTTTGGGAAGAAAGACCATGTTCTGAAACTAGATTGTCGGTCTTTAGCGTATGAATATGTTCCTCTAATTTTAGATGGATATACCATTATTTTGTTGAATACAAATGTGAAGCACGCATTGGGTGATACCGCTTATAATAAACGTGTGGAGCAATGTAAAAAAGCAATTGATTGGATTAAGGAAAAATATCCAGATGTTGTCAATATGCGTGATGTTTCAGTGGCTATGTTGGATGAAATGGTCAAAGGTAAAGATGCCGAGGTCTATACAAAAACAAGATTTGTGGTCGAAGAAAGTGAGCGTGTACATGAGGCTTGTGAACATTTGAAGGCTGGAAATCTGATCGCATTGGGTCAAAATTTATTAGCCTCACACCATGGATTGAGTCAAGAATATGAAGTCAGTTGTGATGAATCAGATTATCTGGTAGATTTTACTAAACAATTTGCTGAGGTATTAGGAGCTCGACAAATGGGAGGTGGTTTTGGTGGATGTACGATTAATATTGTTAAAGATGATTTTGTTGCGCAATTTATTGCTCAAGTATCGCCGCAATATTTCTCAAAATTTGGTAAAGAATTGACTGTTATTCAGGTGAAGACAGATGATGGTACATCGGTTTTGTAAAATCTACTTCGAATAAAAAAAGGTTTCTATGATTAAAATAGAAACCTTTTTTTATGATAAACCTGTTGCTGATTTATATGCTAAACCATTTCTTTTAAAAGTTTTAACGCGTAGCTAATGCTATTGACATTACTCAATGCCAATCGCAGTTGCTTTTTGATTTCTTTTAGATTACTGATTTCGGGATGTTGCTGGACAAATGCCAACACTTTTCCAAATTGGTCGGATTCGAAATAAGCTGACTTTGGATTATTGACAAAATAACCTTTAAGCGTATTTTTCTTATAAGATATCTTCTCAAATCCAATCTGTTTTCCAAACCACTGTAAGCGTAAAGTATTAAATAATTCAAAAACTTCATGTGGTATCGGACCAAATCGATCTTCGAGCGATACTGCAAAATCAGTCAATTGATCCTCATTGTCAAGTTTCGATATTTCAGTGTACAGATTATAGCGTTCACTGATATTCGTCACATATTCATCAGGAATCAATACTTCCATATCGGTGTCGATCTGTGTGAATGAAACATATTTATGGTCTTTATCATCAGCAAATACTTCTGAGAATTCATCTTCTTTTAATTCTTGGATCGCTTCATCAAGAATTTTATGATACATTTCAAAACCAATTTCGGCTATAAAACCTGACTGCTCTCCGCCTAATAAATTACCAGACCCACGGATATCCAAATCTCGCATAGCAACATTAAATCCTGCCCCAAGCTCGGAGAATTCTTCAATAGCAGACAAGCGTTTATACGCTTCGGAAGTTAACGTTGATAAAGGTGGACTTAATAGATAACAGAATGATTTTTTATTCGAGCGCCCCACACGTCCACGCATTTGGTGGAGGTCACTCAAACCAAACATGTGCGCATGGTTGATGATGATGGTGTTTGCATTTGGAATATCTAATCCTGCTTCAATGATGGTCGTGGCAACCAAAACATCAAAATCATGATTGATAAATTTCAACATGACATCTTCCAGATCATCACCTTCAAGTTGCCCATGTGCGATGCCGACACGAGCATTGGGCACTAATTTTTGGATCATAGCGCCGAGCTGTTTAAGATCGGCTACACGGTTATGGATGAAGAATACTTGCCCGCCACGTTCGAGTTCAAAGGATACTGCTTCTTGTATCAATGTTTCATTGAACACATGTAATTCTGTTTGTACAGGTTGACGATTGGGAGGCGGTGTATTGATTAAACTTAGATCTCGGGCTCCCATTAGGGAGAAGTGTAAAGTACGGGGTATAGGCGTTGCCGTTAATGTCAAAGAATCTACATTGGCACGCAATAGTTTTAATTTCTCTTTTACCGAAACACCAAATTTTTGTTCTTCATCGATAATCATTAATCCCAAATCTTTGAATTTGACATCTTTACTTACCAATCTGTGGGTGCCGATGATGATATCAATTTTGCCTTCGGCTAATTTGGCTAAGGTTTCTTTAATTTGTTTTGCTGTTTTGAATCTATTGATATAATCGATGGTGCAAGGAAGATCCTTAAGACGTTCGGTAAAAGTCCGGAAATGTTGATGAGCAAGAATCGTGGTGGGTACCAGAACCGCAACTTGCTTGCTGTCTGCAACAGCTTTAAATGCTGCACGGATAGCAATTTCTGTTTTTCCGAAACCAACATCACCACAGACGAGTCGATCCATCGGATGTGGCGACTCCATATCGCGCTTGACATCTGCGGTCGCTTTTTCTTGATCTGGTGTATCTTCATAGATAAAGGAAGCTTCTAGCTCATTTTGAAGATAACTGTCGGGGCTAAAGGCAGTCCCTGTTTGTGCTTTACGCTTTGCATAGAGCATGATCAAGTCGCGGGCGATATCTTTGACTTTCTTTTTTGTTGTTTTCTTAAGTTTATCCCATACATCTGTTCCCAGTTTATTCATTTTCGGAATCGAACCTTCTTTTCCTGAATATTTGGAAATCCGATTTAATGAGTTGATATTGACATATAGCAGGTCATTGTCGGCATAGCTCAACCGAATCATCTCTTGAGATTTTCCGTTGACTTCGACTTTTTCTAGACCGGCATATTTGCCGACACCATGATCAATGTGGGTGATGTAGTCCCCTGGTTTGAGATCGCGTAAATCTTTTAAGGTGATTGCTTGGCTTTTTTCGTAGCCTTTTTTACGTTTATACTTATAATACCGATCAAAAACTTGATGGTCGGTATAACAGGCTAATTTGACATTGTCGTCTCTAAATCCTTCGCGAAATCCTTTATGAATAGGGATGAAAGAAACCGTTTTGTCCAGGTCTTCTAAAATTTTATAGATTCTTTCGATCTGTTTCGGGGAATCAGAAAAAATTAAATTTTCAATTTTATTTTTTTCGTTTTCTTTGAAATTATGGATCAGTAGATTGAAATCTTTATTGAACGAGGGCTGCGGATGGATATCAAATTTGATCGTTGTATCGGGCTTATAAAAGAACTGTTTTCCGAACTCTACAATTGGAAAATCAAAGAGCAAGGCATTGAAGTTTTTTTCGTCTGAGAATCCATATGCTGGATTTATCCACTCTGAATTATCTTTCTTCTCTTTCTCAGACAAAGCCTTCCAAAATTCAGTTGCCTTTTTATTCCCATCTTTTATGGTATCCAATGTAAATTGGACATCCTTTACCCAGATCACTGCATCTTTGTCAATATACTCTAATAGGGATATATTTTGTGCCGAAAGAAATTTAGCCTGCACATTTGGAACTATGGTAACTTTATGGATTTTTGCTACCGACAATTGGGATTCAATTTCAAATGTTCTGATACTTTCGATGTCATCTCCAAAGAATTCAATACGATAAGGAAGATCATTGGAAAAGGAGAAGATGTCTACAATTCCACCTCTGATGGCGTATTGCCCGGGTT
>Ga0308163_10004328_pt1 | contig 11345 bp, 8 predicted proteins | sample PhyTR1_FD_201037 | JGI IMG/M metagenome (GOLD analysis project Ga0308163, IMG submission 201037) | Phyllosphere microbial communities from UC Gill Tract Community Farm, Albany, California, United States - DLSLT.R1 | ecosystem: Host-associated > Plants > Phyllosphere > Unclassified | place: USA... | reverse complement strand
TTTGCCGTCCCCCGCACAGCCCCAGCGTCCGGCCCCGCCCGTCATCGCCGACGCAGAAAAGGATGCCGAACGGCCGTATTCGATGTCCCCCGCGTTGCAGCATTAACCGGCGTACTGTGTCCTGGTAGCGCCCACCTGTTGGTCGGCGGAACGCCCCTCCAACGGCCCGCTGCGCTCGCCGACCATGGGTCGGCGCTACCGCTTTTTATTTTTATGACGCGGGTGGCGGCGCCAGGACCCTGTCAGAGGGGCGGGCGGTGGGGCTGGGCGGGGGCGTTGAGCGCCATGGATGGCGCGAAACGAGGCCCGCAGGAGCGGCTTTTGCCGTCCCCCGCACAGCCCCAGCGTCCGGCCCCGCCCGTCATCGCCGACGCAGAACGGGTTCGGGATCAGGGGTCCAGCAGTCCCAAGGCGCGCGCATGCGCCAGGTCCTGCGGGGTGTCGATGTCCAGTTCCATCCCGCCTGCCGGCAACAGCAGCAGCGCATCGTCGGCGAGCGCGCGCAGGCGGGCACGGAAGCCCACATTCGACGCGCCTTGCGGCAACGCGTTGAACCAGTCACCGGGCACCACCGCAGGCACGCCGGCCAGCCCCTGCAGGCGGGTAGCCGCGCAGCCGGAGCGTGACCGGCGTGCACCCTCCAGCAGGCACTGCAGGTGCGCGGTCGAAAGCGCCGGCTGGTCCGACATCAGCACCAGCACCTGCGCATGGCCGGCCACGTGCGATGCAGCAGCCTGCAGGCTGCCGGCCATGCCGCTGGCGGCGTTTTCGTTGATCGCCCTCTCGTACCGCAGGTCCTGGAGTGCGGCCTGGTACGCAGACGAATCGCTGCCCAGCACAACGACGAGGACCTCCGGGCCGGTCTCCAGCGCCATACGTGCCGCACGGTGCAACAGGGTTTCGCCGTCGCGGCGCAGCAGCTGCTTGGGCTGGCCCAGCCGCGTGCTGCTGCCGGCGGCGAGCAGCACCACCGCATGCCCACCGCGCTCACTCACGCGGGCGCCAAGACATCATGGCGCCACGATTGCAGCTGGGCGGCAATGCTCAGTGCGATGGCGTCGGGGCCGCGCCCCCCCAGGTCCAGCCCAACCGGCGCGCGCAGGCGTGGCTGCAACGCGTGCCGGGCGGCATCAGGCAGCAACGAGAACAGGTCATCGCGGCGCCGGGTCGGGCCCAGCAGGCCGATGAACGGCACGGGGCAGGGTGCCAGCGCCTCCAGCGCCTGCAGGTCGAGTTCGAAATTGTGATGCATCACCAGCACGACATCGGGCACGGCGGAGGCATTGGCCAGCGCGGTCGAGGCAGCCAGTGGCTCCACCTCGACCGGGCTGCGCGCGCGCCACGTTGCGCGCGGGTCCGCTACCCGGACCTGCCAGCCGAGGCCCCGCAGCGTTGGCCACAGCGCCGCCACCTCGGGACCGGCGCCGAGCATCAGGGCGCGCGGTGGCGGCGTCCAACGCAGCGACCACAGTCCCTGCGGCGCATCGAAACCACAGCAATCGGAGGGAAGGCGCTGATCCACCGCTACCGCTGCACAGCCGATGCGCACGCCGCCGCCGGCGTCCACGTCGAGCCGCATCGGACCCTCGCCACGCAACCATCCCTGCAGCACCGCGGCGACCCCAGGCAGCGCGGACAACGGCAACAGCAGCAGGCGCTGGCAGCCGCGGCAGCCCACCGCGTTGCCGGAGAACAACGCGGAATCGTCGCGGGTATCGATCTCCATCCAGCCGATGCGACCGCTCGTGGCGCACTCCCGTGCCATGCGCTCGATCTCCGGCTCCAGGCAGCCCCCGCTGAGCCAACCGACGTGCGTGTGTTCGCCGAACAGCACCAGGGTGCCGGCCCGCGCGTAGGTCGAGCCTTCGGTCTCCAGCACCACCGCCAGCGTCACCGGCTGGCCAGCGGTGCAGGCAGCGGCCGCGGCCTCCACCACCCGGGCCATCCCGGCGTCGGGCACGTCCACTATCGGGATGGCAGGCAGCCGGGTCATGCGATGTCCGGCAGTCCGCCGAGCAGCTTGTCCAGCGTGATCGGGTAGCTGCGCACGCGCACGCCGGTCGCGTTGTAGATTGCGTTGGCCACCGCGGCGCTGACACCGCACAGGCCCAGCTCACCCACGCCCTTGGCCTTCATCGGCGAAGAGATCGCATCGGCTTCGTCCAGGAACACGACCTCCTGGTGTGGGACATCGGCATGCACCGGCACTTCATAGCCGGCCAGATCGTGGTTGACGAAGAAGCCCAGGCGGGTATCCACGGCAAGCTCTTCGGACAGCGCCGCGCCGATGCCCATCGTCATCGCACCGATCACCTGGCTGCGCGCGGTCTTCGGATTGAGGATGCGGCCGGCGGCGCAGACGGCGAGCATGCGGCGGATGCGGGTTTCGCCGGTGGCCACGTCCACGCCGACTTCCACGAAATGTGCAGCGAAGGTGGACTGCTGGTACTTCTCTTCCAGGCTGGCGAACTCGATGCTGTCTTCGACCACCAGGTCACCATCGGCGGCGGCCTTGCCCAGCGCCGCCGAGCGGTTGCCATCGCGGACCTTGCCGTCGGCGAAAGTGGCGCTGTCCGCGTCGTAGCCGAGCTTGCCGGCAATGGCCGCGCGCAGCTTGGTGCAGGCCGCGAATACGCCGGCGGTGGCACTGTTGGCGCCCCACTGGCCGCCCGAGCCGGCCGAGGCCGGGAAGCTGGAATCCCCCAGCTTCACCGTGACCTGGTCCAGGCTGACGCCGAGCATTTCCGCAGCGGTCTGGCCGAGGATGGTGTAGCTGCCGGTACCGATGTCGGTCATGTCGGTTTCCACGGTGACATGGCCCTTGCCGTCCAGCCGCACCCGCGCGCCGGACTTCATCACCAGATTGTTGCGGAAGCCGGCGGCCACGCCCATGCCGACCAGCCAGCGGCCATCGCGGCGCTGGGCTGGCGCGGCGGATCGCTTGTCCCAGCCGAAGCGCTGCGCGCCCTGCTGCAGGCACTGCACCAGCTGCCGCTGCGAGAACGGCCGTTCGGGATTGGACGGGTCCACCTGGGTATCGTTGCGGATCCGGAATTCGACCGGGTCCAGCTCGAGCTTCTCGGCCATTTCGTCCATGGCGATTTCCAGCGCCATCAGCCCCGGTGCCTCCCCCGGTGCGCGCATGGCGTTGCCTTCCGGCAGGTCCATCGTGTGCAGGCGCAGGCCGGCCAGTCGATTGGCGCCGGCATACAACAGCTTGGTCTGCTGTACCGCCTCTTCCGGCGAACCGCCGGCAAGGTTGCCCGACCACGACTCATGTCCGATCGCGGTGAGCGTGCCTTCGGCCGTGGCACCCAGCCGGATGCGCTGCACCGTGGCAGGCCGGTGGGTGGTGTTGTTGGCGATCAGCGGCCGCTGCAGCGCCAGCTTGACCGGACGCTTGGCCGTACGCGCGCCCAAGGCGGCCAGTACCACGTCGGAACGGATGAACAACTTGCCGCCGAAGCCACCGCCGATGAACGGCGACACCAGCCGCACCTTGTCCTCCGGCAGGCCGAGCGTGGTGGCCAGGTCTTTCTTGCCCCAGGCGATCATCTGGTTGGAGGTCCACACGGTCAGCTGGTCACCCTCCCAGGCCGCCAGCGAGGCGTGCGGTTCCATCATCGCGTGCGACTGGTCAGGCGTGTGGTACGTGGCGTCCAGCGTCACCGGTGCATCACCGTAGGCTTTCTCGAAGTTGCCCACGCGTGCATCGGGATCGGTGTCCTGAAGCTTGTTTCCGGCCTTTTTCGCAGCGTCAAGGTCGAACACCCCCTTGCTCGGGGCATAGCGGATCCGGACCAGGTCCGCGGCGGCGCGCGCCTGCTCGAAGGTTTCGGCCACCACCAGTGCCAGTGCCTGGTGGTAGTGGTCGACCTGCGGGCCACCCAGCAACGGGGCGGTATTTCGGTCGCCCTTGTGCAGGGGGCCGGCGTTGTCGGCGGTGACGATGGCGAGCACGCCGGGCGAGGCACGTGCGGCGTCGAGGTCCATCGCGCTGACCCGTCCCTTGGCGATGCCGGCGCCGACCACGTAGCCATAGGCGGGCGATGCGGCGACGTCGTGCCACTCATACGCATAACGGGCATGTCCGGTGGTCTTCTGCGGGCCGTCGATGCGATCAAGCGGCTTGCCGACCACCTTCATCTGGTCGATGGGATTGGTGCCTGCGGGGGTATCGAATTTCATGGATCAGCTCCTCGCCTGCAGCAGGACCGAGGCCAGCGTGCGTTCGGCAAGCTGTACCTTGAACTGGTTCTCAGGACTGGGCGTGGCGCCCTGCAGCAGGTTGCCTATCACCGCACGCGCGCCCTGCGGCAACAGCGCGTCGGCGGCATCGCTGCGCCATGGCTTGTAGGCCACCCCACCCAATGCCACGCGGCCGCTGCCGTCGGCCTGCAGCACGGCGGCGACCGAAACCAGCGCGAACGCGTAGGACGCGCGGTCGCGCACCTTGCGGTAGATGTGGGTGCCGCCCAGTGGGGCAGGCAGGAGGGCCGCGGTGATCAGCTCCCCCTTCTCCAGCACCGTCTCGATGTGCGGGGTCTTTCCCGGTGCGCGGTAGAAATCATCCAGTGCGATGCGGCGCGTGCTGCCGTCGGCGCGCACGGTCTCTACCGTTGCATCCAGCAGCATCATGGCCACGGCCATGTCGCTGGGATGGGTGGCGATGCACGATGGGCTGGTGCCGATCACCGCCAGCTGTCGGCTGACGCCGCCAATGGCCGCGCAGCCGCTGCCGGGCAGGCGCTTGTTGCAGGGCTGGGCGGTATCGTAGAAATAGGGGCAGCGGGTGCGCTGCAGCAGGTTGCCGGCGGTGGTTGCCTTGTTACGCAACTGTCCGGACGCGCCTGCGACCAGCGCACGGGTCAGCAGGGCATAGTCGCGGCGGATCCGGCTGTCGGCGGCCAGGTCGGTGTTGCGCACCAGCGCGCCGATGCGCACGCCGCCGTCCTCGGTGGCCTCGATCGTATCCAGCTTGAGTCCGTTGACGTCGATCAGATGGCTGGGGATCTCGATCTCCAGCTTCATCAGGTCCAGCAGGTTGGTGCCGCCGGCGATGAAGCGGGCTCCCTGGGTGCGGGCGGCCGCAGCGGCGGCTTCGGCCGGAGTGCGTGCGCGTTCGTAGGTGAAGGCTCTCATGCGCGCTGGCCTCCGACGTCTTCGATGGCTTCGATGATGTTGGAATAGGCACCGCAGCGGCACAGGTTGCCACTCATGCGCTCGCGTATTTCTTCAGCGCTGGCCTCGCTGCGCGCGGTCAGGTCGGCGGTGACATGGCTGGGAATGCCTTCCTTGATTTCCTTCAGTACCGCAACGGCCGAGCAGATCTGCCCGGGCGTGCAATAGCCGCACTGGTAGCCATCATGCTTGACGAAGGCGGCCTGCATCGGGTGCAGGTCATCGGGTGATCCCAGGCCCTCGATGGTGGTGATCTCGGCACCTTCGTGCATCACCGCCAGGCTCAGGCAGGCATTGATGCGACGGCCGTCGACGATCACCGTGCAGGCGCCGCACTGGCCGTGGTCACAGCCTTTCTTGGTGCCGGTCAGGTGCAGGTGCTCGCGCAGCGCGTCCAGCAGGGTGACACGCGTATCCAGCTTCAGTGCGCGCGCTCGGCCATTGACCTTGAAAGCCACCTCGGCGGTGACCGGCGCGCGCGCGGGGGTGCCGATTCCAGGCACGTCAGCCATGGCGGCAGGGGCGACCAGCACCGATGCCGAGCCCGCGCCGAGCTTGAGCAGGGTGCGCCGGCTGAGCGCGAATTCGGGAGGGGTATTCATGCAAGGCGGATCCTCTATGGCGGGTGCAGGCATGGCTGAGGGGATCGCGGCGCTCCGATCCAGGCAGGGCGCCGAGGACTCCAGCATGGCCGCAGCCAAGTAGTCAGGGGGTGAACCGACACCGGGAGGGAGAAGCGAGCAGAGGCGTGCGGGGTCAGCGACCCGACTCAGATGGCGGGCGTGCTGCCCAGGCCTTCAGCAGGGGCAGCGGATCGTAGGCGCCCTGCGCGCCGTAGATGCCCCAATGCAGGTGCGGCGGCGTGCCTTTCGCATTGCCGGTGTCCCCGACGTAACCCAGCAGTGTGCCCGCATCGACCACCTCGCCGCGCGCCAGCCCGTCCCGCCAGCCATCGAGGTGGGCGTAGTAATAGCGTTCCCGCGCAGGCCCCTGGATCCACACCTGGCGCCCGCCCAGGCCGCCCTCGCGCACGTCCATCACGATGCCGCGGGTGGCGCTGCGCACGGCGGTGCCGCGTGCGGCGAAGATGTCCACCCCGGCATGGGTGCGATCGGCGCCGCGTGGCGCACCGAAGGTGTCGGCCACCTGGCGCGCGCGGACGCCTTCGACCGGTACCGGCAGGGCGGTGGGCGCGGGCATCCGCGAGATCTCCCACATCGCGCGCGGCACCGCGGCCCAGCGACTGTTCCAGAGCGCACCGCCGGCCACGATCAACACGGCGATCCAGGCCACGAGCAACAGCCAGCGGCGGAGTTTTCGCGCAGGCGAAGGCCCTGCAGGTGCGGCGGTGGGATCAGTCAACAGGCAGGCCGGTCATGGAGGACGGTCCAGCATGCCAGCGGCGGCATCAACGGTGCGTGGCCGCCGACGGGCAGATCGGACCTGCCGCGCGCCGGGCGGGCCGGTCAGCCGGCCCGTTCTTCGTCCAGGGTGCCACGCACCGCCCGTGCCAGGTCGATGCGGGTGAACGGCTTGGGCAGGATCGCGATGTTCCGGCCAAGCTGGTTGTTGGACTGGTGGTCGCGCGGATAGCCCGAAGTGAACAGGATGCTCAGCGTGGGCTTGCGCTGGCGTGACTGGCGGGCAAGCTCCCAGCCGGTCATGCCGGGCATCACGATGTCCGAAAACAGCAGGTCCACGTCCACATCGGGACGATCCAGCAGGCGCAGCGCCGATGGCCCGTCATGCGCTTCCAGGACGCGGTAGCCGAACTGGCGCAGCGCTTCTACGGTATAGGCACGCACGTCGTCGTTGTCTTCGGCCACCAGGATGATTTCATCCCGTGCCTCGTACTCGGCATAGCTATTGTCCTCGGCCAGCCGCGGGCCCGGCAGCGGCAGGCTGGAACGCGGGAACAGCATGGTGATCACCGTGCCGCTGCCCGGTGTGGAATCCAGCTGCACGTGGCCACCGGACTGCTTGACGAAGCCATACACCATCGACAGGCCGAGACCGGTTCCGCGACCGACTTCCTTGGTGGTGAAGAACGGTTCGAACACCCGTGCCATGGTATCCGCGTCCATGCCATGCCCATCATCGCGCACCCGCAGCACCGCGTACTGCCCGGGCGGGACGTCCGGATTCTGTTCGGCGAACTCCTCATCCAGCACGCTGGTGCCCGTCTCCAGCACCAGCGTACCGCCGTCGGGCATCGCATCGCGCGCGTTCACCGCCAGGTTGAGGATGGAAGCTTCCAGCTGGCCCGGATCGACCTCCACGCACCACACATCCGGCGCGGTCGCGATCTCCAGCCTGACCAGTTCGCCGAGCGCACGCTGCAGCATGTCCTGCATGCCCTGCACCTGCTCGTTGAGGTTGACCGCCTGGTTCAGCAGCGGCTGGCGGCGTGCGAAGGCCAGCAGGCGCTGGGTGAGGCTGGCCGCGCGCAGCACCCCCTTCAGTGCGTTGTCCAGCGGACGCGAAACGGGGCCTGCCTGCTCGCCGAGGCGATCGGTCAGCAGCTTGGCATGCTCCACGTTGCCGGCGATGACGGTCAGGATGTTGTTGAAATCATGGGCGATGCCACCGGTCAGCTGGCCCACCGCCTCGATCTTCTGGCTCTGCCGCAGCGCCTCTTCGGCCTGCCGGCGCGCGGTGGTTTCCACCGCTTCGGAGACCACCGCGGTAACCGTCCGGTGGTGATCGAGCAGCGGGCGGAAGGAAAACTCGAACGAGCGGGTGCCGGTGGGCAGCTGCAGCTCCAGTTCCTGCCGGGATTCGTTGCCGGCGGCGGCGGCCTGCACGGCGCCGTGCACGGCGGTGGCCGCATCAGGGCTGCCCGAAAACCAGGCGGAGTCCCAGAACAGGCAGCCGCTGGCATCGCTTTTCTCTGCCAGGATCGCCGCCAGCGATGCCCGGTTGGCATCCAGCACGCGGCCCTCCGGGCTGATCAGCACCTGCAGCTGGAAGCTGGATTCAAACACGGCCTGCAGCCGGCTTTCGCTCTGGCGCAGGTCGGCGGTGCGCTGCTCGACCTGCTGTTCAAGCGATTCGTTGGCATCACGCAGCAACAGCTCGGCCTGCTTGAGGTCGCTGATGTCGCGGGCCAGGGTGTAGTAGCCGGCCACCTGGCCATCGGCGGCGATCTCCGGGACGCCGTCGAGCAGCACATGGCGTGCACTCCCGTCGGCGCGCGGGACCTCCAGCTCGAAGCTGACCCGTTGACCCTGCAGCACCTGCTGCAGGTGGGGCAGGGCGGCGTCGAACATGCCCGGGCCGGCCACGTCACTGATCTGCAGGCCGATCATCTCCGCTGGCGGCCGCCCATGCCAGGCCTGGTACGCATTGTTGGCGAACCGGTAACGATGGTCCGGGCCCAGGTGGGCGATCAGGGCGGGCATCGAATCGGTGATCAGCTGCAGGCGGTCGCGGCTCTGTTTCAGTTCCACCTCGGCCCGGCGCAGCTTCTCCCTGGCTTCCGCTTCACGGATGGCGCGCAGGATGGCATCGGGCAGGCGCTGCAGGCGCTGCTTGACCACGTAGTCGCGCGCGCCGCGGGTCAGCGCCTGCACGGCCAGTTCTTCGGTCAGGGTGCCGGAGACGAAGATGAAAGGCAGCTGCGGCACCCGCTCGCTGGCCAGGGTCAATGCGGTGTCGCCATCGAAGCCGGGCAGGACGTGGTCGGCAAGGATCACGTCGTGGCGATCACCATCGAGCTCGGCGAGGAACGCCTCCCGCGTCCACACGCGCTGGATCACGAACGCCATGCGCGCGCGGGACAGCTGCGCTTGGATCAGTTCCGCGTCGAGCGCGCTGTCCTCGAGCATGAGGATGCGGATCGGCGCATCCCTGGGTGTTTCAGTCATTCGTGCGGCCTTGGCCTGGCGGGCGGATGGGATGCGGCGGCGGATTGTTGGTGATGCCCCAGAACATGCCCAGACCCTGGATGGCGTCGAAGAATTCCTTGAAGTCCACCGGCTTGACGACGAACGCATTGACGCCCAGCTCGTAGCTGCGCACCAGGTCCTGCTCTTCGCGCGAGGACGTCAGCATCACGATCGGGGTGCGGCTGAGGTGGCGGTCACCGCGCACCTCGGCGAGCACTTCCAGGCCGTTCAACTTGGGCAGCTTCAGGTCGAGCAGCACGACCACGGGCCCCCCGTGGTTGAGGTCCTTCCAGGCGCCTTCGCCGCGCAGGTACTGCAGTGCCTCGACCCCGTCGCGCACATGGGTGACCTGGTTGAGCAACTGGCAGCGCGCCAGCGCATCGAGGGTCAGCTCGGCGTCTTTCGGATTGTCTTCCACGAGCAGGATCGGTCGCAGGTCCCTCATGCAGTACCTCGTTGGGAATACGGTAAGGTGAAATGGAACGTAGCGCCGACGCCCGGCTCGCCTTCGGCCCAGGTGCGGCCGCCGTGCCGGCTCACGATGCGGTGGACGTTGGCCAGCCCGATACCGGTGCCTTCGAACTCGTCGGCGTGGTGCAGTCGCTGGAAGACCCCGAACAACTTGTCGACATAGCGCATGTCGAACCCGCAGCCGTTGTCGCGGACATGGAAGACGTGCTCGCTGCCGTTGTCTTCGTGGCCGATTTCGATGGTCGGCTCGGCGCTGTCACGGGTGAACTTGATCGCATTGCCCAGCAGGTTCTGCCATACCAGCCGCAGCATGCTGGAATCGGCCTCGACCCGCGGCAATGGTGCGATGGACCAGGTGATGCTGCGCCCGCCGGTTTCCATCACCAGGTTGAGCCGCACGTCTTCCACCAGCGTGGCGACATCCACGCTCACCAGGCCCATGCTGGAGCGGCCCATCTGCGAGAAACTGAGCAGGTCATCGACCAGCGTGCCGGCGGATTTGGCCGATTCCACGATCGTGGCCAGGAAGCGTTTTTCGGTGTCGGTCAGCTTGTCCGCCGCCGAACTGCCCAGCAGCTCGGAATAGCCGACGATGTGGCGGAAAGGCGCGCGCAGGTCGTGGCTGACCGAATAGGAAAACGCCTCCAGCTCCTTGTTGCTGCGCAGCAGCTGTTCATTGAGCTCGGCCATTTCCTCGGCCTTGCGCAGCACGATGTCCACGATGGCCGTGCGCAGCTCGATCGCTGCGTCGCGGTCCACGTCCTGCCATGGCGTGGACTGCTCGCGCACCGTTTCCTTCCATGCCTCGAAGGACAGCCGCGGCGAGAGCCTGCCGTCGACGGCGGCCTTGCGGGGTTCGCCGCCCCAGCGCACCGTGCGCATGACTTCGGCGCGGAACCACAGCACGAAACTGTCGTGCAGCTGCGAGATCGAAATGGCCATGACGCCGCTGGCGAGCTCGGCGAAGGCCGCCGCTTCCGGCCAGATCGCGGGCAGGGCATCGGTGTGGAACACGTCCTCGGCGGGGTGATGGCGGGTCAGCCAGTCCACCAGCGCGTTGACGTCGGTCTGGCCCGGGGTCTGCCCCAGCAGCACGCACTGGCCGCGGTGGACGATTGCCGCGCCGGTGGCGCCGGTGAGGTCCAGCAGGCTTTTCTGGTCGCGACCCAGCGCTGCCATGAAATCTTCGTCGCCGGCCATCCGCCCGAGCAGGCGGACCTGGATGGCGCGCCGCGCGATGCGCTCCTCCACCGCCAATGCGCGCTCCTTCAAGGCGATCTGCAGCGACAGGATCTGTCCGATGAACTCACACGCGGTGCGCACGTGATAGGGCACGCGGCGCGGCAACTGGTTGTGGCAGGACACCAGTCCCCACAGACGGCCTTCTGCCAGCAGCGACACCGACAGCGAGGCGCCGGTTCCCATGTTGCGCATGTACTGCAGGTGCACGGGCGAAACGCTGCGCAGGACCGCCAGGCTGAGGTCGGTGGGGGCGGCGCCGGCCAGGCCTGCACTGCGCAGCAGAGGCACCGCCCGGTAGTCGTTGTCGGCGATCAGCCGCACGCGGTTGCGGCGATACAGTTCACGTGCCTGCGCCGGGATATCCGATTCGGGGAAGCGCAGGTCCATGTAGGACGGCAGCCGGTCATTGCGATCCTCGGCCACCACCGCGCCGTTCCAGTCCTTGTCGAACTGGTAGATCAGCGTGCGGTCGAAACCGGCCAGGTCGCGCACGTGGCGCGCACCGATCTCGCACAGCGAAGCGATGTCCGGAGCCACCTCGACCTCACCCATGAAGCGGCGGAT
>Ga0308163_10004325_pt1 | contig 11353 bp, 11 predicted proteins | sample PhyTR1_FD_201037 | JGI IMG/M metagenome (GOLD analysis project Ga0308163, IMG submission 201037) | Phyllosphere microbial communities from UC Gill Tract Community Farm, Albany, California, United States - DLSLT.R1 | ecosystem: Host-associated > Plants > Phyllosphere > Unclassified | place: USA... | reverse complement strand
TTCGAGCCGGAGATCCGCGAGATGCTGGTGCTCTACTACGGCATCCCCGAGCACACCTGAGGCGTCGCGGCGCGGTCGCGCACGAAACGGACGAAGCGCGCCAGCGCCTGGTTGTCGCGCTCGGCCGGCCAGACCAGGCTGGTCTCGCAGTCGGGCAGCGCGATGGCGCTCGCCGCGCGGCCGTCCTTCGAGCGGGCCGCGCGCCCGCCCGCGAAGGCGGCCGCGCCGCGATAGGCGACGCCCTCGCGCCGGAACCGCGTCACGCTCTCCGGCACCCAGGCCACGCCGATGCCGCCCCACACCAGGTTGACGATGGTCTGCATCTGGATCGCCTCCTGCGCGACGCGGGGCACGCGGCCGGCGGCGTGGTAGAGCCCGTGGATCGCGTCGTGCAGCGACGGCAGGATGCGGCGCGGGAAGATCACCAGCGGCTCGGCCAGCACGTCCGCGAGCGCCGGGCGGATGGCGCCGGCCAGCGGGTGGGCCTCGGGCAGCGCCAGCACCAGCGGCTCGGCCGCCACGGCGAGGCGGTCGAGCCCGGGCGGCGCGAAGCCGGGCGAATGCAGCATCAGCCCGGCGTCGATCTCGCCGCGCGCCAGGGCCTCGAGCTGCACGTCGCCGGTCGCCTCGACCAGTTCCAGCGCGACCTGCGGACACAGCGCGCGGAAGTCGCGCACCCACAGCGGCAGCTGCTCGAAGCCGATGGTGGAGACGAAGGCCAGGCGCACGCGGCCGACCTCCCCGGCCGCCGCCGCGCGTGCCCGCGCCGGCAGCGCCTGGGCGCGCGCGAGCAGGTCGCGCACGTCCGGCAGCAGCGCCTCGCCGGCCGCCGTCAATGCCACGCGACGCTGCGTGCGGTCGAACAGCCGCACCTCCAGCATCCGCTCCAGCTGGGCGATGGCCTGCGTCACGGGTGGCTGGGTCAGGTGCAGCCGCCGGGCCGCGCGGCCGAAGTGCAGTTCCTCGGCGACGGCGACGAACTGGCGCCAGGCCCGCAGGTCGACAGGAAGGTCTTTCATACACCCAGCATATCAATCGGCCACTGAAAACGGATTGGAGCGAATCAGTGCGAAGGCGGATACTGGCGACCCCCCGATTTCCGAGCAGACCCCCGCCATGGACACCAAGACCCTCCAGATCAACCGCCGCAGCGCCAACATCGTCGAAGGCAAGTCGCGCGCCCCCAACCGCTCGATGTACTACGCGATGGGCTACGAGGAAGGCGACTTCAAGAAGCCGATGGTCGGCGTGGCCAACGGCCACAGCACCATCACGCCGTGCAACTCCGGCCTGCAGAAGCTGGCCGACGCGGCCATCGCCGGCATCGAGGAGGCCGGCGGCAACGCGCAGGTCTTCGGCACGCCGACGATCTCCGACGGCATGGCCATGGGCACCGAGGGCATGAAGTACTCGCTGGTCAGCCGCGAGGTGATCTCCGACTGCATCGAGACCTGCGTCGGCGGCCAGTGGATGGACGGCGTGCTGGTGGTCGGTGGCTGCGACAAGAACATGCCCGGCGGCCTGATGGGCATGCTGCGCGCCAACGTGCCGGCGATCTATGTCTATGGCGGCACCATCCTGCCGGGCCGCTACCAGGGCCGCGACCTGAACATCGTCAGCGTGTTCGAGGCCGTGGGCCAGAACGCCGCCGGCCACATGAGCGACGAGGACCTGCTGCAGATCGAGAAGCGCGCCATCCCCGGCACCGGCTCGTGCGGCGGCATGTACACCGCCAACACCATGAGCTCGGCCTTCGAGGCCCTGGGCATCTCCCTGCCCTACTCCTCGACCATGGCCAACCCGCACGACGAGAAGGCCAACTCGGCCAGGGAATCGGCCAAGGTGCTGATCGAGGCCATCAAGAAGGATCTGAAGCCGCGCGACATCGTGACGCGCAAGTCGATCGAGAACGCCGTCGCCGTCATCATGGCCACCGGCGGTTCGACCAACGCGGTGCTTCACTTCCTGGCCATCGCCCACGCCGCCGAGGTCGAATGGACCATCGACGACTTCGAGCGCATGCGCAAGAAGGTGCCGGTGCTGTGCGACCTCAAGCCCTCGGGCAAGTACCTGGCGGTCGACCTGCACCAGGCCGGCGGCATCCCGCAGGTCATGAAGGTGCTGCTCAACGCCGGCCTGCTGCACGGCGACTGCATCACCATCAGCGGCCAGACCATCGCCGAGGTGCTGGCCGACGTGCCCGACGTGCCGCGCGCCGACCAGGACGTGATCCGCCCGATCGGCGAGCCGATGTACGCCGAGGGCCACCTCGCCATCCTCAAGGGCAACCTCTCGCCCGAGGGCGCGGTCGCCAAGATCACGGGCCTGAAGAACCCCGTCATCACCGGACCGGCGCGGGTCTTCGACGACGAGCAGTCGGCGCTGGCGGCCATCCTGGCCGGCAAGATCGTCGCCGGCGACGTCATGGTGCTGCGCTACCTCGGCCCCAAGGGCGGCCCGGGCATGCCCGAGATGCTCGCCCCCACCGGCGCGCTGATCGGCGCCGGCCTGGGCGAGAGCGTCGGCCTGATCACCGATGGCCGCTTCTCCGGCGGCACCTGGGGCATGGTGGTGGGCCACGTGGCGCCGGAAGCGGCGGCCGGCGGCACCATCGCCTTCGTCAACGAGGGCGACTCGATCACCATCGACGCCCACGAACTCAAGCTGCAGCTCAACGTCGACGAGGCCGAGATCGCCAAGCGGCGTGAAGGCTGGACGGCGCCGGCACCACGCTACACGCGTGGCGTGCAGGCGAAGTTCGCCTTCAACGCGTCGAGCGCCAGCTCGGGCGCGGTGCTGGACAACTACTGAGGAGCGGGCAAGCGGGCGGGCGGGGCCGGCGCGGCGCCGACTTCGCCGTCGGCTGCGCGCTCGATGCCGATGCCGCTACTTGCGCCGCGCGCGGTCCTTGCGGCCGTTGCGGCCATCGCGCGGATCGAACAGGCCGAGATCGGCGCGCTGCCGGTCGATGCGCGCCTGCTTGCGCACGGCCTCGCGCTCGATGACGCGGCGCTTGGTGTAGCCCGAGGCATCGGCATAGGCCCACCACAGCGCGGCGAGGCCGAACGGGATCAGCAGGATCCACCAGGAGAGACCGGCCACCGGGCCGACCTCCAGAAACTTCAGCACGAGGCCGAGCAGACCCAGGGCCAGGAACCACATAGACATTTCTCCAGACGATCCGCCGGATCGTCGCACACGAGCCCCATGCCGGCCGGGGGCCGGGAAGAAGCCGAGCGCGATTGGCGGCTCGGCCGACGGGCCGGGCTCCCTACAATGGCCGCGGCTGCGGTCATCGGGCGTCCGAGCCGCGTCCACCCGCCACGATCACCGACCTCCTGAGCCGACCCCATGAAAAAAGCGTTCGTCCTCGCCGCCGGCCTGTGCGGCATCCTGGCACCCGCCTGGGCCGACCTGGCCCTGGCGCGGTCGAAGAACTGCATGAGCTGCCACGCCGTCGAGCGCAAGGTGCTCGGCCCGGCCTTCAAGGACGTCGCCGCGCGCTACAAGGGCCAGGCCGGCGCGGCCGACATGCTGGCCGCCAAGATCCGCAAGGGTGGCGCCGGCGTCTGGGGGCCGGTGCCGATGCCGGCCAACAACCAGGTCAGCGAGGCCGAAGCCAAGGCGCTGGCGACCTGGGTGCTGGCGACGCCCCACTGACGCGGCGACGCCTCAGAAGCGCGACGGGAACCCGGGCGCCGGCGCCACGTCCATGCCGGCCGATGCCGCCGGGCGACGTTCGAGCCGGTCCTCCAGCTGGCCGATGTGCGCGGCGAGCGAGTTCTCGGTCTGCTCGGCGCGCTGGCGCGTCGCGGTCTCGAACTGCGCCACGCGGGCCAGCACGGCTTCGTGGCGCTGCGTCTCCTGGGCCGCGCGCGCGGTCGCCTGGGTCTCCAGGAAGGCGCGCAGTTCGGTGAAGCGCGAGGCCTCGGCCTTGTCGGCCAGGTCGCGCTGGGTCTGCATCTCGCGGTTGTGACGCCGCGTCTCCAGCAGCACCGAACTCTGCAGGTACACCACGTAGGCGATCAGCAGCACGCCCAGCAGCACCGTCAGGCCCAGCATGATGAGCCCGAAGGGCGCGTTCGTCTGCATGAAGCCCAGCGACATCAAGGTCGGTGCCACCAGCAGACCCCAGTTCAGCGCGGCCAGCGCCGCGATCAACAGCACCACCACCAGCAGTGCGCCCGTAATCAGACCCATGTGAACCTCCTCTTGTCGTTGCGATGCCAGGGTTGTAGTCGCACGGCCACGGGACGCCTGTCGGACAGGCCCGCCTCAGCCTGAGACAAGCCGCCGCGTCGATGCACCGTGGAGCCTCGCAATGCATATATGATCCATGCATGTTTCATATATTCCTACCGTGATGGGCATCGTCAAGATCTCCGACCTCATGCATGTCAACCTGCGGCTGGCCGGCAATGCCCTGAGCCGCTCAATCAATGCCCAGGCCGAGCACTGGATGCGCGTGGGCATGCTGTCCGAACTGCATCCGGACCTCGATCACCGCGACATCTGCCGCCTGCTGATCCAGGCCGAGCAGGCCGGCGGCTTCGACCTCGAGTCGCTCGTCGCCGAGGCGCCGGCGGCGCTCGCGCCGGCCACGGCCACCCCGCCATCGCGGGCGCGCCAATGAGCACCGACATCCCGCTGCGCGGCCCGGCGGAGATCGCTTGCTCGCGCATCGCCGGCCAGCTCGCCGCCGAGGTGCTGCGCATCGTCGCGCCCCACGTGCGACCCGGCGTCAGCACCGACGAGCTCGATCGCATCTGCCACCGCCACATCGTCGAGGTGCAGGGCGCGACGCCCGCCAACCTCGGCTACCTGGACTACCCGCGCACGGTGCTGACCTCGGTCAACCAGGTGGTCTGCCATGGCATCCCCTCGGCCGACAAGGTGCTGAAGAAGGGCGACATCGTCAACATCGATGTCGCCGTCGTCAAGGACGGCTGGTTCGGCGACACCAGCCGGATGTATTTCGTCGGCGAGCCCGGAGTCCTGGCGCGCCGGCTGGTGGCCGCGACGCACGAAGCGATGTGGGCCGGCATCCGTCGGGTGCGGCCGGGCGCGACGCTCGGCGACGTCGGCCACGCCATCCAGGCGGTCGCGCGGCGCGAGCGCTTCTCGGTGGTGCGGGATTTCTGCGGCCACGGCATCGGCCAGGTCTATCACGGCGATCCGCAGGTGCTGCACTTCGGCTCGCCCGGCACCGGCCTGCGCCTGGAGCCGGGCATGATCTTCACGATCGAGCCGATGCTCAACGCCGGCCGGGCCGAGACCCGCACGCTGGCCGATGGCTGGACGGTGGTGACGCGGGACCGGTCGCTGTCGGCGCAGTGGGAGCACATGGTGGCCGTCACCCCGGAAGGCTTCGAGGTGCTCACGGAATGGCCCGACGCCGCCGACGATCCACCGGCCGGCTGAGACCGGGCCCGGCGCGACTTCGCACCGACGACCGTGGGGGCATGTCATGAGGACGCCGGCCGGCCGCCCCTAGAATGCCGCGCCGCTGGCCGGGTCTCCATCGCCGCGCCGCGCCGCCTCGATGGCCGACCCCACCCGCCGCCATTGCGGCCCCCCTCCTTCCCCCTCACACATCATGGCTCGCCCCGATCCCTCCGACTTCCGCGGCTCCGCCGCTGCCCCCGCTTCCCTCGATCCGGCCGCCGACGCGCCGCCCCGGCTCGCCGCCGCCTCGCCCATGCGGCCGCTGCCCCGGCTGATCTTCGCCAGCCGCTGGCTGCAGCTGCCGCTGTACCTGGGGCTGATCGTGGCCCAGGGCGTGTACGTGGTGCACTTCCTGGTCGAGCTGCTGCACCTGGTGGAAGCCGCCTTCGGCAGCGAGACCGCGCTCAAGGCACTGATCACCAGCATCGGCTACAAGACCGCCGCCACCGCGCCCATCACCTCGCTCAACGAGACGGTGATCATGCTGGTGGTGCTGGCGCTGATCGACGTCGTGATGATCTCCAACCTGCTCATCATGGTGATCGTCGGCGGCTACGAGACCTTCGTCAGCCGCATGGACCTCAGCGGCCACCGCGACCAGCCCGAGTGGCTGAGCCACGTCAACGCCTCCGTGCTCAAGGTGAAACTGGCGACCGCCATCATCGGCATCAGCTCGATCCACCTGCTCAAGACCTTCATCAACGCCGACAACTACACCGACCGCGTGCTGATCGCGCAGACGGTGATCCACATCACCTTCCTGCTGTCGGCCATGGCGATCGCCGGCACGGACCGGCTGATGTCGCGCGCGGCCGGCGAGCACTGAAGGCGCGCGCGCCGCGCGTCCCATCTTTCCGCCGCATCGGCCGGCACAGCTTCGCTGCCGGGCAGCCTCGTGGATGGCCACGTGGCGACGATTTCGATTTCGATCACGATCGTCGCCCGGGCTCGGGCGCTCCGACAATGGAGCGATGCCCCGCCTGACGCTCCAGAGAAAAGTCTTCTTCGCGCTCGCCGTCCTGCTGGTGGCCCTGCTGCTGATCTTCGCCGGCTTCACGCGCTTCGGGCTGCAACGCGGTCTGGGCCCGTATGTGGCCGAGATCGAGCTGTCGCGCATGCAGTGGGTCGGCGAACGCGCCGAGCGCAGCCATGCGCTGCATGGCAACTGGGAGGCCCTGCGCGACGGCGGCAGCGGCAACGCCTGGCAGCAATTGCTGCGCGATGCCTCGCAGTCGCCGCCGCGCACCCGGCCACTGATCCGCGGCGGCGGCGGCGAAGGCGCGGGCGGCGGCATGGGTTGGGGCTGGCCCGGCCCGCCACCCGCAGGCTTCCGGTTCGATCGCGACGCGCGGATGCCATCGTCGTCAGCCAATGCCAATGCCGATGGCAACGGCATGGCATCACCGGACGCGGCCTCCGGCCCCCCGCGCTTGGGCGGTCCGCCGCCGCTGCCGTTCGAGTTCGACGCCCGCCCGGGACCCGATTCGATCTATGCGCGCCTGGGCGTCACCGACGCGGCGGGCCGGCGCGTGGCCGGTGCCGTCGTCGATGCCGCCAGCGCCGTGCGCCGGCCGCTGCGCCAGGCCGGCCACACGATCGGCTTCCTGGTGCTGGCACCCCTGGAGGACCTGGGCAGCGACGCCGACCGGGCATTCGTCGCCCAGCAGTCGCGCTTCATGGTCTGGACCGGGCTGGCCGGACTGGTCCTGGCGCTGGCGCTGTCGTGGTTCCTGGCGCGCCACTGGTTCGCGCCGATCGGCGAACTGATGGATGGCGCGCGCGGCATCGCGCAGGGCCGCCTCGGCACCCGCGTGCGGGCCCGGGGCCACGACGAACTGGCGACGCTGGCGCGGACCTTCAACCACATGGCCACGCGGCTCGACCGCGTCGAGTCGTCGCGCCGCGCCTGGCTGGCCGACGTGGCGCACGAGCTGCGCACCCCGCTGGCGGCGATGCGCGCCGAGATCGAAGCCCTGCAGGACGGGGTGCGCACCTTCGACGACCGCACCGCCCTGCGCCTGCACCGGCAGGTGATGCGCCTGGGCCAGCTGGTGGACGACCTGCGCCTGAGCATGAGCGACACCGCCGTGCCGCTGGAGGCGGCCGAGACGGTGCGGCCGCTGGCGCTGATCGACGAGGCCGTGGCCTCGATGCGCGAGCGTTTCACGCAGGCGGGCATCGCGCTGGAGACCACCTGGACCGCCTCCGTGGCCGGCCGGTCCGGCGCGGCGCCCGAGGTCGTGGGCGATGCCCGGCGCCTGCACCAGGTGTTCATGAACCTGCTGGAGAACAGCCTGCGCTACACCGATGCCGGCGGCCGGCTGCGCGTGAGCCGGGCCCCGCCCGAGGCGACGCCGCCGGGCGAGCTGCTGCTGTGGTTCGACGACAGCGCGCCCGGCGTCGACGAGGCCGAGCGGCCGCTGATCTTCGAGCGCCTCTATCGCTGCGAGGGCTCGCGCGACCGCATGCTCGGCGGCTCGGGTCTGGGCCTGGCCATCTGCCGCAGCGTCGTGCTGGCCCACGGCGGTCGCATCGAAGCCGACCACTCACCGCTGGGCGGATTGCGCATCGCCCTGACCCTCCCCCTGACGGAAGACCTCCCATGAGCCACATCCTCCTGGTCGAAGACGAGCAGGACATCGCCAGCGTGCTGCGCGACTACCTCCACCACGCCGGCCACGAGGTCGAGCACATCGACCACGGCACCACGGCGCTGGCCCGGGCCCTGGCCCGACCGCCGGACCTGATGCTGCTCGACGTCATGCTGCCCGGCACCGGCGGCATCGAGATCCTGCGCGCCATCCGCGCGCGCTCGGCGCTGCCGGTGATCATGCTCACCGCGCGGGTCGAGGAGGTCGACCGCCTGATCGGCCTGGAGCTGGGCGCGGACGACTACATCTGCAAGCCGTTCTCGCCCCGCGAGGTGGTGGCGCGGGTGAAGAGCGTGCTGCGCCGCAGCGGCGGCGCCGGTGGCAACGGCAACGACGGCCGCAGCGCGGCGACGGTGGCGGCCGGCGGCTCGCTGCTGCTGGACGATGGCCAGTGGCGTGTGACGCTGCAGGGCGCCTCGCTCGCGCTGACGCGGCGCGAGTTCCGCCTGCTCGAGGTGCTGGCGCGGCAGCCGGGCCGCATCTTCTCGCGCACCCAGCTGCTCGAACTGGCCTACGACGACGCGCTCGACGTCAACGAGCGCGCCATCGACAGCCACGTGAAGAACCTGCGCCGCAAGCTCGCCGCCGCCGCGCCGGGCCACGACTGGATCCGTTCGGTCTATGGCATCGGCTTCGCGTTCGAGGACGTCGACGCGCGGGCCTGAGATCCGGCGGCGGGTCGCCCGACCCGCGTCGGCGGGCTCAGCGCCCGGTCATGTTGCCCGGCACCACCCACTGGTCGAACTGCTCGCCGGTGAGATGGCCCGAGGCCACGGCCGCCTCGCGCAGGCTGCTGCCCTCCTTGTGCGCCTTCTTGGCGATGTAGGCCGCCTTGTCGTAGCCGATGTGCGTGTTGAGCGCGGTCACCAGCATGAGCGAGCGGTCGACCAGCTCGGTGATGCGTTCGCGATTGGGCTCGATGCCGACCGCGCAGTGGTCGTTGAAGCTGCGCATGCCGTCGGCCAGCAGCCGCACGCTCTGCAGGAAGTTGTGCGCCACCATCGGGCGGAACACGTTGAGCTCGAAGTTGCCCGAGGCGCCGCCGAAGTTGATGGCGACGTCGTTGCCGAACACCTGGGCGGCCAGCATCGTGACGGCCTCGCTCTGGGTCGGGTTGACCTTGCCCGGCATGATCGACGAGCCCGGCTCGTTCTCGGGGATGCTGAGCTCGCCGATGCCGCTGCGCGGGCCGCTGGCCAGCCAGCGCACGTCGTTGGCGATCTTCATCAGGCTGGCGGCCAGGGTCTTGAGCGCGCCATGCGCGTGCACCAGCGCATCGACCGAGGCCATGGCCTCGAACTTGTTGGGCGCGGTGACGAACGGCAGGCCGGTCAGGTCGGCGAGCTCGGCCGCGACCTGCTCGGCATAGCCCTTGGGCGCGTTCAGGCCGGTGCCCACGGCCGTGCCGCCCAGTGCCAGCTCGCCCAGGTGCGGCAGCGCGGCGCGCACGTGCGCCTCGCCATGCGCGAGCTGCGCCACGTAGCCGGAGAACTCCTGCCCCAGCGTCAGCGGGGTGGCGTCCTGCAGGTGGGTGCGGCCGATCTTCACGATGTCCATGAAGTCGGCGGACTTCTTCTCCAGCGTGCCGCGCAGCAGCGCCAGCGCCGGCAGCAGCCGGTGCGTCAGGGCCTCGACGGCGGCCACGTGCATGGCGGTGGGAAACACGTCGTTGCTCGACTGGCTGCGGTTGACATCGTCGTTCGGGTGCACCAGGCGGCCCTCGCCGCGCTCGCCGCCGAGCAGTTCGCTGGCGCGGTTGGCCAGCACCTCGTTGACGTTCATGTTGGTCTGCGTGCCCGAGCCGGTCTGCCACACCACCAGCGGGAACTCGTCGGCGTGGCCGCCGGCGATGACCTCGTCGGCCGCCGCGACGATGGCCTTGGTCTTCTTCTCGTCCTGCAGGCCCAGCGCCTGGTTGACCACGGCCGAGGCGCGCTTGACCTGCGCCAGCGCCTTGATGATCTCGCGCGGCTGCTGCTCGCCGGAGATGTCGAAGTTCTGCAGCGAGCGCTGCGTCTGCGCCCCCCACAGCTTGTCCGCCGGGACCTCGATGGGACCGAAGGTATCGCGTTCGATCCGGATGTTGCTGCTTTGTGTCATGTGAAAAAGGCTCCGCTGTCAAAATGGAGGGCGTGCCGGCATGCAATCCGGGCACCGAAGAGCCTGACAGCATAGCCAGGACAAGAACGACTCGCATCTGCGTCCCGCTTCCAACCCCACGAACGACGTCCATGACCACCACCATCCAGCAGGCCGACCTGATCGAATCGGTTGCCGCCGCGCTCCAGTACATCAGCTACTACCACCCGGCCGACTACATCGCCCACCTCGCGCGCGCCTACGAGCGCGAGCAGAGCCCGGCGGCCAAGGACGCCATCGCGCAGATCCTCACCAACAGCAAGATGAGCGCCACCGGCCAGCGCCCGATCTGCCAGGACACCGGCATCGTGAACGTGTTCCTCAAGGTGGGCATGGACGTGCTTTGGGGCGGCTTCACCGGCAGCCTGGACGACGCCATCAACGAAGGCGTGCGCCGCGCCTACAACCATCCGGACAACACGCTGCGCGCCTCGGTCGTGGCCGACCCGCAGTTCGCGCGCAAGAACACCGGCGACAACACGCCGGCGGTGATCTTCACGCAGATCGTGCCGGGCGACACGGTCGAGGTCACGGTCGCGGCCAAGGGCGGCGGCAGCGAGAACAAGAGCAAGCTGGCGATGCTCAACCCCGGCGACAGCATCGTCGACTGGGTGCTCAAGACGGTGCCGACGATGGGCGCGGGCTGGTGCCCGCCGGGCATGCTGGGCATCGGCATCGGCGGCACGGCCGAGAAGGCGGCGCTGATGGCCAAGGAGAGCCTGATGGACGACCTCGACATGCACGAGCTGCAGGCCAAGAAGGCCTCGGGCGCCGCCCTCACCGATGTCGAGGCGCTGCGCATCGAGCTCTACGAGAAGGTCAATGCCCTGGGCATCGGCGCCCAGGGCCTGGGCGGCCTGTCGACGGTGCTGGACGTCAAGATCCAGATGTACCCGACGCACGCGGCGAGCAAGCCGGTGGCCATGATCCCCAACTGCGCGGCGACCCGCCACGCGCACTTCACGCTCGACGGCAGCGGCGCGGTCTACCTCACGCCGCCCTCGCTCGACCTCTGGCCCGACGTCGACTGGGCACCCGACTACAACAAGAGCAGGAAGGTCGACCTCGACACCCTGACCCCGGCCGAGGTGGCGAGCTGGAAGCCCGGCGACACCCTG
>Ga0308163_10004323_pt1 | contig 11356 bp, 10 predicted proteins | sample PhyTR1_FD_201037 | JGI IMG/M metagenome (GOLD analysis project Ga0308163, IMG submission 201037) | Phyllosphere microbial communities from UC Gill Tract Community Farm, Albany, California, United States - DLSLT.R1 | ecosystem: Host-associated > Plants > Phyllosphere > Unclassified | place: USA... | reverse complement strand
AGGATCAAAAGCCGTCAGTCGTTGTTGTCGTCGAAGCGTTGTTCTCGTACCGGGCCGGAGGCAGGCCCCGGCGCTTTCAGCGGCTGCAGGGCGATGCGCGCTTCGTAATCCTGCACCAGCGCGCTGCGCTGGGCTTCGGTCAGGTCCTGCCAGTGGCAGTCCAGCAAGGCGCCTTCCAGCGAATACAGCAGGTTGAGGCTGGGCTTGAAGCCGGCCCTTCGCACCTTGACGAAGGCCCCCACCGAGCCGATGGCGAGCAGTTCTTCGCGGCTGCGCAGGCCGACCTGGCGCAGCCATGCCGCGCTCTTGGGACCGATGTTGCGCAGCTGCAGGGTGCTCATCGCAATGCGTCGACGAACACGGCGGCGATCGCTTCCAGGCCGGCCTGGTCGTCGGCATCAAAGCGCGCCAGCAGCGGGCTGTCCAGGTCGAGCACGCCGATCAGGGCGCCATCCTTGACCAGCGGCACCACCAGTTCCGAACGCGAGGCCGAATCGCAGGCGATGTGGCCCGGGAAGGCGTCGACGTCGTCGATGCGCTGGGTCACGCGTTCGGTGGCGGCCGCACCGCACACGCCCTTGTGCAGGGGAATGCGCACGCAGGCGGGCAGGCCCTGGAACGGGCCGACCACCAGCTCGGTGCCGTCGAACAGGTAGAAGCCGGCCCAGTTGAGGTGGGGCACGGCATGGTAGATCAGCGCCGAGAGGTTGGCCGCGTTGGCGATGCGGTCGCTCTCGCCATGCACCAGGCCACGGGCCTGGTCCAGCAGCTGGGCGTATTGTTCCGGCTTGCTGCCGGTCAGCGAAGAAGTGGCGAACATGCCGCCAGTTTAGCAAGGCACGGCGGTGCTGGCGGCCAGTGCCGTGGCCAGCGCCCCGATCCGCGCGATGCCCGCCATGTAACGCGCATCCAGCTCCTGGCAGCAGGACAAGCGCAGGCAGTGGCGGTAGCGCGCGCCGCGCGAATAGATCTGGCCGGGCATGAACACGATGTCCTCGGCCAGTGCCTGTTCGAACAGCTCGCCGGTGTCCACGCCGGGAATCTCCAGCCACAGCAGGAAGCCACCGGTGGGTTCAGTTGCCCGCGTGCCGGGCGGGAAATGCTGGGCAACCAGCTGCCGCACCTTGCTGGTCTGCTCGCGGTACAGGCGGCGCATGCGGCGCAGGTGGTGTTCGTAGTTGCCGGCTTCCAGGAAGGCGGCGACCGCATCGCCGAGCAGCCTTGATTCGGCGCCGCTGGAATGGAACTTGAGCAGCGCGATGCGCTCGATGAAACGCCCGCCTTCCAGCCAGCCCACGCGGTAGTCCGGTGCCAAAGTCTTGGAAAAACCCGCGCACACCATTACCCAGCCATCGCGGTCGAAGGCCTTCAGCAGCGGCTCCAGCGGTTCACTGTGCTGCAGTTCGGCGTACACGATGTCTTCGATCACCGGCAGGCGGCGTGCATTGGCCAGTTCGGCCAGGCGCTGCTTGGCCGCCACCGGCATGGTGCAGCCCAGCGGGTTGTGCACCGTGGGCATCACCACCAGCGCGGCCAGTGCGGTGGTGTCCAGCAGCGCATCGAGTGCTTCCACGTCCAGGCCCCGCTGCGGGTGGGTGGGCAGTTCGATGGCCTGCAGGCCGAGGCTGGCCAACAGGGGGTAGAGGTTGAAGTACGACGGCGCTTCGATGCCGACCGCATCGCCCGGTTCGGTCACCGCGCGCAGCGCCAGCTGCAGGGCCTCCATCGCCCCATGGGTGAGGGTGATCCGTTCGGGTACGGTGTGCAGGCCCATCCGCGGACCGCGCTGCACGATCTGCCGGATCAGGGCCTGCGAGCCATCCGGCCGCGCATACGTTTCCACCGTGGCCAAGCTGCGGCGCAGCACCTGCGCGGTGGCCCGCTGCAGCTGCACGCCGGGATAGAAGGCGCGCCCGCGCGGGCCGGCGAAGGCCAGGTCCAGCACCTGTGGCCGCTGCTGGGCGGCGAGCACGCGCGCCAACATCGCCGGCTGGCTTGGCGCAGTGGGCTCCGATGGGGCATCCCGCAGCGATCGACGGGGCACCTGCAGGCGGGCGGCAACTTCGAAGCCGGACCGCGGCAGGGGCACCACCAGCCCGGCATCTTCGAGTTGCCGGTAGGCGCCGATCACGGTGTTCAGGCTGACCTTTCGCTGCTGCGCCATCTGCCGCAGCGAGGGCAGGCGCGCACCGCTGGGCAGGCGACCGGCGTGGATCGCCAGGGACAGCTCATCGGCCAGTTGCTGGTAGCGGGGCGGGGCGGCCAGGGCGGCCATCTGTATCCAACCAAATAGGGGGAGCCTGCCACTGTACCCCTGTTTCTGCGCGCCCTACGATGCCTGTCGCTGGCATCAGCTCCGGCATTTCCCCCACGCACGTCCGCCATGGACGTGCGTTTTTTTTGCACGCTTACTTCATCGGCACCAGCACCGGATCGCGGCGGTACAGCTGCGGGAACCGCTGCTGCAGGGCCACCAGTTTGGGTGCGTCGTAGTAGCGGATGTAAGCGGCCTGCGGATTCCGTTCCAGGTAGTTCTGGTGGTACGCCTCAGCCGGGAAGAACCGCTTGCCGCTGCCCAGCTCGGTCACCACCGGAGACGAGAACGAGGTGCCGATCTGGCCCACGTAGGCACGGTTGGCGGCCTGTTGCCGGGCATCGTCGCTGAAGATGGCGGATCGATACTGGGTGCCGTGGTCCGGCCCCTGGCGGTTTAGCTGGGTCGGGTCGTGCGCCACCGAGAAGAACACCTGCAGCAGCTGGCCATAGCTGACCTGGCGCGGATCGTAGTCCACCCGCACCGCTTCAGCATGGCCGGTACGCCCGCTGCTGATGGTCTCGTAGCGTGCCGTCGATGCATCGCCGCCAATATAGCCGGAGACCGCGTTGCCCACGCCCTTGACGTGCTGGAACACGCCCTGCACGCCCCAGAAGCAGCCGCCGGCGAATACCACGCTGGCCTGCGTGCGCTCGTCCTTGAACGCCGCCACGCCGGTGGGAGCGGGCAGGGCGCGGCTTTCTTCGACGCCGCGCGCCGGTGCCATGCCGGCGCCGATGGCCGGGCCTGCATCGACCGCGAACACCACCAGCGCACCCACTACCAGCGCGGCCACTGCCGCGGCGATGCCTTGTTCCAATGAGAATTTCATGCGACCTCCTCAGCCAAACGTAAACGCGTAGGCCTGGACACCCGGGTCCAGGAACTCGATCTCGAACAGGTGCTCACCGATGTCCGCGCGCTGGCGCACCAGCTGGTACAGGCGATGCTCATCGACCACGCCAGTGCCGTCGGGCTGCACATCGCCGCCTGCATCGGCGGCCTGCAGCGGCTTGCCATCCAGCAGCACGCGGAAGCGGAGGGGTTTGCCGTCTGCCGCTGGCGCCAGCACCAGGTGCAGGTCGCGGGCGTGGAAGCGGAAGGCGATGCGTCCGCCCGCCGATGCCAGCGTGGCCGACTCCTGGTCGACCGACCACCGGCCGCGCAGCGCCCACTGGTTCAGCGCCCACTGTTGCGGAAGGTCGTAGTCGAATGGCTGATCGCGGCGGAAGCCACCGGGTGAGGCAAAGTGCTCCGCACGCGCATGGCCGAGGTAGGTTTCCGGCGAACGCAGGTTGCCCATGTCGGCCTGCTCGGCAACGCCTTGCAGGGTGGCGGCGGTGGGGTCGGCCGGTGGTGGCAGGTTGGTCTGGCCCGCTTCCTGCAGCAGCCGGCGGATCACCTGCTCGGAGTGCGCATAGTTGCCCTCGCCGAACTGGTGCGCGCGGATGCGGCCCTGCGCATCGACGAAATAGTGCGCTGGCCAGTAGCGGTTTTCGAACGCGCGCCAGATCGCATAGTCGTTGTCCAGCGCGACCGGATAGGTGACCTTGAGCTGCTCGACCGCACGCATCACGTTGCGTGGATTGCGCTCGAAGGCGAACTCCGGGGTGTGCACGCCGATCACCACCAGGCCGTGGTCGCGATAGCGCTCGGCCCATTCGTGCACGAACGGCATCGCGCGCAGGCAGTTGATGCAGGAGTAGGTCCAGAAGTCGATCAGCACCACCTTCCCACGCAGTTGTTCGCGGGTCAGCGGCGGACTGTTGAGCCAGCCGGTGGTGCCTTCCAGGGCAGGCAGCTGGCCTTCGACCGGCAGCGGCACATCAGCGGCGGCCGCGCCGGTGCTGGTCATTGCCACACCGCCCGGCTGCGCGCCCGGGACGGCGTCCAGCAGGCCCTGTTCCAGCCGCGCCGTGCTGACCGCGGACAAGCGGGTGAGGACCCCCGTGTCCCAGCCCATTGCGATGGCGACCACCGCCAGCAGCGCCGCCACGCCGAGCACGCGGCGCAGCACGTTGCCCAGCCCCAGGCGTGCCTTCAGCGCATTGAAGACGCGGCCGCCCACCCACACCGCCAGCGCGAGCGCGGTGACCGCGCCCAGGGCATAGGCAAGCAGCAGGCTGCTGGTGCTGGCGCTGGCGCCGTTGAGCGCCGCTCCGGTCAGCACCAGGCCGAGGATCGGTCCGGCGCAGGGGGCCCACAGCAGGCCGGTGGCGATACCCACCAGCAGCGACGTACCGGCGCCACCACGGCCGGCATCGTCGGCGGCATCGGCACGCGCGCTGAGGCGGGCGCCGACGCGCTGGAACGGCGCCAGCAGGCGGTCGGCAAAGGCCGGCCACAGCAGCGCCAGGGCGAACACCGCCATGACCACCAGGGCGACCCAGCGGCCGATCTGGTTGGCCTGTGCCACCCACGCACTGCCCACCGCCGCCAGGCTGGCCACCACGGTGAAGGTGATCGCCATGCCCAGCAGCAGCGGCAGGGTGCTGCGCAGGAACGAGCCGCCGGCACGCGCGAACACGAACGGCAGCACCGGCAGGATGCACGGACTGAGCAGGGTCAGCAGACCCCCCAGGTAAGCCAGCAGCAACAGCATCAGCGACGCTCCATCAACAAAGGAAAGGACATCAGACCGGAACCCGCCAGGCGCTGTCGGCATCGTTGGCATCGGTGCTGGCGGCAGGCTCGAAGGTCAGCGCGGCACCGTTCATGCAGTAGCGCAGTCCGGTCGGACGCGGGCCATCATTGAAGACATGACCCAAGTGCCCGCCACAGCGGCGGCAGTGGATTTCCACGCGGACCATGCCGAACAGGGTGTCGCGCTGTTCGCCGACGGCATCGTGCAGCGGCGCCCAGAAACTTGGCCATCCGGTGCCGCTGTCGAACTTGGTCGAGGAGGAAAACAACGGCAGCGCGCAGCCGGCGCAGTGGAAGGTGCCGCGGCGCTTCTCGCGGTCCAGTGGGCTGCTGCCCGCACGTTCGGTCGCCTGCTGGCGCAGCACGGCATACTGCGCCGGGGTCAGCTGCTGCTTCCATTGGGCGTCGCTGCGCATGATCTCGTAACGGCGGGCAGGCGCGGCTTCGGCGGCGGCCGGCGCGGCACGGCTGCAGGCGCCGATGCCCAGCACGCTGGCGGCAGCGGCCATGCCCCCCAGGCCAAGCAGGTGACGTCGGGACAGTGACATGGCCATCTCCAGCAGGGACGATGGGGCCATGCTGCGCCCCTGCGGATCAACGAATCCTCACAGAGAGTTCAATTTTCCGTGATACATCCGGGCCGGCCTGCGCTGACAATGCCCTTACGCTTCCTGATTGCGCTACCTCCATGACTGACGCCCAGCGTGTCCTGATCGTCGAAGACGACGTCCATATCGCCGACCTGCTGCGCCTGCACCTGGCCGACGAGGGCTATACGGTGGTGCATGCCGCCACCGGCGATGACGGCATGCGGCTGCTGGAACAGGACGGTCCGTGGGATGCGCTGGTGCTGGACGTGATGCTGCCGGGCGTGGATGGCCTGCAGATCTGTCGCCGTGCGCGGGCGATGGCGCGCTACGTGCCGATCATCATCATCAGTGCGCGCGGCAGCGAGACCCAGCGCATCGTCGGGCTGGAACTGGGCGCCGATGACTACCTGGCCAAACCCTTCTCCATGCCCGAACTGGTGGCGCGCGTGCGCGCGTTGCTGCGGCGTGCCGAGGCGATGGCGCAGAGCGCGCGGCTGGACGCCGGGGTGATCGAGCTGGGCAGCCTGCGGCTGGATCCGCTGGCGCGCGTGGCGCTGCACGCCGGCAGGGAACTGGAGCTCACCCCGCGTGAGTTCGACCTGCTGTTGTTCTTCGCCCGCCACCCGGGGCAGGTGTTCGCACGCGCGGAGCTGCTGGACCAGGTGTGGGGCTATGGCCACGATGGCTACGAGCACACGGTCAACACCCACATCAACCGGCTGCGCAACAAGATCGAAGCAGACCCGGCCAACCCGAAGCAGATCCTCACGGTGTGGGGCCGCGGCTACAAGCTGGTCGGTGCCGCCGGAGGTGGTGCATGAGGTTGCGCCTGCGCCTGTGGCAGAAACTGGCGGCGGTGTTCGCCGCGTTGCTGGTGCTGTGCAGCCTGGCCCTGCTGGGCATGCAGATGCGGATGGCGCTGCGGCATGAGCAGGAAGTGGTGCAGCGGCTGTCGCTGGGGCTGGCCGGGCATATCGCCCAGCGCAGCGAGCTGATGGACCAGGCCGGGATGCGCGAGCCGGAAGTGCGCGCGCTGTTCGGCCAGTTGATGGCGGTCAACCCCAGCGTGGAGGTGTACCTGCTGGATGACCAGGGCCGCGTGCTCGGCCACGATGCGCCCAGTGGCCACCTGCATCGCGACCGGGTGGACGTGGCGCCGCTGCAGGCACTGCTGGCCGGCGCGCCGCTGCCGATCCTTGGCGATGATCCGCGCAGCAGACACGGGCGCAAGGTGTTCAGCGTGGCGCCGCTGGTGGTGCAGGGCAGGTCGGCGGGTTATGTGTACGTGGTGCTGGTGGGCGAGCAGCGCCAGATGCTCGCCGACGACCTGGCCGCGAGCAGCCAGTGGCGGACCATGCTGTGGTCGGTGGCGCTGGTTGCGGTGCTGGGCATGCTGGCCGGCCTGGTGGCGTTCTACTGGGTGACCCGTCCGCTGCGGGAGCTGACCCGGCGCATCCAGTCCTTCGACATCGATGCGCCCACCGACCTGCCTTCGCTGCCCGCCCTGCGCGGGGATGAGCGCGACGAACTGCTGATCCTGGAGCATGCCCACGCACAGATGGCCCACCGGCTGGGCGAGCAGTGGCAGCAGCTGCGGCAGCAGGACCTGCAGCGTCGCGAGATGGTGGCAAATATTTCGCACGACCTGCGCACGCCGCTGGCATCGCTGCATGGGTACCTGGAAACACTGGCGATGAAGGAGGCGACATTGAGCGTGGAAGAGCGCCGCCGCTATCTTTCAATCGCGCTTTCGCAGAGTGCCAAGGTCGGCGGACTGGCACGCGCGCTGTTCGAGCTGGCGCGTCTGGAACACGGACAGGTGCAGCTGCAGTGGGAAGTGTTCGCCCTGCCGGAGTTGCTGCAGGACGTGCTGCAGAAATTCGAGTTGTCCGCCCAGGCAAAAGGCCAGCAGCTGGATGCCGGGTTCCCGCAGGGACTGCCGCTGGTGCGTGCCGATGTCGGGCTGGTGGAGCGGGTGCTGACCAACCTGATCGACAACGCGCTGCGGCACACGCCGCAGGGGGGACACGTGCACGTTGCGTTGGCGGCCGATGCGGACAACGTATGGGTCACGGTCAGTGATGATGGCCCGGGCGTCGATGCGGGGGTGCGCGGCACCTTGTTCCAGGCGCCTGCAGCGCTCGGGCCGCGGCGTGGCGAGAACGGTGGGCTCGGCCTGCTGATCGTGCAGCGCATCGTGCAGTTGCACGGCCGCCAGATCGCCCTGCTGGAGACCGCGCAGGGTGCGGCGTTCCGGTTCGCCCTGCCACGGGCACGGCCATAGGCAAAAAAAAAAGGACCCGACAGAGGGAGGGATCTGTCGGGTCCTGCGACTGCACGGGGGGAGGGACCCATGCAGTGTCCTGGCGGTCTGCGGCTCCGGAATCCGGTGATTCGCGACCTGTTGCAATGCAGCATACGCCTTTCGTGCTGCATTGCAACAGGGGCTGGGAAATTTTCAGCCGCGATGAAAATCGCGTTCAGGATCAATCGCTTGCTCAGCGGTTGGCGGGGCCCCGATAGCGGCAGCCGGAGGTGCAGGTCTCGTGCACCGTGATTTCGCTCAGTTCCGGCAGCACCGGCTTCAGCTCCTGCCAGATCCATGTGGCGAGGTTCTCGCTGGTCGGATTTTCCAGACCCGGGATGTCGTTGAGGTAGTGGTGGTCCAGGCGGTCGTAGATCGGCTGGAACGCGGCTTTGACGTCGCCGAAATCCATGATCCAGCCGGTTTCCGCGCCGGGCTCGCCTTCCACCTTCAGCTCCACCCGGAACGAATGCCCGTGCAGGCGCGAGCACTTGTGGCCCGGGGGCACGTTCGGCAGCCGGTGGGCTGCCTCGATCATGAAGACTTTGAAGATTTCCATGCCGCGATTGTAGCGGCCCGGGGACGACAAAGCCGTTTCATGGGCAACAACTTACTTTCCATCGCGATGAAGCGATGTTAGCTTCTCTTATATCCGTATGAAGAGATGTTATTGGCTGTACCGCAGCCATTCATGTGCTACTGCGGAACTGTTACCACCACCCACCCCACGATTTCGACATGCCCCAGCACACCTTGCTCGTGGCGGCCCTTGCCGCCGCCCTGGCCGCGCCTTTGCCTGCCGCCGCCGAAACGTCCGCCGACACCGCTGCCAGTGGCGATGCCAGCACCCTGGCCGCCGTGCGTGTCACCGGCTCCAACATCAAACGCACCGACACCGAAACCGCCAATCCAGTGCAGGTGATCGGTCGCCAACAGCTTGAAGCGACCGGCAAGGCGTCGGTCGCCGACGTGCTGCGTTCGATCTCCGCCAATACCGGCAACGCCGCCAACGAGACCTCCAACAGCGGCTGGGCCTCCGGTTCGGCTGGCATCGGACTGCGCGGGTTATCGCAGAAGAACACGCTGGTGCTGCTCAACGGCCGTCGCCTGGCGAATTACGGCTTCCCGGCCAATGGGCTGTCGGATACCTTCGTCAACCTCAATGCGCTGCCGCTGGTCGCGGTGGAACGCATCGAAGTGCTGAAGGACGGCGCGTCAGCGGTCTACGGTTCGGATGCGGTGGCCGGCGTGGTCAACATCATCACCCGACAGAACTACCAGGGCGGGGAGATCGGTGGCAGCGTCGGCACCGCCGACCAGGGCGGGCTGGACGAGACCAAGCTGAAGTTCGTCGGTGGCCTGGGCGACCTGGAGACCGATGGCTACAACATCCTGGTCAGCCTGGAAGCCTACAACCGTGACCGGCTGGACCAGGACGAGCGTGACCTGACCCGGTCCGGCATCTACAGCGACCAGCCCGGCGGCCGCTGGAACGGCTGGTCGGCCAAGGGCGCACGTTACCTGGTCAACGGCGTGTCGGTGCCGATGCTGGACGCCAACGGGCAGTGCCCGGACGGCACCACCCGCGTGGCCAGTGCGCCGATCGACGGGCTGGCCGGCGACACCTGTGGTTTCAACCAGGCGCCGTACACCACCCTGATACCGTCGACCAAGCGCTGGCAGGCCTACGCCAACGGCACCTTCCGCCTCAGCGACAACGTGGAAGCGTTCGGCGAAGTGCTGTACAGCGAGGTCAAGGGCGTGTCCTGGTTCGGCAGCAGCCCGTTTTTCACCCTGGAAAGCGGGCGCTTCGCGCTGAACGCCGATACCGGGCTGGCCGAGCCGGTGTCATCCAACCTGCCGGCAGGCAACCCGTACAACCCGTACGGCCGCGCGATCCCCATCGAATACACGTTCTTCAACCTCGGCAGCACGATCAAGACCAACCGCTCGCAGTCCTACCGTGGCCTGGTCGGGCTGCGTGGCAGCAGCGAGCGCTGGGACTGGGAAGTAGGCGCCTTCGGTGCACGCAGCAGCGAGCGCGAGACGGTGTCCGGTGGCTTCGCCAACCGCTGGGCGCTGGCCGATGCGCTGGCCACCGGCAGCTACAACCTGTTGGATCCGTCGGCGACCCCGCAGTCGGTGCTCGATGGCATCAACATCGCCACCCTGCGCCCGGCCGAGTCCAAGCTGCAGGGCATCGATGCGAAGATTTCCGGCACGCTCGGCCATACCTGGGCCGGTGACATCGGCTTCGCCTCCGGCGTGGAATGGCGCCGCGAGAAGCTGGATTCCAACAATCCGTGGCAGATCGATGCCGGCCTGCAGGTGCGCCCGGCGATCGCCGAAGTGCACGGTGAGCGCACGGTCAGCGCCGCCTACGCCGAGGCCATCGTGCCGCTGGCCACGAAGCTGGAACTGTCGGTGGCCGCGCGCGCGGATCATTACGATGACTTCGGCGACGCGTTCTCGCCCAAGCTGGGCCTGCGCTGGCAGCCGCTGGACTTCCTGCTGGTGCGTGCTGCCGCATCGAAGGGCTTCCGTGCGCCGTCGCTTTCCGAGAACTCGGACAGCACCAGCATTTCCTACGGCAGCGTGGTCGACCCGCGTGACCCGGACCTGCCCGGCTCGCGGCAGAACCCGACCTTCTTCACCGTCGGCAACACCGAGCTGAAGCCGGAACGCACGCGCAGCCACAACTTCGGCGTGGTGCTGTCGCCGTGGGCGAACACCAACCTCAGTGTCGATTACTACAGGATCGAACTGGAGAACCTGGTCGGCACCAACAACACCCAGACCCTGGTGACCAACGACGTGCCGGGCGCGGTGCAGCGCGATGAGCGCGGCAAGATCCAGGCCGTGTACAACCGCTACCAGAACCTGAGCGACCTGAAGACCTCCGGCATCGACGTGGAGCTGCGCCAGCGGATTCCGACCGAGCGCCTGGGCACCTTCAACCTGAGTTCGGCCTATACCCATGTGCGTGACTATCGCCGCCCGACCGTGATCGGCGGTCCGCTGGTGAATTACGCCGGCAGCAACCTGGGTGCCACGCTGCCGAAGAACAAGGCCACCACCACGCTGGACTGGAGCCATGGCGACGTGCGGACCGCGCTGACCTGGTACTACACCAGCGGCTACGACCAGAAGGCCAGCGCCACCGCGCAGGCGGTGCAGGACCGCGTGGATTCCTACAGCCAGTTCGATCTGTACGTGGGGTACACCGGCTTCGAGCAGCTGACCCTGTACGCCAAGATCCAGAACCTGGGCGACGAGGATCCGCCGTACGACGCCTCGTTCCCGGGCATCCGCGCACCGTATGACTTCAGCCAGTACGACCTGCGCGGCCGCTACTTCACGGTGGGCTTGGACTACCGCTTCTGAGCCGCCACGCGCGCGTCATCGGTCATGCCGGCCGGCCACTCCGCGTGGCCTGTCTGGCTGTACTGGCGCTGCAGCGCCATCATCCATGGGGAATCGTCGTGTCCTTCCATCGCAGTGTGT
>Ga0308163_10004322_pt1 | contig 11357 bp, 11 predicted proteins | sample PhyTR1_FD_201037 | JGI IMG/M metagenome (GOLD analysis project Ga0308163, IMG submission 201037) | Phyllosphere microbial communities from UC Gill Tract Community Farm, Albany, California, United States - DLSLT.R1 | ecosystem: Host-associated > Plants > Phyllosphere > Unclassified | place: USA... | reverse complement strand
TACGACCCCGCCCGGCCGTGCGGGTTAAAAAAAAGCCACGACGACCCGGCGTACCGGATCAGCGTGGCTTGTGCGCGCTCAGGCTTGATCAGCCCAGTTCTGCAACCAGCTGCGGCACGATTTCAAACAGATCGCCAACGATGCCGTAGTCGGCAACGGAGAAGATCGGTGCTTCAGGATCTTTGTTGATCGCGACGATGGTTTTCGAATCCTTCATACCGGCCAAGTGCTGGATCGCGCCGGAGATACCGACAGCGATGTACAAGGTCGGCGCGACGATCTTGCCGGTCTGGCCGACTTGCCAATCGTTCGGCACGTAGCCGGCGTCGACCGCCGCGCGCGAGGCGCCCATGGCGGCGTTCAGCTTGTCCGCCAGCGGTTCCAGGATCTTGAAAGCGTCGCCCGAACCCATGCCGCGGCCACCGGACACGATGATCTTGGCGGCAGTCAGTTCCGGACGGTCCGACTTGGCCAGCTCGCGGCCGACGAAGCTCGACTTGCCCGTATCGCCGACGGCGGTGACGGTCTCGGTCGCGGCCGAACCACCGGTCGCGGCGGCGGCGTCGAAGCCGGTCGCGCGCACGGTGATGACCTTGATCTTGTCCGACGATTGCACGTAGGCGATGGCGTTACCGGCGTAGATCGGACGCTCGAAGGTGTCCGGCGAATCGACCTTGGTGATTTCCGAAATCTGCGCCACGTCCAGCTTGGCGGCCACGCGCGGGAGGATGTTCTTGCCGTAGGCGGTGGCCGGCGCCAGGATGTGGCTGTAGGTATCGCCCTGCACCAGCGCCAGCACCTGCTCGGCGACGTTTTCGGCCAGGCCGTCGGCAAAGTGCGCGGCGTCGGCCACGATGACTTTGGACACGCCGGCGATTTGCGCGGCAGCCGCTGCGGCGGCGCCGGCGTTCGAGCCTGCGACCAGCACGTGCACGTCGCCACCGCACTGGGCGGCCGCGGTCACGGTGTGGAGGGTGCTGCCCTTCAGGCTAGCGTTGTCGTGTTCTGCGATGACTAATGCGACCATGATTATTCCTTTGTTTAACCCCGGCAGTGCGGGGTACGACCCCAGGTCAGGCCTGGGGTTGAATATGTTTTTAGATGACTTTGGCTTCGGTGCGCAGTTTTGCGACCAGCGTGGCGACGTCCGGTACCTTGATGCCGGCCGAGCGCTTGGCAGGCTCGACGACTTTCAGGGTTTTCAGGCGCGGGGTCACGTCGACGCCCAGATCTTCCGGCTTGGTCACGTCCAGCGGCTTTTTCTTCGCCTTCATGATGTTTGGCAGGGTCACATAGCGCGGCTCGTTCAGGCGCAGGTCGGTAGTGACGATCGCCGGCAAGGTCAGCGCCAGGGTTTCCAGACCGCCGTCCACTTCGCGCGTCACGGTCACTTTGCCGTCTTCCAGCACCACTTTCGACGCGAACGTCGCTTGCGGCCAACCCAGCAGCGCGGCCAGCATCTGGCCGGTCTGGTTGGAGTCGTCGTCGATGGCTTGCTTGCCCAGGATGATCAGCTGCGGCTGTTCCTTGTCGGCCAGCGCTTTGAGCAGCTTGGCGACGGCCAGCGGTTCCAGCTCGACCGAGGTCTCGACCAGGATGCCGCGATCGGCACCGATCGCCATGCCGGTACGCAGCGTTTCCTGGCACTGGGTCACGCCGCACGACACCGCCACCACTTCGGTGACCTTGCCGGCTTCCTTCAGGCGCATCGCCTCTTCCAGCGCGATCTCATCGAAAGGGTTCATCGACATTTTGACGTTGGCGATATCGACGCCCGTGCCATCGGACTTGACGCGAACCTTGACGTTATAGTCGACCACGCGTTTGACGGGTACCAAGACTTTCATAGCTGTGCCTTTGGGAAAATGTATAAATGTTCGGGACTAAATGTGGGCTAGATTATATGAGAAATCCGCCACGCACAAGAAATTAAAGCACGATCGTGCGATTTTTTACTAGTAGAAACCGTCTAAAAATCTGATTTCCTAGACGGCGGTTCTACAGGGGAGGCGAGCTGCAGGGACGGCGAACGCTTATTTGCGCTGCATCAAAAAGACGAATTCACGTCCGGTTTGCACATGGGACAGCAGCGCGTTGCCGGTTTGTTTGGCGAACGCCTGGAAGTCGCGCACGGAACCCGGGTCGGTTGCCATGATACGCAGCACTTCACCGCTTTGCAGCTCGGACAAGGCTTTTTTAGCCTTAAGAATCGGCAGCGGGCAATTCAGGCCCCGCGCGTCGAGTTCTTTATGGAATTCCATGATTTCGTTTTCAAGTATCGTGTCGGTCATCAAGAACCCGCTAGTTTGTTAAGCACTTTCGTCATAGTACTCCAATTTATGACAGTTGACGCGCTGCACCAAAATAGTTCGTTGTGCGTTGCAAGTTCGCAACGGGAACTTGCGATTTTACAATAAGTCTGCTTAAACAACAACGGCCCGCGCTTGACACGCGGGCCGTATTGGTGATGCATAGATGCCGCAGAACAAGCGTCGTTGCAGCCTGATCGTTACCTTATGCGCGCGCGCCTACCCATGCGGCAACACCTGCCAGCGCCGCCGGCAAGCCGCTCGGATCGGTTCCGCCGGCCTGCGCCATATCGGGGCGTCCGCCGCCTTTTCCGCCCACTTGTTGTGCAACGAAGTTCACCAGCTCACCGGCCTTGACCTTGGACGTGGCGTCCGCCGTCACGCCGGCGATCAGGCTGACCTTGCCGTCGGCAACGCTCGCCAGCACGATGGCGGCGGTCTTCAGCTTGTCCTTGAGCTTGTCCATGGTCTCGCGCAGGCGCGCCACGTCGGCGCCGTCCAGCGTGGCGGCCAGCACCTTGATGCCGTTGACGTCGACCGCTTGCGTGACCAGTTCGTCGCCCTGCCCCGAAGCCAGCTTCGACTTCAGCGCGGCCAGTTCCTTCTCCAGCGCCTTGACGTGGTCCTGCACCTGGCCGATACGTACGGTCAGCTCCTCGGGATTCGATTTCAGCGCGGCTGCCGCTTCCAGCAGGCGGCGGTTCATCGATTGCACCAGCGCCAGCGCGCCCTCGCCGGTCACCGCTTCGACGCGGCGGATGCCGGCGGCGACGCCGCTTTCCGAAATGATCTTGAACAGGCCGATGTCGCCGGTGCGCTGCACGTGGACGCCGCCGCACAGCTCTTTCGAGGTGCCGATGTCAAGCACGCGCACTTCGTCGCCGTACTTCTCGCCGAACAGCGCCATCGCGCCATGCTTGACGGCGTCGTCGAACGCCATGTGCTGCGCCTTGGTCGCGTGGTTTTCCAGGATCTCTTTATTGACCTTGGCTTCCACTTCGGCGATCTGCTCGGCCGTCAGCGGCGCATTGTGGCTGAAGTCGAAACGGGTTTTATCCGCGTCGACCAGCGAGCCTTTTTGCGCCACGTGGCCGCCCAGCACTTCGCGCAGCGCTTTGTGCATCAGGTGGGTCGCCGAGTGGTTGCGGATGGTGCGCGCACGCTTGCCCTGGTCGACGTCGGCGCTGACCGCGTCACCCACTTTGAGCGAGCCGCCGGCCAGGGTGCCGTGGTGACCGAACACGTCGGCCTGCACCTTGAGCGTGTCGTCGACGCTGAACGCGGCGGCGCCTGCCGTGATGGTGCCCTGGTCACCGACCTGGCCGCCCGATTCGGCGTAGAACGGCGTGGTGTCCAGCACCACGATGCCGCTCTGGCCGGCCGTCAGTTCCTGCACCGAGGTGCCGCCCGCGTACAGCGCGACGATCCTGGCGGTGGCGTGGCTCAGGTTGTCGTAACCGACGAACTTGTTCTTCTCGCCCGAGTACTCGACCTTGCTGTCCTTGACCGATTTGCCGCCTTTGCGCGACAGTTCCTGGCTTTCCTTCAGGGCCGCATCGTAGCCTTCCTGGTCGAACGTGATATTGCGCTCGCGGCAGATGTCGGCCGTCAGGTCCGGCGGGAAGCCGTAGGTTTCGTACAGGGTGAAGGCGGTGGCGCCGTCGATGCCGGTGCTGTCCTTGGCCAGTTGCGCTTCCAGCACTTTCATGCCGGTTTCCAGGGTCTCGCCGAAACGCTCTTCCTCGGCCTTCAACATCTGGGCCACGCGGTCCTTGGCTTCCTCCAGCTCGGGATAGGCGCCGCCCATCTCGATCGCCAGATCGGCCACCAGCTTGTAGAAGAACGGCTTGGTCTGGCCAAGCTTGTGGCCATGACGCAGCGCGCGGCGGATGATGCGGCGCAGGACATAGGCGCGGCCTTCGCTGCCCGGAATCACGCCGTCGACGATCATGAACGCCGAAGCGCGGATGTGGTCGGCAATCACGCGCAGCGACTTGTTTTCCAGGTCGGTGGCGCCGGTTTCGCGCGCGGCGGCCTTGATCAGCGCCTGGAACAGGTCGATCTCGTAGTTCGAGTGCACGTGTTGCAGCACGGCGGCCAGGCGCTCCATGCCCATGCCGGTGTCGACGCACGGCTTCGGCAGCTTGTGCATCACGCCCGCTTCGTCGCGGTTGAACTGCATGAACACCAGGTTCCAGATTTCGATGAAACGGTCGCCGTCTTCGTCCGGCGAGCCTGGCGGACCGCCTGGAATGTCGGCGCCGTGGTCGTAGAAGATCTCGGTGCACGGGCCGCATGGACCGGTATCGGCCATCTGCCAGAAGTTATCCGAAGCGTAACGCGCGCCCTTGTTGTCGCCGATGCGGATGATGCGCTCTTTCGGCACACCCACTTCGTTGGCCCAGATGTCGTAGGCCTCGTCGTCTTCCATGTAGACGGTGACGGTCAGCTTGTCGGACGGCAGGCCGTACACCTTGGTCAGCAGTTCCCACGCGAAATTGATGGCATCGCGCTTGAAATAGTCGCCGAAGCTGAAGTTGCCCAGCATTTCGAAGAAGGTGTGGTGACGCGCGGTGTAGCCGACGTTTTCCAGATCGTTGTGCTTGCCGCCGGCGCGCACGCAGCGCTGCACCGACGTCGCCCGGGTGTACGGACGGCTGTCGGTGCCGGTGAACACGTCCTTGAATTGCACCATGCCGCTGTTGGTCAGCAGCAAGGTCGGGTCATTGCCAGGTACCAGGGAGCTGGAACGGACAATCGAATGACCCTTGGATTCAAAAAACTTGAGGAATTTCTCGCGGATTTCAGTTGATTTCATGTCGTGAGCAGGGTAGCTGGCAAATGCAAAGGGTTGATTATATATGACCCCGTCCACGGCAGGGTTGCAGGTGGGCCGGCTAGGCGAACGTCGGGCCGATCAGGTCGATGCGGTCGGTGCAAAAGCCGTCCACGCCCCAGGACAGGATCTCCCTGCCCCGCTCCGGCTCATTGACGGTGTAGCAAAACAGCCCGTAGCCCGCGGCCTTGATCGCCCGCGCCAGTTCCGCAGTCAGGTGCTGGTGGTTGGTGTGGATGGCGATGGCTCCCAATTCCTTCGCCTGCGCCTGCCAGTCGTCCGGAATCCGGTCCAGCAGGTAGCCGCGCGGCAGGTCCGGCGCGGCGTCGCGGGCCGCCGCCAGCGCGTCAAAGCTAAACGACGACAACAAGGGGATGGCGGCCGGATCGCCGGCGGCGATCTCGGCGGCGTAACTGTCGCGGGTAACCTGGGCAACCCAGCGGCCCGTTTCGGTCTCGAAACCGGCGGCCGGTTTGATTTCCACGTTCATCCAGATGCGCTGGGCTTTGCAGTAATCGATGAACTGCGTGTAGTACGGCACCGGTTCATCCTTGAACTGCTGGCCGAACCAGGCGCCGGCGTCCATCGCGGCCAGATCGACCGCGTCGGTGTGCGGCACGCTGCCGGCGCCGGCCACCGTGCGGCCGAAATCATCGTCGTGCATCACCATGCCGATGCCGTCGCGCGACAGCATCACGTCGAATTCGACGGCATGAAAGCCATAAGCCAGGCCGGCGCGCAGCCCGGCGACCGTGTTTTCCGGCGCCAGGGTGCCGCCGCCGCGATGTGCAACAATTTTAGGGTATGGCCACATGCTGAAATTCCTCCGGCTTAAACCCCACACCCACACCAGAGGGGTCGTACCCCGTACGGGGTACGACCCCGGGCTGCGCGGGGTGCGGGTTAAAATTTAACATAAAACCAACATCACCCTATCACGAATGCCACGCAGACACTACACTGGCGGCCTGATAGCAATACTCAAAAGGTTAGACATATCATGACAGCTCAAAAAGCGTTAAGCCACATCCGCGTGCTCGACCTGAGCCGGGTGCTGGCCGGACCGTGGTGCTCGCAGAATCTGGCCGACCTGGGCGCCGACGTCATCAAGATCGAGCGCCCCGGCGCCGGCGACGACACCCGCGCCTGGGGTCCGCCGTACGCGAAGGACGCCGACGGCAACGACACCACCGAGGCCGCCTACTACCTGGCCGCCAACCGCGGCAAACGCTCGGTCACGATGGACATCGCCAGCGCGGAAGGCCAGGCGCTGCTGCGCGAGCTGGTCAAGCATTGCGACGTGGTGCTGGAAAACTACAAGGTTGGCCAGCTCAAGCGCTACGGGCTCGACTACGAATCGCTGAAGGCCATCAAGCCGGACCTGGTCTACTGCTCGGTGACCGGCTTCGGCCAGGACGGCCCGTACGCGCACCGCGCCGGCTACGATTTCCTGATCCAGGGCATGGGCGGGCTGATGTCGGTAACCGGCGAGCGCGACGACCTGCCCGGCGGCGGCCCGCAAAAAGCCGGCGTCGCGCTGACCGACCTGATGACCGGCATGTACGCCACCATCGCCATCCTTGCCGCGCTGACCCAACGCGACCGCGACGGCAGCGGCCAGTACATCGACATGGCGCTGCTGGACGTGCAGGTGGCGATGCTGGCCAACATGGGCAGCAACTACCTCAACAGCGGCAAGCCGCCCAAGCGCTGGGGCAACGCGCATCCGAACATCGTGCCATATCAAACCTTCGCCTGCTCGGACGGCTACATCATCGTCGCCACCGGCAACGACGGTCAGTATCAAAAGTTTGTTGAAGCGGGCGGACGCGGCGACCTGGCCTTCGATGAACGCTACGCGACCAATCCGCTGCGCGTCAAAAACCGCGACGAGCTGGTGCCGCTGCTGGCGGCCATGGTGCTGACGCAAACCCGCGATTTCTGGATCGACAAGCTGGAGGCGGTCGGCGTGCCATGCGGCCCGATCAACAACCTCGACGACGTCTATCAAAATCCGCAGGTGCTGGCGCGCGCGCTGGTGATGGAAGTGCCGCATCCGACCGCCGTCAAGGTCAAGCTGGTGCGCAGCCCGATGCGCATGTCCGGCGCGCCGGCCGACGACGCCACATTACCGCCGCCACTGCTGGGCCAGCACACCGACGAAGTGCTGCGCGACTTGCTCGGCCACAGCGACGCCGACATCGCCACCCTGCGCAACAAAGGAGTTCTTTAAGCATGAGCAGCAACGTTACTTTGGAAGAAATCAACGGCCACAACTTCGAGGCCTTCATGGACATGGAGCTGCCCGCGCACCAGCGCGATTTCATCGCCAGCAATGCCTTTTCGATCGCGCAGGCCAAGTTCTACGCCGATTACATCCCGCGCGGCATCTACTGCGATGGCGAACCGGCCGGCTTCCTGCTGTACGACCGGCAGTCGAACGACAATCCGGGCGAGTACGGCATCTACCGCTTCATGGTGGACTTCCCGCGCCAGGGCAAAGGCATCGGGCGGCGCGCGATGACGCTGCTGCTCGACGAGCTCAAGGCCAAGCCGGACGTCAAGCTGATCACCATTTGCTACAAGCCGGACAACACCTCCGCGCGGACCTTTTACCAAAGCTTCGGCTTCGAGGAAACCGGCCTGGACGAGATCGGCGAGATGATCGCCGTGATCAAGGTGGCCGAGTAACACGCCGCATCCGCCGCCGTTGCCGGCTCACCTTGAAACGTCACGCTTCAACTCGATGATCTGGCTGTGCATCTGCGTGACCGAGCCCTTCATCTGCGCCGACAACTGCGGAATGTTGACGCACACCCGCTTGGCGCGCTCGGCCATCAATTCCATATCGCGGATCAGCTTGTGGATGCGCTGCGCGTCCTGCGACAGCAAGATCTCGCGCGCCGTGTCCGACAGCCGGTCCACGCGCTGGATGCTGTCGCGCAGCTCGCTGGGAAGATTGAGCTCGGCCGAACTCGCCTGCGCCGCCTGGCCTATCGCTTGCTCAAGCAGATGAAACCGGTGCTCGATGTCGTTCGTTTGCAGCATGGTGACTCCTCCCCTGTAGGATCAGGCACAGGCGTGCCCGTGCAGATTCGACCCTCTGCCATGCAACCAGTTTCAGCTCCCGCGCCCGCTCGTTGACGCAGGTCAGACCGCCGTCGAAATCACCGCCTTCCCGCATAAGCCTGCCGCACTACGCACGCCCGGCCGCATCTGTTAGTATTCATGAACAAAGCCCGCACCTTCAGAACTGGCATGGACAGCCACCAGCCTTCCGCCCCCACGCGCGACACCGAACACCAGCCGCATCAACTACCAGGAACAGCTGGAGCACCACGCCAGCCACGACGCATTGACCGGCCTGCCCAACCGCGCGCTGTTCGGCGACCGCATGGCCCAGCTGGCTTATCCGCGGCGCCATGGCTGCGACGTACAGTATGCTCGCGCAGGCCCGGCTCGACGCCGGCAAGATCGACAAGGAATTGCGCAAGACCTTCCCCATCGCCGAACCGCTGCCGCCACCGGACAGCAAGCAAGCCCGGCTGCAACGCGCCTTCGACGCCGCCCACGAAGCGGTGCCGCCGAAGTGGTATCAAGGCGCCAGAATGGTGGAACTGAGCACGCCCGGGGGCGAGAATAAGAAGCGCACCTACAAGATCATCACCGCCGTGCTGACCTATTGCATCGACATTTATCCGGACGGCCGGAAAGCTTACGCCAATTGTCCTGGCTGATTATTTTTCCGCCACGCCCAGCGGCGCCAGACGACGCAGCCGCAACGCCACCAGCATCGCCAGCGACAGCGCCGCACCCAGCACCACCACCACGCCTGGCCAGCCGTCGCGGCCCCACATGACGCCGGTGGCCGAACCGATCACGCTCGATCCAAGATAATAGAAGAACAAATACAGCGCCGACGCCAGGGCCTTGCCGGTGGTCGCGCGGCGGCCGACCCAGCTGCTGGCCACCGAGTGCGTGGCGAAGAAACCGTAGGTGAACAGCGCCACGCCGGCCAGTATCAACGGCAGCCAGTTGGACAAGGTCAGCAGCAAGCCGACGATCATGATGGCCATCACCGCCCATAGCACATGACGGCGGCCGAAACGATCCGCCAGGCGGCCGGCCCAGACCGAGCTGTAGATCCCCAGCAGATACAGGAACGACACGGCGCCGACCAGGCTATGGTTCAAGCCGAACGGCGCGCCCAGCAGGCGGTAGCCGATATAGTTGTACAAGCTGACGAAGGCGCCCATCAGCAGGAAGGCCAGCGCGAACAGCCACGGCAAACCCGGATCTGACAAGTGCAGTTTGAAACCGGACGCCATCGAGCGCAGGCCGCCGCCGGACGCCACGAAATGGCGCGACGCCGGCAGGCTGCGCCAGAATTCCCATGCCGCCAGCACACCGGCCACGCCCACCGCGCCAACCGCCAGCCGCCACGAGAAATGGTCGCTCAGCACCGATGTGATCACCCGCCCCGCCATGCCGCCAAAGGCGCTGCCGCTGATATACAGACCCATCGACAAGCCCAGCGAGCCCGGCTCGATCTCCTCGCCCAGGTAGGCCATGGCGATGGCCGGCATGCCGCCCAGCGCCACGCCGAGCAGCGCGCGCATCGCCAGCAGTTGCGGATAGTTGTGGGCGAAGGCGCTCAATATCGTCATCAACGCCGCGATCGCCATCGCGGCCACCATCAGCGGCTTGCGGCCCAGCCGCTCGGACATCGCGCTCGACGCCACCAGCGACAACGCCAGCGCGGCGGTCGATACCGACAGCACCATGCTGCTCTGCGCGGCGCTCAGGGCGAACTCGTGGGACAGCAAGGGCATCAGCGGCTGCACGCAGTACAGCAGCGCGAAACACGAAAACCCGCCGAAGAACATGGCGCGATTGCTGCGTTTGAATTCCGCGCTGCCGGCGGCAATGCGCGGCGCCGGGCCGTACGGTGGCGGAGAGACGGGTAAGGCCGATGCCGAAGCTGTGCTTGAAGACATGCTGGTGTTCCGATGCAAAACTCGATGCAGCCATCTTAGGATTGCACTGTACGTCTGTCCAATATATATTAAAGTCGTTTGTTATACTTTAAAACAATTACCAAAGGAGTGGGCAGCTTGGAATTACGTCATTTGCGCTACTTCGTCGCGGTTGCCGAGGAGCTGAGCTTTACCCGCGCCGCCGAGCGGCTGCACATCGGTCAACCGCCGCTGAGCCACCAGATCCAGATGCTGGAAGCGGAAGTTGGCGCCCAACTGCTCGAACGCAGCAAGCGCTGGGTGCGTCTGACCGAGGCGGGAAAACTGTTCCTGGACGACGCGCGCCGCGTGCTGTCGCTGTCGGAGCAGGCGGTGCAGACGGCGCGCCGGGCCGAACGGGGCGAAGCCGGCGAGTTGCGGGTCGGCTTCACGTTTTCGACGCCGCTGACGCCGCTGTTCGCGACCGTCATCAACCGCTACCGCCAGCGCTATCCCGGCGTCACCCTGACCTTGCACGAACGCTCGACCCTGGCCCAGATCAATGCGCTGGCCAGCCGCGAGCTCGATCTGGGGCTGGTGCGGCCGCCCGAGTCGGCGCTGCCCGAGGCGGTGACGATGACCGAGCTGCGGCGCGATCCCCTGGTGCTGGTGGTGCCGGAGGAGCATCCGCTGGCGACCAGGGAAACCTTGCGGATCAGCGATCTGGAGGGGCAGCCGCTGGTGATGTATCCGAAGACGGCCGGCACCGGCATCCACCCGCAGATTTTCCGCCTGTGCCGCGCGGCCGGGTTCGAGCCGACCATCGCGATGGAGGCCGGCGAGGCATCGACGATGGCGGGACTGGTGGCGGCGGGATTCGGGATCGCGGTGCTGCCGAGTTCGTTCGACATCATCCGCTTGAGCGGGGTGCTGTACCGGCCGCTTGCGGACAAGGATGCGACCACGGCGCTGCTGCTGGCGCAGCGCAAGGATGAGATATCACCGCTGGTGGCGGCGTTCAGGGCGATCGCGCTGGAGGCGGCAAGCGCATGAGCCGTCGGCGGCTCGTGGCGGATTACGGCGTTCCGCCTAATCCGCCCTACGTGTCTCCAGAATGAATATGCGCATGTTTCCGCCGCACGCGCGTGCCCGCCGCGGATACACGTAGGGCGGATTAGCGCAGCGTAATCCGCCATCGCCGAGCCGCTATTGGCCCATCTGCCGACTATGAATAATCGGCGTCCAGCTCCGAGCCGG
>Ga0308163_10004317_pt1 | contig 11362 bp, 11 predicted proteins | sample PhyTR1_FD_201037 | JGI IMG/M metagenome (GOLD analysis project Ga0308163, IMG submission 201037) | Phyllosphere microbial communities from UC Gill Tract Community Farm, Albany, California, United States - DLSLT.R1 | ecosystem: Host-associated > Plants > Phyllosphere > Unclassified | place: USA... | reverse complement strand
CGATCAGAAAATCGGGCCCGATGATGGCTGCCAGCGCGCAGGCCGGCGCATAGCGCAGCATTTCCTGCACCCGTGGCGGAATCGATACGCGGTGGCCGATCAGCCAGAACGAACTGCGCGTGGCGGCTGTGGCCACGCACAGCACGCCGATCACCACCCAGATTTCCCAATCAGCCACGGCGCGCCTTTATTTTGTCCATTGTTTCTTCGATGACCATCGCCGTCACCATCCCGACCAGCACCGCCAGCAGCAAACCCAGCTTGTAAGGCAGCTCGTAGGCCAGTACCGACACCGTGCCAGCCACCAGCACGCCGCACAAGGCCGCGCGGTTGATCATCAACGGCACCATGATGCAGAGGATGGCCAGCGTGCCGGCAAAGCCCAGGCCCCACTCGGCCGGCACGGTGCTGCCCAAAAACACCCCGATGACCGAGCCAATCTGCCAGGCGCCCCAGTTCGGGAACATCAGGCCCTTCAGGTACGACAGCTTGCCCACTGCCGGTGTCGGACTCGGATATTTCTGCAAGAACAAAGCCACAGAAATATCGCCCGAGATATAACCAAGATACAGGCGTTGACGCCACGGCAAGTGGGCAAAGTGTGGCGCGAGCAGCGCCGAAAAGATCACGAAGCGCAGATTGACGACCAGCGCGGTGGCGAAGATCACCCAGATCGGCGCCTGCGCCGCGATCAGCGGCAACGACGCCAGTTGCGCCGAGCCGGCGAACACCAGCAGCGTCATACCCAGCGCCTGCGGCACGGACAGGCCACTCTTGACCATGGCGATGCCCACCACCAGGCCCCAGGCCGCGATACCGAACAGCGTTGGCAGGCCGGTCTTGAATCCGTCGCGAAATGCGTCGCGATCGGGCGCGTCGCCAATCGTGACCGGGAGCTGGCCAGCCGGCTCGCCCGCGTTCACGGACATGGAAGTGTAGCGTTCGTGCAACTTCCCGACGTCAAAATGACGGCTGGGACGACAGCGGCGGGCTGGAAACAGAGGGGCATGAAACGCATGGAATGGGTCGTGGCCTCTTGACAAAGGGCACTTGGGCTCAATATGTTGAGCGCATTATTTTACGGTCATTTCGACAATAGAGCGAATCCGTTAGAATCCTGTCTTTGCCCACCTGCCAGACGGAGACACCAGATGACCCAAAAGACGATGCCAATCGTGGAACTCACGGCGAAAGACTTGCCGGCGCACTGCCCGAATCCGGCCATGCCGCTGTGGTCGTCGCACCCACGCGTCTTCCTCGATTTCGACCACCACGGCGAGGCGAAGTGCCCGTACTGCGGTACCGGCTACCGCCTGGCGCCAGGCACGGTGCTCAAGAACCACTGATCTTTCGGGGCGTACGCAACTGCGCGCGCCCCTCTCCTCATTTCTTCATGCCCTACCGCGCACCACGCTGGCTGCCTGGCGGCCATCTCCAGACCATCTACCCGGCGACCTGCATCGCCAAGCCGCCCGTCGCCTACCGCCGCGAGCGCTGGACGAGTGCGGACGGCGATTTCGTCGACCTCGATTTTGTCGATGGCGAGCCGGGTCAGCCGCTGGTGGTGCTGTTTCACGGCCTGGAAGGCTCGTCCGACAGCCATTACGCACGGGCGCTGATGGCGGCGCTGGCTGCACGCGGCTGGTCAGGCGTGGTGCCGCATTTCCGGGGCTGCTCGGGCGAGCCGAATCTGGCGCCCCGCTTCTATCATTCGGGCGACGCCGCAGAAGTCGAGTGGATCGTGCGCTCGCTGCGCGCGCGTCATGCCGGTGTGTTCTACGCGGCCGGCGTATCGCTGGGCGGCAACGCGCTGCTGCGCTGGCTGGGCGAATCGGGCCACGGCGCATCGATCGTCGATGCGGCGTGCGCGGTGTCGGCCCCGCTCGACCTGGCGCGCGGCGGCGCGGCGCTGTCGTCGGGTTTCAACATGATTTACACCCGGATGTTCCTGCAGACGCTGAAACCCAAGTGCCTGGCCAAGCTCGACCAGTTTCCGGGTCTGTTCGACCGCGCCGCGCTGCTCGCCGCGCGCGACCTGTATGCGTTCGACAATGTGGTGACCGCGCCGCTGCACGGTTACCGCGACACCGACGACTACTGGCACCGCGCCAGCGCGCGCCACGTGCTGGATGCCATCACCGTGCCGACGCTGGTGCTCAATGCGCGCAACGATCCGTTCCTGCCGGGGATATACTTGCCGACGACAGCATCGGCTGCGGTGACACTCGAGTATCCGGCCACGGGCGGGCACGTGGGCTTTTCGACCGGGCCGTTTCCGGGGCGGATCGACTGGCTGGCGCAGCGCATCCTGCAGCACTTCGATGGCGTGTCGGGCACGCGCGCGCTGACCGGCGCGGAACTGTGCGATGCTGGCTGACACTATGGACGATATCGTAAAACAGGCAATGGCCAAGTGGCCAAACGTACCGCATTGCTACGGCTGGCTCGCGCTCGATGCGCGCGGCCATTGGCGCATGCGCGACGAAGCGACCCAGCAGGCCGGCTTGCCCGGCGACCGGCTCGAAAACGAGAAACTGGTGGGTTTCATCAACCGCAATTACCTGCACGACGAGCGGGGCAACTGGTATTTCCAGAACGGCCCGCAGCGCGTGTACGTGAATCTGGAGACCGCGCCGTTCATTGCGCGCACCGATCCGCAGCAGGGCTTGTTATTGCAGACCGGGCAGGCGCTGACGGCTGTCGAGCACGTGTTTCTGAGCGATGCCGGCGCCGTGCTGTTTGCGGCCGGCGAGATCGTGGCGCAGCTCGATGACCGCGATATGGCGCAGGTGCTGGGCCAGTTCACGCTGGATGGCCGCAGCGCATCGGATGAGGCCATCATGGCGTGGCTGGGCGGCGGCGCTGGTACATTGGCGTTGCCGTGGCAGGGCAAGGTGTTGACCGTGGAACGGGTGGCGGATGCTGACTTGGCGCAGCGGTTCGGGTTCAACAGGATGCCGGCGCCGTGACCTGGTGATCGTTGCCGGCGCCGCTTTCGGGCCGGCTGATCTGGCGGACCGTCAATCGTCCTTCTCTTCCTTGTCCTTCTTTTGCTGCGCCTCGAGTTCGCGGGCGCGCGCATCGATCACGGCCTGATCGTAGAACGATGCGTCGCTCGCCTTGCGCGCCAGCTCCAGCTGCGCCATCGCGGCCGGCGTGGCGCCGGCCAGCACGTACGATTCGGCCAGCGCCATGTGCTGCAGCGCGATCTTGCCCTGTTTCGCATAGGCCTTGGCCAACAGATCCTGCAGCTTGTATTCCTCGCGGTATTGCTGCGACTGGTCACGCAGAAAGCGCGTGGCCTCGTCGAGTTTGCCGGTGGCGATCATGGCGTCGGCGTACTGGTGCGCCAGCGAGCGCGACAGCGGGAAGCGCGCGTGCATCGTCTCGGCTTCCTTCACGGCCTCGGCCAGCACTGACGCCGGCTGGCCCGGCGCCATCTTGATCTCGATCGCCAGGCCCGCGTACATGGTCGCGCCATCGCCGACGTTCGACGCCACCGACAGCACGCCTTCGCGCGGCTTCATCGTTTCGCGTGATTTGTCGAGCCAGCTCTGCGCGTCAGCCAGGTTGCCCTGCTTGAGCGCCAGGTAGGCCAGGCCATACTGCGCGCCGGCCTGCTGATGGCGGTGCGTTTCCCTGAGCTGCGTGTTGAACGCGCTGCGCGTGTTGCGCTGGCCCTGCTCGCTTGGCTCCTGCAGCACGCGGATGCGCGCGCGCACCAGGTGAAAGTCGAGGCTGTCGACGCGCTGCTTCTTGGGCATTTCGCGGATGCGCGCCTGCATGTCGCTGATGCGCTCCTGGGTCAGCGGGTGGCTGCTCAGGTTGCTCAACCCTGTCGGCAGTTCGCCATACAGCTTTGACGCATTTTGCAGGCGCCGGAAAAACGCGACGATGCCGGTGGTGTCGTAGCCGCCCGCCTCCATGATCTGGAAGCCCACGCGGTCGGCCTCGCGCTCGGCGTCGCGGCTGAAGTTGAGCTGGCGCTGGACCACCAGGCCCTGGCCGCCCATCAGCACGCCCATCGCCGCGTCCGAGCCGGCCTTGGCGGCCAGCGCCGCCAGGATCATCGACGCCAGCGGCAGCAAGATATCCTGGCGCTGCTGGCCCAGCATGCGCGCGATATGGCGCTGCGTGACGTGGCCAATTTCGTGCGCCACGACGCCGGCCAGCTCAGATTCGGTCTGGGCCGCGATCACCAAGCCCGAGTGCGCACCAATAAAACCGCCCGGCAGCGCAAATGCGTTCAGCGCCGCATCGCGCACGGCAAAGAAATGAAAATCGGCATTGGTCTCGCCGCGCGCACCGGGCGCCGCAGCCACGAGGCCATTGCCGAAGTTGTTCAGGTATTCGGAGATCGGTTCGTCGTCGAGGTAATCGCGGTCGCGCCGGATGTCGCGCATGATCTCTTCGCCAAGCTTGCGCTCGACGACTGGCGACAGGTCGACACGCGCGGTGTCGCCCAGTGTCGGCAGATGGATGTGATCGGCGCGCTTGAGCGGGTCGGACTGGGCGGCCACGGCAAATGCTGCCGTCGTGCACAGGGCGACGGCGGTCAGGACGGGGCGCCAGCGGCGCACGGATGCTGGTCGGACGACAGATTTCACGGTGCTATCATAACCGTATCCGCACGCACGCTGCTGCTCCCAGAACACTTTGTTACCCAACGATACTGACCCTTCATGACGCCTTCCACCCCGACCGCAGACCATCTGACCCACTTCGACGCCACCGGCCAGGCCCATATGGTCGATGTCGGCGCCAAAGAGGACACGCACCGCATCGCGGTGGCCGCCGGCACCATCCGCATGCAGCCGGCCACGCTGGCCCTGATCACGTCGGGCAGCGCAAAAAAAGGGGACGTGATCGGCATCGCCCGTATCGCGGCAATCATGGCTTCCAAGCGCACGAGCGACCTGGTGCCGCTGTGTCACCCGTTGCCGATCACACGCGTGGCGGTCGATTTCGAGATCGACGCGGCAGCCAACAGCGTCCATTGCCGGGCGCAAGTGGAAACCATCGGCAAGACCGGCGTCGAGATGGAAGCACTGACTGCCGTGCAGGTGGGCCTGCTGACCGTGTACGACATGTGCAAGGCGGTCGACCGCGGCATGGTCATGACCAATGTGCGGGTGCTGGAAAAGCACGGCGGCAAGAGTGGTGACTGGACGGCGCAGCCCGAGGACTAATGCTCAGGCGCGCCTCCTTCCAGCATGTTCAATGAACTGACGCGGTCAGGGTTACGGAGCGGACAAGGTCAGTTTGCGGCCAATCTGCAATTCCCGTGGATCGTTGATGTTGTTCCACTTCGCCAGATCCCCATGCTGGATATTATTTTTCTCTGCGATGCTCCACAGGGTGTCGCCCTTGTCGACCACGTACGTGCCCTCGCCGCCGGATGCGGTCATGCCTGCAGCCGATGAGCCTGAAGCGGCTGATGACGCCGCTGGCGTGGCTTCGGTAGCAGGCGTCGCGGGCACCAGGACTGCTGCCGGGGCAGGCGCCTCGGCTGGCGCTGACGTGACCGGCGGGGTAGCGACCGGTGCAGGGGTGACCGGCGCGGGCGCATCTTTATTACATGCGACCAGCAGGGGAATACAAGCAAATGCAGTCAGTAGTGTTTTCATGTCGGCCTCTATGTTTGTTGGAAAGGTATGCCTCCACATGACGGCAAGGCACCGCTGGCCCGTAACGCCGGAGCAGTGCCGAATACTCTCGAACTCTCATCATAGGCTCTATGATCAAAAAATCAAGAACTATTGTACAAATGTAGTTTGCTCGTGGGCTGGAGCATCCGCCAGCGCTGTTCGCACACCCGGATGATCTCAGCCTTTCGGCAACGGCAACCCTTCCGTAATGGCCAGATGTTCCAGCGCATCTTCCATCACGACGCGCGCGCGGCCTGCCGCCATCTTCAACCGCGCATGCAGCGCCTCGTCACCCGGATTGCGGTGGGCGCACTGGTCACTGTAGCGCTCGAAGCTGGAAATCATCATCAGGATCTCGGACAAGTGACGGGGACATTCGCAATCGAGGCGGATGCCGGCCGCCGTCATGATGTTGCCCAGCGCTTCCTCATCGAAACGGGGCGGCGCCACGGGCGGCAACGGCTGCTCCTGCAGCGGCGGACGGTGGCCCGTCAGCGCCGACTGGCACAGCAGCGCCAGTTCGGACAGGTCAGCCGGAATGCGCGCCACCAGGCAGCCTTGCGCGCGCAGGGCGCGAATCGTGGCACTGGAACAAAAGCGGTACAGCACCACGACGGCTGCGACACCGCTGGCCTCGCGCGCGGCAGCAATCGGCGCCAGGCCGGTATCGTCGAGCTCGGACTGCTCGATCACCAGCACGTCAGCCCCGGCATCGCGCGGCAACGCCAGCGCTTGTGCCAGCGTCGCGCAGTGACCGCGCACGTCCAGCCCCAATGCAGCCTGGCCGGTGGCGGCAATCCGCCGTGACAGCATGGCGCCGACCAGCAGCACGCGCGCCGGCGAGGTGGCAATCGCCCTCGCCTGGCCATCCAGCCCCAGCATCGATTGCAGCTGTTCACGGTTCAAACCGGCCAGCACGCCGATCGAATGGCCCTGGTCGACCAGTTGCTTGAGCAGGCCCAGGCGCGCGACCTGTTCGGCCGAATACAGGCGCTGGCCGCGCTCCGAGCGCTGCGCATCCGACAGGCTGTAGCGGCGCTCCCAGACGCGCAGCGTTTCTACCGGCAAACCCGCCAGACGCGCAGCTGCGCCGGTCCGGTACATGATCGGTTCATGATGGGTTCTTAATGAGTTTTCCATAATATCGTCCCTTGATTGAACCTTTATTATGCTACATAAACGGTGCACACGTTAGACACGGGAACAAAATAAGCCTACATTGGTCTTAACGCGGTTCACACCGAACTGCAAAAACCACATGGAGTCATACGATGAAAAAATTTCTGATCGCACTGCCACTCGCCTTCGCCTTCGGCGCCGCCAACGCAGCAGATATCGTTGATACCGCCAAATCGGCCGGCACGTTCAATACGCTGGTCACGGCTGTCCAGGCTGCCGGCCTGACCGACACCCTGAAGGGTCCGGGCCCGTTCACCGTGTTCGCACCAACCGATGCCGCATTTGCCAAGATTCCAAAAGCCAAACTCGACGCACTGCTGAAAGACAAGGCCGCACTGACCAAGGTGCTGACCTACCACGTGGTGCCAGGCACCGTGAAAGCTGCCGACGTCAAGCCAGGCGACGTCAAGACCGTCGAAGGCAGCGCCTTCAAGGTCAAGGTCGCAGGCGGTAAAGTCATGGTCGACAAGGCCACCGTCACCAAGACCGACATCGTCGCCGACAACGGCGTGATCCACGTCATCGACACGGTCATCATGCCAAAATAATCACAAACTTCCCGTGCGTTAGGGAACGTTAAAGCGCCCCCGCTGCCCGGCTTTGCCGGATAGCGGGGGCGTTGTCGTATCGGCTGGCCTGGCGCGCGTGGTACATTCCCGGCTTGCCTGCGGCACCCGGCCGCGGGACTGATCGACGAGGATGGCATGAAATTTCGTTTGATGACGGTGGCAGCGGCGACCCTGGCCGCCACCACCGCAATGGCCGCGCCGCGCGGCTTCACCGTGGAAGACCTGGTCAACATGGAACGGGTCGGCAGCCCGGCCGTATCGCCCGACGCCACGCGCGTGATTTACACCGTGCGCAGCACCGACATGGAAAAGAACCGCGGCAACACCCAACTCTGGATGATCGACCTGCGCGCTGCCAAGCCGACGCCGCAGCGCCTGACCGACCATGCATCGAGCAGCGCCGATCCGGAATGGTCGCCGTCCGGTGACGCTGTGTACTTCCTGTCCGCGCGCTCGGGCTCCTCTCAGGTATGGCGCCAGCCGGTGGCCGGCGGCGCGCCCGTCAAGGTCACCGACCTGCCGCTGGATGTCGACAACTTCCGTGTCGCTCCCACGGGCGACCGCCTGGCGTTCAGCCTGGCAGTATTCCGTGACTGCGCCGACCTAGCCTGTACCAAAGCCCGGCTCGACGCGAAAGAAAAAGAAAAGGCCACCGGCAAGGTGTATGACCGCCTGTTCGCACGCCACTGGGATACCTGGAACGACCACCGCAATGCGGTGCTGTTCTCGGCGCCGATCGGCGCGGCAGGCGCGATCACCGGCGAGCCGGTCAGCCTGTCGGGCTCGCTCGACGGCGACGTGCCCTCGAAGCCTTTTGGCGACCGCGAAGAATACCGCTTCAGCCCGGACGGCAAGACGGTCGTGTTCTCGGCCCGCATCGCCGGCAAGACCGAAGCCTGGTCGACCAACTTCGACCTGTACAGCGTGCCCGCCGCAGGCGGTGCTGCCCCACGCAACCTGACGGCGGACAATCCGGCCTGGGACACCAAGGGCACGTTCTCGCCCGATGGCCGCACGCTGGCTTACCTGGCGATGGCGCGCCCCGGCTTCGAGGCTGACCGCTACCAGATCATGCTGATGGATGTGGCGACCGGCCAGAAGCGCCCGCTGGCAGCCAACTGGGACCGCTCGGCTGGCAGCCTGGTCTGGCGCGCCGATGGCAAGGCGCTGATCGTCGATGCGGAAGACATCGGCCAGCACCGCCTGTTCTCCATCGACGTGGCCGGCGGCAAGGTCACGCCGCTGACCCACACCGGCGCCGTGGGCGCCTTCGATCTGCGCCGCGATACGCTGGTCTATACCCATGCGAACCTGGCCGCTGGTGCGCAATTGTTCTCGATGAAGCTGGGCGCGAAGCCGAAGCAGTTGACCACGTTGAACACCGAGCTGTTGAAAGACGTGCGCTGGGGCGAGGCCGAGCAGTTCTCGTTCGCCGGCGCCAATGGCGACACGGTCTACGGTTACGTGATGAAGCCGTGGAATGCGCAGCCGGGCCAACAATATCCGGTGGCGTTCATCGTCCACGGCGGGCCGCAAGGCAGCTTCGGCAACAGCTGGAGCTACCGCTGGAATCCCCAGACCTATGCCGGCGCGGGTTACGCGGCCGTGTTCATCGACTTCCACGGTTCGACCGGCTATGGCCAGAAGTTCACCGACTCGATCAGCAACGACTGGGGCGGCAAGCCGCTGGTCGACCTGCAAAAAGGCTACGACGCCGCGGTGAAGAAATTCCCATGGCTGGACCGCTCACGCGACTGCGCGCTGGGCGCGTCGTACGGCGGCTACATGATGAACTGGATCGCAGGTAACTGGTCGGATGAGTTCAAGTGCATCGTCAATCACGACGGCGTGTTCGATACACGCGGCATGGCGTACTCGACCGAGGAGCAGTGGTTCACGGATTGGGAGAACGGCGGGCCGTACTACAAGGTGCCGGAGAACCATGAGCGCTTCAATCCGGTTCATCACGTCGCGAATTGGAAGACGCCGATGCTGGTGATCCAGGGCGATCTGGACTTCCGGATTCCGACAGCACAGGGGCTGGGGACGTTCACGGCGCTGCAGCGTCAGGGTGTCGAGAGCAAGCTGCTCGTATTCCCGGATGAGAATCACTGGGTACTCAAGCCGGCCAATTCGGTGCAGTGGCATCACACGGTGAATGCTTGGCTGGATCGGTTCTTGAAAGTGCCGACGAAGAATTGATGGGGTGACGGAAATTTGCTGAAAGCGTTGGCTTGTACAGCAGATTTCTCGCTCCTGATGCGCTGACAAATCGGCGCAGAGGCAGGCGCACAAGAAAAATGCCGTTCAGTTTGCACTGAACGGCATTCATTTCAAAAGCGCTTTCTACAATGATGGCCGATCGGCCATCAGTACATTACGGCTTGCAGAGGGCTGGGGTGTCGCCTTGCGCAGTCAGGCAGCCTGAGCCCGTCTTATCCCAGGTGAAGGCACTTTCGCCCATGGTTGGGGTCAGAACCAGCGTAGAAGCTGCATTGGTGGTAGTAGTTGGGGTGACCGTGATAATGCCTCCAGCAGCAACAGCGACGCTGGCAACGTGGGTAGTAGCTTGGGTTCCCGGAATGCCATTTTCACCGAGTGTGCAATCGGTCAGAGCACCCATCTCTTGGCCGCAAGCAGCAACTGCCGTTTTGTATGCATTGGCCATCGACTCAACTTCAGAAAACTTGGCCTTCACAACGTAGCTCTGATATGCAGGAATTGCCACGGCAGCCAGAATACCGATAATTGCAACGACAATCATCAGTTCGATCAGGGTGAAGCCGCCTTCGGCCTTTTTGGTTTGCATTTGCTTGAAGTTCATTTTAAATCTCCGGGTTAGGTATTTCAAAAAAGTGGACCTACGTATCTTGTGCTGCTCGCTGCTACGCTTTCTTATATGCAAGCGCTGTGCCAGCCCAAAAATGGCGCAAAACGGTCGATTTTATGAACAAGAAACCAACAAAAGCTTGTGCCAGAACAAAAAACGGCACCCTGCATGACAAAATTTGTCAGTGCCGCACGGCAATTTTTGTCACACGCGATGCATATCAACAAAAAGTGACGCACTAAATAGAAAACGGGGAGCTCGCGCTCCCCGTTTTAGCTTTCGATCAACAGATCGTCAGAATTACAGCATGGCCTTCAGCAGACGCGCCATTTCCGACGGGTTCTTGGTGACGGTGATGCCGCAGGCTTCCATGATTTCCAGCTTGGCTTGCGCGGTATCCGCACCGCCCGAGATCAGCGCGCCGGCGTGGCCCATGCGCTTGCCTGGTGGCGCGGTGACGCCAGCGATGAAGCCGACGACTGGCTTCTTCATGTTGTCCTTGATCCAGTAAGCCGCGTTGGCTTCGTCCGGACCACCGATTTCGCCGATCATGATGACCGCGTCGGTATCAGGATCGTCGTTGAACATCTGCATGATGTCGATGTGCTTCAGACCGTTGATCGGGTCACCACCGATGCCGACTGCCGACGACTGGCCCAGGCCCAGTGCGGTCAGCTGTGCCACTGCTTCATACGTCAGGGTACCCGAACGCGAGACGACGCCGATGCGGCCCTTGCGGTGGATGTGACCTGGCATGATGCCGATCTTGATTTCGTCAGGGGTGATCAGGCCTGGGCAGTTAGGGCCCAGCAGCAGGGTCTTCGAACCCGACTTGGCCATGCGGTCCTTGAGTTCCATCATGTCGCGGACTGGAATGCCTTCGGTGATGCAAATTGCCAGGTCCAGCTCGGCTTCGACGGCTTCCCAGATCGCAGCGGCTGCACCTGCTGGCGGGACGTAGATCACCGACACGTTAGCGCCGGTTTCTTTTTTCGCTTCCGCGACGTTCGCGAAAATCGGGATGCCTTCGAAATCTTCGCCGGCTTTCTTCGGGTTCACGCCAGCAACGAAGGCTTCCTTGCCGTTTGCGTACTCGCGGCACATGCGGGTGTGGAACTGACCGGTCTTGCCGGTGA
>Ga0308163_10004316_pt1 | contig 11364 bp, 8 predicted proteins | sample PhyTR1_FD_201037 | JGI IMG/M metagenome (GOLD analysis project Ga0308163, IMG submission 201037) | Phyllosphere microbial communities from UC Gill Tract Community Farm, Albany, California, United States - DLSLT.R1 | ecosystem: Host-associated > Plants > Phyllosphere > Unclassified | place: USA... | reverse complement strand
TTCGGTTAGTTGGGCTTGCGCCCGTTTTAGATCGTTTGAAGAAGCAAGAAAGAAATGACAGACAGACTGCACTACTACCTCGAACCCAACGATCCCACATTATACCGAATATTTCTCGCGCATGCCCCGTTCGTTGAATAAAAATACGTAAGTAGCCCTACGATTCCTGATGCCAATAAATACGACAGCGGGATTTTTTAATTCGGTATGCAGCAAAGAATAGAGGCAAGGACGGTTGATTTGTTTGCGCTTGATCAAATTCCGGTCTGCTCGACAATTGCGCACGCGCGTTGCGCAACCCGTGTTTCAGGTCAGTGCCTTGGGGTCGCGCAGCGCGGCGGCAATGTAGTCGTCAAGCTCGGCGCGCCAGGCTTGCCACTCGCCCGTGGCGACGGCATCGAACGCCCGCAGCACGCGCAGGCGTTGTTCGAGCAGGCGCGCGTGATGGCCAAGACCCCGAAACCCGAACGTCGCCGCCGAACCGGCCAGCGTGTGGAGCATCGCCTGCAACTCGCCCGCCGGCCCGGCCGGGTCGAACCCGGGCGCGCCGGCCGGTGCGAGCTCTTGCGACAACTGCGCCAGGCGCCCGAACGTGGATGGCAGGCGCGCCGCGAACTTGTCGTTCAGTTCGGCCAGGCGGGCGAAGAATTGCTGGTCAGCCGGCTGCGTCATGATCATGCCGGCCTTACTTGGTGCCGAAGATGCGGTCACCCGCATCGCCCAGCCCCGGGATGATGTAGGCATGCTCGTTCAGGTGCGAATCCAGGGACGCGACGTAGACCTTGACGTCCGGATGCGCGTCCTGCACCACCTGGATGCCTTCGGGCGCGGCGACCAGCGCCAGGAACAGGATCTGCTCGTCCGGCACGCCGCGCTTTTTCAGCACATCGATCGCGTGCACCGCCGAATTGCCAGTGGCAATCATCGGATCGCACAGGATGAAGGTGCGATCGGTCGTGTCCGGCAAGCGGACCATGTATTCGACCGGCTCATGCGTGTCGGGATCGCGGAACACGCCGATGTGTCCAACGCGCGCCGATGGCACCAGCTCCAGCAGGCCATCGCTCATGCCGATGCCTGCACGCAGGATCGGCACCACGGCCAGCTTCTTGCCGGCGATGACCGGCGCATCGATCGTCACCAGCGGCGTGCGGATCTGGCGCGTCGTCAGCGGCAGGTCGCGCGTGATCTCGTAACCCATCAGCAGCGTGATTTCGCGCAGCAGTTCGCGGAACGTGCGCGTCGACGTGTCGTGCTCGCGCATGTGCGACAGCTTGTGCAGGATCAACGGGTGGTTCAGGATGAAAAGGTTCGGGAAGCGCGGATCTTGGTTCATGACGGGGCTCGACGCGGTCGATAAAGCTTGTGAGCCAGCATTATCACAGGCACAACGTCGTTTGTCCCGGCCTGGGCTGAAATAATTCCGTAGCGACGTTGCCAGCGCCTACCCGTCCGGCATGCCGGATGCCGCGTGCACCATGCCGCAGTGGGTGAATGTGTCACGATGACACAGATTTGGTTGCATTAAGGCACTGAATTGAGCGATAGATATTTTCTACTCAGCAATAATCAGCGACAATGCACAGATAACGGACATTCAAGCGGCCGCGCTGTCTGTCGCACGTGCCGGGCGCTGGCTGTGTGCGGTCTCACGCCTGACAGCGAACGCACGGTACGTTGCTCATTCTGATGCAGTACAGAATTTTTCAGTGATAGACTCGTTCCTGGTTTGTTGCCCGGCACGGATAACAAGATGACATCGGCATGCTTCGAACATGCCGCGAAACGAGAGCCCTGACCGACCATGCTTACCCCTCCTTCCGCAGCCTCCCATGCGCCGACGTCGCACCTGCCGCCGGCAACGCTGCTCGACGGCCTGCTGGAGAGCGCCGGCGATGCCGTGTTCCGGGTCGCGCCCTGCGGAACGATCCGTGCGGCGGGCACCCGTGCCCGCCGCCTGCACGGCTATGTGCCGGGCTGCTCGCTGGTCTCGCTCGTGCACGACGTCGACCAGGCGGCCTTGCGTCACGCACTGGACGGCGCATCCATGGCGCAGGAAGCAGCGCTGGTCGAGGCGCGCTTTCGCAGCGGCGAGCGTGACATCTGGTTCGAACTGCGCATTGCCCAGCTGACGACGGGCGACGATGCGCAAATCCTCGTGATCGGCCGCGACATGTCGGCGCAGCATGCGACCGAGGAGCGGCTGCGCCACATGGCGACCCACGACACACTGACCGAGTTGCCGAACCGCCTGCTGCTGGCCGACCGCATCCGCGTCGTGATCTCGAATGCGCGCCGGTCGGGCCAGGGCTTTTCGGTCGTCGCGATCGGCATGGACGGGTTCAAGAAGGTCAACGATGGCCTCGGCCATCCGCTGGGCGACGCCGTGCTGCAGATGGCCGCCACGCGCCTGCGCCGGGTCTTGCGCGACAGCGACACGCTGGCGCGCGTTGGCGGGGACGAATTCGTCGCCGTACTGCCGGGCACCTTCAGCGAGGCCCAGATCAAGCTCGTCACCGGGCGCCTGATGGCCACGCTGCAGTCGCCGTTCGAGACGGGTGGGCACACGATCTACCTGGGCGCGTCGATTGGCGTGACGGTGTACCCGGACCATGCCGAAGACGAGGTGCGCCTGGTGACGCTGGCCGACGCCGCACTGTCGCGCGCAAAGGAAACGGGCAAGGGGCGCACGGTTCTGTACAGCTCGCGCGACCAGGGCCCGCCCGCGCACGACATCTCCCTCGAGGCGGCCATGTTCAAGGCTGTGCGCGAAGGCGAATTCCTGCTCTATTACCAGCCGATTGTCGACGCCCGCACGCGCGTCATCGAGGGCTTCGAAACGCTGATGCGCTGGAAACACCCGACGCTCGGCATGGTGCCGCCGGTGCGCTTCATCCCGATTGCCGAAAACAACGGTCTGATCAATCTGCTGGGGGCGTGGGCACTGAAGGCCGCGTGCATGCAGATCCGCCAGTTCCAGGAAGTGGCGGGCCGCGAGCTGTACATCTCGGTCAATATCAGTCCCCGCCAGTTCCGCAGCGACCGCTTCCTGTCGGTGCTCGACGACGCGCTGGCAATGTCCGGCGCGCAGGGTCACCAGCTGGTGCTGGAAATCACCGAAGGCACGCTCATGGTCGATCCGGCCCACGCCGAGGCAATCATGGAGAAAATGGTCCAGCGCAACGTGCGCATCGCGATCGACGATTTCGGCACCGGCTACTCGTCGCTGGCCTACCTGAAACGCTTCCCGATTTCGGTGCTCAAGATCGACCGCGCATTCGTCAAGGACCTGCCCGGCTCGCACAAGGACGCCGCCATCTGCAAGGTCGTGCTCGACCTGGCCCGGCACCTGAGCCTGGCAGTGGTGGCCGAAGGCGTGGAGACCGAAGACCAGCTGACCTGGCTGGACGAACAGGGCTGCCACTATGTCCAGGGTTACCTGACGGGCAAGCCGATGCCGGCCAACGTGGCCGTCACGGCCCTGAACGAAAACCTCTACACCGCTCTTCTGCCGGCCGACACCCGGACAGGGAAACCATGACCACACCAACCACCACCGCGCGCTCGGCGAAAGCGCAAGCCACACTCGCCCTGCTGTGGGAACGCATTCGCCGCCAGGGCGACATGCCCGGCTTCACCAAGGCCATCAACGCCATCCTGGCGTCCATGCGCGGCGAGGACGAGCGCGATTTCTCGATGACGCAGACCGTGCTGTCCGACCCGGTGCTGACGCAGAAAGTTTTGCGCCTGGCCAACAGCAGCATGTACGCGGCGTTCGGCCAGCACGTCAACACGATTTCCAAGGCCGTGCTGGTGCTGGGCACCGAAAGCATCGGCCACCTGGCGCTGGGCCTGAAGCTCATCGAAGAGCTCGGTCGCAGCACGCCAGACACCGAGATCGCGCACATCGAGATGGAAAAAGCCGTGCTGGCCGGGATGGTCGCGCAGCAACTGGCCACTGGTGCACAGGCGCGCAACCCGGAAGAAGCCGTGGTCTGCTCGATCCTCCATTCGCTGGGCCGCATGATGATCACGTTCTACATGCCGGAGCGCTGGGCCCTGATCCAGGCCGGGGCGGCGGGCGGCGACGATACGGCAGCGGCGCACGATGTGCTCGGACTGCATCTCGAAGAACTCGGCCGCGCCACCGCCACCCACTGGGGCCTGCCCGGTAACCTGGTGGCCGGCATGCGCCGCGTCGAACCGGGCGAACGGGGCGAAGGCTTCGAGCACGACGACTGGCTGGCGGCGTTGGGCACGATGTCGACCCGCGCTGCCGATGCACTGTGGGCCGACGACGCCGCCGGCGCCGACAAGGTGGCCGAGCTGGCCGAGCAGTTCGCGCCAATGCTGGGAATCTCGCCGGCCGGCATCCTGGCCTCGATCGACAAGGCCCGGATCGAAGCAGCGGCCGATCTGTCGATCGCGCCGCTGTCCCGACCGGCCGAGAAACGCGCGCGCCTGGCTGCGGCGACGCGCGACCGCATCGCCGGCAACCAGATCCTGATGGGCGGCGCGGCCGACATGCGCGACGCGGGCCTGAGCGCGACCGCCGGCCAGATGATGTCGCTGGCGCTGGAAACCATGCACAAGGGGCTGTCGTTCTCGCGCTCGTTTGCATTCCTGCGCAACCGGCGCGAAGGCCGCTACTCGGCGCGCCTGGCGCTGGGCGAGAACGCCAAGGCGCTGCAGCCGAACCTGACTTTCGATGACACCTACGAGGCGAACGTGTTCCATGCGGCGCTGGCCAGCGACCGCGTGATCTTCATCGAGAACGCCCACGACGCCAAATTCGCGGCCAAGCTGCCGGGCTGGTGGAAAGGCACGCTGTCAGAAGCGCGCTGTTTCATCGTGATTCCGCTGTGCGCGCACGGCCAGCCGGCCGGCTTCATTTATGGCGACTGGGACGAGACCTACCCGCAGGTCATCCTGAGCCAGACCGAGTTCGCGCTGCTCAATGACCTGCGCGGACTGGTCGTGCGCACGGTCGAGCTGCGCCACCAGGTGGACGCCATCACGACCCGCGCCTGAGCCAGCCATCTCGGCGGCCCTGGCCGCCTGAGACACGGAGAATTACGTCAGGCGGGGCGTGGCGACCTTCAGGTCGCCGCACTGGGCGCGGTGCATCAGCGCATGGTCGATCAGCACCAGCGCCAGCATCGCTTCGGCAATCGGCGTTGCACGGATGCCCACGCACGGGTCGTGGCGACCGAAGGTTTCCACCAGCGCCGGATTGCCTTCCTTGTCGATGGAGCGGCGTGGCACGCGGATCGACGAGGTCGGCTTGATTGCCAGCGACACCGTGATGTCCTGGCCCGTCGAGATCCCGCCCAGCACCCCACCGGCATGGTTGCCGATGAAACCTTCTTGCGTCAGTTCGTCGCCATGCTCGGAACCGCGCTGCGCAACCGAGGCAAAGCCGGCGCCGATTTCGACACCCTTGACGGCATTGATGCCCATCATCGCGTAGGCAATGTCGGCATCGAGCTTGTCGTAGATCGGCTGGCCCCAGCCCACCGGCACGCCGCGCGCGACGACGTCGATGCGTGCGCCGATCGAGTCGCCATCGCGGCGCAGCTGATCCATCGCGGCTTCCATGCCCGCCAGCAGCGCAGCGTCGCCCGTCGCAGCGAAGAACGGATTGGCGTGCACGTGCTCCCAGCCGTCGAACGGCACGTCGATGTCGCCCAGCGCGCGCATGCAGCCGGAAAATTCGGTCCCGTACTGCTCGCGCAGCCATTTTCTGGCGACAGCGCCTGCCCCCACGACCGGCGCCGTCAGACGCGCCGACGAGCGCCCGCCCCCGCGCGGATCGCGCACCCCATACTTGTGCCAATACGTGTAGTCGGCATGGCCGGGACGGAAACTTTCGGCGATATTGCCGTAATCCTTGCTGCGCTGGTCTTCGTTGCGGATCAGCAGCGCGATCGGCGTGCCGGTCGTGACACCCTGGTAAACACCGGACAGAATCTCGACCCGGTCGGGTTCCTGGCGCTGCGTGACGTGGCGCGAGGTGCCGGGCTTGCGGCGGTCGAGGTCGGTCTGGATATCGGCTTCGGTCAGCGCCATGCCGGGTGGGCAGCCATCGATGACGCACCCGATCGCGGGACCGTGCGACTCGCCAAACGTGGTGACGGAAAACAGCTTGCCAAATGTATTGCCGGACATGGATATGGAGGGGTGCGGTTTGATCGAAAAAACATTTTAACAGGCGATCCGGCTGGCAGAAACCGGGAATCTGCAATCGACCCTCGCCAAAATGTTTCTATCAGGATATATTTACCGCGATTTATTCATTGTTGAGCAACTGCTGGTTTTCTTTCCTAATTACAAATGGCAATATACTTGACGTATACATGCCAAGCCTCCCTGGAGACGTAGTACATGCCAGCTTCGACGCCGCCTTCCGATCCAACGCAGGATGCCCCCTTGACGGATGACCTCGTTTTTGCCGACGAAGTCGACGCCGTCGACGTCAGCCAACGGCCGCCGTGGCGCATCCTGGTCGTCGATGACGATGCCGATGTCCATTCGACGACCACCTTTGCGCTGGACAACGTCACCATGCAGGGCCGTGGGCTGAGCTTCCTGCACGCCTACTCGGCCGCCGAAGCGTTTGCAGTGCTGGGCCGGGAAAGCGATATCGCCGTCATCCTGCTGGACGTCGTGATGGAGCGGGCCGACGCCGGCCTGCAACTGGTGCGCCGCATCCGTGAAGAACTTGACCTGCGCGACGTGCGCATCATCCTGCGCACCGGTCAGCCCGGTTACGCCCCCGAGATGGAGGCGATCCGCGGCTACGACATCAACGATTACCGCACCAAATCGGAACTGACCCGCACCAAGCTCTACACTGCGGTGGCTGCGGCCATCCGCTCTTATGAGCAACTGTGCGCACTCGAAGCCAACCGGGTCGGCATGGAGCACATCGTCGCCGCCTGTGCCCAGTTGATGGCGCTGTATGGCGTGCGCGACGTGGCGTACGGCATCCTGGCCCAGGCTGCAGGGCTGATCGGGCAACCGGTCGACGGCGTGCTGTGCACGCGTGAATTCGGCGACGGCATGGGCACCGGCGCCTTCGGTCCGCTGCGCGTTGTGGCCGCCTGTGGCGCCAGCCGCGATCTGGACGGCTGCGAACTCGGCACCCAGTACGACGATCCCCACGTGACCCGGCTCACGCTGGCCGCCGAGCGCACGCTGACGCGGCGCGGCTGCACGACCGACGACGGCATGCTGACCCTGTTCTTTCCTGGCAAGGCCGGACGCGATTTCGTGGCCTGCATGCCGCTCGAACGCACGGTCAGCGAGGTCGAGACGCGCCTGCTGAAGGTATTTTGCGGCATGGTCGCTGTCAGTCTGGACAACTGCGAACTGGTCACCGACCTGAACAAGTCGGCATTCCACGATCCGCTGACCGGCCTGCCCAACCGCACGCGCATGATCGAGCTGATCGACGCCACGCTGGCCGCCGGGGCCGACAACGACGCCGTGCTGGCGCTGGTCGATATCGACCACTTCGCCGAAACCAATGACGCGCTCGGGCACCGCTTCGGCGACCTGCTGCTGGCCGCCGTGGCCCGGCGCCTGTGCACGCGCCTGGCGCCCGGTCTCGCGCCGTCACTCCATATCGGCCGCATCGGCGGCGATATCTTCTGCGTGCTGGGCAGTGCGGACCTGGCGCAGCCGGCTGCGCTGCAGACGCTGTTTCTCGAAGCGTTTCACATCGACGGCCAGGATGTGCAGGTGTCGTCGACGCTGGGCCTCGTTCGCCTGAGCGAACACGATGGCAGCGGCGCCGATGCCCTCAAGGATGGCGACATCGCGCTCAAGCGCGCCAAGCTGCAGCAGCGCGCCGGCCACTGTTATTTTTCGCGCAGCATGGGCGTCGAGATTCGCGAGCGGGTGCGCATGATGCATGCGCTGCGCAGCGGCTTCCGGCGCGGCGAACTGTTTCTCGATTACCAGCCGCAGATCGACCTGGCCACCAACCGCGCCGTTGGCGCCGAGGCGCTGCTGCGCTGGCGCCAGCCGGATGGCAAGCTGATCCCCCCCGACCGCTTCATCCCGATTGCCGAATACTCGGGCCTGATCGTCGAGATCGGCGAATGGGTGCTGCGCCAGGCCTGCGCCGAACTGCTGCGCGTGCGCGCCGCCGGCCACACGGCATTCACGATGTCGGTCAATGTCTCGCAGGTGCAGCTGCGGCATCCGCACTTTCTCGACATGCTGCGCCGCGCGCTCGACGATACAGGCGCGCCGCCCGACTTCATCGAACTGGAGATCACGGAATCGATGGCCATGGAAGAGCCGGCCGCGCTCGTCGAAAAGCTGGCGCACGTCAAGCGCACGGGCGTGTCGATCGCGATCGACGATTTCGGTACCGGCTTTTCATCGCTGTCGCACCTGCAGCGGTTGCAGGTGGACCGGCTCAAGATCGACCGCACGTTCGTCACCGAGATTACCGGCTCGGCGCGCGGCAGCAGCATCGCGCAGATGGTGGTGCAGCTGGGCCACAACCTGGGCTTGTCGGTGATTGCAGAAGGGGTGGAAGACGAGCGCCAGGCGCAGATCCTGCGCCAGCTCGGTTGTCCGCTGGCTCAGGGCTTTTTATATTCGCGGCCGTTGTCGCCGGAGGCGCTGCTGGCCTGGCTGGCCTACAAGGCGGTCACGCGCGCGGCGTGACCGGTGGCGTGGTCAGTCCGGGGCGTTCTGCTCGGCTGGCCAGTCGCGGATGTAGGCCTTGAGCATGCGGTTTTCAAAGCTCTGCGCTTCCAGCACGGCGCGCGCCACGTCGTAGAACGAGATCACGCCCAGCAGCGTGCGGGCATCCATCACTGGCAGGTAGCGCGCGTGCTTTTCCAGCATGATGCGGCGCACCTCGTTGACCTCGGTATCCGGCGTCACGGTAATCGGGCTGTCGTCCATGTGACGGCGCACCGTACCGGCGCCCACCGCGCCGCCGTTGGCGTGCAGCGTCTTGAGCACCTCGCGGAACGTCAGCATGCCCACCAGGTCGCCGTATTCCATCACGACGAGCGAGCCGATATCGTTCTCGGACATCGTGGTTACAGCCTCGACCAGGGGTTGGTCGGGCGTCACGGTGTACAGGATATTGCCCTTCACTTGCAGGATTTCCGAAACTTTCATGCTGGCCACCCCCGCGCGGTCAATACTGCTGTTGGATAAATTTGTATAAGGCATAACGCCGACTGTAGCCTATGCCCGGTAAAAAATCCAGCATTGCGCCACCTCAAGGTGCGGGCACGGCTGCAGAATGGTGCAGTGCAGATTGCGCAAATGGCCAACGCTGCTAGGATGGCGCTCTTCCATCCAGACAGGCTATCTGACATGCAATTCACGATCGACGGGCATACCGCCTTTTGCCATACCGGCGACACCGTGTTCGACCCGGCGCTGCCCACGGGCCTGCTGGTGCACGGCGCCCTGAACGACCACTCGGTGTGGGCGCGGCAAAGCCGGGCGCTGGCCCAGCATGGGTTTGCCGTGCTGGCGCCCGATCTGCCGGGCCATGGGCGCAGCAGCGGGCCCGCCCTGCCCTCGATCGAGGCGCTGGCCGACTGGCTGATCGCCCTGCTCGATGCGGCGGGCGTCGAGCGTGCACTGCTGGCCGGGCACAGCATGGGTTCGCTGGTCGTGCTGGAAGCGGCGTCCCGGGCGCCGCAGCGCGCCACCGGCCTGGCCTTGCTGGGCGCCACGTTCCCGATGAAGGTGGCCGACGCCCTGCTCGCTACTGCCCTGGAAGATCAGCAGGCTGCCATCGAGATGGTCGTGACCTGGTCGCATGCGCTATCGACCGACCCGTCGGTTGCCGACGCCGCGCGTGACATGATGCAGCGGCTGGCAGCCGGCAGCAGCGAGCCTCTGCTGCACACCGATCTGGCCGCGTGCAATGCATACGCCAACGGCGTGACGGCCGCTGCGGCAGTCACCTGTCCCGTCGTGTTCGTGCAGGGAACGCAGGACAAGATGACGCCGCCGCGCAAGGCTGGCGCACTGACTGACGCGATTGCCCATGCAACCATCGTCACCGTCGATACGGGCCACGCGATGATGCAGGAAGCGCCCGAGGCGGTATCGAACGCGCTGCTGGCGCAGGCTGAACGACCGATCAGCTGACTGGCGCGGCGACCACATCCACGTCGGCGTCGGCGTCGGCGTCCCCGGCGTCGCCGAAATGCTCGCGCAGGGTTTCGCCCAGCCCGGCCTCGACCGCCTCTTCGACCCGGCGCGCCAGCGCACCGGTGTCGAGCGACAGCGTGGTATCGGGGCTGGCCTCTTCTTCGCGCTGCACGGCCTCCTCCACCGCGAAGTCGAACACGAACAGGCGATACACATCGGCCAGGCGCAGCGTGTCCGGGTCGGCCAGCAGCACCCAGTGCTCCTGGCTGGCGCGCTTGGTGTGGCGCCAGCTGATCTTCGCCGGTGCCTGGTCATGCACGCGCCCGACCCAGCCTTCGGCCACCATGCGGTGCAGCAGGCGCGCCAGTTCGTTGTAACCGATGCGCGTGTGATGGCGGATGGTGCTGCCGGAGACGAGCGACGTGCCACTCAGCTTGGCGCTGCCGTGCAAGACCTTCAGCACCGACATCGCGTCGACGAAAGCGCCGCCGGGCGCGGCCTGGTACCACCAGCGTTCGTATTTGACGACCGGCAACGCCGCCGTCAGCAAGGCGCCCACCAGCGTGATCATCCAGGTCACATAGATCCAGACCAGGAACAACGGCAGCGCTGCCAGCGCACCATAGATGATGGCGTAGGTCGGAAACTGACGGATGAACAGGCCGAACACGCGCTTGGCGACTTCGAACGCGATCGCGGCGGCGAGCGCGCCCCAAAACGCGTCGCGCCAGGCGACATGGCGATTCGGCACCGCCACGTACAGCAGCGTGTAGCCACCTGTCGTCGCGGCAATCGAGGCAAGGGTGAAGGCGAGCGTGGCCAGCACGCTGGCATCGCGCTCCAGTCCGCCCGTGACGTCCACCAGCTGGGACGTGAAACTGAGCGAGGCGCCGAACAGGATCGGCCCCAGCGTGATCAGGGCCCAGTACACCAGCAGGCGCTGGGTCCATGGACGGGGCTGGCGCACGCCCCAGATCTGGTTGAAGACCCGCTCGATCAGACTCATGGTCGCGGCTGTCGTGAACAGCAGCGCCACGGCGCCCAGCGCCGACAGGCCCTTGGCCTTGCTGGCAAACTGCGTCAGGTTGCCGCTGATCGTGCTGGCAATGGCCGGCGGCATCAGGTTCTGCACGAACCAGGCGTCGACCATCGTGCGCACCTGGCCGAACGCCGGAAACATCGTAAAAATGGCCAGCACGATCGTGAGCAGCGGCACCAGCGCCA
>Ga0308163_10004315_pt1 | contig 11367 bp, 10 predicted proteins | sample PhyTR1_FD_201037 | JGI IMG/M metagenome (GOLD analysis project Ga0308163, IMG submission 201037) | Phyllosphere microbial communities from UC Gill Tract Community Farm, Albany, California, United States - DLSLT.R1 | ecosystem: Host-associated > Plants > Phyllosphere > Unclassified | place: USA... | reverse complement strand
CTTCAAAATAGATACGCCTGTCTCTAAACTTTAACATGTTCAGCATCAGTATTGGGCCTTTTTCTTCTTCGATATTTTTAATGTTTTCCATAGGACAAAGTTCGCAGTGATCTTCCAAAAAAAAGTTCAACTAGTTTAAGATTTTGATGTATTTACCTGAATCGAACACTAACCTTGATCTAAGTCTTTTTGTCCAGTTGTTCTATTATTAGCTTCTCTTTTAATGTCTTTACGTTGTGATATTTCAAAATATTGAAGTAGGCATTTTATATAGTTATCCATAGAGAAAACCTTTCCAATTCGGAGCCCCGTTTATAATATAATATTAGAGCTTGGATTTTAGAGATTAAAAAAAATAAAGCCGACATTTGAACCATATGATAAACAGTTCAGACAGACAAACCTTCATTACCACCTTCCAGGATAAGTTTAACAAGTCTTTTGATAGTATTGAAGAAAAATATGACGAGAAAGCAGACTTTTGGTTTTATCACATACAATTGAAGGAGGGTATTGATAAAGATGAATTTCTGCAATCTAATTTTCAATACATAGTGGATAACACCGATTTCGAAGATTCTTTTGATTTGTGGTTTAACCAATTTGGAGACGACATAGAAACCGAAGCTAGTATATTATCAGTTAATACGGAATTAAATGACGATGATGATTTTGAAGATAGTTAACCGTTCGCCATTGATGTGTTTTGCACTTCTGTCGGTGTATTTCCAAATTGCTTTTTAAAAGTGTAAGAAAAATGCGACAAGGTTTCAAAACCTAATTCCAAATAAATTTCAGACGGACGTTTGTTCTTTTGTGTGATAAGAAAATATGCTTGTTCTAATCGTTGTTTTTGCAACCATTTTTCTGGTGTTGTATTGAAAATCTTAACAAAATCGCGCTTAAACGTAGATAGGCTTCTGCCCGTCAGTTTTCCAAATTGGGCCAACGGAACATTATATGAAAAATGTCTTTTCATATACGCTTCCAAATCTATTTTGTGCGGTTCGCTGAAATCAAACAAAAAATTTTTCAATGCAGGGTTGCGAAGCAATAGCGCAATAACTTCGGTAGTTTTTGCTTGTGCTAAAATCGGTGTCAGCTTTTCGGGTTGATCAAAATACGGCATTAGCGAATCCATATATCCTTTCATAAAAGCATCATTTTCTAATATCAGAATAGGTTCGCCAGTATAAATTCCATTTGCCTTTACGTCATATTGCAAACTATATTCTTTTAGCTTTTCTTGCTCTAAGAATACAGTTATAGTTGCAAATGGTCTTTGTCCGTCTGGTTTCTTTATTACTTTCATTAATTGGTTTCTTCTAACCAAACACAAAGAACCTGTTGGATAGTTTATAACACCTTTATCCGTATAATGATCTGCACTTCCAGACGTAATTATTCCAAAATAATGTTCATATACAAAAGGGTCGTGGTCAAAATGTGTTTCACCTTCGCAAGCATACAATATAATATTGGGGTTAATTTGCTCTTGTTGCATAACAATAAAGATACTTTATTTTATTCGGCTCATTATTATTCTCTCCAGCATTTTATCAGACAATATGTTCCGCAAAAACAACATTGGTTTTGCCATATAACCACCAACATACCTTGTTTTCGGATTTTTTGCTTCTATACTTTCCTTAATCAATTTTGCAATCACAATCGGCTCGGGAACATTACCTTCCATTTGTTTAAATGCTTTTTGAAAAGCTGTCACCAATCCTCCGTACGCTGTCTTACCCGAAACACGCATTAAACTTTCAACTGCAATGTCGCCCCATTCTGATTTTGTGCCACCAGGTTCAATCACAATTACATTTATACCGAACTGCTTTACTTCTAATCGCATTGCATCGCTTAAGGCTTCAATCGCAAATTTACTTGCGTGATACCAACCACCTAACGGAGACGCGATTTTGCCGCCAACTGAAGAAATGTTCACTATTTTACCATATTCGTTTTGCCGCATTTTTGGCAGCACTAATTGAGTTAAATGCATTGCACCAAATACGTTTACTTCCAACTGATATTTTGCATCCTGCATTGTAACATCTTCAACCGCACCATACGAACCGAAACCAGCATTATTCACTAAAATATCAATACTTCCTGCTTCCTTGAAAATCTGTTCAACACAAGCCGTAACGCTTTGGTTTTTTGTAACGTCTAATGCAATAGGTTTAATGCCATAATTTTTCAAGTCTTGCATTTTTTCTGTCCTGCGTGCCGCACCGTAAACATTGTAGCCGTTTTGTGCTAATAAAATTGCTGTCGCTTTACCAATTCCTGCGGAAGCCCCTGTAACTAAAACTGTCTTTGCCATAATTATTATAATGTTTATGAAGCAAAATTAGTTATTAACCGTCCACACAGGTTTCGTAAAACGTTCAACATACTGTCTTGAAACGTCCAATATTTTTGGTAGTGTGTCTGCTTGGTTGGTTTGTCTTTATTCATTTAAAGCACCTTTCAAAATGAACAATTTGACTAGCTCAAAAACTAAAATATAGCTTATATTAGATTAGATAATAATAGTATGGCTACTACTCTTACTCGGATCCAATCAATAGATATCCTGCGAGGTTTGGTAATGATCATTATGGCATTGGATCATACCAGGGATTTCTTCCATATTACCGCTATGACAGCAGACCCTTTGGATCCTGGAACGACGACGACTACATTATTCTTTACACGTTGGATTACGCATTTCTGTGCTCCGATATTTGTTTTTTTATCAGGATTGTCTGCATACTTATCTGCGCAAAACAAGACACCTGCCCAGGCTGGCAGCTTTCTGGTTAAGCGAGGGATATGGCTAATTTTTATCGAGATAATTATAGTAACATTAGGTCTTACATTTAACCCGCTTTATAACTTTATTATCCTGCAAGTAATATGGGCAATAGGCTGGAGTATGATCCTACTTGGCATTTTAAGCAGGGTTTCTTATCAGCTCGTTTTCGCGATTGGCGTTATATTGATATTTGGGCATGATGCACTAAATCTCCTTTCGTTACCACAGACTGGTGCTGCTGCGATATTCTTAAAAGTTATTCTAAATGCTTCTGGCACCGTATTACCATTAGATTCCACGCATTTTATTGGCGTTTTTTATGCTATACTACCATGGACAGGAATAATGTTTATGGGGTATAGTACTGGTATTTGGTTTACAAAAGGCTTTCCGGCATTAAAAAGAAAAAATTACCTGCTGATCTCGGGCCTGAGCCTCATTGTTATATTTATCATTTTGAGGGCGACAAATTTATATGGAGATCCTTCGCCTCGTAAAGATTATCCGACATTAATGCAGGATTTACTTTCTCTTTTCAATGCGAGCAAGTACCCTCCCTCTCTATCGTATTTCTGTATGACGATTGGCCCGGCTTTAATTTTATTGGCTTTATTAGAGAAAACGAAAAATAAGGTTTCAACAGTGATTGCTAATTATGGATCTGTTCCATTTTTCTATTACATCCTGCATTTTTACCTCTTATTGCATTTTTCCTGACAGGCCATCAAGTGAAAGAAATTGTACAAGTACCTTTCTTATTTAGACCTGTAAATTTTGGATTTAGCTTACATATAGTGTATTTAATCTGGTTGTTTCTAGTCGCAGTATTGTATAAGCCTTGTCTGTGGTTTAAGAATTTTAGATCTACGCATCAGCAATGGTGGCTAAAATATATTTAACATCAAAGACTTCTATAAACTAAAATAATTACTATTTTTGGTTAAATAGATTTACAATATGAAAAATGCGCTCTGTTTATTTATGTTTCTGCCACTCTTTTCAATCGCACAGGTTGATTTAAAAAAAATTAAATTATCACCAGATACGCAAGATAGTGTGCTGGGAACTTCTCTCATACTTAAAGAAAACACTATACTTTTTCAGAAAGTATATGAGTCAGAATTAAGTAAATCGGAATTAAAAATCGCACTGCAGTCTTTCTTACCAGCAGTAAAAAGTTTTCAGTTAACTGACATTACTAATCAAACTGAATATCAATTTAGTGGGAGACTTTCAGATTATAATATAAACTATAGAAAGTTTGGAGGTACATTTATAGACGCTCCTTCTTTGCTAAATTACCCTATTATTGCTAACGTAATCATTCAGGTGAAAGATAATAAATACAGGGTAACAATTTCTGAAATAATATTTAAAAGCTTATTAATCACGACTAATGCACCTAACGATCGAGAGCTTGATGACGTATTAACGAGAAAGGAGAGGACTTTGATAAAAACTAATAGTAATGCCCAAAGTGTTGGTTATTTTCTTGATAAAGATTTTTCGTTAGCTTTTGATATAAAAAAGACAAAAAAGCTATCCGCCGAATTTTAGGTATTGGATAATAATGCTATACCCGCTCTAAAATTTGAATGCTCATTTCAAATTTAGCTTTTATATCATATGCACAATTTAGATATTGGTTGTTTATCATTTGAGTACAAAGGTAAATAAGCGGCATTAGCCGGTGTTGCATCCACACGCACCGGCTAAATTATTATTAACTATTTACCTAAACTTGCCAACGCAACAAACAAGAAGCGGGCAATATCTTTATGAACTATTAGTAGGTAGTCCATCAATTGTATCACATCATAGCATCTAATTATTAAATTAACCGCTAATAATTAGGTCACTATAATAACTATAGAACTAATCTTTCAATTTAGTTCTCTAATAATAAAGTAGTTTGTTAAAACCTCATGTCCTACACTAAAATTTATTTAATTTTTTAATTTACAGCACGATAGCTATGGGAATCTGCTTTGTCATGCTATAAAACGATTTTTCAAAACGTAATTATTTTACAAGATTTTTTGAAAAAAATTGAAAAAAAGATCTTTTGATAGTATCAAAATAATTAAAGGCTTTATTTATCTATTGTCGTATTGTCACAATTGAGTTACAACCATAGCAAACTTTAAATAATACAATAAAATAAAGATAAATATGAAACAATAATATCTTTGCAAATTAAATATAAGTCACAATTATAAATAAAACTTCATTTAACAGTTTTTAACATTATTCAAGAGTAAATAACTTTTATTACTAAATTTATAGTTATAGATTAGTAACACAATAACTATTTATGAAACAAGCTCTACTATCTCTGATCATCCTCAGTTTTATTTCTGTTGCGTCATATGCACAAAATCTTTATTCAATAAAGGGCAGTGTAGCAGATACTACTTCCAACGTTAAATTATTAAATACAACTATTAGTGTACTCCGGGATAAGGATTCGACCTTAGTGAAATTTACACGTGCGAATAAAGACGGACTTTTTGCAATCAATGATTTGCCTAAAGGAAATATGTTCTTATTAGTAACTTATCCTGGATATGCCGATTATGTAGAGCACTTTAGTTTAGACAGCTCAAAAACTAGTTTTGACTTTGGAAAGGTAAAAATGACACTAAAGGCAACACTGCTAGCCAATGTAATTATAAAGGGAACGGCTGCTGCCATAAAAATTAAAGGAGATACAACGGAATTTAATGCTTCGTCTTATAAAATACAGCCGAACTCAAAGGTTGAAGACTTGCTAAAGCAGTTACCTGGTATACAGGTTGATAAGGATGGGAAAATTACGGCGCAGGGACAAACTGTTAACAAGGTACTGGTAGATGGGGAAGAATTTTTTGGCGATGACCCCACCCTGGTCACAAAAAATCTAAGGGGTGATATGGTGGATAAAGTTCAGCTATATGATAAAAAAAGTGATCAGGCTGCTTTTACCGGGATCGACGACGGTGAAAAAGCTAAAACGATAAATATAAAATTAAAAGAAGATAAAAAAAACGGATACTTTGGAAAGATAGATGTTGGCGGAGCAACTGAAGAGTACTATCAGGCTCAGGGCATGTTTAACATGTTTAAAGGGAAAAAGAAGTTTTCGGCTTACGGCACAATGGGAAATACGGGCAAGGTGGGTTTAGGATGGGATGATAGTAGCAAGTATGGCTCTTCGGATCTGCAGTTTGAAGATGGGGGGATCTTCTTCTTCGGAGGTGGTGATGATCTTGATTCTTTTGGCGGACAATATAATGGGGAAGGTATTCCTTTAGCCAGATCTGGCGGTGCGCATTACGATGCAAAATGGAACAATGACAAGGAATCGATTAATGCCAATTATAAAATTGGCTCTTTAAATGTTGATGGTGTAAAAAACATTATTTCGCAGAATAACTTACCGACTGGGACAATTGTTACTAATTCCGATCAGAATTTCGATAATTTCATGTTCAGGCATAAACTTGATGCTACTTATGAGATTAAGCTGGATACCACTTCCAACATTAAGATAAATATAGATGGAACAGCTAAAAATTCAGAGACAAAAAGTGATTATTCTACTTCTAGTGTACGTGGTAATAATATTCTGCTAAATGAAAGTGAGAGGCATCTATCTAACGATGTCGATGATAAGATTTTTAATGCTAAGGTTTTTTGGACAAAAAAACTAAAGAAAAAAGGCCGCACGCTTTCTTTTACTATTAGCGAATCTATTAATCAAAGTAATGCTAAAGGCTTTTTAAATTCTGCAAATAGTTATTATAATGATAATGGAGTATTGGATAGCAGTCAGGCTATAGATCAGTATAAAACAAGTATTATTAAAAGCTCAATACTTAATACTAATCTTGCTTATACAGAACCTTTATCTAAAACACTTTCCCTTGTTCTTAATTATGGCTTGAGTGTAAATAATACAAGCGCAGACAGAAGATCATTTAATCAGTCACCAGATGGTAACTATGCTTTCCTTGATACGCTTTATAGCAATAACTTTAAAGTAGACCAGCTCACAAATCAGGGAGGCGCTATCTTAAATTATAAAAAGGATAAAAGCACGCTGAATTTCGGTACTAAGATTGCCAGCGTCAGGTTTGAACAGATGAATTTGTATACTAATACTCCATTCAACAGGGATTTTATCAACTGGAACCCGCAATTGAATTATACATATAAGTTCTCTCAGCAACAATCAATACGAATAAGTTATAATGGGAATAATACACAGCCTAACATTGATCAGCTGAATCCGGTTAGAAACAACAACGATCCTTTAAATATAACGTTAGGTAATCCTGATTTAAAGCCTTCTTTTAATAACCGTATATCAGCTAATTATAACTCTTATAAAGTATTAAGCGGTCAGAGTATCTGGGTAGGCGGCTCTTATAATTTTACTTCCAATCAAATCATTAGTAATAACTTAACTGATTCCGCAGGAAAAACGACTTATCAATCAATAAATCTGGCAGACAAAACAACCAATAACTACTATTTATATATAGAGGCCGACAGAAAAATTAAGTCCATCGATATGAATGTAGGTCTTAGTCTTAATTCCAATGGCAATACGTCTTATAGTTATGTAAATGAACAGTTGAATAAATCTCAGTCTTATAGCTACTCAGGTAGCTTGTCCGTATCAAAATATAAAGAGAAAAAGTATGAAGGTCGTTTATCTTTCGGCCCTACCTATCAAACCAACCAGTCTTCTTTGCAAGCAAATATTAACGATAATGGCTGGGGAGCGAATGGAAATGCATACTTCACTGTTTTCCTGCCTGGTAAATTCGAAATCGGCTCTGATGGTAATTATGAATACAGAGCGGCAACAAAATCTTTTAATGAAGATTTTAAACGCTTGCTGTGGAATGCCAGGATTAGCAAAAAATTCTTGAAGTCTGATAACCTTAAACTCTCTCTTTCTGCCAATGACTTGTTAAACCAGAATGTTGGTTTCTCTAGAAGTGCTGCAGGAAGCATGATTACACAAACTAGCTACACAACTATTAAAAGATATTTTATGGCCTCTCTTATTTGGGATTTTAACAAAATGGGCGGAGCCGCTACGAAAAAATAATTATGATGACCAGAACATTTAACCTGCTTACTCCTATCCTGCTGTTGATTAGTTTTAATATATCAGCTCAAAATGTAAAGTTTGCTACAGAAGGAGTTATAGAATTTGAAAGAAATACTAACCTCCATGCCATCATAAAGAAAAGAATGGCTAAAGACGATAATGGTTTCTCTAAACAGATCTATGAGAGTCTGTTAAAAAATCAGCCACAATTTAGAGTTTCTAAGAGTACGCTTTACTTTTCTGGAAACAAGACTTTATTTAAACCTGATGGGGAGGAGGTACCTATTCCATATTTTGGCAATGATGCTACTATGAGTCAGATCAATAATATTTTTATGGATTTGACAACTTCACAGCAGGTAACTCAGAAGAAAGTGTATGAGGAAACATTTTTGCTGACTGACAGTACTAGAAAAATCAATTGGAAAATTACTAGTGAAACAAGGGATATAGCTGGTTACACTTGCAGAAGGGCTAATGCACTGGTAATGGATTCAATTTATGTTGTTGCCTTTTATACAGATGAAATACCTGTTTCTAGTGGGCCTGAATCTTTTAATGGCTTACCTGGAATGATCTTAGGTGTTGCTTTGCCACATGAAAACACAACTTGGTTTGCAAAAAGCGTGACTGATAAAGTTATAGCTGGCAATGTCGTGGTGGCGCCTTCAAAAGGGAAAAAGACAGATATTAAAGGTTTAACAACTACACTTAAGGATGCATTAAAAAATTGGGGCAGCGAAATTCAAACTGCATTAAAAGCTTATTTACTTTAAATGGTCTATTTGAAAAAAAATACTCAGGATTGATTTGTAATTATTATTTGATTTACAGACAATTAATCTTACATTTATGATATCAAATTAATATCATTATGTATCAGGAAAAAATCATCACTCCACCTTCGGGTTATCTAGCATTTGTAATCTTCCTTGCTTTAATTGGAGGAAGTATCTTTGCATTTAGTACACACAACCCAATAACAGGCGCTATCATTTTGATTGTAGACCTGTTGTTGGTTTCTCCAGGGCTTATTATAAATAATCCTAATGAGGCTAAAGTTCTTACACTTTTTGGTAAATATGTAGGTACTGTTAAAACGGACGGCTTTTTCTGGGTCAATCCTTTTACTGGCAAAAAGAAAGTTTCTCTTAAGGCCAGAAATATCAACGGTCACCAGATTAAAGTAAATGATAAATTGGGTAATCCAATTGAAATAGCGGCTGTTGTAGTTTATCAAATTAAAGAAACTGCAAAAGCAATGTTCGCTGTAGAAGATTACTTACAATATGTAACTATTCAAAGTGAGGCTGCTGTAAGGCATTTAGCCAATATATTCCCTTATGATAATTTTGAAGATGAGGAAGCGACCATTACTTTGAAAGATGGTGCTGAAAAAGTTAGCTCATTATTAGAAGCTGAGCTCAGCGAAAGACTTTCGAGAGCTGGCATAGAGGTTATTGAAGCTAGAATTTCCCATTTAGCTTATGCACAAGAGATTGCTAGTGCAATGTTACAGCGCCAGCAGGCTACTGCGGTTATTGCTGCGCGAAAGTTAATTGTAGAAGGTGCCGTGGGTATGGTGGAAATGGCGCTTGACCGCCTTTCTGAAAAAAACATAGTAGAATTGGATGAAGAACGTAAAGCGGCCATGGTGAGTAACCTGCTGGTAGTGCTTTGTGGTGACCGTAATGTACAGCCTGTTGTTAATACGGGTACATTATATAGTTAAAAAGGATAGCAATGTCTGATAAAGAGAAAAAGGCTTTTGTGCTGAGGATTAACCCGGATTTGATGAAGGAGCTTGAGCAATGGGCGGCGAGTGAGTTCAGGAGTACAAACGGGCAGATTGAATATCTGCTAACTGCTGCTGTAAAAGCTAGAAAGAAGTCGGAATCCAGATCTATAAAAAAAGAGGACGATGAGAAAATATAAAATTACTAGCTTTGCTCCTAACCAAATTTAATATAGACAAATGAGAGAAGTAGTTATTGTATCAGCTTTGAGAACTCCAATAGGAAGTTTTGGAGGCTCGCTTTCGGGTTTTTCTGCTACACAGTTAGGCGGAATAGCAATTAAAGCTGCCGTTGAGGCTGCTGGCATAAAACCTGAAGATGTACAAGAAGTATATATGGGTAATGTTTTATCGGCTAACCTTGGCCAGGCTCCGGCTACACAGGCAGCAAAATATGCAGGACTGCCTGATGTTCCTGCTACTACTATTAATAAAGTGTGTGCTTCTGGCACAAAAGCAATTATGCTGGCGGCTCAAAGTATAGCATTGGGCGAAACTGATATTGTAGTAGCTGGTGGTATGGAAAGTATGAGTAACGTTCCTTTTTACCTGGATAAAGCAAGAACTGGCTACCGTTTGGGACATGGACAGCTGACTGATGGTTTGGTAAAGGATGGATTATGGGATGTTTATAATGACTACCACATGGGCTCAGCGGCTGAACTTTGTGCAACTATCTGCAGTATTAGTCGCGAGGATCAGGATGCTTATGCTATTGGTTCTTACCAAAGATCTCAATCTGCTCAGGAGGCTGGTAAATTTGATCAGGAAATTATTCCAGTAGAAATTAAAGGCCGCAAGGGTGATGTGACTATGCTGACTAAGGACGATGAGCCTTTTGCTGTTAATTTTGATAAAATCCCTGGTCTGAAGCCTGTATTTTCTAAAGAAGGATCTGTAACTGCTGCTAATGCTTCTACATTAAATGATGGAGCTGCTGCGCTGATTTTAATGAGTGCAGATAAAGCAAAAGAACTAGGATTAAAGCCTCTGGCTAAAATTTTGGGCTATGCTGATGCTCAGCAAGCACCTGAATGGTTTACGACTACACCAGCTAAAGCTATTCCAATTGCGTTAAATAGAGCTGGTAAGGAATTAGCAGAGGTTGATTTCTTCGAGATTAATGAAGCATTTTCTGTAGTATCATTAGCTAATAATAAAATATTGGGCTTATCTGATAGTAATGTGAATATAAATGGCGGAGCTGTTGCTTTAGGGCATCCGCTTGGCGCTTCTGGTGCACGGATCGTGGTAACTTTGCTTTCTGTATTGAGCCAGAATAATGGTAAAATTGGTGTGGCTGGTATTTGTAATGGTGGCGGCGGTGCCAGTGCCCTTGTTATTGAAAGATTAAACTAATGGGGCAAGTATTCAAATCTTTCTTACTCATTATCATATTGAGTTGTGCACAGACTAAAGTTGATGCACAGCTTAAATCATATGGTAACGATGTTTTGAATAAAGATCAGGATTCGCTCCTTTTATCTGCTTCTAAACTTTTTAGTGCGAGTAATAACTTGGAACGTTTTGCGGAAAATGCAAAATTTATCAAGTTGCTGGTTAATGCGCTAAAAACACCAGACTCTTTTAATTATGATTTTGATTCTTTAAAAACTATATCTATAGTAAAATCACCGGACCATAAGTTTAGAATTTTCTCTT
>Ga0308163_10004314_pt1 | contig 11373 bp, 10 predicted proteins | sample PhyTR1_FD_201037 | JGI IMG/M metagenome (GOLD analysis project Ga0308163, IMG submission 201037) | Phyllosphere microbial communities from UC Gill Tract Community Farm, Albany, California, United States - DLSLT.R1 | ecosystem: Host-associated > Plants > Phyllosphere > Unclassified | place: USA... | reverse complement strand
CGTCAGTTCGATCATCGCCAGCCGCTTGAAATGGTGGGCGGCCGGCAGTTCGTCGGTGACGCCCATGCCGCCGTGCAGTTGTACCGCCTGCTGGCCGATGAACCTGGCCGCCTGCCCGACCCTGACCTTGGCGGCCGAGATGATGCGGCGCCGTTCGCCGGGGTCGCCGCATGACATGCGGGCAGCGGCCAGCATCGCCATCGACCGCGCCTGTTCGAGGTGGATGTACATGTCGGCCATGCGGTGCTGCAAGGCCTGGAAGCTGCCGATCGCCACGCCGAACTGCTGGCGCGTCTTCACGTAATCGAGCGTGCTGGAGAACAGCGCGTCCATCGCGCCCAAGGCTTCCGCGCACAGCAGGCTGATGCCGTAATCGGCCGCTTCATCGAGCACGTCGTAACCGCCGCCCAGCCGCCCCAGCAACGCCGAAGCGGGCACCGCCACGTGGCTGAACTGCACCGTGGCCGCGCGCTGGCCGTCGAGCGTGCGGTAATCGCGGATGACCAGGCCCGGCGTGTCGGCAGGTACCACGAACAGGCTGATGCCGTTAGTGTCGCGCTGGCCGCCGGCGCTGCGGGCCGAGACGATCAGCGCATCGGCCTGGGCGCCGTGCACCACCACGGTCTTGGTGCCGTCGATACGGTAGCCCTCGCCGTTCACGGCGGCCAGCGTCTTGATGTCGGCCAGGTCGTAGCGCGAGTGTTTTTCGCCGAGCGCGCACGCCAGCCTGGCGCGGCCCGCGGCTACGTCTTGCAGCAGGTGGTGCTGGTTGCCGGCCAGCTTGAGGAAATAGGCGCCCCAGGCAGTGGCCAGGTACGGTTCGACCACCAGGCCACGCCCCAGTTCCTGCATGACCACCAGCATGTCGACGGCGTCGCCATCGAAGCCGCCCTGGTCTGACGGCACCGGCAGCGCCGTCATGCCCAGCTCCACCAGCATGTTCCATGCCGTGTCGGACACGCCGACTGCCGAGTGAACGATGCGACGCCGCGCTTCGAAGGTGTAATCCCTGGCGACCCAGCGGCGCAGCGCGTCGCCATATTGTTGCTGCTCGTCGGTAAAATTAAAATCCATGCCGTTTCCTCACAATCCCAGGATCATCTGGGCAATGATGTTCTTCTGGATCTCGTTGCTGCCGCCGTAGATCGATGTCTTGCGCATGTTCAGGTAATTGGCGCCCAGCGGCGCGCCGCTATCGTCGCCGGTAACGGCATGCTCGCTACGACCGTCCAGGTAGTCGAGGTCGAACGGCAGCGCGTTCGGCCCCAGCACTTCGATCATCAGTTCGGTCAGCAGTTGCTGGATCTCCGTGCCGCGCACCTTGAGCAGCGACGCTTCCGGTCCCGGCGCGTGCGCCGGGCGCGTAATCACCCGCAGCACCGTGGTTTCCAGCGCCATCAGTTCGATTTCCACATTCGCCACCTTGGCGGCAAACAACGGGTCGTGCAGCAGCGGCTTGCCGTGCTTGTAGTGTTCGGCGGCGATTTTCTTCAGGAAGGCCAGCTCGCGCTTGGAGCGGCCCACGCCGGCAATGCCGGTGCGCTCGTGGCCCAGCAAATACTTGGCGTACGTCCAGCCCTTGTTTTCCTGGCCTACCAGGTTGATGGCTGGCACCCGCACGTTATCGAAAAACACCTCGTTGACCTCGTGCTCTTCGTCCAGCGTGACGATGGGCCGGACCGTGATGCCGGGCGAGGACATGTCGATCAGCAGGAACGAAATGCCTTCCTGCTTGCGTACGTCGGGATCGGTGCGCACCAGGCAAAACATCATGTCGGCATGCTGCGCCAGCGTGGTCCATGACTTCTGGCCGTTGACGATGTAGACGTCGCCCACGCGCACCGCGCGCGTTGTCAGCGAGGCCAGGTCGGAGCCGGCGCCTGGTTCGGAATAGCCCTGGCACCACCAGTCGTCGCAGTTGAGGATGCGCGGCAGGTAATGGGCTTTCTGGGCGGCGCTGCCGAACGCCATGATCACCGGCGCCACCATGTTGACGCCGAACGGCAGGATTTGCGGCGTGCCGGCGCGGCCGCATTCTTCTTCCCAGATGTGGCGCTGGGTAGGAGACCAGCCGGGGCCGCCGTATTCGACCGGCCAGCCGGGCCCGGCCCACCCCTGGCGCGCAACGATCTGGTGCCAGCGCACGTAGTCGCGCCGTGTCAGGCGCAGGTGGTTGCGCACTTTTTTTTGCAGGTCAGCCGGCAGGTTCGACGCCAGGAAACCGCGCACCTTGTCGCGGAAGGCCAGGTCGGCCGCCGTGTAGCTCAGATCCATGCTGTCTCCATCGCTTTTATTTAGTTATGTATTATCCTGCAATTTTTCCACGAATGTGTTGCACGGATTTAACACCTGGCCGTGCGCATCGCGCGGCACCATGAGCGGCAACGGCTGCCGCGTATGCTGCTCCAGCAACTGCGAGTGCGGCTCGCCCGCCGCAAACAGCTGCTGCTCTCCCCATTGGCGCAGCGCCACCACTACCGGAAACAATTGCTCGCCTTTCGCGGTCAGCACGTATTCCTGGTAGGACGTGCCATCCGAAGCGGGTTGCACGGCCATCACCCCCGCCTCCACCAGCGCCGCCAGCCGGTCCGACAGGATGTTGCGCGCCATGCCCAGGTTGCGCTGGAAGTCGCCGAACCGGCGAATGCCGTCGAACGCGTCGCGCACCAGCAGCAGCGACCAGCGATCGCCCACCAGGTCCAGCGACCGCGCCACCGGGCATGCATCGGTCTGCATCGATTTTCGTCTCGCCATCGCTTCCTCCGTTATCTGGTTGCATTTTAAAACTACTGTCGCTACACTGCAATTGGTTTTAATTTGAAACTACTTTATAACAGGAACGTTTGTGCACTCACCTCCTTCCATGCCGCGCGCGCTGGTAGCGCTATTCGCGGTCGCCAGCGGCTTCAGCGTTGCCAACGTGTATTACGCCCAGCCACTGCTCGACGCGCTGGCCACCGATTTTTCCATCGACCGCGCTGCCGTCGGTGCGGTCGTTACCGCCACCCAGGTGGGCAGCGTGCTGGCCTTGCTGCTGCTGGTGCCGCTCGGCGACCGCTGGCCGCGGCGGCCGCTGATGCTGGGGCAGTTGCTGGCGCTGACCGTGGCGCTGCTGGCCGCCGCCAGCGCCCGCCATGCAGCGGGCTTGCTGGCAGCCATGCTGGCAGTGGGCATGTTGGGCACCGCCATGACCCAGGGGTTGATCGCCTATGCGGCAGCAGCCGCGCCGCCATGGGAACGCGGACGGGTGGTCGGCGCGGCGCAAGGCGGCGTGGTGGCGGGCCTGTTGCTGGCGCGGGTGCTGGCCGGGCTGGTGGCGGACCTGGCCGGCTGGCGCGCCGTGTACGGCGGCGCGGCGCTGGTCATGTTGGCGCTCGGCGGCGTGTTGTGGCGCTGCTTGCCGCGCCTGGCACCTGCAGCACCAGCGCCGCCATTGTCGTACCTGCAACTATTGGGTTCGATGCTGGCATTGCTGCGTGACGAACGGGTGCTGCGCGTGCGCGGCGTGCTGGCATTGTTGATGTTTGCCGCGTTCAATATTCTATGGAGTGCATTGGTGCTGCCCCTGAGCGCCGCTCCGTACCATTATTCGCACGCGGCGATCGGCGCCTTCGGCCTGGTGGGCCTGGCTGGCACAATGGCTGCCGCGCGTGCCGGCCGCTGGGCCGACCGCGGTCACGGCCAGCGTACCAGTGGCGCGGCACTACTGCTGCTGGTGCTGGCATGGCTGCCGCTGGGCGCCGCGTTCGGTTCCAGCAACAGCGCTGCATGGACCTTCGCAATGCTGGTAGTTGGCATCATCATGCTCGATCTTGGCGTGCAGGCGCTGCAAGTGACCAACCAGAGCATGATTTTTCACGGCGCCCAGGGATCGCACAGCAGGCTGGTGGGATGCTATATGTTGTTTTACGCGGCAGGCAGCGGCAGTGGCGCGCTGGCCGCCACCGCCGTGTACGCGGCTGCCGGCTGGAGCGCGGTGTGCGCATTGGGGGCGGTAGTAAGTCTGGCAGCAGTCGTGTTTTGGCGGGTTGCAAGCACCGCGCCATGACGGCGCGTGGATCGAAAAAATTCAAAGGAGAAATGTTTGAACCCATATCCGTTGTTTCGGTCACTTTTTGCATTTCAAAGGTTGCGGCTTGCGAAGCTCCCGTATATATTGCATCCGTTACATGCTTTCTATGCAATGTCGTCTTTTACTTTAAAGCAGGAATTCCATCATGATGAGTTCGTTGAAAAAAATCGCCGCCGCGACCACAACGCTGTGCGCCCTGACCCTTGCCCCGGTGGCGCACGCTGGACTGGTGACGTTTGATATCAAATGGGCAAACCAGATCGGGGTTACCACCGCCACCGCCGAATTGACCTTGGATTCGGACCTGATCTCTACGTCGGCACAGCTCCCCATTGAAATTGATGCCAACAAGCTCTACAGCTTAAAGGTCACGGTCGCCGGCGCCCAATATGGCAATGGCGTGTATGGCATAAATGACTTCAGGTCGATCGCGTTTTATTCGACCGGCAAGCTCAACTTCAACCAGGAACTCATCGGCCAACATTTTTATGTCAGCAATGGCCCGTTTGAGCAGGAGATGGTGTTTGGTGATGCCTCGGGCAACTCGGGTGCCTTCGACCTGTTCGCGCTGAACAACCGAGCACCCGACACGGTGCGCCCGTTTGCCGTGATCACGGATCGCAGCTACGATAATCCAGATTTCCTGGTCGTCAGCTCGATCCTGGCCCGCGATGCCGTGACGGCCGTACCGGAACCGGAAACCTACGCCATGCTGCTGGCCGGCCTGGGCCTGCTGGGCTGGCGTGCGCGCCGCCGCGCATAAAAAAAAAGCCCGCTCAGGGAGCGGGCTAAATCTATTTCCTTGGAGGAGAATAGAGGAGACAGGAACGATGATGCCGCTGTGCAGCATATAAATCCAATTTATATTGCGAATAGCGGTAATTCACAAAAGCAATATCTAATCAAAAAGCCCCGCGCCATTCACTGGCGCGGGGCTTTTTTGTTGGCCGGGCGTTACTTACTCGGTTACTTACTCGGTTACTTACTGGGTTACTTGCTGGGTTACTTGCCGCCGTTGGCGTATGGCAGCGCCCGTGCAGCCATGCGGGTGTCGGTCTTGAGCAACGCCACTTCGTCAGCCAGGATGTGGATCGCTTCGTTGAGCAACACGTCCTTGGCCGACTTGGCCAGTTTTTCCGCCTCCAGCTCGGCCGCCAGCGTGCGCTCGGCGCCTTGCAGGCCGTCGTCGCTGCGCAACGCGCCCTTCACGCCCGCCACTTTCGGCACCGGTGCGGTTTTGCCGCTGGCCGGCTTGGCCGAAATTGCCTTGTTCAGCGCTTCTTTCGGATCCGGCAGCAGGATCGGGTCGTCGGCGCCCGGCGTGGCTGCCAGCAGGCGAGCCTCGCGCAGCTTGGTACGCGCTTCCTGCTGCTCGCGCTCCTTGCGGCGCACGGTTTCGTTGAGCGAAATCGAGTTTTCCTTGCGCTGCTTGTTGACCAGCGCGATGTCCTCGGCCAGGTACTGGAAGTCCTTGTCCTTGGCAATGCGCGCCGTGTGTTTTTTGTCGAGCAGCGGCAGGATTTCCTTCAGATCTCCGGCCGGAATATACGTGGCGGCAGCGCGTTGTCATAGCTCGACTCGCCAAACGAGTCGGCATCAGTCATGGTGGGCAGCTTCAGGTCGGGCGTTACACCGCGCAACTGCGTGGTGCCGCCGTTGATGCGGAAAAACTGCGCGATGGTGAACTTGACTTCGCCATAGCGTACCTTGTCGTCCTGGGCAAAACGGTCCAGGCTGAACAAGGTTTGCACGGTGCCCTTGCCGAAGCTCGGTTCGCCGATGATAACGCCCCGGCCGTAGTCCTGGATGGCGGCGGCAAAGATTTCCGAGGCCGATGCCGAACCACGGTTGATCAATACGCCCATCGGACCGTCCCAGGTCATGCCGGCGCGGGTGTCGCTTTCCACTTCCACTTTTTTGTCGGCGCTGCGCTGCATCACGACCGGCCCCTTGTCGATGAACAGGCCGGTCAGTTCCACCGCCTCGTTGAGCGAACCGCCGCCGTTGTTGCGCAAGTCGATGAGGACGTTGTCGACCTTGTCTTTCTTCAGCTCGACCAGCAGGCGTTCGACGTCGCGCGTGGCGCTCTTGAAGTCCTTGTCGCCCTTGCGGCGCGCTTCGAAGTCCTGGTAGAACGTGGGCAGCGAGATCACGCCGACGCGGCGCTTGATGTTGCCGTCCTTGACTTCGTAAATCGTTTTCTTGGCCGATTGCTCTTCCATGCTGATCTTCTGGCGCACCAGCGACACGAACGCATGCTTGCCATCGGGACCGGCATCGGCGGGAATGATTTCCAGTTTGACCGTGGAATCCTTGGGACCACGGATCAGCGCCACGACGTCGTCGAGGCGCCAGCCCAGCACCTCGGTGAGCGGGGTTTTCTCGTCCTTGGCCACGGCCACGATGCGGTCGCCGACCTTGATCTTGCCCGACAGGCCGGCCGGGCTTCCCGGCACCACCTCGCGCACCACCACGTAGTCGTCGCGGCTTTGCAGCACGCAACCGATGCCCTCGAGCGACAGACGCATGGCGATATCGAAATTGTCGGCTGCGCGCGGGCCCAGGTAATTGGTATGGGGTTCGATCGACATCGCGTACGCGTTCATGAAGATCTGGAACGCGTCTTCGCTGGTGGGTTTGCGCGACGGGCTCAGGTAGCTCTCGTAACGCTTGTCCAGGGTTTCGCGGATGCTCTTGTCATCCTTGCCGGCCAGCTTGAGGCGCAGCCATTCGTTCTTGACCCGTTTGCGCCACAAGTCTTTCATGTCGGCGTCGTTCTTGACCCAGTCGGCCTTTTCGCGGTCGAACTGGTAGGTTTCGTCCGAGGCGAACTCGAATTTGCCGGTCTTGACCAGCTCGCGCGCATAGGCGATGCGGTCGGCCAGCCGGGTTTGGTACAAATTGAAGATGGCAAACGGCACGCTGAGGTTTTCGCCGTTGATGGCGTCATCGAGGCGGGTACGCACGATGGCGTACTGATTCAGGTCGGCCTGGGTAAAGAACAGTTTTTCCGAGTCGAGCGACTTGAAGTAGCGGTCGAAAATCTTTTCCGACATGGCATCGTCCAGCGGAGCAGCCTTGTAATGCAGCTTGGACAGCACGCGCGAGGCCAGTACGGCGGCCTGGGTCTGGCCAACCTGGGGCTTGAGCGGGGCGTCTGCCACTTTGTCCGGAACGGCAGCACCGGCTTGGACGGACAGGGCCGCAATCAAGGCCACCAACAGCATTTTTTTCTTCATCGGCTAACTCCGGAGCGTATTAAATCAATTGTAAATGGCATTGCACTGCATTTTCATTCTACAGGATAGCAGTCGGCATGCCATTTCGGGTACCCGGAGTTTCCTTTAGTTACCTTAAGCACGACTGAAAACCCATCGCCACCATACGTATAAACCCGTAGATAACTTCAGAAATATACATTTAAGTCATTGTTTTAAAAAAGAAATTCCTTGAGAAATATCAAAAAATTGGTTGCTTAGAAGAAAAATCCTGATAAAATTTCGGCAGACAGACATCACAGACCGCATGGCCCGCGTCCCCGGTCGTGCCACCCGCCTCAAGTCGTGAGGCGCCAGTTTTTCAGCCTCATGCAGCGCTCTCCGGATCTCCCCGGGAGCTTATCCGTACCCAGAACTTTACAAACTACAATGACTACATCGATCCTGAATCCCCGCGACTGGGGTGTCGGCACCAAGATCACCGTGTTCACGTTCGCCCTGATCAGCGTGATCATGGCCGTGATGCTGGTATTGATCAATCTCAGCACGTCTGCCATGCTGACCGAGCGCGCCAAGTCGAATGTCGCCAACTCGCTGCACGGCATCAGCAACACGGTGGAAGTATTCAACAATGCCATGACCAACGAGGCGTCGAGCTTTGCCCGGCTGTTTGCGTCCAGCTTCGAAGGCGGCAAGTTCAGCCTCGATACGGCCAATCCCATCGACATCGCCGGCAAGCCGACGCCTGCCCTGCTGCACGGCGGCAAGGCGCTGAACCTCGATTTCAGCGTGCCCGACAAGTTCACCAACGAGACCGGCGTGATCGCCACCGTGTTTGCCGCCAGCGGCGCCGAGTTCGTGCGCGTCAGTACCTCGCTGAAGAAAGAAAATGGCGAGCGCGCCGTCGGCACCCAGCTCGACCACGCCCACCCCAGCTACCCGCTGCTGCGCAACGGCCAGGGTTACATCGGCCTGGCCACACTGTTCGGCAAGCAGTTCATTACCCAGTACGATCCGATCAAGGATGGCGCCGGCAATGTGATCGGCGTACTGTTCATCGGTCTCGATATTTCCAAGAACATGAATATGCTCAAGGAGAAAATCAAGGCGATCAAGATCGGCGACACCGGCTATATTTACGTGATCAATGCCGCACCGGGCGAAAAACAGGGCACGGCGCTGATCCACCCGAAGCGCGAAGGCGAAAACCTGCTGGACCTGAAAAGCGCCGATGGCGTGCAGATTATCAAGCACATGCTCGACGCAAAAGCTGGCGGCCTGACCTATCGCTGGGCCGATGCGGAGCACGCATCGCCACGCGAAAAAATCGTCGAATTCCATACCTTCAAGGACTGGAACTGGCTGATCGTCGGCGGCACCTATACCGAAGAAATCACGCGCGAAGCGGCCACGCTGCGCAACCGTTATGCACTGATCGGCCTGGTCGCACTGGTGATCTTTGCCGTCATCCTGTTCCTGCTGGTGCGCACCGTGGTGTCGCGGCCGCTGGCCCGCGCCGAACAAGCGGCCAACCGTATCGCCCGGGGCGACCTCGATGTTCACCTCGAGATCCACAACCAGGACGAAATCGGCCAGGTACTGGGCGCCCTGAACGGCATCAGCAGCAGCCTGTCGAGCGTGGTGGGCCAGGTGCGCGCCGGCGCCGAGCAGATCACCACCGCCGCCACCGAGATTGCGAATGGCAACCTCGACCTGTCGAGCCGCACCGAGGAGCAGGCGTCGAGCCTGGAAGAAACCGCCGCCTCGATGGAAGAACTGAGCGGCGCCGTGCGCCAGAACGCCGACAACGCCGCGCAGGCGAACCAGATGGCGCTGGCCGCGTCCGGCATTGCCGCTCGGGGTGGCGAAGTGGTGGCGCAAGTGGTCGATACCATGGGCTCGATCAACGCCTCGTCGCGCAAGATTGTCGACATCATCGCCGTCATCGACGGCATTGCGTTCCAGACCAATATCCTGGCGCTGAACGCGGCCGTGGAGGCGGCGCGCGCCGGTGAGCAGGGGCGCGGCTTTGCCGTGGTGGCGTCGGAAGTCCGCAACCTGGCGCAGCGTTCGGCCACGGCCGCCAAGGAGATCAAGGAACTGATCGACGATTCGGTGAGCAAGGTGGACGTGGGCAGCCGCCAGGTGGAGCAGGCCGGCACCACCATGCAGGAAGTGGTGGACAGCGTGCGCCGGGTGACCGATATCATGGCCGAGATCAGCAGCGCCAGCGAAGAGCAGCGCGCGGGCATCGGCCAGGTGCACGACGCCATCGCCCAGATGGACGAAGTGACTCAGCAGAATGCCGCGCTGGTCGAGGAAGCGGCTGCCGCCGCCGCTGCGCTGCAGGACCAGGCCCACGATCTCGAGGAAGTGGTTCGCATCTTCAACCTGGGTAACCATGCGGCAGCCACGTCTGGCCGTCCGCAGCCGCCACGCCTGGCATTGCAGTAAGCCGCGCCATACCGGAGCAGCCGCCTTCGCCAGCAGCGATGGCGGCTTTTTTTACTTTATAATCGCGCCATGCACCTGTTCCTCCGCCAGCGCCGCCGCTTCAAGGTTCGATTCAGCCTGATCGTCTGCATGGCGATCATGCTCAACGCGTTTGCGCCCGCGCTGGGGCAAGCGATGGCGGTGCTGAGTTTCGATCCGCTGGCCGGTGAAATCTGCAGCGCCGGCGGCAAGCAGCAGATTCCGGTCGCCGGCCACGACATGAAGCATTGCGCCTTGTGCGCCAGCCTGGCCGGCGCGCCGCCGCCTGCCCTCGTCATGTTCCCATTGCCAGCCGCCGCTGGCGCTTTGCCCCCGGCGCTGCGCTACGCCGCGCCGGCACTGCAGCGGCCGTGGCGCGACGCCCGCCCGCGTGCCCCGCCCCACGTCGCCTGACCTGTTGCCAGTTTCGCCGGTGCGCGCACCGGCGTCCCCACGCGGGCGCCCCGGCGCCTGCGTCTCATGAGCAAACCTTGGAATTTGTATGCGACGACGTTTATTCCTCTCGACCGTGGCGGCACTGCCGCTGGCGACCCACGCGCGCGCGTTTACCGCGATCGACCTCACCGGGGCGGCAATCGGCCCCGACTTTCAATTATCTTACCCCGACGGCAAGCCGGCGACGATGCGCGATTTTCGCGGCAAGTACGTGCTGCTGTTCTTCGGCTTTACCCAGTGCCCGGACGTCTGCCCCACCGCGCTCTCGCGCGCGGTGGAAATCAAGCGCCTGCTGGGCACTGATGGCAACCGGCTGCAAGTCGTGTTCGTTACCATCGACCCCGAGCGCGACACGGGGCCGCTGCTCACTGAATACATGCGCGCGTTCGATCCGACCTTCCTGGCCGTGCGCGGCACTGCCGGGCAGACCGCCAAGGTGGCCAAGGACTTCAAGATCATCTACCGCAAGGTACCCAGCGGCGCCTCGTATTCGATGGACCACACGGCCATCACCTATGTATTCGATGCGAATGGCCAGGTCCGCCTCGGCCTCAAGCACGAACAAACCGCCCAGCAGTGCGCCGACGACCTGCGCCAGCTGATCACCCCCAAAAAGCCGGTCGGCTTCCTGAAAGGACTGTTCCAATGAAAACCCTCATCTCGTTAATGCTCGGCGCCACGGTGCTGGCCGCCGTTCCGGCCTGGTCGCAGGTCACGGTGGACCAGCCGTGGGTCCGCGCCACGGTGGCCGCCCAAAAAGTCACGGGCGCCTTCATGACCCTGACCGCAGCCAAGGACAGCCGGCTGGTGGGCGTGAGCACGCCGGCCGCCGGCGTGGTGGAAGTGCATGAAATGAAAATGGACAGCGACATGATGCGCATGCGCCAGGTCACCGCGCTCGACCTGCCGGCCGGCAAGCCAGTGGCACTGGTGCCCGGCGGCTACCACCTGATGCTGTTCCAGCTCAAGCAGCAACTGAAGGATGGCGACAAGGTGCCGCTGACCCTGGAAATCGAGGACGCCGGCAAGGTCCGCAGCACCATCAAGGTGGAGGCCGTGGTCAGACCGCTCAACGCCGCCGCTCCCGCCCACCACTGATCCCTGCCGCGCTGCCACCGCCCGGTGGCGGCGCTCCCCGCTCCCTATCTTCCTGTC
>Ga0308163_10004313_pt1 | contig 11374 bp, 14 predicted proteins | sample PhyTR1_FD_201037 | JGI IMG/M metagenome (GOLD analysis project Ga0308163, IMG submission 201037) | Phyllosphere microbial communities from UC Gill Tract Community Farm, Albany, California, United States - DLSLT.R1 | ecosystem: Host-associated > Plants > Phyllosphere > Unclassified | place: USA... | reverse complement strand
GCGAGAGCTTGAAGCCCTCCTGGAAGATCGGCCAGATGAACGTGCGGCCACCGATGATGACCTTCTGCGGCGAGGTGATTCCTTCTGCGGCGCCCTTCGCGGCGCCACGGCCGACGACGATGAGCGCCTGGTTCGGCGGAACCCTGCGGATGCGGCTGGCGATGAAGCCGAGCAACGCCACGATGATGACGATGACGACGACCACCGCGACGATGGACGTGTTGGTGCTGATGAAGTCCATGTACTGGGCTTCCTCTCTGTAGGGGACTGTGGTTCTAGGAGGCGGTGCTGTCTTCGACGATCGGCTCCACCTTGACCCGGTAGCCGTCTTCTTCGACGACCCGGATGCGCGTCTGCGCCGCGATGGCTGCGTCGCTGATGGCGGGTCGCCGTTCGAGTTCGCGCACGTCGTCGAGCCGCACTTCACCGCCTGCGGGGCCGGTGCTCACGGTCGTGAAGCCGACGAGGCCCACCGGGGAGTAGTGCCCGCCGCTCTCTTGCTTGGCGATATGGCTGACGAACAGCTGGATGGCGACGAGTGCCACGAGCGCGAGGCCCACGGCGATGACGTAGGTGAGCCACGTGGGGAGATCGTTCGAGACCGTGATGACTCCGGCCACGCCGAAGATCGCCAACGCCGCTCCGATCGCGATGCCGGAGACGAGGCCATCACCGATTCCGACCAGATCGAGCAGATCACCGATGATGATGCTCGAGAGCAGGAGAAGCAGGCCGATCGCGCCGACGATGAGAAACGGGAGCATGCGGCACCTTTCGTGTCGTAGCTCTTCTAGCATGCCCTACTCGGGGGTGGGCCTGCCAGGTCGTTCGCTGCTCAGTCGTAGACCCGAACCAGCGACCACTCTCTGTCGGACACCGACCAGACCACGTCGAAGACGAAGCTCACGCCGAGCTCGTTGGTCGCCTGGAACCGCCACCCGCGGATCATGGGCGGGTGCGTGACTCGAGACCAGGCGAGATCTTCGAGAGGTGTGGGCATATCGGACACGCGCCATCGCCGACCATTCCAGACCATGCGCGAGGGCACGTCGTCGTCGACCCACAGGGTGACCGCTTCGGCCGTATACGAGATGCTCATCTGCTCCACTCTTTCGAATATATGTTCGAGTAAAGTCGAGCATACGCATCCGGTCACGACACGCCAAAGATGTGTTTATTTCCCATTCACACGAGCTTTGTCAAGTCCCAGAAAGCGGCTTCTGAATTTTCCCTACAGTTATGCGGGCCCGCCTTTCGGGGCGCCCGCATTAAGAAAAGAGCAATGGGAAAACTGATTTACGCTCGATCCGAACTCGAGATCGACATCGCCGACCGGGCGCTGCTGCACCTTCAACTCGTCATCGGGGCCAAGCTCCGCAGGGGCGAAAGTTTCTTCTTCTCGTGGAAAGAAGATGTATCGGTGGGAAGCGGTCGATCGAGCATTTGGCTGACTCCGGCACTGCCTCTCTACTTTCGCTTCCTCGAATCCAATCTCGGGCCGATCAATCGTGAGTGGTTGGAGCTCTTGGCCGCCTCTGCGAACAGCGGGCAGGGGCTCGTCTACACCGAGGAGCCAGGCGTTCCTCCCACATGGAAACCGCGTGGCTACGTCTAACCGGATTGTCTCTCTCTGCGAAGTCGCTTACTAGGCCTATTGCATCGGGCGCTTCGCGTCGTACCCTATGCACGTCAACAAGCAACGGGAGCGATCAGATGGACGACGCAGAGGAGCACGACGAGAACCCGCCCTCGCCTGCGCGGGTGCGTCGGTCGATGAACTCGAAGGCTCTCCCGTACGGAACCGAAGAGATGTCGGGCTTTTTCTCTGACGAGTGGGACTCCGGCTGGGAGATCAACCACACGGTAGTGCCGCCTCGCTGATCAGCCCTCTGCGGGGGCCGACGTCGCGCGCAGCCCGCTAGAACCCAGGAGGCCGTCGACATCCACCCGGATGACGACCCGCATGGGATTGACCCGCGGCTGGCGATACCTGACCGCGTACCGGGCCACGGCAGCCGCAACGGCCTCGGGCTCGCGCTCGATTCGAGCCGGCCCCGAGAGGGTGAGCCACCGGATGCCGTCGACCTGGCTCACGGTGGCGTGACCCGCGCGTTCGATGTTTCGCACCTTCTGCGTGCCGTCGCCGGTGATGATGCGCAGCACGCCGTCGGCATACGTGAATCCCACGGGCACCGAATGGATGCTGCCGCTCGGCGAGATGGTCGACAGGATGGCGAGGTGTCGTTCGGTGACGAACTGCTGGCCCTCGGCGGTCAGGGCGGCTGATGTGCTCATGATCCACAGGCTACGTCAGGTGAGACCGGATGCCTGACGGGCATACTGAGCGGGTGGACGATCAGCGGCGAACAGTGTTCCAGACCAGTCTCATGAGTGCGCTCCTCGACGGCGTCTACGACGGCGACCTGACGGTGCGTGAGCTGCTCGAGCACGGCGACTTCGGGCTGGGAACATTCAACGCGCTCGACGGCGAGATGCTGGTGCTCGACGGAGTGTGTCACCGGCTGCGCGCCGACGGATCGGTGGAACGGGCATCCGACGACGATCTCACGCCCTTCGCCGTGGTGATGCCCTTCGAACCGGTCACCGGCTTCGACGTCACCGCGCGCATGTCCCGTGCAGACGTGGTGGCACGCATCATCGAGCTCGAGGATTCGCAGAACTACCTGTTCGCGGTGCGGGTGCACGGCCGCTTCGAATCCGTGACGACGCGCACGGTCAGGCGCCAGGAGAAGCCGTACCCGCCGATGCGCGAGGCCGTCAAAGACGAGGCGATCGTCACCTTCTCATCGATCTCGGGAACGGTCGCCGGTTTCCGCACTCCGTTGTACGAGCGGGGGATCGGCGTTCCCGGAGGGCACGTGCACTTCATCGACGACGAGTTGTCGACGGGCGGGCACGTGCTCGACTTCGTGCTCGAGCGCGGCCGGGTCGACATCTGCAAGGGCAGCGATCTGCAGCTGAGGTTGCCGCTCAGCACGTCGTTCGGAGAGGCCGACCTCGACCCCGACGATCTCGACGATCAGGTGCGCAACGCAGAGAACCGCTCGCCTCGCTCGTAACAGGTACCGCTGCGGACTAAAGGTACCGGCGCACCGGTACCTCTTGTCTGCAACGGGGACTACTGCTGTCAGGGGACAACTGCTGTCAGGGGTCGCCTGCTGTCAGGGGCCGCCGCGCCAGTGGTCGATGCGGTGGTTGTCGGGCGTGAAGCCGTGGGCCACTCCCCAGAGAACCGCCTGGGTTCGGCTCGTTGCACCGATCTTGCGGTAGATGCTGCGGATGTAGCTCTTGACGGTGTTGGGGCTCAGGTAGGTGAGCCGGGCCACCTCTGCGTTGCTCTTGCCCTGGGTGATCAGGGCGAGGATCTCGGATTCGCGGTCGGCGATGCCCTCGTTGCGGCCCGGCCAGTCGAGACCGGATGCCGGGCTCGCGCGTCGGGGCGGATCGCTGACCACGGTCTCGCCGGCGTGGATGCGCTCGAGCGACGCCACGAGTTCGCGAGCCGGCAGCGTCTTCGAGAGGTAGCCGTGGACTCCCTGCTGTTGTGCACCGGCGACGAGGTCGGGGTGGAAGTTCCAGGTGTACATCACGACCTTGCCCGCTCGCGGGTTTGCCACAAGCGCGCTGATCTCGTCGTGGTCCGACTCCGGCTGAGCGAAGGAGTCGTACATCACGATGTCGACGGTGTCGCTGAGCCCGGTCGTCGCGTCGATCTCCGAGACCACGACGCGGTCGGAGTAGGAGTCGAACATGTGCGCGAGCCCGACCAGCACCACGTCGTAATCGTCGACGAGCGCAACCGTGAGTGGTCGGGTCTTCGTCGATTGCATGGGTAGAACTTACACCCCTAGGGGTGTGTTCTGCCGCCCCGGTTAGTGATTGATTGGGATGACCGTCCGGCACCGGGCGGCGACACCGTGCATTCACAACGCACTTCACCTGAAGAGGTCATCATCATGCTCGGACTCATCATCAGCATTCTCGTCGTCGGCATCATCGCCGGCGCCGTCGCCCGTCTCGTCGTGCCCGGCAAGCAGAACCTGTCGATCGGAATGACGATCGTGCTCGGAGTCGTCGGCTCTTTCGTCGGCGGGTTCCTCGGCTTCCTGATCTTCGGCGCCGACGCCCAGGAGGGCTTCTTCCAGCCCGCCGGCATCATCGGATCGATCATCGGCGCCATCATCGTGCTGATCATCTGGATTCAGGTGCGCGGCCGCGGTGCTGCCCGCCGCTAAGTACTTCGTCACAAAAAAGCCCGCCGGACAGTGCGTCCGGCGGGCTTTTCTTCTATGCGGTGTGAGAGCGGATGACGGGAATCGAACCCCACGACGCGCAGCGTCATGCGTTGCCCGTGACGACGGCCCACATCGTTAGGGCGGCCTGTGAGAGCGGATGACGGGAATCGAACCCGCGCTATCAGCTTGGGAAGCTGAAGTTCTACCATTGAACTACATCCGCGTGGCCCGCGATCGAGCCGCAGGCATCCATAGCCTAACCGACGATCTGCGGCGCGGCACGACCTCTTTAGAGCCGTGCCATCTCGACCACGATGTCGTCGACGGCCTTGTCATGCCAGCCGCGCAGCAGCTTCGTCGGGTCCCAGAAGACGGATGCGTAGGGCAGCCACGCGGTGAGTGCGGTGCCGATCGTGAAGGCCGCGAGGATCAGCTCGCGCAGTAGCGCTCGGCCGAATCCGATGGGGCCGGGCGACGAGAATCCGGTCACCTCGATGCGCATGATGCGCTTGCCGGGGGAGGCGCCGCGGGTGCCGACCATCCAGGCCACGACGAGGAACCAGGCCAGGCTCACCGCACCGACTCCGGCGAACGCCAGGGCGACGACGAGTCCACCCGCATTCGGCGTCGATGAGGCCGAGGCGGCCGCCGGCCAGACGAAGAGCAGCGCGGCCGCGGTCGTGAGCAGAATCGCGATGGCCCTGTCGATAAGAAACGCCCCCGCGCGACGACCGATCGGAGCCGGCGTTCTGCCCGTAGGCATCGTGGGAAGCGGTCGCCATCCGGGATCGCCCGGCGGTCGGGCGATCGCTTCAGCCGGGGCGGCGGCTGCGGCGAAGGGCGGCGCAGGGGCGTGGCCCACGGTCTGTTCCACGGTCGCCTCGGTGGGCGCCGGCCCCGGATGCGCCGGGTCGGGCGCCCAGTCGAACACCGGCACGGCCGCGGGTCGGGCGGGCGGCTCCGCCAGCGTCGGCGGCATCGAGACGACGAGACCGGCGTCGGCGACGGCCACCGGTACCGGCGCGGTGAACCCGGGTGCGACGGACTCGCCCCGGGGCTCCGTCACCGGCTCGGGTGCCGGTCCGGCGTCTGACAGTGAGAACTCGACCGGCTCGGGGCTGGGGTCGTCTGCGACCGCTCTGAAGCGGTCGGCGAGCTGAGTATCGACGATCTCGCCGAGCAGCTCGAGCAGATCGACGAGGTGCTCCTGCACCACAGGGTCGCTGCTGGCGACCGCGATCGACATGCCTCGCGCATCCGATTCGCCTTCGCCGACAGGGCCGACGGCGCCCGGAGCGTTGCCGATGACGCGCATGCACGTGGCCCAGAGCTCATCGACTGTACTGACCGTGAGCTGGTCGACGATCTCGCGCCCGATACGCACACGGGCGTCATTGCCGAGTCGATCGAGCAACGGGGGCCACGCCGAGCGCTGCGATTCGTCGCCGAGCTCGGGGTAGCGCCCCGCACGGATCTCGCTCAGAACGACATTCTGCACGCTCGTCAGCAGGGCCGCCCAGAGCGGGTCGGAGTCGAGCCCCTCGAGCTCGGAGGGAAGCGTCGACCGTGCGGAGAGCGCCCGGGAGAAGGGATCGACGGCATCCATTCGACCACCATAGTGCGAGCGATCATCAGCCCGGCAGGGGTCTGCACTGGCTAGGCTATGGCCGTGCTGCTATCCGATCGTGACATCAAAGCCGACCTCGACGCGGGCCGCATCGGCCTCGACCCCTACCAGCCCGAGCTGATCCAGCCGTCGAGCATCGATGTGCGCCTCGATCGCTTCTTCCGGCTCTTCGACAACCACAAGTACCCCTTCATCGACCCGGCCGAGGATCAGCCCGAGCTGACCAGGCTCATCGAGGCCAAGGCAGACGAGCCGTTCATCCTGCACCCGGGCGAGTTCGTGCTGGGCTCCACCTTCGAGCTCGTCACGCTGCCCGACGACGTGGCGGCGCGGCTCGAGGGAAAGAGCTCGCTCGGTCGACTCGGACTGCTCACGCACTCGACCGCCGGGTTCATCGACCCCGGATTCTCGGGCCACGTCACTCTCGAGCTGTCGAACGTGGCGACGCTGCCGATCAAGCTCTGGCCCGGCATGAAGATCGGCCAGCTCTGCTTCTTCCGCCTGTCGAGTCCGGCGGAGAAGCCGTACGGGTCGACCGAGTACGGCTCGCGCTACCAGGGTCAGCGTGGTCCCACGGCCTCGCGCTCGCACCTGAACTTCCACCGCACCGACGTCTCGCGCGACTAAGGCGAGGCGCATGCGCGCCTGTTCGGTGCATCCGCTGCCGGTCGACCTGGCGCGGGCGCACCCACGAGGCGCGGATGCCGCGGCCTAGGTCGTCGAGGCCGGCGCCGCCGTGCTCTGGCGTTCGATCAGGGTCGTCGGAATGACGGCGACTCCGCGCGCGGTGCTGTTGCCGTCGATCTGATCGAGCAGCTTCTCGAGGCACAGTCGGCCCACGGCGCTGAAGTCCTGATGAACCGTCGTGAGGGGCGGCCAGAACGAGCTGGCCTCCTGCATGTCGTCGAAGCCGACGACACTGACGCGGTCGGGCACGGCGATGTCGTTCTCGTGCAGGGCTCGCATCAGGCCGAGAGCCATCTGATCGTTCGCCGCGAAGACGGCGGTGACGTCGTCTCTGTTCGCGAGCTCGAGACCGTGGAGGTAGCCCGAGTTGGCTGTCCAGTCACCGATGAGAACCCGCGGCACCTCGGCGCCCGCCTCGAGGAGAGTCGCCTCCCAGGAGTCCTTGCGGCGGGAGGCGCTGAACGATCCCTCCGGCCCGGACACATGCCAGACGGTTCTGTGACCGAGGTCGAGAAGATGCCGGGTGGCGTCGCGGGCTCCCGCTGCCTGGTCGGTGTCGACGACGCTGTACTTATCTCCCGCGTCGGAGTCGACGATCACGACGGGCAGGCCGGTGGGCAGAGACACGTCTGACCGGTCGAGGATGTGGGACTCGACAATCACGATAACGCCGTCGACGGCGTGCTCGCCGAGGCGGCTGAACGCCCCGAGCAGCTCGACCTGGGTGGGCAGGGCGATGGGGATCAGAGTGATGGAGTAGCCGGCCTGGGCTGCGGCGGTCGCGATCGCGTCGAGGGTGCGCATGTTGCCGAAGGTCGACAGAGTGAACATGATCACGCCGATCGACTTGAAGCGCCCGGTCTTCAGGGCGCGAGCCGCGCTGTTCGGCCGGTAGCCGATCTCGTTCATCGCCGCAACGACGCGGTCTTTGGTCGACGGATCGACGTTGGTCAGTCCGTTCGCCACCCGCGAGACGGTCTGAGCGGAAACACCGGCGAGCGCTGCCACGTCTGCCATCGACGGACCGCGGGTCATCGATGGCGCGCGTGGCGGGCGCTGCTGCGCATCAGAGACGACACTGTCTGACCGAGGGTTCACTGTTCTCCGGAATCTGCAGGCGCAAAATCACAGCTACGCGTGCTTATTGTTTGCGTAAACATGCTAGCGTGATCGAATCGTGTTTGCGTAAACATCCGAACCTAGCGGATGAGCGCTCACTCCCGACACGAGACTCAAGAGAAGAATGAGAATGTGAAATGACGACGGTGTCACAGGATCCGCCCAAGGCGGTCACGCGACGGCTGGGCCGCGGGTCGGCCTCGCACAAGGCGAAGCTCGACTGGACAGGCTGGAAGTTCATCGGCCCGTTCATGCTCATCTTCGCGTTCGTGCTGGTCGCTCCCGTCGTCTACTCGATCTACCTGAGCTTCTTCAAGGATCAGTTGGTCGGCGGCAACTCGTTCGTGGGGTTCGCCAACTACGTCCAGGTGCTCGGCGACTCGAAGTTCTGGGAGTCGCTCGGCCGGGTCTCGATCTTCCTCGTCGTGCAGGTGCCGATCATGCTGCTGCTGGCGCTGTTCGCGTCTCTCGCGATCGACAGTGCCCGTCTGCACTTCCCGGCGTTCTTCCGCATCGGCATCTTCCTGCCCTACGCCGTGCCCGCCGTCGTCGCGACGCTCATGTGGGGGTTCATGTATGGCGTGCGCTTCGGCCTCGTCGCGAACATCAACGACTTCTTCGGCATCTCGCTGCCCGACCCGCTGTCGAACGAGTGGGTTCTGGCTTCGATCGGCAACATCGTCACGTGGGAGTTCGTCGGCTACAACATGCTGCTCTTCTATGCGGCACTCCGGGTCATTCCGACCGACCTCTACGAGGCAGCGGAGCTCGATGGAGCCAACCACCTGCGCATCATCCGCAACATCAAGCTGCCTGCTCTCCGGCCCGCCATCGTCATCGGCACGATCTTCTCGATTATCGGCAGCTTCCAGCTCTTCAATGAGCCGAACATCCTGAAGCCGCTGGCGAAGAACACGATCGTCACGTCGTTCACGCCGAACATGTACGCCTACAACCTGTCGTTCTCTGGCCAGCAGTACAACTACGCGGCCACGATCGCGATCGTCATGGGCGTCGCCACAGCCGTGATCGCCCTCGTCGTTCAAAACCGCGGCTCGCGAAAGGAGGTCTGAGATGACCCAGGCCACAATCTCCGTTCCGGCTGCTGACGCTCGATCCAGCAAGCGAGCGTCGTCGCGCGCCACGAGGTACTCGCGTTCCCTCAAGGGCCGCGGGGTGCACCAGCGCCGCTCGGTGCTGCTCACCATCGTCATGGCCGTCATGGTGGTCTACGCGCTGTTCCCGCTGTTCTGGCTCTTCGTCAGCTCGACCAAGACCCAGTCCGAGCTGCTCAGCTCGTTCGGCCTCTGGTTCAGCGGCGACTTCTCGCTCTTCGACAACATCTCGCAGACCCTGACCTACGGCAACGGCGAGTTCGTCCGCTGGTTCGGCAACACGCTGCTGTATGTAGTCGTGGGCGCCGGCGGAGCCACACTGCTCGCCGCCCTCGGCGGCTATGGCCTCGCGAAGTTCAACTTCCCGGGCAAGAAGCTGGTCTTCGCTGTGGTGCTGGGCGCCGTCGCCATTCCGGGAACGGCCTTGGCGGTTCCGACCTTCCTGATGTTCAGCCAACTGGGCCTGACCAACACGCCGTGGTCGATCATCCTGCCGTCGCTGATCAGCCCCTTCGGGCTCTATCTGATCTGGACCTACGCCCTCGACGCCGTGCCGACCGAGGTGCTCGAGGCGGCCCGGATGGATGGCGCCGGCGAGATGCGCACCTTCTTCACGATCTCGCTGCGTCTACTGACCCCCGGCATCGTCACGGTTCTGCTGTTCACGGTCGTCGCGACCTGGAACAACTACTTTTTGCCCCTGATCATGCTGTCCGAGCCCACCTGGTACCCGCTCACGGTCGGCCTCAACCAGTGGAACCAACAGTCGCAGACCGTGGGTGGTGACGCCATCTACAACCTGGTGGTCACCGGCTCGCTGCTTACGATCGTTCCCATCATCGTGGCGTTCCTGTTCCTGCAGAAATACTGGCAGTCAGGCCTCTCGGCCGGAAGCGTCAAGGCGTGATCCACCCACTTACCCATCCCCAGCATCACCTGTAAACACCACAAGGAAGTGAAAGGCACATCATGAAGATTCGCAGCACACGACGACTCCGGCGGGGCGCCGCTGCCCTCACCGGCGTTCTCGCCCTGGGCCTCGCGCTCTCGGCCTGCTCCTCGGCAGGCACAAGCGCCGAGACCGGCAACGCCGACGACATCGCCAAGGCCCTCGACACCGAGACGACGATCACCGTCTGGGCCTGGGCTCCGGCGGTCGAGCAGATCGCCAAGGACTTCGAGAAGGAGCACCCGAAGATCACGGTCAAGGTCGTGAACGCCGGAACCGGCAACGACCAGTACGTGAAGCTGCAGAACGCGATCAAGGCCGGATCGGGCGCGCCCGACGTGGCTCAGATCGAGTACTACGCGCTGCCCCAGTTCGCGCTCAGCGACTCGCTCGTCGATCTGAAGGGCTTCGGCTTCGACTCCTTCGCCGACAAGTACACCGACAGCACCTGGAACTCGGTGAGCCTGACCAACGGCATCTACGCACTCCCGCAGGACTCCGGCCCCATGGCGCTGTTCTACAACAAGGCCGTCTTCGACCAGTACGGCATCGCGGTGCCGACGACGTGGGACGAGTACGTGGCCGCGGCCAAGCAGCTGCACGCCGCAGACCCCACGAAGTACATCACCAACGACACCGGAGACGCCGGCTTCACCACCAGCATGATCTGGCAGGCGGGCGGCCAGCCCTACAAGACCGAGAAGTCGACCGACGTCTCGATCAACCTGCAGGACGCCGGCTCGAAGAAGTTCGCAGACACCTGGAGCGAACTGGTCGAGGGCGGACTCGTCTCACCCATCAGCTCGTGGAGCGACGAGTGGTACAAGGGCCTCGGCGATGGCAGCATCGCCACCCTCACCATCGGTGCCTGGATGCCCGGAAACCTCGAGTCGGGCGTCGCGCAGGCATCCGGCAACTGGCGCGTAGCCCCCATGCCCACGTGGGAGAAGGGCCAGGCTGCCAGCGCCGAGAACGGCGGAGGCGGCGACGCGATCCTCAAGCAGAGCAAGAACAAGCTCGCGGCAGCCGGATTCCTGCAGTACATGAACGAGGGAGAAGGCACCCAGACGTCGATCGCCAAGGGCGGCTTCCCCTCCACGGTCGCCGACCTCAACAACGACTCGTTCCTGAACTACGAGAGCCCCTACTTCGGTGGACAGAAGATCAACCAGGTTCTGGTGCAGTCATCGAAGGACGTCGTGAAGGGATGGCAGTACCTGCCCTTCCAGGTCTACTCGAACAGCATCTTCAACGACACCGTCGGCAAGTCCTACGCCGACAAGTCCGACCTGAACACCGGGCTCGAGGCGTGGCAGAAGGCCACGGCCGACTACGGAAACGAACAGGGCTTCACCGTCAAGAGCGGTAACTAGCTCCTTGTCCTGCGGCCCCCGTCAGTGCGCTGACGGGGGCCGTCTTCACGCACACCCGAAAGAGAACCCTCCGTGGCCCACGCCCGCGTCACCGTTACCCCGTCCGACATCATCGCCCCGGTGTCACCCCGCCTGTTTGGCTCGTTCGTCGAGCACATGGGCCGCGCCGTGTACACGGGCATCTACGAGCCGGGGCACCCGACAGCGAACGAGCAGGGGTTCCGCTCAGACGTGCTCGACCTGGTGAA
>Ga0308163_10004309_pt1 | contig 11382 bp, 13 predicted proteins | sample PhyTR1_FD_201037 | JGI IMG/M metagenome (GOLD analysis project Ga0308163, IMG submission 201037) | Phyllosphere microbial communities from UC Gill Tract Community Farm, Albany, California, United States - DLSLT.R1 | ecosystem: Host-associated > Plants > Phyllosphere > Unclassified | place: USA... | reverse complement strand
CCGTGGCCCTGCCGCGGGGCGGGCTGCTGGTGTCGATCCTGGTGCTGCCGCTTGCCATACCCGTGCTGATTTTCGGTGTCAGCGCTTCCTATGCTGCGGTGGAGGATCCGGCGCCTTTCCTTCCTCCCTTTCTGTTCCTGAGCGCGCTGACGCTGTTCTTCGCGGTCATCGGACCGAGTGCTGCGGCGCTGGCGCTGAGAAACATGGCGGACTGATCATATTGACAGCCTGCAATTGATCGCGATCAATTGCAGCAACCCATTCCTCGGGATAGAAAGCAGCATGACCGAAACCCGCCTCGCCTCAACCAAAATCGGCGCCCGCCTGAACGCGCTTGCCAATCCGACCCGGTTCCTGGAGCTGGTGGCGCGTGTCTTGCCATGGATGGCCATTCTTACAGCCTTGCTGTTTGCCGCCGGCCTCACCCTCAGCTTCACGACTGAAGGCGACTATCAGCAGGGCGATACGGTACGGATCATGTATATCCATGTGCCCGCCGCCTGGCTGGCGATGATGTGCTATTCGGTGATGGCGATTTCCGCGATCGGCACACTGGTCTGGCGCCATCCGCTGGCCGATGTCAGCCACCGCGCCGCAGCACCGCTGGGGGCTGCCTTCACCTTCATCGCACTGGTCACCGGTTCGCTATGGGGTCGGCCGATGTGGGGCACATGGTGGGCCTGGGGCGATGCGCGCCTGACCTCGGTCTTTATCCTGTTCCTGATGTATCTCGGCCTGATCGCGCTGAACCGCGCTATGGACGACCCCTCGAAATCGGCACGGATCAGCGCCGTGCTGATCCTGGTCGGCTTCGTCAACATCCCGATCATCAAGTTCTCGGTAGAATGGTGGAACACGCTGCATCAGCCGGCCAGCATCATGAAGCTCGGCGGTCCGAGCGTCGATCCCGAATTTCTGCGGCCGTTGCTGATCATGGCAATCGCCTTCACGCTGCTATTTTTCACGCTGCATCTGATGGCGATGCGCAACGAAATCTGGCGCCGGCGGATCATGGCCCAGCGTCGGCTGGCCGCCCGCATCGCATCCCAGGATAGCGCATCATGAAATACGCCTTCTACATCGGCACCGCCTACGGGCTGACGGCCACCGCCATTCTCTGTCTCATCCTGTGGATCTGGCTCGACGGTCGCGCCCGGCTGAAAGAGTTGAAGGCGCTGGACGCCGCCGGCATCCGCCGCCGGTCCACAGCAACCACAGGGCCCCACTCTTCGGCGGAACAGGTCTGACCATGCACGACGAGGCAAGCTCAAGCACCGGCCAAACCACCAGCAAGCGTGGTCTGTCGCGCTACCTGCTTGCGGCGCTACCGCTCGCAGTCTTTGCCCTGATCGCCGGTACCGCCGGGAAGATGCTCTATGACCAGGACGTCAATGGCAAAAATGTCAGCGACATACCCTCGGCGCTGATTGGCACCAAGGCACCGACCCTCGACCTACCGCCGCTCGAGGGCGCCAATCTGCCGGCACTGACCTCATCCGCCATTGCTGGAAAGCTGACGCTGGTCAATGTCTTTGCCTCCTGGTGCGTGCCCTGCCGAGACGAGCATCCGCTGCTAAAGCAGCTGAGCAATGATCCGCGCATCCAGATCGTCGCCATCAATTACAAGGACAAGAGCGATAACGCTCTGCGCTTCCTCGGCGAACTCGGCAACCCCTACAAGGCCATCGGCATCGATCCCAACGGCAAGGCTGCCATCGACTGGGGCGTCTATGGTATCCCCGAAAGCTATCTCGTCGCGCCCGACGGCACGATCGTCTATAAAAGGGTCGGCCCCTTCGACGCCCAGTCGATCGAGCAAGGACTTTATCCGGCAATCCAGAAGACGCTGGCCGTCAAAGACCCTATAGTGCCGCCTGCCAAGCCTTGATCGCATCAACCGGCCAGACCAGCATCAGCACGTTCAAAGTGAGGTTGTCGCGGATCAGGAAGCCGGTCAGCAGTTCGAAACCCACTGCGATGGCAATTGTCAGCCAGATCGGCACGCGGGCGGCAAACAGGAAGCCCAGCATCATGAACACCGTATCCATGCCGGAATTCAGGATGCTATCGCCCTCATAGCCCACGGCCATGGTGGTCGACCGATAGCGGTCGATGATAAGAGGCGAATTTTCCAGCAGTTCCCAAGCGCTTTCGATCAGGGTCGCAAGCGTCAGCCGCTGGGCGAAAGAGCCACCCCGCAGGACCAGCCAACCCAGGCCATAAAACAGGAAGCCGTGGATGATATGCGAGGGCGTGTACCAGTCGGCAAGGTGCTGGGAGTTGCCCGGCGTATTTACGCCCGGCTCGAACAGTTTCACGTAGCCGCAGGAGCAGATCCAGATCCTGCCCATGAAGTGCTCGGCCAGGACCTGCACGATGAGAATGATAACGGGAACTGCAAGCCAGAATGAGGCCGCGTGATGGGTTTTCGGCGAGCCCGCCAAAACGTTCACTTGCCCGCCTCTTCGCCCTTGTCGAGCGAGTGTTTCATGATCAGCGGCATCTGCGCCAGAGTGAAGAGGATGGTGATAGGCATCGTGCCCCAAACCTTGAAATTCACCCAGACATCGTTGGAGAAATTGCGCCAGACCGCCTCGTTCAGAACCGCCAGAAACAGGAAGAACACACCCCAGCGGAGCGTGAGCTTGCGCCAGCCCTCGTCATCCAGCTGGAAGGCCGCGTTGAAAACATAGCCGAGCAACGACTTTCCGAAAGCAAGCCCACCGAGCAGTACGACGCCGAACAGGGCGTTGACGATGGTCGGCTTCATCTTGATGAATGTGTCGTCCTGCAGCCAGATCGACAGCGATCCGAACACCAGCACCACGACGCCTGACACGAAGGGCATGATCGGCAAATGCTTGAACACAATTTTCGAAATGATCAGCGACAGCACGGTGGCGGCCATAAACAGCGCCGTGGCAATAAACAGCGGACCGCCCACGGCGGTCAGCGCCGGAAAATGCGACGCCAGCCATTCTCCTCTGAGATTGCCGAAGAAGAACACCAGCAAGGGACCGAGTTCCAGCGCCAATTTCAGCATGGGATGATGCTGTTCCTTTGCGCTTGCATCTGGGGCGCTCACATCCCGGCCTGCATTTCCAACGGTCATGGTTTCCTGCTCTGCTGAATTGGGAGAAAGGGGCGTCTACGGGGCAATTGCGTCGAATTACGGGCCGAAACCGGCGATGGCACGGGCGAAATCCTCGGCCTCGAAGGGTTCGAGATCATCCACCCCTTCGCCGACACCGATGAAATAGACCGGCAGCTTATGCTTGGCGGCGATGGCGACAAGAATGCCGCCTCGTGCCGTGCCATCCAGCTTGGTCATGATCAACCCGTTCACACCAGCCACATTGCGGAAGATCTCGACCTGGTTCATGGCATTCTGGCCCGTCGTGGCGTCCAGCGTCTGCAAAACCGTGTGCGGCGCATCCGGATCGAGCTTCGACAGCACGCGCACGATCTTTTCCAACTCTGCCATCAATTCGGTCTTGTTCTGCAACCGGCCAGCAGTATCGATGATCAGCACGTCGGACTTCTCGGCCCGCGCCTTTTCGAAGGCGTCATAGGCAAGCCCCGCCGCATCCGCGCCGAGCTTGGTGCCGATAAAGGTCGAGCCGGTCCTGTCGGCCCAGATCTTCAGCTGCTCGATGGCGGCAGCGCGGAACGTATCGCCCGCCGCCAGCATCACCTTCAGGCCGGAGCCGGAGAGCTTGGCGGCCAGCTTGCCGATCGTCGTGGTCTTGCCGGTGCCATTGACGCCGACGACGAGAATGACATGCGGCTTGTGATTGAGGTCGAGCGCCAGCGGCTTTGCCACCGGCTTCAGTACCTTGACGATTTCGGCCGCCATGATCCGGGTCACATCCTCGCCGGTCACGTCCTTGCCATAGCGTTCTGATGACAGCGTGCCGGTGACCCGCATTGCGGTTTCCACACCGAGATCGGCCTGGATCAGCAGGTCTTCCAACTCCTCAAGCGTCTGCTCGTCGAGTTTGCGCTTGGTAAACAGCGCGGAGATCTGGCCTGTCAGTTGCGAGGAGGTGCGAAACAGCCCGGCCTTCAGCCGCTGGAACCAGCTCTGCTTTTCCTCAGGTGCTTCGGGCTCAGGTTCGACGAAAACCGCCGTCGAGAACCCCTTGGGCAGTGCAACTTCCGATCCGGGCGCAGCCTCTTCCGCCTCCTCAAGAAGCGCGTCGAAGGACGGAGGCAGGTCGGTCTCTTCCTCTTGCGCCTCTTCCTCGGCCTCCAGCAGCGATAGCGGCACGAGGCTCAAATCCTCTGCCGTCAGATCTTCTTCTTCGTCGACAGTTTCATGAGCCGGCTCATCATCGGCAGGGCCACCGGCAGTCTCCATCTCCTCGGCCAAAACAGGATCGTCGGCGACAGGCAGATCCTCGACCCGCGCATGCGGCTCGGTCTCGGCGGCAATGGCGGCCTGCTCCTCGGGCGACAGGACGGCATCGGCCTGAGGCTGGGCCTCGTCAGCAGCCGGCTTCTCCTTGCCGAAGGTGAAGACTTTTTTGATGAATCCAAGCGCCATGATGTTCTTTGCTTTTCAATATCAGGCCGCAGCAGATGCTGCCGCTTCCATGATCAGGTTGCGCCCATTGTGACCACCGATCACCGCCTCGACAAGGGCGCCCGGCGGATGACCGGGTGTGGCGACCAGGGTGAAATCCTCGGTATGCGCCATCTCGTTCCGCTCGACCAGCAGCCGCTGCCTTGAACCGACCCTGCACTCAAGATGGGCATGATGCAGCCGTTCGGCAACCGCGCGAAGGCTCGCCGCCCGCGCCTTGACCAGGCCCCGATCGAGTTGAGGCATGCGCGCCGCCGGTGTGCCCGGTCGCGGGCTGTAGGGAAAGACATGCAGATGCGCAATGCCGATCTCCTGTGCCAGCCGGGCCGAATTCTCGGCCATCTCCTCGGTTTCGGTCGGGAATCCGGCAATCATGTCCGCTCCGAAGCTGAAGTCCGGCCTGAGCCGGCGCACCTCTGCGGCAAAGGCCAGGGCATCGGCGCGTGAATGGCGGCGCTTCATTCGCTTCAAGATCAGATCGTCACCATGCTGCAATGACAGATGCAGATGCGGCATGAAGCGCGGCTCGTCAGCGATCAGGTCGAGCAGATGCCGGTCGACCTCGATACTGTCGATCGACGACAGCCGTAGCCGCAGGATCTCCGGCACCTGTTTCAGCAGTGTCTTTGCCAGTAGGCCAAGGCTGGGCTGACCCGGCAGATCGGCACCGTAGCTGGTCGCATCCACACCGGTCAGCACCACTTCGCGGTAGCCATTTTCGACGAGCCTGCGCGCCTGCTCCACCACCGCCCCCATCGGCACCGAGCGCGAATTGCCGCGGCCATAGGGGATAATGCAGAAGGTGCAGCGATGGTCGCAGCCATTCTGCACCTGCAGAAAACCACGCACATGACCGTCGATATGACTGACCATCTGCGGCGCGGTCTCGGTCACGCTCATGATATCGTTGACGCGCAGTTTTTCGCTTGCGGCCACGCCGAAGTCCGGCAGTGCCTGATAGCTCTCGGCCTTGAGCTTTTCCTCGTTGCCCAGCACCAGATCCACTTCCGGCATGGCGGCAAAGCTGGCTGCATCGGTCTGGGCGGCGCAGCCGGTCACGACGATCCGGGCTTGTGGATTTTCCCGGCGAGCGCGACGGATGGCCTGGCGCGCCTGGCGCACCGCCTCACCGGTCACTGCACAGGTATTGACCAGGATGGCGTGATCAAGACCTGCCTTTAGGGCCTCGGCCTTCATCACTTCGGATTCGTAGGTGTTGAGGCGACAGCCGAAGGTGATGACGTCGACGCCGCTCACGAGACCGAGGCCTCGTTGTCGTTCAAAGCATCACGTTCCCAGGCGCCTGATGTCGGATCGAGCCGCCCGGCCCATTCCCACTCGGCAGCTCCGGTCATGAGCACATGGCCGTCACGCTCGCGCCACTCGATATCGAGGGTCTGACGGTTGGGGCTGGAGGCGACCGTGATCGTTACCTTGCGCTCCGTTCGCCCGGTCCTGAAAGCCGAGACGCCGGCCGCACAGGCAGCAGAACCGCAGGCCAGTGTTAGGCCAGCGCCACGCTCCCAGGTGCGGGTTACCATCGAGGTCTTCGACGTCACCTGCGCCAGCGTGATGTTGGCCTTTTGCGGAAACAGCGGATGGTTTTCCAAAAGCGGGCCGAAGCGCTCCAGATCGAAGGACATCGGATCGCGGTCCACCCAGAAGACGGCATGCGGATTGCCCATCGACATGACCGCAGGCGAATGCAGCACCGGCGCATCGATCGGCCCGATCTGCAATTCGATCCGGCTGGTGTCGTGGAACTCTTCCGATAGCGGGATCAGCTTCCAATCGAAGACCGGCGCGCCCATGTCGACGGAAATCGAGCCGTCCTCATGCTCGACAGCGTTCAGGATGCCGGCCAGCGTCTGGAAGGTAAAAGCTTTTTGACCGGTCTCGGCCGAAAGCGCCTGCACGACGCAGCGCGTGCCGTTGCCGCAAGCCTGAGCCAGCGTGCCATCGCAATTGATGATGTCGATATAGGCGAAGGTGCCGGCGACCTTCGGATCGTGGATCGCCATGATCTGATCGAAGCTGGTCTGGGGGGCGCTGGCCAGCGCGATGGCAGCCTGCGGGGTCACCCGGTCGGAGCGGCCGCGCATGTCGACGACCAGGATCTTGTTACCAAGCCCGTTCATCTTCGCGAATTCGACCCGATTATCCATTGCGCCTCGTTCCTGCCGTTGTGAAGCGCTATATGGCGGAACTTCACTCAGAATGCCAGTCTTTGTAACCTAGGGTGCACCCTATCACAGTGGCGGCACGTCGAAAACCTCGCCGGCCCGGAGCGGCCTGAAGCGCTGCCTCTCGATACCGGCGGCATCAAGCGCCAGCCCCAGATGCTCCAGGGGTTCCAGCATCGGCTCGTCGGTCAACTGGAACGTGGCGAAGTGATGCCCGACCGCAAAGGCTGCCTTGCACAGCTTGAACCCTTCGACAGCTTCCTGCGGATTCTGATGCTGAGCGCGCATGAACCAGCGCGGTTCATAGGCGCCGATCGGCAGGATCGCCAGCCGGAAATCCCCGAAGGTCTCCGCCGCCTTGCGGTAGTTGATGCCATCATGAAAGCCCGTATCGCCGACATGGTAGATGCGTCCGGCTGGCGTCTCGATCACAAAGGCCGCCCACAGCGCCATGCGCCGGTCGCGCCCGCCGCGCGCCGACCAATGATGACACGGCGTGGCGGTCACCCGGACACCCTCTGCGACCGCCAGATGCCCGTGCCAGTCGAGCACGCTGACATGCGCCAAAGGTACGGCCCGACGAATGATCGTATCGTTGCCAAGCGGTGTGACGAACCTCGGCGCAAAAGCATGCTGCAAGCGCCGCAGCGTCCGGACATCGAGATGATCGTAATGATTGTGGGTGACCAGAACCACATCGATGGGCGGAAGATCCTCGAACGCGATACCCGGCTCGATCACCCGCTTCGGCCCGGCAAAGGAAACCGGGCTGACACGCTTCGACCAGACAGGGTCCGTCAGGATATTGACGCCGGCGACCTGTATCAGCAGCGACGCATGGCCAACCATGGTCACCCTCAGATCCTTGCCCGTCACGCGGACCGCGGGTTTTGCCTTGCCTTGTGGCAAATCGACATGCCGGGGCCAGCGGGAACGGTTGCCGTTCATCTGCCAACGCAGGACGGAGGCAAAACCGAAAGGCAGAATGCCGCCAGGGTTGAAAAAATGGGTACCGTCGAAATGATCGGTCACCGGACCGCGATAATATGAATTTCTTTTTGCCATTTTGCCTTCGGTCGTTTTTTATCGACGTCTTTCCTTGAAGTCATTGCTCCCTAGATATGAACAGACCATCGATTTTCGCAAACAGGTTTATGAATGAAGTTCATAAAATCATTTTTCAAAGTCGCAGTCTTGGCAAGCCCAATCGTAATCGGTTTGACACTACCAACATCGGCCCAGTCACTTCCAGCCCCCATCAACGGCGTCAGTTTCGAAGAATGGGCCGCAGCCAATGCGCGCATGGCAAACAATATGGACAAAGCCGAGGTCGAACGAATATTGGGCGTGACCGACACCCAGTTTCAGGAGGTAAGCGACGGTTTTACCAAAGAATGGAAAGCGGCGCCCGACCCGAGCGGCACTTTCGCCAAAGCTTATGGCGAGGCATTTGCAAATCCCAACGGCGGACGGTTTGCAGCGACACCCATGGACCCTCACCCAACGGAAAAACTCGCAAGTTTTGAAGATTATGCGCGGGTGCAGGGTCATCTGCAAGCTGCGGTCAAATTTGGAATAGATCCGCAAACTGTCCTGCGTGAGCATGGGCTCACCACCTACGAATTCTCCCAGGAGGCCACGCGATGGGTGAAAAAGACGACAGCTGACGCCAACAATGGCGATACCCAGGCCATCATGCACTTGCACGACCGGTTGGCTTTTTACGAAGCCGAGTACAGTAAACGCTACGCAAAGCCGTAGGCGCGGCCTGAAAAACCACCCCAAAGCACCGGGATCGCCGGGTCATTCTTGACTCTCGATCGAAATTGCTGTTTACCCCAGCCAAATCTGCGACGAGACACGACTCCGAGCCGCCGACCGGGACCCGCAAAGGTATAAAGAGATCCCGGAGGTCAACACCCGACAGCGCGATGCGCCCTCGGGTGGTTTTTGGCTTTGCGTCTTGTTTTCGCCTACGAGAAACCCGAGGTTTGGGGTAACCCAGCCGAAGAGGATGATGCGATGTTTGAAAGCCTGCAGGACCGCCTTGGTTCCATTCTGAATGGACTGACCGGCCGTGGTGCGTTGTCGGAAGCCGATGTTTCCGCCGCCCTGCGGGAGGTTCGCCGTGCCCTGCTGGAAGCCGACGTCGCGCTGGAAGTAGTGCGTACCTTCACTGACAAGGTTCGGGAGAAGGCCGTCGGCGCCGCCGTTCTCAAGTCCATCAAGCCCGGCCAGATGGTTGTCAAGATCGTCCATGACGAGCTGGTCGACATGCTTGGTGCTGAAGGCGTCTCCATCGATCTGCATGCGCCCGCACCAGTTGTCATCATGATGGTTGGTCTGCAGGGCTCGGGTAAGACTACTACCACCGGCAAGATCGCCAAGCGCCTGACCGACCGGGACCGCAAGAAGGTCCTGATGGCCTCGCTGGACACCCGTCGTCCGGCCGCCCAGGAGCAGCTGCGGCAGCTGGGCGTACAGACCGGCGTCGACACGCTGCCGATCATCGCCGGTCAGTCGCCGACCGATATCGCCAGCCGCGCTGTCCAGGCTGCCAAGCTCGGCGGCCATGACGTCGTCATCCTCGATACCGCCGGCCGTACCCATATCGACGAACCCTTGATGGTCGAGATGGCCGACATCAAGAAGAATGCCAAGCCGCACGAAATCCTGCTGGTCGCGGATGCGCTGACCGGTCAGGACGCCGTCAACCTAGCGCGCAATTTCGATGAGCGCGTCGGCATCACCGGTCTGGTGCTCACCCGTATGGACGGCGATGGCCGTGGCGGTGCAGCCCTTTCCATGCGCGCCGTCACCGGCAAGCCGATCAAGCTGATCGGCGTCGGCGAAAAGATGACGGAACTCGACGAGTTCCATCCGCGCCGTATTGCCGACCGTATTCTCGGCATGGGCGATATCGTCTCGCTGGTCGAAAAGGCCGCCGAGAATATCGACGCCGAAAAGGCGAAGGCCATGGCCGAGAAGATGGCCAAGGGCAAATTCGACCTTGATGACCTCGCCGAGCAGCTTCGCCAGATGCAGAAGATGGGCGGCATGGGCGGGATCATGGGCCTGATGCCCGGCATGGCCGGCATGAAGGACAAGCTGGCGTCTTCCGGCATGGACGACAAGATGTTCGGCCGCCAGATCGCCATCATCTCCTCGATGACCAGGGCCGAGCGCGCCAACCCGGATATTCTCAAGCATTCCCGCAAGAAGCGCATTGCCAAGGGCTCCGGCACCGATGCCGCCGAAATCAACAAGCTTTTGAAAATGCACCGCCAGATGGCCGACATGATGAAAATGATGGGCGGCAAGAAGGGCGGCGGCATGATGAAGCAGCTGATGGGCGGCCTGGCCGGCAAGATGGGCTTGGGCGGCGGCATGGGGGGCATGCCCGATCTGTCGAGCATGGATCCCAAGCAGCTCGAGGCGCTTGCCAAACAGGCTGAAGCGGCCGGCATCAAGCCACCTCCGGGCCTTGGTGGCATGGGCGGGGGTCTTCCCGGTCTGGGTGGTGGAAAACTGCCCGGACTTGGTGGAGGTTTTCCGGGTCTTCCCGGACTACCGAAAAAGAAGTGAGGATCACTATTCATGATTGACCCCGCCATCAAGCAGGAACTCGCCGGTTACCGCCAGTCGATCGACAATATCGACGCGGCGCTGGTGCACATGCTGGCCGAACGCTTCCGCTGCACCAAGGCAGTGGGCGTGTTGAAGGCCAAATACGATCTGCCGCCCGCTGACCCGGCGCGAGAGGAATATCAGATCGGGCGTTTGCGGCAGCTTGCCAAGGATGCGCAACTCGACCCGGACTTTGCGGAGACCTTCCTGAATTTCATCATCAAGGAAGTCATCCGGCACCATGAAGCCATTGCCGCCGCACACGGCGGTCAAATCGAACAGACCGCCTGACGGCGGCCTCAACAACAGGCCGGACGACACAAGAGTGCGCCGGTTAAAAACCAAGGAGTATACCTATGTCCCTGAAGATTCGTCTCGCCCGCGGCGGTTCCAAGAAGCGTCCTTACTACCAGATCGTCATTGCCGACGCCCGTTCGCCGCGTGATGGCCGCTTCCTGGAAAAGGTCGGCTCCTGGAACCCGATGCTGGACAAGGACAATGAAAAGCGCGTCGAACTGAACGTCGAGCGCATCACGGAATGGCTCGCCAAGGGCGCTCAGCCGACCGACCGCGTCCTGCGCTTCCTCGCAGAAGCCGGCCTGGCCGAACGCGCTGTTCGCAGCAACCCTGAAAAGGCAAAGCCGGGCAAGCGCGCTCTGGAACGCGCTGCCGAGAAGAAGCAGAAGGCTGAAGACGCCGCTGCTGCTGCTGCAGAAGCCGCTGCATAATCGACCTGCAATATGGTCTGACCGGCGGGCGGCATGGTTTCATGCCGCCCGTTTGTCGTTTATGTAGAGATGGCACCCGCCGTGCCATTCGACCCTTTGCGCCCCAAGGACTTGCATCGTCATGACCAAGCTTGAAAATCCCGTGCCCATGGCCGTCATTGGCGCAGCTCAAGGCCTGCGCGGTGAAGTGCGGGTGAAATCCTTTACCGCCGATCCGCTGGCATTGGGCGATTATGGCAATCTGCACGCCAAAGATGGA
>Ga0308163_10004308_pt1 | contig 11382 bp, 7 predicted proteins | sample PhyTR1_FD_201037 | JGI IMG/M metagenome (GOLD analysis project Ga0308163, IMG submission 201037) | Phyllosphere microbial communities from UC Gill Tract Community Farm, Albany, California, United States - DLSLT.R1 | ecosystem: Host-associated > Plants > Phyllosphere > Unclassified | place: USA... | reverse complement strand
CACTGAACGCGGCCGCGATGCCGGCGGTGGCCTTTGCCGTGCGCTGGGAGATGGCCGAGGATGAACGCTTCAGCCGCATCGTCGCCAAAGGCACGGCCAGCGCCGCGCCGCGGCTGGCGCACAGCGTCCATGTCGACGTCACCGGCTTATCGCCGGCGCGCTGGTACTGGTATCGCTTCATGCTGGGCGACGCCGTCAGCCCGATCGGCCGCACCCGTACCGCGCCCGCCGCAGACGCCATGCCGGATCAACTCAAGTTGGCCGTGGCCTCTTGCCAGCACTGGGAGTTCGGCACGTATGCCGCGCACCGCCATATCGCCGCCGCCTCGCCCGACCTGGTGGCCTTCCTGGGCGATTACATCTATGAGTGGGGTCCGTACCAGCTGCGCCATCCGAAAACCGCGGTGCGGTCCTCCGAGAGTTTCACCCTGGCCGATTACCGCAACCGCTACGCCCAGTACAAGAGCGATCGCGATCTGCAGGCCGCGCATCACGCCGCGCCGTGGATCGTCACGTGGGACGATCACGAAGTGGCCAACGACTACGCCAACGACCGCGACGAGCGTCTGAATCCGAAGTTCCTGGCGCGGCGCGCGGCGGCGTACCAGGCCTTCTACGAGCATATGCCTGTACGGCTGGTGCTGCCCAAGGCGGGCGACTTCGCCAGCATGCGCATCTATCAGCGCTACGATTGGGGACGGCTGGCGCGCTTCCACGTGCTGGATGACCGGCAGTACCGCGCCTGGCAGGCTTGCCCGCCGGCGCAACGCGGCGGCTCGTCGTCCGTGGTGCGGCGCCAGTGCGCTGCGCTGGAGGACACGCGGCGCACGATGCTGGGCGAGGTGCAGCAGCGATGGCTGGACGATGGCCTGAAGTCCTCGCGGGCGCGCTGGAACATCCTGGCGCAGCAGACGCTGATGGCGCACAACAGCCAGGTGCCGTTCAAGACCGAGGGCGATGCGCGCATCTGGACCGATGGCTGGGATGGTTACCCGATGGCGCGCCGCCGCCTGCTCGACGGGCTGGCGATCAGCAAGGCGAGCAATCCGCTGATTCTGTCCGGCGATGTGCACAGCTTCTTCGCGGCCGAGATCAGCCGCGATCCGGCGCGTCCCCGGTCGGGCGCGAACGCTGTGCTGGCGACGGAATTCTGCGGCACGTCGATCACGTCGTCGTCGCGTCCGCAGTCGCGCACCGAGCAATATGTGGCGATGAATCCGAGCATCAAGTATGGGCGGAGCGACAAGCGTGGCTTCATGCTGCTGAATGTCACGCCGGCGGCAACCACGGCCCACTTGATCGGATTGAACGACGTGCACGATGCGGCCAGCGGCATCGCGACCGCCGCCAGTTTCGTCGTGCAGAACGGCAGGCCGAGGTTGAACAGGAGCGCGTGACGCGGGCGGACCGCAGCGCCAACCCGCACGCTTTTAGCGATGCGCCAGCGTTACCACTTAGGGGTCGTACCCCGTTTGGGGTACGACGGGGACGCCGAGTCCCCGCATGGCCGTGCGGGTTTGCGTATTACGCAACCACCTTCGGCTTCTCGTCGCGCAGCTGGCGCCTTAGGATCTTGCCGACGTTGGTCTTCGGCAGCTCGTCACGGAACTCGATGAACTTCGGCTTTTTGTAAGCCGTCAGTTCATGCTTGCAGTAATCCAGCAGCTGCTCGGCCGTCAGGTTGGGATCCTTGCGCACCACGAACAGCTTGACCGCCTCGCCAGAGTTCTGGTCCGGCACGCCGATGCAGGCCACTTCCAGCACGCCCGTATGGGCCGCCACCACGCCTTCGACCTCGTTCGGATACACGTTGAAGCCGGAGACGATGATCATGTCCTTCTTGCGGTCGACGATCCGCGTGTAGCCGCGCTCGTCCATGATGCCGATATCGCCGGTCTTGAAGAAGCCGTCGGCCGTCATCGTCTTGGCGGTCTCGTCCGCGCGATTCCAGTAGCCGGCCATCACTTGCGGACCGCGAATCGCGATCTCGCCGGTCTGGCCCAGCGGCACCGGCTTGCCGTCGTCGTCCAGGATCTGCACCTCGGTCGACGGAATCGGCAGGCCGATGGTGCCGGTGAATTCCTTGATGTCGACACGGTTGGCCGTGGCCACCGGCGACGTCTCCGACAAACCATAGCCTTCGATGATCGGCGTGCCGGTCACTTTCAGCCACTTGTCGGCGACGGCCTTCTGCACGGCCATGCCGCCGCCGTTGCACACCGAGTAGCTGGAGAAGTCGAGCTTGGGGAACTCCGGATTGTTCAGCAGCGCGTTGTACAGGGTGTTCACCGCGGGGAACACGGCCACGCGGTACTTGGACAGCTCCTTGACGAAGCCGGGAATGTCGCGCGGATTCGGGATCAGCAACGTCAGCCCGCCCATGCGCATGCCCATCAGGGCGCTGATGGTCAGCGAGTAGATGTGATACAGCGGCAGCGCGGCAACGAACACGATCTGCTCCTGGTGCTGTTTGAATTGCAGCCAGGCCTCGTTCTGCAGCACGTTGGCGATAATATTACTGTGCAGCAGCATCGCACCTTTGGACACGCCGGTGGTGCCGCCCGTGTATTGCAGGAAGGCGATGTCGTCATGCGCCTGCTTGGTCGGCTGCAAGGTCATGTTGGCCGCTTCCGCCAACATTTTCTTGTAAGAGATGGAACCGGGCAGCGAGAACGCCGGCACCAGCTTCTTGACCTTGCGCACCACCAGGTTGACGATCGCGCCTTTGAGGGTGCCGAGCATGTCGCCCATGGTGGCGACGATCACGTGCTTGACCTTGGTGTGCGAGATCACCTGCTCCACCGTGGTGGCGAAGTTCTCCAGCACGATGATCGCTTCCGAGCCCGAGTCCACCAGCTGATGCTGCAACTCGCGCGGCGTGTACAGCGGGTTGACGTTGACCACCGTGTAGCCGGCGCGCAGCACGGCGGCCATCGCCACCGGATATTGCAGCACGTTCGGCATCATGATCGCCACGCGCGCGCCCGGCTGCAGGCCCTTGCTTTGCAGCCAGGCGCCCATGCGCAGCGACAGCTTGTCCAGCTCGCCATAGGTCAGGAATTTATCCATGCACACATAGGCGTTGCGGTCGGCGTATTTGCGGAACGATTCCTCCAGCAGATGCGTGACCGAACGGTATTGCGTTGGATCGATCTCCGACGGCATGTTCTCGGGGTAGGACTTGAGCCAGATTTTTTCCATCTTTATGCAGCCTTTTTCTTATCGTTGGTGTGTTCGTCCCGCAGCACGCGCCGCAGGATTTTACCGACATTGGTTTTTGGCAGTTCCTCGCGGAACTCTATGTATTTCGGCTTTTTGTAGCCGGTCAGTTGTTCTTTGCAGTAGGCCATCAGCTGGTCGGCGGTCAGGCTGGCATCCCGACGCACCACGAACACCTTGACGGCCTCGCCCGAGTGCTCGTCCGGCACGCCGATGCAGGCGCACTCCAGCACGCCAGGATGGGCGGAAATCACGCCTTCCAGCTCGTTCGGGTAGACGTTGAAGCCGGAGACCAGGATCATATCCTTCTTGCGGTCAACGATTTTCGTGTAGCCGTTTTCGTCCATCACGCCGATGTCGCCGGATTTGAAGAAGCCGTCGGCGGTCATCACCTTGGCGGTCTCGTCCGGCCGGTTCCAGTAGCCGGCCATCACTTGGGGGCCACGGATGGCGATCTCGCCGGGCTGACCCGGCGGCACCGGGTTGCCGTCGTCGTCGAGAATGGCGATGTCGGTCGAGGGCATCGGCAAGCCGATGGTGCCGGTGAAATCGGCGATGTCAGTGCGGTTGCAGGTGGCCACCGGCGAGGTCTCGGACAGGCCGTAGCCCTCGACGATGGGAACGCCCGTCACCTTGCGCCAGCGGTCGTTGACCGATTGCTGCACCGCCATGCCACCGCCGTTGCACACCTTGAGCGCCGAGAAATCCAGGTGCACGAAATCGGGATGGTTCAACAGCGCGTTGTACAGCGTGTTGACCGCCGGCAGCATGTGGAAGCGGTACTTGGCCAGCTCCTTGATGAAGCCGCCAATATCGCGCGGGTTCGGTATCAGGATGTTGAGCGCGCCGACGCGCGTGCCCCACATGGCGCAGGCCGTCAGTGCGAAGATGTGGTACAGCGGCAGCGCCGCCACGATCGTGGTCTGCTCGGCCAGGCCGCCGACCGCCGGGTTGCCCCACGCTTCCGTTTGCAGCAGGTTGGCGATCACGTTCTTGTGGGTCAGCACCGCGCCCTTGGCCACGCCGGTGGTGCCGCCCGTGTATTGCAGGAAGGCTGGATCGTCCTGGAGCACTTCGACCGGCGTCAGCTTCATGCCGCCGCCCTGCGATAGCGCGTCCTTGAAGCGCACCGCGTTCGGCAGCGAGAACGGCGGCACCAGCCGCTTGACGTTGCGCACGACGAAGTTGACCAGCATGCCTTTGGGACCGCCCAGCATCTCGCCGATGCTGCCGACCAGGATGTGGCGCACCTGGGTCCGGGCCAGCACCTGCTCGAGCGTGGTCGCGAAATTTTCGAGGATGATGATGGCTTCGCAGCCGGAGTCGTTGAGCTGGTGTTCGAGTTCGCGCGGCGTGTACAGCGGATTGATGTTGACCACCGTGTAGCCGGCGCGCAGGATGGCCGCGATGGCGATCGGATATTGCAGCACGTTGGGCAGCATGATGCCGACGCGCGCCCCCTTCTTCATGGCGCGGCTCTGCAGCCAGGCGCCGATGCGTTTGGAGTGCGCATCGAGCTCGGCGTAAGTCAGGAACCTGTCCATGCAGACGTAGGCGTTGCGGTCCGCGAACTTATGAAAAGACTCTTCCAGCAATTGCACCAGCGACCGGTACTGCGTTGTGTCGATCTCCGTCGGCATGCCGGGCGGATAGGACTTCAACCAGATTTTCTCCATGCTGTGCCTCTCGTCTCATTATCGTTATCGGCGCGGCGCACAGTGCCGCTCCAGGCAGGTGGGATGGTCTGCACGAACAGCCTGAGCCTGCTTATGATGCGATGCTATCGGGCACTCAGCCCGGACGCAAGCGCATTTAAGCATATTTAGAACATCGCTTCTAACGGTGTTTTGTGCTGCACAGCAGCATCAACGCGCGGCTTCGGCGACGGTGGCTTGCTGCTGTGGCTGGGAGAGGCGCTCGGCGTCCAGCGTGGCGAGGCGGGTGAGGTGGTCCAACTGCTGTTGACGTTGAGCGAAATCAAGCAAAGCCAATTTTTGCGCTGCACCATAAAATCGCACGAACGTTCGCTCTTGCTTCATCAGCTCGCGGAAGGCGGGCAGATAATCGTGGTAAGTTCCCACAGCGCTGAGGTGGGCGTTGGTCAGCGGCTCGGCAAACCAGCGGTCGTAGCCGGCGTAGCCGCCCCAGCTTTCCTTGAGCTTCTGGTAGTCCGATTTCAGGTGCGCGAAAATGCGGGCCTTCTCCGCGCGGCGGTGGCGCGTGCTGGTTTTGCTGGCGTAATTATCGGCCAGCATCTGCCGGTGCTTGACCAGCAGCGCCAGAAAGTCCTGGCGGCGCGCATTGTTGCGCACGTAGCTCTCGCGCATTTCCGGCGTGCCGTACAGTTCCATCCAGCGCTCCACGCCGGCTTCCTCGACGGCGGTGGCGAAGCTCTCGTTGAACTGGGTGTCGCCCTGCACATACACGACCTGGTGCGACAGCTCATGGAACACCATGCGGGCCAGCTCGGCATCGGAATAATTGATGAAGGTCGACAGCAGCGGATCGCTGAACCAGCCCAAGGTGGAGTATGCCGGCACGCCGCCGACCTGGACGTCGTTGCCGTCTTCGCTCAGCTCGTCGGCGTAGGCGGTGGCGTCGGCCTTGCTGTAGTAGCCGCGATAGCTGACGCAGCCGGCGATCGGGAAGCACCACTGGATCGGCCGCAGCGACAGCTCCGGCGTGGCCACCACGTTCCACAGCACAAACGGACGCGACAGCGCGGCATAGTTCTTATAGCTGGCGTTGTTGGGAAGGCCCAGTTCCTTCACCGCGAAACGGCGGATCAGCAGGGCTTTTTCAAGGCGGGCCTTGAGGCGGGGATCGGTGTTCGGATCACCGAGCCAATCGTCGATCGGACGGGCATCCGACCACAATGCGTACTGGCCGTGCGCGGCCTGTACGTAGTACCGCAACTGGGCGCAACCGGCCAGCAGGAGTACGGAGCATGCCGTTGCAAGCCAATACTTGGCCCGCATGGCACGGCGGAGAAAATTGCGCATATGCTACCTTCAAGCAACGACTCTTTCAATTTCTACGAGTGTATCGTAAAAAGTCGGTGCGCGGCCCATGTCGGTGAGGCGCTGGCTGGTGACCTCGTTGGCGTTCTTGCCATCCCGGCCTAGTTTCTTCCACCACACTGACAAACCGACAACCAGGCCCGGACGGGCCTTGTCGGTGACACGCGCTTTGGCGATAAAACTGCCTCTGTCATTGTAGATGCGCACCATATCGGCGTCGAGAATATTGCGGTTTGCGGCATCGTCGGGGTGGATGTCGAGGTGCGGTTCGCCCTCCGCCGAGCGCAAACTCTTGACGTTTACAAATGTCGAATTCAAAAAGTTTCGCGCCGGCGGCGAGATCATCGCCAGCGGATATTTTTTCGCAAGTTGAGGGTTGCTAGCAACAGATTCGTATGGAGGTAGATAAGTCGGCAACGGGTCGAGTCCATCAGCTTGCATCGCGGCCGAATAGAACTCGCATTTGCCCGACGCCGTCATGAAGCCGCCTTGTGCGAACGGGGCTTCCGGCATGTTGAGCTTTTGCCAGCCTTTCAGTTTCAACGACTCCCAATCGAAGTGCACGGCGCGCACGTCCTTTGTGTTGAAGGCGATCGACGCCAACTCGTCGTCGCTGTCGCGGAAGCATGGATCGTCAAAGCCCATGGCCGCCGCCAGCAAGCGGAAGATCTCGGTGTTGGGCTTGGACTCGCCGAGTGGCGCGATGGCGGCGTTGTTGGCCATCATGTACAGGTGGCCAAAGGAGGTGTGCGTGTCGACGTGCTCGAGCTGCGTGGTGGCCGGCAACACGATGTCGGCATAGTCGACGGTGTCGGTCTGGAAGTGCTCCAGCACGACCGTGAACAAATCCTCGCGCGCGAAGCCGGCCGCGACCTTGGACGAATCCGGCGCGATCGCCACCGGGTTGGAGTTGTAGACGATGACCGCTTCCACCGCCGGCCCGAATTCCGGCGAGGCGGGGCGCAACAGGTCGTCGCCGATGGTGGTCATGTTGATGGTGCGCGGCATGGACTTAAGCAGGTCGGGCCGCTGCAGCGCCACCTTGTTGGACGGGAACGATCCGCTCGACGACAGCTGGATGCCGCCGGCGGCATGGCGCCAGGCGCCCACCAGCGCCGGCAGGCAGGCGATGTTGCGCACGGCGGTGCCGCCGCCGCGCACACGCTGCACGCCGTAGTTGACGCGGATCGCCACCGGTTCGCCGGCCTGGGCCGTGCCGCCGTAGAGGCGCGCCAGGTCGGCCACTTCGGCGGCGGTGATGCCGCAAGTCTCGGCCACGCGCTCAGGCGTCCATTCGGCCACGCGCTCTTTTAGCTGGTCGAAGCCGAGCGTATGCTGCGCGATGTAGTCATGATCGAGCAAATTCTCGGCGATCAACACGTGCATCAGGCCCAGCGCCAGCGCGGCGTCGGTGCCCGGCAGCGGCGCGATGTGCTGGTGGCACTTCTCGGCCGTCAGCGAACGGTACGGGTCGATGGCGATCAGCTTGGCGCCGTTGCGCTTGGCTTCCTGCGCGCGCGTCCAGAAATGCAGGTTGGAGGCGATCGGATTGCCGCCCCAGATGATAATCAGCTTGGCGTTCTGGAACTGCTCCATGTCGGTGCCCACCGAGCCGCCGATCGTGTACTTGTAGCCGGTCGCGCCGGCGGTCGCGCAGACGGTGCGGTCCAGCAGCGAGGCGCCGATCTTGTTGAAGAAGCGCGAAGACATCGACTCGCCCTGCAACAAGCCCATCGTGCCGCAGTAGCTGTACGGCAGGATCGCTTGCGGCGCGCGCGCGGCGATCGGCTTGAGCCGGGCGGCGATGGTGGCCAGCGCCTCGTCCCAGCTGATGCGCTCGAACTTGCCCTCGCCCTTTTTGCCGATCCGGCGCAGCGGGTGCAGCAGGCGCTCGGCATGGTAGGTGCGCTCGGTGTAGCGGGCCACCTTGGTGCACAGCACGCCGGCGGTGGTCGGATGGTCGGGATCGCCCTTGACGGCGGTGGCGACGCCGTCCTCCACGGTCACCAGCAAGGCGCAGGTATCGGGACAGTCGTGCGGGCAGACCGCGCGAACTTGAGTGGTTGTCATTGTCAAAAGTCCAAAAAGCGTACGCTGAAAGCAGTATCGTAAACCATTCCGGCGCTGTGGATATCAAGCTGGGGCCTGCTCTGGATAAACTTGTACGACAAGGGCTACAATGGCTATTCTCGCCGCCCACAAGGTGGACGACCCATTTTGGAGAAGCAAATGAAACTCGTTGATCCCATCATTGCCTTTCAGTCCGAATTGCAGCACATCCGGCGCGACCTGCACGCCCATCCGGAACTCTGCTACGAAGAGCAACGTACTTCCGACGTGGTGGCGGCCAAGCTGACGGAATGGGGCATCCCCGTGATTCGCGGCCTGGGGCTCACCGGCGTGGTCGGGATCATCAAGAACGGCAGCTCGCCGCGCGCGATCGGGCTGCGCGCCGACATGGACGCGCTGCCGATGCAGGAGGTGAACACTTTTCCGCACGCGTCGCGCCATCCGGGCAAGATGCACGCCTGCGGCCACGACGGCCACACCGCCATGCTGCTGGGCGCGGCCAAGCACCTGGCCGAGAACCGCAACTTCGACGGCACCGTATATGTGGTGTTCCAGCCGGCCGAGGAGGGCGGCGCCGGCGCCAGGCGCATGATCGAGGACGGCCTGTTCGAGCAATGTCCGATGGACGCCATCTACGGCATGCACAACTGGCCGGGGATCCCGTCAGGCCACATGAGCGTGGTCGAGGGGCCGATGATGGCTTCCAGTAATGAGTTCTATCTGACCATCAAGGGCAAGGGCGCGCACGCGGCACAACCGCACAAGGGCATCGATCCAGTGATGGTGGCGGTGCAGATCGCGCAAAGCTGGCAGACCATTATCTCGCGGCAGAAAAGTCCGCTCGATACGGCGGTGCTGTCGATCACGCAGATCCACGCGGGCAGCGCGACCAACGTCATTCCGGACGAGGCCAAGATGGTGGGCACGGTGCGTACCTTCACCACGCCCGTGCTGGACATGATCGAGGCGCGCATGGGCGAGATCGCGCAGCACACGGCGGCGGCGTTCGGGGCGGAGGTTGAATACAAATTCCGACGAAATTATCCACCGCTGGTGAATCATGCGGCCGAGACGCGCTTCGCGGTCGAGGTGATGAAGGAAGTGGTTGGCGCAGACAAGGTGGATGACAACGTCGAGCCGACCATGGGCGCGGAGGATTTCGCGTTCTTCCTGCAGGCCAAGCCAGGGTGTTATATCTTTATTGGCAACGGCGAGGGCGACCATCGCGACGGCGGTCATGGACTGGGTCCGTGCGTGCTGCACAATGGCAGTTATGATTTCAACGATAATCTGTTGCCGGTTGGGGCCAGCTTCTGGGTGCGACTGGCGGAGAAGAGCCTGCCGCTGAACTAACGCGGCCTGTGATCGCCATGCACGATCCGATGGCTGCTCACACATGGCCGATTACGCTTCGCTAATCCGCCCTATGTGGAACCGTGGCGTTGCCGCTTTGACGTGCAATCGAAGGCTACACCTTGTCCGGGCACTTGCCCACGCGCTGCCCCGGGTTGAGCTGTTCCAACCCCACCAGCGCCGCCGAATGATCGGCTTGCGGCAAGGTCTCCGCCAGCATCCGATACCGCTCCGTCACCAGTTCGGTCACCGGCAATGTTACCCCCGCCGCTTGCGCCGCCGCCAGGATATTGCGCTGATCCTTCAGCTGCGTCGTGACCTTGCCGCCGGCGACGAAATTCCTCTCCAACATGCGCTGACCGTGCACATCCAGTATCTTGCTCTCGGCAAAGCCGCCACGAATCGCGGCGCGCATCGCGGCCGGATCTGCTCCGGCGGCTTGCGCCAGCAACATCGCCTCGGCAACGATATTGATGGTCGCGCCGACGATCAACTGATTGCACAACTTGGCCACCTGGCCGCTGCCGGCCGGCCCGACCAAGGTCGGCCGTCCCATCGCAGTCAGCACCGGCTCGACTTCCGCGAAGTCCGCCGGGTCGCCTCCGGCCATGATCGCCAACGTGCCCGCCGCCGCGCCGCCGACGCCGCCCGACACCGGCGCATCGACAAACCGCCTGCCCTGAGCTTGCAGCAGCGCATGAAACGCCTGCGCCTCCGATTGCTGCGTCGAACTCATGTCGATCCACAACGCGCTCTGCGCCAACGCCGGCAAGGCGTCACGCATCACTTGCTCCACGACCGGGCCCGCCTCCAGCATTGAGATGACGATGCCGGCATCGCGAACGGCCTCGACCAGGCGCGCCGCCGGCAGCGCGCCGGCCGGTGCAAGCGCCTCCGCTTTCGCGAAGGTACGATTCCAGACCGTAACGGAATGGCCGGCCGCCAGCAGGCGGCGTACCATCGGGTCTCCCATCAAGCCAATACCGAGAAACGCAATTCGCATAGACAATTCTGCTCCTGGGCTAATCAAATCAACGGTGCGCCGGAAGAAATTTCGGAACACCGGTACAATCTTGGCAGCCGTATACACAAATGAATACAGCACTCAATACAAGGATACTATGTTCGCGAAAACAATGATGGCAGCAGCCGTTGCGCTGTTGATGAGCCAGGCCGCAGTGGCCCAACAACTGATCGACTCGGTGTCGGTGGACTACGGCACGGCGTCTAAGCAGCGTATGGTTCGGCTGAGCGCCGCCAGTGATTGGGACAAAAAATGGTTCCAGTCGAACGGCACGCACCTGAGCGGCTATTGGGAAGGCAGCGTTGGTTACTGGCGCCAGAACCAATACCGCGATGTGCCGGGCTGGGAAAAAGGACTGTGGGACGTGGGTTTTACTCCGGTGTTCCGCTTCCAGAATGACAACAAGAAGGGGATCTACTACGAAGCCGGCGTCGGCGTTCACCTGTTATCCAGCCTGTACAGGAACGACGGCAAGGAATTGTCGACCGCCTTCCAGTTCGGCGATCATATTGGCATCGGCTATGTGATGCAGAACAATTGGGAAGTCGCGCTGAAGTTGCAGCACTTCTCCAACGGCAGCATCAAGAGTCCCAATGGCGGCGCAAACTTCCTTGAAGTCAAAGCGGCATACCACTTTTAATTAAGTACTTTTCCAGAATAAGCGCTTCTTCGGAGGCGCTTTTTTACGTCCAGACT
>Ga0308163_10004307_pt1 | contig 11382 bp, 10 predicted proteins | sample PhyTR1_FD_201037 | JGI IMG/M metagenome (GOLD analysis project Ga0308163, IMG submission 201037) | Phyllosphere microbial communities from UC Gill Tract Community Farm, Albany, California, United States - DLSLT.R1 | ecosystem: Host-associated > Plants > Phyllosphere > Unclassified | place: USA... | reverse complement strand
CGTCGGGATAGACGGTGTTCTCGGACAGGAAGCCGACCGCTTCGCCGCTGTGCTCGACGTAGCGGCGGCCGTTCGCGCTGCCGGTGAAGACGCCGAGGCCGTAGCCGTTGCTCGATCCGTCGGCGAGTTTGACGGGGGTTTCCTGCGTGGCCCAGTCGTCGGCGGGAAGCGTGGTGCGGTTGAGGCGGGCGACGTCCCATTTGGCGAGGTCTTCGGCGCTCATCGAGAGTTCGCCGGCGGCGTAGAGCCAGCCGTCCGCGCTCGGCGTTTCGGGGCGGACCGGGCCGAGCGCGAAGCGGCCATAGCCTTGCGGGTAGGCCTTGCCGATTGCCTTGTCCTGATCGAGCGCGCGGATGTCGAGCGGCTCGAAGATGCGCTGCTGGAGGAAGCTCAGCAGCGGCTGTTTCGCGACCTTCTCGACAATCATGCCGGCCACCACATAGCCGGTGTTGGAATATTGCCACTGCGTGCCGGGCTGGAAATCGAGCGGCTTCTTGGCCCAGCGATCGACGATCTGCTGCGGCGTGACGGGCTTGGCCATCGCGGCGAAACTGTAATCCTGCGGCCAGTAATCCTGCAGGCCGGAGGTGTGGCTGAGCAGCTGGCGGATGGTGATGCGGTCGCCGCCGGTGATGCCGGGGATGTATTTCGCGACGGTGTCGTCGAGTGACAGCTTGCCCTCGTCCTCGAGCAGCAGGATCGCGGCAGCGGTGAACTGCTTCGAGATCGAGGCGATCTGGTAGGGGAGTTTGGGGTCGGCGACGGCGATCGCCTCGGACGGCTTTCCGTAGGCCTTGGCGAACACGATACGCCCGCCGCGGACGACCGCGATCGAGGCAGACGGCACGCCGGTATCGCCGAGCGCGCCGGTAACCAGCGTGTCGATCTGCGCGGTTTCGGTGGGGGTGAGCGACTGCGCGATGGCGGGGGCCGGGAGCAGCGCGGCGACGGCGAGGAGGCGGAGGATCATGGCGTGCAACGAAGCAGAACCGGCTCGCGCACGCAACGCCGTGATTTTTATTCCGTGGCGGTTGAAGGGGTTAGCCTAGGGCAGAAATGTTGACGGAACACGTCGTGTTACACGCACGTTTCATCGTCCGACCGGGAGCCTTTTTTACGTCTTAGGGGACACAACCATGCTGTATACCATCGCCGTCATCCTGCTGATCCTCTGGCTGGCAGGCTTCGCCTTCCACGTTGCTGGCGGGCTGATCCACATCCTGCTGGTGATCGCGGTCATCGTCGTTCTGGTGAAGCTGTTCACCGGCCGCAACGTCGTCTGACGGACTCGCGAACTTAGCCGTTCTCCCGCGGACGCGGCAGTCCAGGATCACCAACGGTATCGTTCGAGATTCCTGGACCCCCGCTTTCGCGGGGGAACAGCCAATTAGACGGGCACGCCGTAGAGGTCGTGATCGTCGGCGTCTTCGATCGTGACCGGGACGATGTCGCCGACCGTCAGGTGGCCGGCGTCGCGGAGGAAGACCTCGCCGTCGATTTCAGGCGCATCCGCCTTCGAGCGGCCGGTCGCGCCTTCCTCGTCGACCGCGTCGATGATCACGTCCAGCGTACGGCCGATCTTCGCCTGCAACTTTGCCGCGGAGATTGCCGCGGTCTTTTCCATGATGCGGGCGTAGCGCTCTTCCTTGAGCTCTTCGGGCACATGGTCGGGGAGCAGGTTTGCCGCCGCCCCTTCGACCGGTTCGAAGCGGAACGCGCCGACGCGGTCGAGCTGCGCCTCGTCGAGCCAGTCGAGCAGATACTGGAAATCCTCCTCGGTCTCGCCGGGGAAGCCGACGACGAAGGTCGAGCGGATTGTGATGTCGGGCGCGATCGTCCGCCAGTTGTGGATGCGCTGGAGGACTTTCGCATCGTTGCCGGGGCGCTTCATCCGGCGCAGCACCGACGGCGCGGCGTGCTGGAACGGGATGTCGAGATACGGCAGCACAAGGCCCTCCGCCATCAGTGGGATGACGTGGTCGACGTGCGGGTACGGGTAGACGTAGTGAAGGCGGACCCACGGTGCGATTCTGCCGAGTTCGCGCGAGAGGTCAGTCATGTGCGCGCGGACCTCGCGTGCCTCACCGCGCGCCATCGGGCCGCCCGTCTTCACCGGCCAGCTGGCATGGCGCAGGTCAACGCCGTACGCCGAGGTGTCCTGGCTGATGACCAGCAGCTCCTTGGTGCCAGCTTCGACAAGCTTCTCCGCCTCGCGCAGGATCGCGTCGGGGCGGCGGCTGACGAGATCGCCGCGCAACGACGGAATGATGCAGAACGAGCAGCGGTGGTTGCAGCCCTCGGAGATTTTCAGATAGCTGTAGTGGCGCGGGGTCAGCTTCAGGCCGGCGTCGGGGATCAGGTTGAGGAATGCAGACGGCGGCATCGGTGCCGCTTCGTGGACAGCGCCGACGACCTGCTCGTACTCATGCGCGCCGGTGATCGCGAGGACCTGCGGGAAGCGCGCGCGGATCGCGTCGGCTTCCTTGCCCATGCAGCCGGTGACGATGACGCGGCCGTTCTCGGCGATGGCCTCGCCGATCGCCTCGAGGCTTTCCTCCTTGGCGGAGTCGAGGAAGCCGCAGGTGTTGACCAGCACGATGTCCGCGCCAGCATAATCGGGCGACATCTGATAGCCGTCGCCGCGAAGCTGCGTGAGAATCCGTTCGCTGTCGACGAGGTTTTTCGGACAGCCGAGCGAGACCATGCCGATCTTCGGCGGGGAGGGGAGTGTTGTTGCCATGAAGCCCGCGCACATAGGCGCAAAGTTCGGTTTTTTCTAGGCGGGCGAAATCGCATCCTGCATGGGTGGGCGGATTACGCGGGAAGGAACCGATATGCTGGCGATTGGACTGATGTCGGGGACGTCACTCGACGGGATCGACGCGGCGTTGATCGAGACCGACGGCGAGGCGTTCGTGCGGCCGATCGCGTTTCGCGGCGAGCCGTATTCGGATGCGGCGCGGGCGCAGCTGGCCGAGGCCACGCGGATGGCGCTGACGTTCGACAAGCCGCGTGCCAGTCCGCCGGTCGTCGCTGCGGGCGAGCTGATCACGCGGGCGCATGTGTTCGCGGTGCACAAGCTGCTGGCCGATGCTGGCGTCGCGGCGGCGGAGGTCGATGTGATCGGCTTTCACGGGCAGACGATCGCGCACCGGCCGGACCGGCGCTGGACGTGGCAGATCGGCGACGGGGCGGCGGTCGCGCGGGCTACCGGGATCACGACGGTGTCGGATTTTCGCTCGGCGGACGTGGCGGCGGGCGGGCAGGGGGCGCCGTTGCTGCCGGTGTATCATGCGGCGCTAGCGGCTGGGCTGGAGGGGCCGGTTGCGGTATTGAATCTTGGTGGGGTGGGGAACATCACCTTCATTCCTGGCGGGCGCGACATGCATGATTCGCGCGAGATGTCGCCGGAGCGGGCGCAGATGATGGACCGTAATGGGCTGGTGGCGTTCGATACCGGGCCGGCGAATGGGTTGATCGATAGCTGGGTCGAGGCGGAAACTGGCGCCCGTTATGACGCAGGGGGGGCGTTGGCGGCGGCCGGGCGGGTGGACGAGACGGTGTTGACGGCGATGCTGGATCACCCGTTTTTCGATGCGCCTCCGCCGAAGTCTTTGGATCGGAATGATTTTACGATCCAGCCGGCTCGGGGGTTATCCGCGGCTGATGGGGCCGCGACTTTGACCGCGTTTACGGCCGCTACCGTGGCTGAGGCTTTGCGGCATTTGCCGGCTCGGCCTGTTCGGTTGCTGGTCGCGGGGGGGGGGCGGCACAATCCGACGATGCTGGCGATTATTGCGGAGCGGACCGGGTTGGTGGTGGAGTCTACCGATGTGCTTGGGTGGAACGGCGATGCGCTGGAGGCCGAGGGGTTCGCGTATATGGCGGTGCGGACGTTGAAGGGGCTGGCGATCAGTTTTCCGGGGACGACTGGGGTTCCGGTGGCGATGGCTGGTGGGGTTGTGGATCGGGCTTAGTTTGCCGATTAGCGTCTAAAAGCTTGTTCTCCCGCGAAGGCGGGAGCGCAGTCTGGGCTCCCGCCTTCGCGGGAGAACAAGGGGGCGGGGGGGGGCGCCGCTTGGGTCACTCGCACCCGCTCCCCAACCTATCCCCTTTACCCTGAAACGACGCCACCCCGGCGGAGGCCGGGGCCCAGTTGGGGGACGTTGCTAACTGACGCTGCGCCCTACCACTGCGACCTTTCCAACTGGGCCCCGGCCTTCGCCGGGGTGGTGCAGGGTGGGGTGGGCGAGCGCGTTTGTATCAATTGTATCAGTGCGGCTTCTTGGGCTTGGCCGGCTTCTTCGGCTCGGGCTTCTTCGGCGGCGCCTTCTTTTCCGCCGCATCCTTCGCGCGCAACGCAGGTGCCGCGATCGCTGCTGCGATCCCCGCGATCACCGTCGCGCCGACCGCGATCGCGGTCTTCGGGTGCGACTTCACCGCATCCGTCGCGGTCGCGAGGCCGGCCTTGGCCGCATCGGTCGCGTCCTCGACCCAGTCGCTGGTCGCCGCGGTCTTCTTCGCGTCGGGCTTCGGCTTGTGGTCGTCGTCGTGATGGACCTTGGCGTGCGGCATGGCGGAGTTGGGGATCGACGACATAGGGCTTGTCCTTCGGTAAGGGATGATGCCCGATAAACCGATCGCGTCCGTGACGGTTCCGTTACGGTCCGCCGCTCACCGCGCCAAACTCACCGTTTGCGGGTCAGCTCGCGCATTGCGTCGTCGAGCCCGGCGAGGCTCAGCGGGTACATGCGGTCGGTCATCAGTTCGCGGATGATCCGTACCGACTCCGAATAGCCCCATTGCGCCTCGGGCACCGGGTTGAGCCACGCCGCCGCCGGGTAGGTGTTGGTCAGCCGCTGCATCCACACAGCACCCGGCTCCTCGTTGAAATGCTCGACCGAACCGCCGGGATGGGTGATCTCGTACGGGCTCATCGACGCGTCGCCGACGAAGATCAGTTTGTAGTCGTGGCCGTATTTGTGGAGCAGGTCCCACATCGGCGTGCGCTCGGCGAAGCGCCGCGTGTTGTCCTTCCACACGCCCTCGTACGGGCAATTGTGGAAGTAGAAGAATTCGAGGTTCTTGAATTCGGTGGTCGCGGCCGAGAACAGCTCCTCGCAGAGCTTGACGAACGGGTCCATCGAGCCGCCGACGTCGAGGAACAGCAGCAGTTTCACCGCATTGCGGCGTTCGGCGCGCATGACGATGTCGAGATAGCCCTGCCGCGCGGTGCCGGCGATCGTGCCGTCGATGTCGAGTTCGTCGGCGGCGCCGTCGCGCGCGAAGCGGCGCAGGCGGCGGAGTGCCACCTTGATGTTGCGGGTGCCGAGTTCCTTGGTGTTGTCGAGGTTGCGGAACGCGCGCTGGTCCCAGACTTTCAACGAGCGCTTGTGTGTGCTTTCGCCGCCGATGCGGACGCCTTCGGGGTTGTAGCCGCCGTTGCCGTAAGGTGACGTGCCGCCGGTGCCGACCCATTTGTTGCCGCCCTGATGGCGTTCCTTCTGCTCCTCCAGGCGTTTCTTGAGAGTCTCCATGATCTCGTCCCACGAGCCGAGTGACTTGATCGCGGCCATCTCCTCGGGGGTCAGGAATTTCTCGGCGACCGCCTTCAGCCAGTCCTCGGGGACTTCGCCGGCGGGCGTGCCGTAGCTGGTGGCGAGGCCGCGGAAGACCTTGGCGAAGACCTGGTCGAACTTGTCGAGCAGTCCCTCGTCCTTCACGTACACCGCGCGGGAGAGGTAGTAGAAATCCTCGGGCGTCCGCTCGATCACCTCGGCGTCGAGCGCCTCCAGGAGGATGAGGTGCTCCTTGAGGCTAGCGGGGATGCCGGCGCTGCGGAGTTCGTCGAGGAAGTTCAGGAACATCGTAACTCTCCAAGGCTCCCCGTCATGCCGGGCTCGTTCCGGCATCCACGGTTCCGCGCACTCGATAGTCGTGATCGTGCGGCACCGTGGACCCCGGAACAAGTCCGGGGTGACGGAGTGGTTTGGGTCGGTCGCACGGTCTCACCGCGCGATCGGGAGCTCGATCGCGCTGGGCTGCGCGGCCGAGTAAAAGACGCTGATCGTGGCCTTGCGGTAGTCGGCGGGCTTCGCGTCGAAGATGTTGGGGACGTAGGTCTGCGGGTTGCGGTCGTAGAGCGGGAACCAGCTCGACTGGACCTGGACCATGATGCGGTGGCCGGGGAGGAAGACGTGGTTGGCGTTGGGCAGAACGATTCGGAAATGCGTGGGCTGGCCGGCGACGATCGGGGTCGGCTTCTCGAAACTATCGCGGTAGCGGCCCCGGAGAATGTCCATCGAGACCGCGAGCTGGTAGCCGCCCATCTCGGGCTTGTCGGAATATTCGGCTGGGTAGACGTCGATCAGCTTCACGACGAAATCGCCGTCGGTGCCGGTGGTGCTGGCGATCAGGTCCGCGACGGGCGCGCCGGCGATTGCCACGGGGCTGGTCAGCGGTGGCGTCTGGTAGGTGAGGACGTCGGTGCGGTCGGAGAACGGGCGTTGATCGTCGACCAGCCATTGCCGCCAGGTCGAGCCGGTCGCGTAGGTCGGGCGGATCGGGCGGAGGCGGTAGGGGATCGGCTTGGCAGGGTCGGAGATATAGTCGTCGTGGCCGTCGCTCGCCGGGGCGGTCGGCGCGAGGCCGTTGGCGGGCTGGAAATAGAGTTTCTGCGTGGCGGTCGAGTTCGGCCAGCCGGCGAGCGTCTGCCACTGGTTGGCGCCGGTCTGGAACGCGGTGACGGGGGCGAGCGGTGCGGGAGTGCCGCCGGTCTTCAGCGTGCCGTCGAGGAACGGGAGCAGGACGTTCTTGCGGAACCAGAGCGCGGTGTCGGCGTCGAAGCGGATCGCGCCGAGCGTCGAGCCGTCGCCGTTCGCGCCGCCATGCGCCCAGGGGCCGAGCGCGAGGTGGTTGACGTGGTTGGGATCGACTTTCGATACGGCCTCATACGCCGCGACCGCGCCGTAGATGTCTTCCTGGTCCCATTGGCTGGCGACCCAGAGCGTCTGCACCGTCTGTGGTTGCTTGGGCAGGATCGTCTCGAGCCCCTGGCCCTGCCAGAACGCGTCGTAGGTCGGGTGATCGTGGAGGCGATTGACGAACGGGAGCTGTTCGAGCCCGCGGCTTTTCACGAACGCGCTGGCGGAACCGGCGCGGAGGAACGTGTCGTAGTCGTCGTAGGCGTCGCGCCAGAGGTCGCCGGCTTCGCCCTTCGCGGCGTCCTGCGTGTAGTAATAGTCGTAGCCGATCTGGCGGAAGGCGCCGCCGTGGAAATCGTCGTCGCCCTTCCAGGTGTTGATCACCGGGTTCATCGGGACGGCGGACTTCAGCGCGGGGTGCGGGTTCACCAGCGCCATCGCGGCCATCATGCCGTCGTAGCTGCCACCGATGATGCCGACGCGGCCGTTGCTGTTCTTGAGGTTCTTCACGAGCCAGTCGATCGTGTCGTAGGCGTCGGTGGAGTGGTCGACTTTCGTCTTGTTGAGGGGCCCGATCAGCGGGCGCTCGTTGATGTAGGCGCCGTTCGAGCCGTTCTTGCCGCGGACGTCCTCGAACACGCGGATATAGCCGGCGTCGAAGAACATCGCGTCCGATGCGCGCAGGTTCATCGCACCGCTGGGGCTCGAGAACCGGCTGGCGCTGCTTTCGGCGTTGTAGGGCGTGCGCTGGAGCAGGATCGGTGCGTCGGTGACGCCCTTGCGCTGGACGATGACCGCGTGGAGCGTGACGCCGTCGCGCATCGGGATGTCGACCTCGCGGCGGTCGAAGTCGAAGCTGGCGTTGGCGGGGACGAACTTGGCGGGGATGTCGCCACCGGGGGGCGGGGACTTTTCCTTCTGCGCGCCGACGATCGCGGGGGCGGACGTCGCGAGCAAGGCCAGCGTGATCGTTGTAAGAGCCTTTAACCGCATCGCTATCCTCACCGTCTTTTCAGCGACGGTGGTGGCACGGTTTCAAGGGTCGCGGCAATGCTTAGTATTTGAGCGCGGGGCTCTTCTGGCTCCCCTCCTTGGAAGGGAGGGGCTGGCGGTGGGTCGGCCAGCTTGAGCCACTCCCGTTCGGATGTGCGGAAGCCGACCCACCCCCGACCCCTCCCTTTCAGGGAGGGGGGAAGTTAGAAGGAGTCAGCGGGCGATGGGTTCGCCGCTGACGGGCACATACGCGTCGATCAGCGCGCCGACATAATCGGGGTTCCGGCTTGTCAGTTCGGCAGCCGCGTGCGCGTGGCCGTAGATGAAGCCGTAGACCGGATACACCCCGCCGCCGAGGCCATCGACGTCCTTGTACCAGACCTTGACGTCGCTCCAGTCGTTGTTGCGCGAGACGTCGAACAGCGTGACGTCCTGTTCGGCATGGCCGCGCTCGCCGTTCTGGCGAGACCAGTTGGCGTGGGTGAGCATGACGACGCGCTTCTCGACCACCCGGCTGACGACCGCGACATGGCCGAACGGCAGGCGCGGGGTCTTGGCGAAGACGATGACCGCGCCTTCCTTGGGCTTGTGCGTGCGTTCGTACTTGCCGTCGGCCTGCTCCCACCATGTCCAGGCGTTGCCGTAGATCTGGATGCCCGACGCTGCGCGGGCGAAGGGGACGCACTGGCCGACATAGTCGAGCAGAGAGGCGGATGCGGGGGCGGCCATGCCGATTGCCAGCAGTGCCGGCGCCCAACGACGGAAAGCATACAATCTCATGCCGTCACCTTGCCGGACAGGTATGGCATTATTGTTGCCGCAGATGGTTAATGTGCATCAATATCTAATCCGTCGAACTTCGCCGCGATCTGCTCGCCAATCGCCGTGACCGTTTCGACGAATTGCGGTCACAATGGCGCGGAATAGCTGAACGGACGGTGACGTCGATCCTGTTGATTAGAATACGTATAGTTCTCGAACACGGCCCACGAAAACTGCGCCGTCGTGCAATAACTCCGAAGTGGTCGCGTATCGACGGACCGATTCCAGTATCTTCGTTCAAAGAGGCTAGGTGGTTACCCGATCGGAATACTTCGCTTGTCCGACTGAGTGATCACGGTTTCACCATAAAAGGATTGTGATCATGTCGGTCGATATCAGCGATACAATCGATGCAGTTGCGGCAGAAGCACTGCTGGCCAACGTTGTAGACTGGAAGCAGTATGACGGATTGCGCGTTACATCGCACACCAGCGGGGCAGTCTATCTGGTGATGTGGGGCCAGCTTCACTGGATCCCGGATCCCGCAACCTTCAATAGCGTGTTCAAGGACTGGAACGGGATCGTCAACAGCGATTACATCGTCGACAACATGCCGAAGGCGTTGTCGCTGGCACCCGGTTCGTTCATCGCGATCAGCGGAGCGTCGCCGGCGTGGTATTTCGTGACGCTCGGCAAGAAGTTGCACATCCCCGATCCCGCGACGGTGAACCGCTTCAACTTCCGCAGCCCGATCTCGCTGCCGCATCTGGCGCTGGACTATATCCCAACGGGTCCGAACGTCACGTAACGCTCGAACTATCGGACCGACGGCGGTGCTCATCCGCGGCCGCCGGTTCCTTGATAGTTTACCCCTGATTCTTCTGACGTTTCGCCATGAAGGCGAGGCGTTCGAACAGCATGACGTCTTGTTCGTTCTTGATAAGCGCTCCGTGGAGCGGCGGAATCGCCTTGGTCGGGTCGCGGTTCTGGAGGATGTCGAGCGGCATGTCTTCATGAAGCAGCAGCTTGAGCCAGTCGAGCAGTTCGCTGGTCGAGGGCTTCTTCTTCAAACCCGGCACGTCGCGGACATCGTAGAACAGGTCCATCGCCTTGCTGACGAGGATCTTCTGGATGCCGGGGAAGTGGACGTCGACGATCGCCTGCATCGTCTGGCGGTCGGGGAACTTGATGTAGTGGAAGAAACAGCGGCGCAGGAACGCGTCGGGCAGTTCCTTCTCGTTATTGCTGGTGATGATGACGATCGGGCGCTCGACGGCGCGGACGGTTTCCTTGGTCTCGTAGACGTGGAACTCCATCCGATCGAGTTCCTGCAACAGGTCGTTCGGGAACTCGATATCCGCCTTGTCGATCTCGTCGATCAGCAGGACGGGCGGCGCGGGCTGGGTAAACGCCTCCCACAATTTGCCCTTGCGGATATAGTTGCCGATGTCGTGGACGCGCGCATCGCCGAGCTGGCCATCGCGCAGGCGGGCGACCGCGTCGTATTCGTACAGGCCTTGCTGCGCCTTGGTGGTCGACTTGATGTTCCACTCGATCAGCGGCGCGCCGAGCGCTTTCGCGATCTCGTAGGCGAGGACGGTCTTGCCGGTGCCGGGCTCGCCCTTGATCAGCAGCGGGCGGCGCAGCGTGACGGCGGCGTTGACCGCGACTTTCAGATCGTCGGTCGCGACGTAGCTCTGGGTGCCCTCGAAGCGCTTCATGCGATGTCCCGTCCGATTCTGAATACCGGGTATGGATAGAGGGGAAGCATCGCTCAGCGCAAGCGGTCAGAGGTCGCCGCGCGCACTCGACCGCGCTTCGAGCAGCGACCACAGGCCGCGGTGCTGCGCAAAGAGTTGCTGCGCGCCGAACAGGATCGCGCGCTGGCAGCCAGGCGATGCACCGAGTTCCGCGACGAGCGCAGCGGTGTCGGTCTCGGACGGAAGCGTGATCGTGGGGACGGCTACCCCGAACCGGTCCGCGGCGACATCGAGGACGCGGCGGATCGCGCGCCAGTCATGGAGCAGCGCAGCCACCGCCCCGGTCGCACATCCACGGCGCTCCGAGCGGGCGAGCATTTCGAGCGCATGACGTTCGCCGACCAGTGCCGACTCGCTCTCTGCTTGGCCGGGGGTCGAGGGTAGGGGGCCGACCGCGGCGGTGAGCTGTGCGAGATAGGTGCGCTCGTCCGCAAAACCGCTGGCCGCGACGGCGAGCCAATCCGATGCTTCGGGCTGGATCGCGCGGGTGAGCACGTCGACGATCAGGCCGGGATGGTCGCCGTGGACCGCGCACAGTGCGTGGACCGCGTCGGAGAGGTTGCGCTGGCCCGGACCGCCAGCGATCAGGCGCGCATGATGCGGATGCGCTGCACTGCCGTCCGCGTCGGCGAGCGCGACGAACGCATCCCATGCGCTCCGCTCGCTCGGCTCCCCGCCTTGTATGCCCGCGTTCGAAACCATTATTCCCCGGCCGTGCTGCACCACGGAAAGCTCGATCCGCGACGATGTCCCGGTCGCCATAAACGAAGGACGTAAAGACGAAGTATACGCGGTGTTCATCATACTGTGTTTGCCATAGCGACGAACGCGCGGGACGCCGGTGTCGCTATGAACGCGGCTGCGATGCGCCCTTTACGCCGGGCCATGCCGCCGCGATAACGCGCGACCGAAGATTTTCGGGTCCGTCGGGCGGTATCCGGCGG
>Ga0308163_10004302_pt1 | contig 11387 bp, 4 predicted proteins | sample PhyTR1_FD_201037 | JGI IMG/M metagenome (GOLD analysis project Ga0308163, IMG submission 201037) | Phyllosphere microbial communities from UC Gill Tract Community Farm, Albany, California, United States - DLSLT.R1 | ecosystem: Host-associated > Plants > Phyllosphere > Unclassified | place: USA... | reverse complement strand
GACCTGAGCAACGCCATCGCTTGCGCATCGGATATCGGCGGCAAAGAACCGTTTCGTTGGGCAAGGACCAGCCATCGACCGAGTTCTTCAGCGTCAATCTCCTGGATGCCAATGCGCTCCTTGGCAGTTTTCCGCAGGCTTGCGAATTCCTCCTCTATGATTAGCCCATGCTGGCCGGTTTCGGCTGCCAGCGAGGCAAGCACGTCTGACAATTTTCCCATCTCGATGAGATTAGTGGACGTGGAAAAATCGGCTCTACCAGCTACGAGCCTTCGAAGATGGAAGCGATCCGCTGTCTCATGCAACAACTCGACAAGCTTCACGCGTTCGGCAGCATCGCCGAAGCGCGATGCTGCTCGGACGACCCGTTCAAGATGATCCTCTGTAGTCTTAGCAAGCGAAAATGCGCTCCCCTCGTCGGCCGCGTTCAGACGGTAGATCGCGGGTTCGATCACCGCCCCCGCGAGCATGTCCAGCCACTTCGGATTGGGCATCGGTTGGAAGAGTAGGCCCTGTTGTGCCAACACCTGCGCGCTGGCGAGGCTGAGAACTTCTTCTTTCTTGTCGAGCACGCGTGTAGCGGGAATAATCTTGAGCTGCTGTGCGCGGGGGTCGCGCAGAAGGTCGGTAAGTGATCCAAGCTCCAAAATGCGGTTTATCACCGCACGGGCTTCCCGAGCAACGGGTCGATTACCGAGGAACGGGGCAGCTGCATCTAGCAGCGCAATTGCATCGGACGAGTTCAATCGCGGTTCGGCCTCATGCCATACCGCTCGGACCGGGATCATGAGGGTTGCGCCAACCAAGGCCGCCAGAAGCCCGCGATGTTCGACCGATGGCGGTAACGGCAACAGCAGCTCATGCTGCATGAATTGCACGAGGCGCCGCATCTGAGGTTCCCGCGCGAAACTGGTTGTCCCGTTAGTCCGCGCGGCGGCACGATACGTCTCGGCAAGCGCCTGCGCGACGTCTGAGCCGGCGACGGCGCCGCTCGCCTCCAGCAAAGTGGCCAGCGTTTCCGCCACCTGGTTCTTAGTGAATGCCGCAGCGCCGGCCATCCTAACCATCGCGGCGAGTTCATGATCGCGCCACTGCGGCTTGTCCGCGGCCAGGATCGAACCAAGCGCCAATCGGACCCCCGACTTGGCACACCACTCCGCCAAGTGCGGCCATGCGGCGGCGAGGCGTTTGACTGTGGTGGCCTCTGTCAGGGGAACGGGTCGCAGCGAAGCCGCACGCGCGAGCTGCCACAACTCGCGACCCTGCCCTGCCCATGAGAGAGCAATCGCCCGGTCGTCACATACTAAGGGTCCAAACGTCGACCACCAGTTGGTGCGCGAGAGCGCTCCTAACAGCGCATATCGCTCGTTATTGTCTGAGAAGGTCGGGAGCGCGTCCGCAAGCACATCGAGAACTAGTGGGAGCGTCGCCTCGTCCTGCAAAGCGCGGTTCCAGCGAGCTTCGATAGACTGCTCATCGCCGAGACCCGCAATCGTGGTCCGGTCGCTCGAGACGAAGAAGTAGCCATGAAGCATCAGATCAATCGCGCCAAGCGACGATGGCAACGGCATGATCTCGACCGCGTTGCCGACAGGCAGATACACCGTCCAGTGCAGGCGCAGTTCGCCCTCGCCTCTCTGCCCTGCCGACCGGCATAGCAGGACGGCGCCATGGGGCTCTGCCTCGGTCAGCACGGCTTCGTGACGAACGTTCCAGCTCTTGGGCCAGTCCTCCTCGGTCTTGAGAGCCGGCGCGCGACCATCCCGCGCCCAGATCTCCCGCCCGAGGAATGTTGCCGTGGCGTTCGCGCCTTCGCGCAGCTTACCGCCAAGTCGCCGACCTTCGCCGCCGACGGTGGCCTTCGACAGCCGTCCGGCGTCGGGAGCGATTACAATGCGTCGCCTCAATCCATCAGCAGGCACAACGTCGATGGCCTCCAGCGAGCGCAGGCATGCAAGCGCCGCCGGCAAAATCGGTGAATTGAGCAAGTCTTCAAGCGCGCTTTCTAGGGACCACCGCGTAGGAACTAGTGACAGTCCGTCGCCTGGGCTGAGTGCCTCGCTCCTCAGGGGCAACCAAAGCGCCATGCCCCCTTCGTCGAAGCCTTCGCGGGCTAGAAGCTCGTCAAGCAGCCGAGCGTCCGCGCCGTTGATCGTCTTCCAAAGTCCGCCGGCGGCATCGGCGCCCTCTATCTCCTCCCAGGGATTGACCACGTCACGGCGAACGAGGCCCTGATCTTCCAGAAAAGCGCGCGCGATGAACGCGTCGCACAGATGATAGACGGCCTTTTGGCCGAGTCCGAAGCGTCCTACCGTATTAGCGTCGCCGCCCTTGCTACCACCGCTCGCATTGAGCATTGCGTCGAAATGCTCGCCGAGCACCGCGCCATCATTGGCGACAAGAAGAGCCGGAGCTTGCAGGAGCGGGTTGACTGAGCCGGGCAGACCGGGATGCGCAAAGAGGAGCAGGCGTCCAGCGCCCGCGTCATCCGCGTTTTGAAGAAGCTCCTTGAGAATTGGAAAGCCCGATCGATACCCCTCCCGCAGAAGATTTTGAAACTGGCGAATAACGTCGATCGGACGGGTACGTGGCGAAGTCACATTCTCTCCCTAAAAACGCACGACGACGCTGGCAGCCAACAGGTTGGATGTCGATCTTTCACAAGAGTACCAAGCCGCACAAGGATATCTGGCACGTTTGCCGCGGTGGTTGGAACCCGTCACTCATTCATGCGCGCCGTCCAAGGACGACGCGGACGTTACCCTTCGCTGTCAAGGCCACTTGGAACGTTGGCAGCATCGTCCGGCTCCGGGGGCAGCAGTAGGAAGCGGCATCGCACGAGCATTAGCACGGCCGCAGCGCCGACCCAGAAGTCGAGCTTGTCGGCGCTCGCCACTACCCGCTGCCGCCATTCGCGTGCGATGCGGTGGTATCCGGCGTCGCTCATCCGCGGCCAGCCGTCGTTCACGGACGACAGCAGATCAGTCTGGCCGAGCGCGTCGAGCTCGAAGTCGGTGTAGGCCTCCTCGTGGTGGATGCGATGACGCGCATCCAGCTCAACCCGTAACTGCGCGTCGAAGACCTCTTTGAGGGCTTTGACGTCCAGGCCCTTCGGCTGTGTCCTTCGCTCGATCCAGATTAGGAGGCGAAAAAGTCTCTCTCGGAACTGGTACACTCGACTGTAATAGAGCTCCGCGCACGTACGCAGATGCTCGTCCCGCCCGATGGGTAGCCCTCGGAAGGGATATCGGCGGAAGTAGTGCTGCGTCGCGCGGCAATCGGTCGCGGCTCTAGAAAGTCGGACATAGCCTGCGACGATGTCGTGCTCCCTGAGCGTCTGTGTATCGAAACGGAAGTCCTCAAACGTTTCGACCGGTCTCTGCGGCAGCATCGTAAAATGCATCTGACGCCGCATGGCCTCGTTCTTCCACTCGCGGAAGCCGGGGTAGTCGAGAAGACCCATCAGCCAGCCGGATACTCTTGGCCATACGGCCTCTTTAGCCGCTGCTGCCAACGCGGCGTCGATCCGAACGGGCATGCTATCCCAGTTTAGCGCCGCGCCATTGACGAGGGCACTGGACACCACATCGTGAGGATCAACGTGGTCGGTTGACGCTCGATTTGAGGCAGGCTCGAGATTTAGCATACTTACCTGACCAGCCGCTCCTTCATCCAATGTGTACGATACTGCCGCTCGTTACGAACACGATCAATCCGCGTGGTATGCCGGTGACCTCAAGGTAACGTCGAACCTGCGAGCGGTAATGATCGGAAGCCGCCGGGCTCGGCGCCACATCGCTCTTCCAGTCGATTACGAGTTCGGGTTTGCCGTCCTCGCCGATGCAGAGCGCATCGACGATGCCGAAGGTCGCAAGCTCGACGCCATCTTCCTCGCCGACCCCGTAGACCGGCAGCTCAGGGAAGAGTTTCTTCCGGATTGCGGCGATCTCGGGCAAAGCGAGCGTCTTCGCGACCGTCTTGCCCATCTCATCCGGCGATAAGCCATCGGCCGGGTCGGCTTCGGGCTCGCAGCCCAAATCCTGAATCAAGTCCGCAGCGCGCCTGACAAGCGCCGCGACATCGTCTGTGATTTCGCCGGTAAGCGCTTCTTCGAACAGCTTGTGAATGATGAGCCCTCGCTCACGTCCACCCTGAACAGCGATAGCAGCGTCGGCTGCCCGCTCGTCATCGCCACCCAGATCGATCTGAGGCGCAGGTGCGACATCCAGCGGACCCGTAGGATCCTCATCCCGGCTCGGTGCGATCCAACGCAGCTTGGTGGTCGCTGCCGTCACCGAAGCCGCTTCGTTCGCGAACACCTCGCGGGTCTGCCCATTCTCGGGGTCGCCGTCGATCATCTCGAACCCTGGTGGATGCTGATCGATCTCGATCACCGGCAGACCATCCAGATCAAAATCCATCAGCGCGTTCCAGCTGCTCTTCGACGCTGCCACGTCGAGCTTGGGCAGAACCAGCAGTTCGCGCGCCCGCGTTGCCGCGACGTACCAGAGGCGTAGCCGCTCTCGCTCGCGCTCTGCCACTTCAGCCGCCTTGGCTTCCTCGTAGCCTGCTGGAGCAACGCCAAAGATCGGCAAAAAGATGGTCTTCGTATCGCTATCGATGATGGGATCGCGCACGTCCATGCCGGCCGTCATCGTATTGATCGGTACGACGATCGGCCACTCGAGCCCCTTGGAGGCATGCATCGTTACCAGCGACACCGCCTCTTCCTGAGCATCAGGGCGACCTTCGGCGGACCGCGTCTTGCCCTCCCAGGCCGCAATCATCGCATCGGCAAAAGCCTTCAGCCCTCGAACGCCATACGGCTGAGAGAGGCTCAGGAAGAGATCGACGTTGGCGAGCGGACGCTCGGCCTGCCCTCCGTGCCGCTGGAGCAGGATGGGCCGGACGCGGAGCAAGTCGATCGCTTCTGCGAGCAATTGATGCGGCGTCGTGCCGTTGATACTCCGGCGAAGCGACTGGAGCTTTTCGACAATATCGCGAGCGTAAGGATTTTCGATCGCTTCCGCATCCACGTGAACGCTGAGCCGCGGGCGAACATCGGGACGCTTTGGATCACGGGGCTGGCTCCAGACGAGGTCCAGCAGCTGCTCCTCGCTTAGCCCGACGAGCGGCCCTCGAAGGAGTGCGATCAGCGCCAGGCTGTCGCGACTGTCGGCCAGCACTCGCGTGATCGCGATCAGGTCCTGGACCTCCTGACGTCGGTAGAAGCCCTTGCCTGCTTGCGTCGCTACCGGCACCCCTCGCTTCTCGAGTGCCTCTTCGTAGCGCCATAATTCCGTACCTCCGGGTGCCAGGAGCGCGATATCTCCGGGCCTGCAGGGCCGTTTCGTGTCGGTTTTGCGGTCGACGATGATCTGGCTGCCGATCAGCCGGCAGCACATTTCGGCGACGGCTTCTGCCTCGCAGTCACGCTGGACACTCGACTTGGCTTTGCCGTCCTCGCCCGCGCACGGAACAGGAAGTGCTGCCACACATAGCCCTTCCCCGTGATCGAGATGAAAGCTGTCGAGCGCGGTAAAGCCAGGCTGCCCCTTCTCGACCGTGAGGTGCGGCGCGAACCGATCGTTTACGTATGCCAGGATCGCAGCACAGGATCGGAAATTGGTCGAAATGGACAGCAGGTCGTCCGGACTGAGTGCGCGGATCGCTTCGCGTGCCCGCACATAGGCCGCGACGTCCGCGCCGCGGAAACGGTAGATGGCCTGCTTCGGATCGCCGACGAGGAACAGTGCCCCCGGTCTGATCCGGTAGCCCGCCCAATCCTGTGGATCCGCAGCCTCAACCGGTTCTCCGGTCAACCGCCAGAAGATCTCGGTCTGGAGCGGGTCTGTGTCCTGAAACTCGTCGACCAGGACATGGCGATAGCGCTTGGCCAGCGCATCGCGCACGGCGGGATGATCGCGCAGTAGGTCGCGCGCGGCAAAGATGAGGTCATCAAAGTCGAGGAGCGCTGCCGATCGCTTGTAGTCGCGAAAGCTGTCAGCGATCGGCTGGATGGCGGTAATCAGGTCCGCCAGTACACGCCCGGCGACAGCCTGAAGCAACGCGGTCCATCCTTCGCAGCAAGCGAGATGCAGCTCTTCGGCCTGACCATTGAGCAGGCCGCCGTCCGCCTTGGACAGGCCCGCTATCTTGGCCGCCGCCTCCCACTTGCCCTTCTTCTTGTAGACGCTGAACGTACCCTTTGCCGTGCACAGCGAGGGATGTGGCACCGAGGCGAGCAAGCGAGCGAGCGCGGGAGGCGTGTCGTTAGCGGCTGCGAACGAGACAGCGTCGCCCATCTCGACGAACGCGCTGGCACCGGCAATGCTCTCGGGTTCTTGCGCGGCCGATCCGACGACGAACGCGCGATAGTCTGCGGCGGCTTGGCGGAAAGCGGCGACCAGAGGCGATATGGCGCGCCGCTGCGGTGCCGCCAGCACTCGGTTGTCGCGCAGTGCACCTGCCGCGGTCGCGACCAACTCGCTCGCCTTCGCCGGGTTGAGGAAAACCAACTCCGAAACAAGGCTTTCTTCGCCCGAGTTGAGCGTGTTGCGCAGCCAACGGTCGACCGCATCGCCGAATACCAGGTCCGCCTGCGCCGGATCCATCAGCGAGGCACCGGGATCAATGTTTGCTTCGACCGGGTAGGGCTTGACGAGCCGCTGACAAAAGCCGTGGATCGTCGAGCAAGTGATCTCATCGATCGCGGACGCGGCCTGGTCGAGATTCGTCCGCTGATCGGCCGAGAGGCCGTCCGGCAGCGCGATCCGGAGCTCGCGAGGAACTCTGCCGTCGAGCAGTTCATCGACAAAATCGCGGACCCGGGCCAGCAGTTCGCTGGCGGCGAGCTCGGTGAACGTGACAGCCGCGATCGCCTTAGGTGCAGCACCGCTCGCGAGCAGCAATGCCAGCCTGCCGGCCATGACCGCGGTTTTGCCCGACCCGGCGCCGGCCTCGACCAGGACAGACCGGTTGTGGGCGGTCATCGCGACCAGGCGTGCCGCTTCGTCGCGAAGAATGGGAATGGCGATGTTCATCAGATCACTTCCCAGACGAGCGCGGCATTGCCCAGCAATTCGCGTGCGGGCTCGAGCTTCCGCGGACAATAGCCATTGCCGGCATTGGCCGGGAGCGCAAAGCTTAGATCGTCATAGTCGCCGCCGTTGTCGGGACCGATCACGGCACGTCCAGCAACCAGGCTCTCCCGCGCCGCCGTCAAATGTCCTGCCAGATTCTCCAGCACGGCTGCGGGTTCTTCAAGGTGACGGGCTTCGGTATCCCGTGGGTAGAGCAGTGCTGCATCGATTTCGACGCCCTCGCCGAGCAGTGCCTTGACCGCATAGGCATAGAGACAGCGTTGCAACTCCTTCCCGCCATTCAGCGTCACTGGCTTCGGCGGGAGCTTGCCGCCCTTGTAGTCAATAACCCTCGCCTGCCCGCCGTCACCAGAGAGATCGAGGCGATCGATATAGCCCGAAATTTGAAATCCGGTGCCGGCGATCTCAACCGGCCAAGACGGGTCCCATGGCAGGGTGCCGTTAGACTTCCCGTCCTGGCCGCCAAAAGGAACTTCGGTGAAGGATCTCTGGCTGCTAAGCGTCGGCGCCGGATGCTGGAGCGCGTTCAGTGCGGTCTGCTTGGTCTCCTCTACGGTGCGACGCCAGACCACGAGCGGCGGCACCGCCTGCTCGCCCTGCCACTGCTCGGCGACAGACGCGGCGGCCTGGTCGATCGCGGCGACGATCTCATCCGGTCGGGCATTGGCAAGGCTTCCCTGCGCTTCCAGCAGACGAACCGCATGATCCAGCGTCTCGTGGAGCAAGTTGCCGCTTTGGCGCGCGTCGAGCACCAGTGCTTCTTCGGCGCTCTCAGGTGCACTGATCCCCAGCGCATAGCTCCAGGTGAAGCCGAGCGGATTGCGCAGCAGCTTGGCGAGCGAACTCGCTGACTGCACCCGTTCAAGCGCCCCAAGCACCGCGGGATGGTTTGCCCGAACAAGGCCGTCGTGGGGGGTAACAGCGGCGCGCTGCCAGTCGCGCCAACACTCGGCTGCCGAGCGCGCCTGATCGCTGCCACCAAAATCCGCGCCACGCGCCAAGAGGCGATCAGTTTCGCTCATCGCATGCGATGGCCGTCGGTTTCGGCGGACGTAGCGAGGCTCGGGATGCCTGCGTAGCAGCGGACTCTTGCCGAGCAGCCGCCCTTCGTTGTCGCGCCGGGCGCGAGACAACACGACTTGATCAGTGGTGGTGCACAGGATCGTCTCGAAATCGCGGCGATCGGCAGCTGTGACGGGTAACGGATCGAGCTCGCCGACCGGTACGATATGGTCCGACAGCAGCCGGTCCTCGGCAATTCGGCGCGGCCATCCAGTCGAAGTCAGCCCAAGCAGGCGGACGAATTTACGGGGTGAAGCGGCGAGCGCCGAGGCTGGCATCCAGGCGACTGAAACGCATGCCTCACAGGCGTCTTCTTGGCGCAGGCCGTCGATGGTGACGTCGATTGCTGCGGCACTGCCGGCAAGCAGTGCCTTTCTCCAGATGCGGAGCGCGCCGCCCGAAAGGAATGCCCGTCCGATCCCTTCCGCGTCGTCGGTGCCGCGGCTGAGCTTTTCAACGATCGCGCGCAGCTTGGCGCCGTGGTCAACGCCGTCAGGCCAGCGATCGGCGGTGAGACTCCTAAGGAGTCGCTCCCAGGCGTCTGCAGAGGAAAGCGGTGCATCGGGCGGCAGCACGCGCTGCCAGCCGTCTGGGAGCATCTGAAATGGCCCGGACCCTGCCAGCAGCGTCGCGAGCCGCCGCACGCGCGTTTGCGACAGCCCGCGCACCAATATGTCGGCAAGCGCTGCCGCTGTCTGGCCATCGCGGGTGGTCACGACCCGAACGCTGTGAACGAAGTGAAGGTCTATGTTGGCGTCTGCTCGCAGTGCCATGAACTCATTATCATAGGCGGCCGGTGCTGCGGCCGCGATGGCGATCTCCGACGGCTTGGCGGTGCCGCTTGCGATCAACTCGCGCGCCCAGCGCAGCGCCTCGATTGCCTCGTGATAGCCGCTGGCGGCGCTCATCGCCTCTACTTGGGGCGTGGTCGGCCCCGAGCGGAGGATTTGGACGGCGGAGCCCTCAAGCCATTCCGGTACCGAGCGCGGACCGGCGATCCAGCGCACAGGCAAGGTGCGCGCCAGAGCCAGCAGCAGATCGCGCCAGCAGGGCGAGAGCTCGCTGATGCCAAAGATCTCGATCTCGCCAAAGAGCGCTGGCGCGTGGCGGAGGCGGGCCATCGCATTGGACGCAAGATCGACCGGGCGCAGCATCGATGATGGCAAACGCACGAGGACTGCCTCCTCAAGTGTCGCCATAGCGGCTAGCCGGGAGTGATCGGCCGTTCTCTCTGAGAGGTTGATGTCGGTGCGCCAGACCTTGTGCAGAGTGTCAGCCGAAGCGCCTACCATGCCCGGCAGTAGCTTAATCGCGTCCAACTCGCCCAAGTCAGTTTCCGGCAGAGCCTTCTGGATCGCATCGCGGAGCGTCTCCGCGTCAATGGGTTGCGTGAAGCCGCCGGCAAGCCGGGCCGCCAGTTGCTCGAACGCCATGACCTGGGTGCCGTGATGCTGATTGCGGGCAGCGTCGAGACGTATCTCACGGGAAGCGAGCCGACCGTGCGCGATGTAGGTCCGCCGTTGCATGAGATACTTTCAGATGTTTTCAACTCTGCCGAGGGTAGATGGCTGGCGTGTCTGGATCAACGCCGGTTTTGCAAGGTTCGTTCGATGATCGCGGCGCTGCATGCACCTTTGCAAAGTCCTATGAAAACTCGGCACCGGCACCGGCACCGGCACGGACACGGGCATACACATAGTTGGAACCCGCCCCTTGGTATTTTTGGCGTTGACGGCGATGGTGAGCGTCCATCTCCTGCAATAGCGTGAGAAATGCATATGACTGGCAAGCGCTCGGTGTCGTCGACGATCTACATCGGTCGGCCCGACCTTTTCGAACTCCGGGAGGGCCTTGATTATCTAGAGCTCGACGTTGCTTTGCAGGAGGCGGCTAGCTCGGCTACCGAGATCACGATCCTAGGCGGCTTCTACAGCGTCGACCCTCTTATTTCGCTGTGCCGCAAGGTTCCAAAAAAGATGCGAAAGACTTGCCGCGTCCGCATTGCGGTGGGCCTGGATACAACTTCGGCCATTCCCAAGACGTGGACAGACATGCGGCGGCTGAAAGCTGCGCTCAAGGAACTTAAGTTCGTAGATCCGATCGTCGCGATCGTCGACAGCAAGCCGGTCCACTTCCACACCAAGCTATTCCGGTTCCTGCATACGACCCATCCCGTGTGGTTCGTCGGATCGGCGAATCCAGGAAGCGCTCGGCACGAACTGATGGTGCGGCTCTCCGGCAAGCATGATGCGCTCTCCGCATACGTGACCGCGGTGTTCGGCAAGGCGGTCGACGTCGAAAAGGCTAGGGCAGCGGACCGCGTCACAACGCTACGCGAGTTCTTTTTGTCGGGCGTCCTCTGCCACAAGCCACCAATTCATCGGCTTTTTACGTTCGACGCGTTCTACATCGAGCCCGGCCATCGAGATCGGCTTGCCACCGCATTGGCCGGCCCGTCGGGAGTTAGCCACGCCAGTCCGGAAACAAAGGGGTTTGGATTTAACCTGCGGAGCGCTCTGCCGCATGACGTACGAGGCGATCCCTTCGCCACGGATAAGAAAGAAAGCCGTACCTCACTAACCCCTTACTCCATCGATACCGTATTCGGCCGGTGGATGCCCGGTGTTTATGCGCAGCGACTTGATCTACGGGTCATGCAGGGCGATGCCGCAAGAGCCGAGCGCCTGCTTCGAGTTGGCCACGCGCTTAGCCGATCTGAGGGGCAAGCGGCAGTCAGGCAGGCTTTTGAGGACCATGTATCCTCGTTGAAGTCGTTCCTCGAAAGCCACGATATTGAGGCAAAGCCCGTAAAGAACCGGGAGATCCGCTTCGACAGGTTCCTTGCGGTCCGGACGAAGAGCCTGATGGTTCCCAACATGGTCGCTCGATATTCTAGATCGCTAGTGTTTACAGACATGCCTGACATCTGGGCCGACGGCAGCGCTGTGGACGACTTCGTTGAGTCCTTCTTCGACGACCTTGCCTACCGCGCCACTCTTCGAAACAGACCCTCGATCGTTAAATCGCTGTTCTCCTGGCTCGATGACCCCACGCTTTCGGCGTCCGAGGATTTTTGGGGGGCTATGGAGAACGGCCTTGTTGAACGGCCTTGGACGAACGAGGATTGGGTATGATCGTAGCAACTACCAGGCCATGCACGCCATATCTTCCAACTCGCCGTGCACATGAACCATAAACGCTATCGTCAGATGCGTCGGCAGA
>Ga0308163_10004299_pt1 | contig 11389 bp, 10 predicted proteins | sample PhyTR1_FD_201037 | JGI IMG/M metagenome (GOLD analysis project Ga0308163, IMG submission 201037) | Phyllosphere microbial communities from UC Gill Tract Community Farm, Albany, California, United States - DLSLT.R1 | ecosystem: Host-associated > Plants > Phyllosphere > Unclassified | place: USA... | reverse complement strand
AAATGTAGATTATGGATGATTTTCTAGCCGCCAGATCTCAAATGGCAATGTCCCTGGGCTTTCACATCATATTTTCCTGTGTCGGGATGGTAATGCCTTTTCTAATGGCTTTTTCACATTACAAATATTTAACAACAAAAGACGAAGTCTATAAAGGACTGACCAAAGCCTGGAGCAAAGGCGTGGCAATTCTTTTCGCAACCGGTGCTGTTTCCGGAACAATGCTGTCTTTTGAACTCGGCTTGTTGTGGCCAAAATTTATGGAACACGCGGGTCCGATTTTCGGGATGCCTTTTTCTCTGGAAGGAACAGCTTTTTTCATTGAAGCGATTGCCATTGGTTTTTTCCTCTACGGATGGGAAAAATTCAACAAATGGTTTCATTGGTTTTGCGGCGTTGTTGTAGGTGTAAGCGGATTGGCCTCCGGAATATTGGTTGTAGCTGCGAATGCCTGGATGAACAGTCCGGCAGGTTTCGATTACATAGGCGGTAAATATCTTAACATCGATCCAATAAAAGCAATGTTCAACGAAGCCTGGTTTCCACAGGCATTTCATATGACAGTAGCTGCTTTTGCCGCAACAGGATTTGCAGTGGCAGGTATTCACGCCTTGATGATTTTGAAAAAACGCAATGTCAATTTTCATACAAAAGCATTTAGGATTTCGGCAGGTTTTGCCATTATCGGTGCTTTACTTGCGCCGATCAGTGGTGATGTCGCTGCAAAATCTGTTGCTGTGCGACAACCGATAAAACTGGCTGCGATGGAAGCTCATTTCGAAACCGAAAAGGGCGCAAGTTTTGTGATTGGCGGAATTCCTGATAAAGAAAATGAACAAATAAAATACGCCATCAAAGTTCCAAAAGTATTAAGTTTTCTCGCTTGGGGAGATTTTGATGCCGAAGTAAAAGGACTGAAAGATTTTCCGAAAGACCACTGGCCGCCGGTTGCGGTTGTTCATTATGCTTTTCAGATTATGATATTTTTTGGAAGTGTGATGATGTTAATTGGTGTCATTTACCTCATCGCAACATTCTGGAAAAAAGAATGGCTGACCAAAAACTGGTATCTGAAAATGTTTGTTACAGCAATTCCGTTCGGATATATCGCTCTGGAAGCAGGTTGGACGGTGACCGAAGTCGGCAGACAGCCGTGGATTATTTACGGAATTATGAAAACGATTGACGCAGTGACACCAATGCCTGGAATCCAATATTCATTTTACTTTTTCACATTGATTTTCATTTCGTTATCCTTGATTATCATTTTCTTACTATTGAGACAATTGAAAATGGTTCCGAAATTATATGATCCAACTGATCCCAATTATAATCCTAAAAACAAGAAATAATGATTTACGTAGTTATTGCATTTCTCTGGGTTTCAATTTGTTTGTATGTGATTACCGGAGGCGCAGATTTCGGAGCTGGCATTATCGAATTATTTTCAAAAAAATCTTACCGAGACAAAACGAAAAAAATCATGTCCAAATCCATCGCACCAATTTGGGAAGCCAATCATATGTGGTTGATTATCGCTGTCGTGATTTTGTTTGTTGGTTTTCCTACGATTTACACAACGGTTTCGACTTACCTTCACATTCCATTGGTTCTAATGTTGGTGGGAATTATCGCAAGAGGAACTGCTTTTACTTTTAGAAATTATGATGCTGTGAATGACAATTGGCAAAAGCTATACGATCAGATCTTCTTCTACTCTAGTTTGTTTACGCCTTTTTTTCTTGGCATTATTGCGGCCGCCACTATTTCCGGTTCTATTGATACAGAAGCTAAGGATTTTCTAAGTCTATATATTTTCAGCTGGTTGAATCCTTTCGGTGTTTTTGTAGGATTTTTCACGGTTTCGCTTTGTGCTTATCTTGCTTCATTATTTTCTCTTCACGAAGCGAGATTCAGTGATGCATTGCCAATTATGAAGAAAAAAGCAAGAGAAACAGCTATTTATGTTGTGGCAACGGGCGTTTTGGTTTTTATCAGTGCTCATTATTCTGATATTCCATTACTGAAATGGATTTTCTCAAAAGCTTTGGGAATCATAGCTATCACATTAGCAACCGTCAGTTTATTGTTTACCAACGATGCCATCAAAAAAGGTCATTTTCTACTGGTTAGGATTTATGGTGGCTTTCAGATTATAATGATTCTGGTCGCAGCAACTTATCAGCATAACCCCAATATCATTCTTTTTGCCAACGGTGGTTATCTTTCTTTGTTTGATGAAAGTGCAGCTCCGAAAACCATTGAAGCTTTGGGTTGGGCACTTCTTTTAGGAAGTATTTTTATTCTACCTTTTTTGTTTTATCTACTTTTTTCTTTTGGGAATCAAAGTAAATTGAGGAGCGAAGAATAATCGATTTTCTTAAATTTCCCTATTAGATATAAAAATTATTATGATTTAATTCTGCTTATATTTCATCATTCATATTGAAATATGATTTAAAAGGTTCGCATTTAAATAATTGACTATTCAATTATTTAATCAAAATTACCTTGATTAATTATTAAACAAAGGCACTCATTCCGGTAATCGAACGCCCGACAATCAATGAGTTGATTTCCTTCGTTCCTTCGTAAGAATAAATCGCTTCCGCATCTGCAACAAAGCGGGCAACGTCGTGTTCCAGAAGAATTCCGTTTCCACCCATCACTTCTCTTGCTTGTGCTACAACATCACGTGTTCTCAAACTACAAAATACTTTGGCTAATGAAGCGTGTTCGTCTTTCAGAATATTTTGGTCCTGCATCTCAGAAAGTCTGAAAACCAAAGTTTGCATCGCAGTCAAGTTGGACAACATTTCCACCAAATGCCCTTGGATTAATTGGAAAGAAGCAATCGGCTTCCCGAACTGTTCTCTTTTTCTGGTATAATCCAAAGCACTTTCATAAGCACCTCTTGCACAACCAGTCGCCATCCACGCCACACCGGCTCTTGTCATTTGAAGAACTTTTGCGGTATCTTTGAAACTATTTGCGTGTTCCATTTTTTGAGAATCGGCTACGAAACAATCTTTCATTGTTATGAGCCCGTTTTGGACAATTCTTAACGCCATTTTTCCTTTAATTTTTTCTACGGAAAATCCTTCTGTATCTTTTTCGATAATGAAACCTTTGACTTGATTATCATCTAAATCTCTTGCCCAAATGATAATGACATCAGCAAAAGTGGCGTTTCCAATCCATTTTTTTTGACCATTAAGAATCCAACCGCCTTCTACTTTTTTACAGGTTGTTGTCAATCCGCCCGCGGCGCCGGAACCGACTTCTGGCTCGGTTAATCCAAATGCGCCAATCAAATCGAATTGTTGCATTGCTGGGAGATATTTTTGTTTTTGCTCTTCGGAACCGCACATATAAATCGAACCCATTGATAATCCGGACTGAACACCGAAAAACGTTGCCAATGACGCATCAACTCTGGCTATTTCCATTGCGATGACACCTTCCATCAGGAAAGGAAGATTCGGGCAGCCGTAACCTTCATAAGTTACACCACAGAGATTCAGTTTTTTGAATTTGGGGATGAGTTCGTGTGGAAAATCGTCTGTCAGCCAATATCTGTTGACCAAAGGTTTGGCTTCTTTTTCCATAAATTCCCGAACCTGTAATTGAATTGCTCTTTGCTCATCCGTCAGTTTCATATGCAACTCATAAAAATCGCCGTTGATTGGTGGTAATTCTTTTTTTTTTCCAGATGAATCAAGCATTTTTGTTAAACCTTTGATTTGGTTCTCATTTAATTTTGAGAATTGGTTCATCAGTTTTGGAAGGTCAACTTTTTCAGATATTTTTGCGATTTGGTCTATATCAATATGTTTCAGGAGGTTGAAAATTCCTTTGATTTTGGAAATCGTGCTGTTCATTGGGTTTGTTTTCCTGTAGAATGCAATTAATATTCCTAAAAAGGATTTACAATTTTATAATTACGAATATTTATTTGAAAATCCGTTTTACAAAACGTTCATAATCAATATTTTGAACTAAATATTGATTTACAATTACTTTCGGATTGATTTGCAGAATTACTTTCATTTTAATTATCAATTTTGGTTTAGTCAATAACTAATGATTAACGCAAGTTAATTTGGAATGACAAAGCCCGCAGCCCGACTTGAGCGGAAATCCTTTTTTGCTTGTACTCAATTTCTATTTAAACTGAAAACGTCTGCAAAAAAGATTGGGAGCGGAAGGCGGAAAAGCTGCCCAAATAATTAAAATATTAATCTCAAAAATAATCTATTATGAAATCGTCTGCGATTCCATTTTACAGTTAAAAAACAAATAAAAAATATTCAAAATGAAAACGAAAATCTTATCAATCAGTTTGGTTGCCATTCTTTTGATTGGCTGCAGTAAATCGGAAAGAGCAGAAAGCGCTTACGATAATTCTAACGCCAAGGAAATGGTAATGGCTTCTGACAGCGTTTCCATCGCCGCATCGCAAACCATTGAAGGCAAACAATTTGTGAAAACCGCAGAAGTGGATATTGAAGTGAAGGATGTTTATGACTCAACTATTTCCATCGAAAAACAACTGATTTCGTTGGGTGGATTTGTGACGCAAAGCCGATTGGAAGCGCAAACAATGTCGGAAAACACATACAACATTTCGGATGAATCGTCTATGTTGGTGAGAAAATATCAGAATCAGAATAAAATGCAGGTTCGGGTCCCGACAGAAAATTTGGGCGAATTTCTGACTTTCATTAATGATAAAAAGGTGTTTCTAAATTCCAGAATAATCTCTGCGGAAGATGTGACGTCAAACATCAAATTTTCTAAACTGGAAGCGGAAAAACAAGCGAAAACGAACACGAATATTTCGCAATTGAAAACCGGAAAAGACAAGGTAAAACTTGATGACGAAAATATGTCCCAAGCCAATTCTCAAAAATATTCTGATGAAATTCTTACTGACCAATTGAAATATTCCACGGTTGATATTTACATCAAAGAACCAAGTGTCAATGTTGCGAAAATCCCGATTGTTAACACGAAAAATATTGATAATGAGTACAAATATAATTTCTTTTATGACGTGAAAAATGCTTTTGTAGAAGGATTTTATTTGATTCAGCAGATTTTTGTTTTTCTGATTTCTATTTGGCCGATTGTTTTGCTGGGCGGATTGATATTTTATTTTTGGAGAAGGAGAAAAACTGTTGTCAAATCATAATTTTGTCATTCCGGAGGAATCTAAACTGCTGAGATTGACTTCGTCGAACCACTGCGCTAGGTTTCCTCCGGAATGACAAATTGTATGTTATTTTTATTTCTTAATTTTGCAAAACGATGTTGAGAAAACTGCAACTTTTTTTTATGATTTTCTGTTTGGGAATTTTTGTATTTCCAAAACAGAACTTGAATGCGCAGGTTGCTCAGAGTTCTTGTTGTGAATCTCAAAAAGAAAATTCTGACTGTTGCAAAAAAAAAGATAAAAAATCAGACTCTTGTCATCACGATTCTAAAAAAGATGAAGACTGCAAAGACAATTGCACGACTTGCAAAACCTGCAGTTCGGGATTCGTTTTTTCTGTTGTTTTGAATAACTTCGACAACAAGCTGAGAACACCGATTTTCGAAATCAACAATCAATATTCTTATTATTCTAAATCGCCTCTTGCGAGAGCATTCATCATTTGGCAACCGCCGAAACTTGGTTAATTTTTTTATTTAAATGTCCTCGAGAGCTCAGACTGATAATTCAGTTTGAAATTTCATAAAGACATTATTCTCAAACAAATTAAAATTAATCAAAATGAATACAATCATAAAATCAGGAATTTTATTCCTTTCAATATTTCTATTTTCAAATTTTTCTGCTCAGACCAAATCTATCAAAGCCAAAGTAGAAGGTAACTGCGGAATGTGCAAAGAACGCATCGAAGCTGCTGCTAAATTTGACAAAAACGTAAAATCAGCGGTTTGGAGTATGAACAAAAAAGTCTTGACTGTAAGTTATGACGCAGCTAAAACTGACAAAAAAGCGGTTCTAAAAAGTGTTGCAGAAGCGGGTCACGACAACGAAATGTTCCGTGCTTCTGACAAATCTTATGATGATTTGGATGCTTGCTGCCAGTACGACCGTCCTGACAACAGCAAAAAGTTGGCAAAAAATGCCGATAAAAAACAAGTCTGCGAGCTTAAGTAATTAATTTAAATTTTTTTGACGATGAATTATTTAAGTAGAAAACTTATTTTTTCTGTGCTGCTCGTTTGTTCCGTATTTTCTTTTGCGCAAACCGTTACAGAACAGTTTTTGGTAAAAGGAAATTGCAATATGTGCAAAGCCAGAATAGAAAAAGCAGCCTTGAAAGGCGGCGCACAGACCGCCAATTGGACTGCTGATAATCAAACTTTGACAATGACGCTTGACGAATCGAAAGTCAAATGTGATGATATACTGAAACAAATCGCAGAAGTTGGTCACGACAACGAGAAATATAAAGCTCCTGAAGATGCTTACAAAAACTTGCCTTCTTGTTGCCTCTACACAAGAGGTTCAGATTTCAAAGCTCCGAATGACAATGCTGACCACGACTCAGATTCTGATGCGAAACAAATCGAAGGTGTAAAGCTGACAAGAGAAAAAGAAGCAACCGCTATCAGCAAAAAAGAAGCAGGATTGGTTTTCAATATCAGCTCTAAAGAATTGTTGAAAGCGGCGTGCTGTAACCTTTCCGAAAGCTTTGAAACCAATGCGACTGTGGATGTTTCGTTCAGCAACGCAGTGACGGGAACTAAGCAATTGAAAATGCTTGGATTAGACCAGAAATACACACTTTTGACCAAGGAACAATTGCCCGAAATCCGCGGATTGGCTTCGCCTTATGGATTGAATTTTATTCCAGGAAAATGGATTGGCGGCATCCAATTGACGAAAGGCGGAAGTACAGTTGTGAACGGTTACGAAAGCATCACTGGACAAATCAACACCGAGCTTCTGAAAACGAAAGATGATAATAAAAAAGCGGAAACAGAAATCAATTTGTTCTCCGATAACAATGGTCGTGTTGAAGCCAATGTGACCAGCACTTCGCCGATTTCTGACAAATGGAATCAAAGTGTTTTGCTTCACGGCAACGGAACTTTTGGCGATACAGATATGAACGATGACAGTTTTCTTGACAGACCAAAAGGAAGTCAGCTAAATGTAGCTTATTTATTGAATTACAATGATTTGCAAGACTCTGGCTTTGGTTCACATTTCGGAATTAATTTTGTGAAAGATGAGCGAACTGCGGGACAAATTGGATTTAACAAAAGGATCCCGCAGAAAGACCAATCGCTTTATGGCGTTGGGATTGACATTTCGAGATTTCAGGTTTGGAACAAAACAGGTTATGTTTTCAAGGGGAAGCCTTATCAAAGTCTCGGCTGGATGAACCAACTAACTTATCATCAGCAAGATAGCTTTTTCGGGTTGAGAAATTATTTTGGAAAAGAAACGTCTTATTATTCCAATTTGATTTTCGAAAGTATCATCGGAAACACGAATAATAAATATAAAGTTGGAGCGAGTTTCCTTTATGATAAATACGACGAAGATTACCTTTTGGACAATTACAAAAGAACCGAAACCGTTCCAGGCTTGTTTGCAGAATACACTTTGACAGGCGAGAAATTCACTTTAGTTACTGGCGCTCGCGTTGATTTTCACAATCTTGCAGGAACACAGTTTACACCGAGAATGAATTTCAAATATGATTTGACTCCGAAAACGATTTTCAGAATTTCGGCTGGAAGAGGTTTCCGAACTGCGAATATCTTTGCAGAAAGTCAGGCTTATTTTGCATCGAATCGACAAATCCAAATCATTAATAACGGTGGAGAAATCTACGGTTTGAAACCAGAAATTGCATGGAATTACGGTGTGAGTTTGCAACAGGAATTCAAATTGTTTGGAAGAAAATCAACAATCTTGGCTGATTTTTTCAGAACGGATTTTCAGAATCAGGTTGTGACAGATTTGGATGAATCTGTACAGAAAATTTTATTTTATAATCTTGAAGGAAAATCGTTTGCGAATAGTTTTCAAACACAATGGGATTTTCAGCCTGTGAAAAATCTGGAATTCAGAGTGGCTTACAAATATTATGATGTCGCTTTGGATTATTTGAGTGGATTGAAAAAAGTGCCGTTTATGGCGAAGCATCGTGGATTTGCGAACTTGGCTTATTCAACTAATAAAACTGAAAAAGGCAGGTTCTGGAGCTTTGACACAACTTTAAATCTGGTTGGAAAACAAAGACTTCCAAATACAAAATCCAATCCTGCGGAATTCCAAATTGGAGATTATTCGCCAAGTTATTCGACTTTGAATGCTCAGATTTCCAGAAACTTTTCTGAGAAAATTAGAGTTTATTTGGGTGGAGAGAACTTGACCGGTTACCAGCAAAAAATTGCAATTCTGGATGCGGGAAATCCTTTCGGAAATTACTTCGACGGCGGAATGGTTTATGCTCCGGTGATGAAGCAGAATTTCTATGTTGGTGTAGATTTTAAGTTTTAAAACTGTTTATTAACCACATAGACACATAGTTTTTTGTATGAAATTAAGATAAAATAGGTAACATTGAGTTCTATTTATCATTTTAAATTTCATTTTTCTATGTGCCTATGTGGTTTTATTATTTCTAAAAGACAGACTATTAGTTCTGAAATAAATGAGTAATTTTATAAAAATTAAAGTTTTGAAAAAAATAACAATCCTTATAGCAAGTGTCATACTGATATATTCTTGTGACAAAGCGAAAAAGAACGTCGCAGAAACCGAAGTTCCAATGAGTGATTCTGTAGCCACCAACAATACAGAAAATGTTGTAACGCCTGCGCCTGCTGAAGTTGCATCAGTTGTCAACAATGTTTCAACTTCTGGAAAACCTGCGTTGAATCCAGCACACGGACAACCTTATCACCGTTGCGAAATCGCGGTTGGTGCACCAATTGACAGTGCGCCGACACAAAATGCAACTCCGCAACCTGTTGCGCCATCGATTTTGAATCCGAATCCTGCGCCTGCAGTTTCTACAACTCCTGCGGTTCCGGCTCAGGCATTTGGACCAAAACCCGCTACGAATCCGGTTCACGGCGAACCTCATCACCGTTGTGATTTGGCTGTTGGAGCGCCTTTGTCATAAAATTAGATTTTTATTGAAATACGAAATGCAACCAAATTGGTTGCATTTTTTTATGATTTGAAATCGATTTATGATTTTCTGTTATAGAATTCAATTACCAATTCATTAGCGTTTTCAAAGTCATTTTCTGAGACTTTTAACTGAACGCCTTCGCTTGTATTATTGAACAAATTGAAAGTATTCGCCATAATATTTCCGAAGACAAAGGCTTCAACGCCATTTGTTTCTAAGAAAACTTTGAGCATTTCCGCTTCGATTTCTGTATTGAAAATCTTGAGTGTAATTAATTCCATAATTCATTGATTATAATCTGTTCGAAGTCTCGTTGACCGCATTTTCTTTGTAATTGGACTTTTTCAATTTACCAAAGTTATATTTTGCCGAAAAAGATACCGTTGGAGTATTTCCAAAAAAGGTGCCAGTAGAATTAATTTTGCTGTAAGACATTTTCTGGATATAATTCATCTGATTGAAAACATCGTTGTAGCGAACGGTAAAATCAAAATCGGAAACAGAAGACGTCATCCCAAGATTGACCAGACACATCGCATTGTTTTCATACAAACCTTCCACTCGTTTTGTGATGTACGAACCATCCAACAGAACTGACAAATATTTCCAAACATTAACCGTGTTATTGGTTGAAAAATAAACGTAAGGTGTTGATTTTTTCAAGACAGCCAAAGAATCTTCAATTTTATCATAATTGACGGAAAGACTGTTTTGAGAAGTCCATTTTTTCCCTTGAAAAAGAGAATCTATACCTAAAGAAACACCCATTTCTTTATCAAAATTGACTGCTGTAAACTTTGAAATATTCTTCTCGTCATCATAAACCAAGGTGTAACCTAAAGGATTTTTGCTTTTATAAGCCGATGCATTGACGGTTATTTTTTTCAGATTTGTGGAAAAAGAAATCGTGTTGGTGTATGTCGGAACCAAGTCCAGATTGCCCTGATATTCCACATACGGACTTCCGTACAAACCGCCGGAAGACAAATCTCCGTAATTGGGACGGGAAATGCTTTTCCTGAAATTCAGAGTGTATTCGTAATCGTTATTTTGTTTGAAAGTGATTTCTGCATTTGGGAACCAATCGAGATAATCTCTTTTGATTTTAGTCAGATTTTCAATTTTATCAAAACCTTTCGCATTGGTTGTTTCCGCTCTCAAACCAGCATTGATATTCCATTTGTCTGCATTAAAAGCGAGATTTGTGTAACCCGCAAGATTGGCTTCCTTGAATTGATATAGATAGAATTCCGGATTTTGATTATTTTGATAAGTCGTTTTGTTATCGTTCTTGGTTTCAGCTTTTGTGTAGCTTCCACCCAATTCCAAACTGTAATTTTCACTCAATTTTTTTTCGATATCCACCCTTCCGGAATACACATTCCCAGAATATTGCTGAACGCGAAATTGATTGAACTCATAACCAGAATTATTGGTATCATTGAAGAAATTATAATCTACATTTTTGCTCTCTCGTTTGAACTGAAAGCCGGTTAAAATCTCAGCATCCCAATTCGTCAATTTCTTTTTATAATTAAAGATAGAATTGATGGTCGCGCGTTGGCTGTCTTGCTGATTGAGCGTTTTAATAAAGGCAGAATTACCATTTTCCGAGTAAAAAGTATTGGTATTATTATCGCCTTTGTCGGGTCTGAAATTGCTGTTAACAGATAATGTCAAATAATCGCCGTCTTCATTCAGTTCCTGATACAGACTTGCGCCAAAAATCGTTTGCGGACGTTTAGTAATAGATTTGATGATGTAATTCGAAGCAATATTTTGACTAGGAACCGAATAATCAAAACCGTTACTTTCCCAATGGTTGAGCTGGTTATAGGAAGCATTCAGTTTCCATTCGGTTTTATTTTTCTTTTGCTGAAAATTGGCTGAAAGATAATTACTAAAACGTTTTTGGAAAGTTGCCGTTTCCGAAATACTCAATTGCGCACCATCTTTTCTGCTCTTTTTCAGATTGACTTTGATGACCGCTTTTCCTTCCGATTCATATTTGACAGACGGATTTCTGATGATTTCCACCGACTTGATATCATCCACAGCAATAGCAGATAATGTCGAAAAATCCACTCTTTGGTTATCCACATAAAGCAACGGCGTTCCTTTTCCGACAAACGATAAACCTTCACCATTGGCATCTACCATCACAAAAGGTAATTTTGATAGTAAGTCCGTCGAAGTCGGCAATTTGTTCAAAGCAGAAT
>Ga0308163_10004298_pt1 | contig 11393 bp, 6 predicted proteins | sample PhyTR1_FD_201037 | JGI IMG/M metagenome (GOLD analysis project Ga0308163, IMG submission 201037) | Phyllosphere microbial communities from UC Gill Tract Community Farm, Albany, California, United States - DLSLT.R1 | ecosystem: Host-associated > Plants > Phyllosphere > Unclassified | place: USA... | reverse complement strand
CTTGATCGTCTCGTTGCAACGCATGCACGGGTTCGGGGTCCGGCCGGCGCGGTACTCGGCGATGAAGTCGTCCACCACGTCGAGCTTGAAGCGCTCCGAGAAGTCCCACACGTAGTACGGGATGCCGATCAGGTTCGCCGCACGCTGGGCGTCCATCGAGTCCTCGATGGTGCAGCACCCGCGACTGCCGGTCCGGAGCGTGCCCGGCATCCGGCTGAGCGCCAGGTGGACGCCGACCACCTCATGGCCTGCGTCGACGGCGCGTGCCGCTGCCACGGCGGAGTCGACTCCGCCACTCATCGCTGCCAGAACTTTCACCGGGCAAGTCTACGCGCCAGCCGCCGGACGGCCACCCGCAAGCGGTGACGGGACGGCTGCTCAGGGACGAGCGCCCAGCGCCGTGTCGCGGTCGGCGGAACCGGCCCGACTCGCCTGTGCGTACGCGCGCGGCAGGGCCTGGAGGAAGTCGTCCACGTCCGTCTCGGTCGTCGTCCGACCCAGCGTGATCCGCAGGACCGATCGGGCCTCCGTCTCCGGGCGTCCCATCGCGAGCAGGACATGCGACGGTGCCGGCCTGGCAGGCGGAACCCGTCGAGACCGCCACCCCTGCGAGGTCGAGGAGGAAGAGCATCGAGTCTCCCTGTGCGCCGGGGAACACGAAGTTCGCGTTCGACGCGAGTCGCTCGCTGGGATCACCCGTCAGCTCGGCCTCCGGAACGGTCGCCCGCACGCCGGCCACGAGTCGGTCGCGCAAGGTGCCGAGACGCTCCTGCTCCGCGGTCCGCTCGAGCGCCATGAGCTCCGCAGCGACGGCGAATCCGACGGCTGCCGCGACGTCCTGCGTGCCGGAGCGGAGTCCGCGCTGCTGTCCGCCACCGTGCTGCAACGGCTCCACCACGGCTGCGCGGCTCACGACCAGCGCTCCGATCCCCACGGGACCACCGATCTTGTGCGCGGAGACGCTGAGCGCGACGAGACCACTGGCACCGACCGATCCGGATGCGGCGCGAAGGTCGGCGAGGTCGATGGGGAGGTGTCCGTAGGCCGAGACCGCGTCCAGGTGGAACGGCACCGCGGCCGCTGCGGCGAGCGCCGCCAGCCGGACGACGGGCTGGATGGTGCCGACCTCGTTGTTCGCCCAGAGCGCCGTCGCCACGGCGATGTCGGGGCCGTGGTCGGCGAAGCGCTCGGCCGCCGTGTCGAGTGAGACCCGGCCCAGGTCGTCGAGCGGGATCCAGAGCGGGGATGCACCCTCGTGGCGCTCGAGCCATTCGACGGTGTCGAGCGTGGCGTGGTGCTCCCCCGCGGGTGCGAGCACGGCGGCGCGGCGTCGATCCTGCTGGCGGTGCCAGTAGAGCCCCTTGAGGGCGAGGTTGATGGATTCGGTGCCGCCGGAGGTGAAGACGAGTTCGATGGGGTCGCACCCGAGGGTCGCAGCGACCCGCTCACGTGCCTCTTCGAGGAGGCGGCGGGCCTGTTGCCCGGGGCCGTGGATGGAGGCCGGGTTGCCGACGGTCGCCATCGCGGACGCGTAGGCCTCGATCACCTCGGATCGCACCGGGGTCGTCGCGGCGTGGTCCAGGTACACCACCATGCCGCTCCTCCCCTCGCCGCGGTGTCCGCGGATCTTCGCGCACTCCCGCACTCACTACTGTAGAACCCATGAACGCTGGTGACCCCTTCCACGATCTCGGCGTCCGCCTCGGCCCGTCCGGTGGTGAGCTCCGTGTGTGGTCCGAGCATGCGGATGCCCTCGAACTCGTGATCTTCGACGACAAGGATCTGAACTGGATCACCCACTCGGTCGAGATGACCCGCGACGACGACGGGGTCTGGAGTGGGAGTTCCGAGGAGCTGGTGCTCGGCCGACGCTATGCGGTCCGCGCCTCAGGGCCGTCCTCGCCGAACAACGCCTTCGACCCGAGCCTCCTGCTGCTCGACCCCTACGCCCGCGGGCTCGCCCGCGTGTCGGCCGAGCAGTGGCGTTCCGTCGTCGTCGACGACGCGTTCGACTGGGGCGGTGTGCAGAAACCCCGTGTCCCGCTCGACCGGACCGTCGTGTACGAGGCGCACGTCAAGGGACTGAGTAAGCTGCACCCCGACGTGCCGGAGGAGCTGCGGGGCACGTACGCGGGCCTCGCCCACCCCGCGATGATCGCGCATCTGCACGATCTCGGGGTGACGAGCGTCGAACTGCTGCCGGTGCACGCGTACACCTCTGAGCAGCGTCTCATCAAGCAGGGCCTCGTCAACTACTGGGGCTACAACACCCTGAACTTCTTCAGTCCACAGGCCTCCTACGCGACGAAGACGGCTCAGGCGGGTGGCGCGGACGAAGTCCTCCGCGAGTTCAAGGGCATGGTGAAGCTGCTGCACGAGGCCGGCCTCGAGGTCATCCTCGACGTCGTCTACAACCACACCGCCGAGGAGGGGCCCGGCGGCCCCCGCACGAGCTTCCGCGGCATCGACAACGCGACCTACTACCGTCAGGACGCCACCGGCGCCTACATCGACGTGACGGGCTGCGGCAACACCGTGGACTTCGGCCACCCGGTCCCCCAACAGCTCGTGCTCGACTCGTTGCGGTACTGGGCTGACGAGGTGCAGATCGACGGCTTCCGGTTCGACCTCGCTGCGACGCTCGGTCGGAACGAGGCGGTCGAGTTCACGCCCGACCACCCCCTGCTCGAGGCGATCGTCCACGACCCGTCGCTCGTCGACGCGAAGATGATCGCCGAGCCCTGGGACGTCGGGATGGGCGGCTGGCAGACGGGGAACTTCCCTGACGGTTGGCACGAGTGGAACGACCGGTACCGGGATCGTGTCCGCAACTTCTGGCTCTCCGACATCGACTACGCGAGACGGGCGGACGCCCCGGTCGGGATCGGTGGGTTCGCGACCCGTCTGGCCGGATCGAGCAACACCTTCTCCGCTGAGCGCGGTCCGCTGGCCTCCGTCAACTTCATCACGGCCCACGACGGGTTCACCCTGGCCGACCTCGTCTCGTACGACGTCAAGCACAACGTCGGGAACGGCGAGTCCAACCGCGACGGGACGGACAACAACCGTTCCTTCAACCACGGTGCCGAGGGCCCGACGGACGACCCCGCGATCCTCGCCGCTCGTCGCAAGGCGATGCGGAACCTGCTCGGCACGCTCCTGCTGTCGGCGGGTGTCCCGATGCTCACGGCAGGCGACGAGTTCGGGCGGAGTCAGCGCGGCAACAACAACGCGTACTGTCACGACTCCGAGCTGACGTGGGTCGGATGGACGAGGGAGCCCTGGCAGGACCAGTTGCTCGCGCACAGCCGTCGGCTCCTCGAACTCCGGCGCGAACACCCCGCCCTCCGACCGGAGCACTTCGCCGCCGCCGGGACGACGGTGCCCGGCGCGAGCGTCATGGACTGGTTCGACGCTTCGGGCGCGACCATGAGCACCGACGACTGGACGAGTCCGCGGAACCGGACACTGCAGTTCTTCTCGACGAGCACGCCGGAGTCCGAGGAGCTCGACCGCGTGCTGCTCATCGTGCACGGCGTCGAGCAGCCGGTCGAGGTCACCTTGCCCGAGCACGAGGGCGTGACCGCGTTCGTGCGCATCTGGAACTCCGCGGACGACACACCGACGTCCGAGGAGGAGCAGTTCGTCCCCGGCCAGACGGTCCCGGTCTCCGCCACGTCGATGCAACTCTTCCGAGCCGTCTGACGATGGCGAAGCTCAGGGCCGAGGGTGGTGGCACGCCGGCGACGGTGACGTTGACATCGCTGGGCATCCCCTTCACCCCGCGCGCCTACCGACACGACCCGTCGGTGACGGCCTTCGGTCTCGAAGCCGCCACGGCGCTCGGCGTCGACCCGCCCAGGGTGTTCAAGACCCTGCTGGCGGAGGTGGACGGGTCGCTCGTCGTCGCGATCGTCCCGGTCGCCGACCAACTCGACCTCAAGGCGCTCGCGGCGGCCCTCGACGGGAAGCGGGCGACGATGGCGGACCCTGCCGTCGCCGAGCGGAAGACGGGCTACGTGGTCGGCGGCATCAGCCCGATCGGGCAGCGCACCACGCTCCCGACGGTGCTCGACGAGAGCGCCTTCGAGCACGAGACGGTGTTGGTCTCGGGTGGTCGGCGCGGGTTCGACCTCGAACTCGCCCCGTCCGACCTCGGATCGGCCGTCTCCGCCGTCGTCGCGCGGATCGCCAGATAGTCGGATCCCTCGACGCACCGGCCCGAGGGTCGCACCGGCGCGTCGGAGGAGATCGCCCTACTGGTCCGCCACGGCGACGAGCCCGAGTTCCGCGGGGGTGAGGAGCAGCTCGTGTCTCGGCACGATGCGCACCGTGTACCCGAACCCGCCGGCCCGATCGAGGGGAAGCGTCCCGGCGTACTCGAGTGTGTGCTCCGGCCGACTCGTCGACGGGGACTGCTGCTGCTCGAGCGGCTGCGTCCGGATGTCGAGCAGTTCACCTCCGGCACCGGGTACCCCGCAGACCACCTCGACGGTCACGTCCTCGGGTGACAGCGATCCCAGCTGGACGTAGGCGCGCAGCCGCAGGACGTCACCGACCTGCGGGACCGCGTCGACACCGCCGCTCTCGACATGGGCGACCGCCAGCTGCGGCCAGGCCTCGCGCACCCGCTGCTTGTAGGCCGCCAGCTCGCGCGCCCGCTGCTGATCGGACGCGTTCAGCTCGCGCTCCATCGCCGCCGCCGGGAGGTACATGCGCTCCGTGTACTCGCGGACCATGCGGTCGGCGCTGAGCGGTTCGGACAGCGTCGAGATCGTGTGTCGCACCATCTGCATCCAGCGCTGCGGCAGCCCGTTGTCCTCGCGCTCGTAGAACCGCGGTACCAGCTGGTGCTCGAGGATCTCGTACAGCGCCGTGGCCTCGAGGGCGTCGCGTTCCTCGTCGTCCGCCGCCCCGTCCGCCGACGGGATGACCCAGCCGTTCTCGCCGTCCGCGTACTCGTTCCACCATCCGTCGAGGATCGACAGGTTCAGTGCTCCGTTGAGTGCGGCCTTCATGCCGGACGTCCCGCAGGCCTCGAGCGGACGCAACGGGTTGTTCAACCACACGTCGCAGCCGGGGTAGAGCGTCTTGGCCATCCCGATGCCGTAGTCCGGCAGGAAGACGATGCGCGATCGGAGCTCGGGATCCTGGGCGAACTGCACGAGGCGCTGGATGAGCCGCTTGCCGTCGTCGTCCGCCGGGTGTGCCTTGCCCGCGACGACGATCTGGACGGGCCGTTCGGGGTGGAGCAGGATCGCGCGCAGTCGGTCGGGATCGCGCAGCATGAGGGTGAGCCGCTTGTAGCTCGGCACACGCCGGGCGAACCCGATCGTCAACACCTCGGGGTCGAGCAGTTCGTCGATCCAGGACGGGAGCACCGCTTGCGGGTTCTGGGTCCGATACCCATCGGCGATCCGGCGCCGCACGTCGGCGACGAGGCGCTCCCGCATCCCGTGCTTCCGCGACCAGAGCTCGGCGTCCGAGAGCGACGGATCGGACCAGTCCGCCCGACTCGTGTCGGTCGTCCCCCACCGGTCCGCGGCGAGGTCGACGAGCGACGGATCCGTCCAGCTCGGGGCGTGGACACCGTTCGTGATCGACGTGATCGGCACGTCCGAGACGTCGAAGCCGGGCCAGAGGCCTCGGAACATCGCCCGGCTCACCTCGCCGTGCAACCGACTGACGCCGTTCGCGCGCTGCGCCAGACGCAGGCCCATGATCGCCAGGTTGAACACGTCGGCCGAGCCGCCGTTCGCCGTCTCGTCGCCGAGTGCGAGGACGTCCGGTGCGGCGACGCCCGGGAGCAGGTCACCGCTGAAGTAGCGCGTGATCACCTCGCGGTCGAACCGGTCGATCCCGGCTGGAACGGGGGTGTGCGTCGTGAAGACGGTCCCGCCGCGCACGAGCTGCAGCGCCTCGTCGAAGGAGAGTCCGTTCCCGACGAGGTCGCTGATCCGCTCGAGCCCCAGGAAACCGGCGTGGCCTTCGTTGGAGTGGTAGACCTGCGGCAGCGCGTGGTCCGTGAGCTCGCTCCACTGCTTGATCGCTCGGACGCCGCCGATGCCGAGGAGGAGTTCCTGCAGGAGTCGATGCTCGCCACCCCCGCCGTACAACCGGTCCGTCACGCCGCGCAGGTCGGCGACGTTCTCCGGGATGTCCGTGTCGAGCAGCAGCAGTGGCACCCGACCGACCTCGGCGATCCAGACCCGTGCCGACAGGCTCCGGTCGTCGGGGAGCGCCAGGGTGACGGTGACCGGTGTCCCGTCCGGTTCCCGGAGCACGGTGACCGGGAGTCCGTCAGGGTCCTGCACGGGATAGGACTCCTGCTGCCAGCCGTCGTTCGTGATCGACTGCGCGAAGTATCCGGAGCGGTACAGGAGACCCACGCCGACCAGCGGCACCCCGAGGTCGGAGGCGCTCTTGAGGTGGTCGCCGGCGAGGATGCCGAGTCCGCCCGAGTACTGCGGCAGGGCCGCGGCGATTCCGAATTCGGGCGAGAAGTAGGCGATCGTCTGTGGTTTCGGGTCCGGGAGGCCCTGGTACCACCGCGGCTCCTGCAGGTACCGGCGGAGGTCGGCGTGCAAGGCGTCGGCCCGGCCGACGAAGTCCGCATCGGCGGCGAGTTCCGCCAGTCGCTCCGGTGTCACGAGTCCGAGGCCGCTGATCGGATCGTGGTCGGACTCGCGCCAGACGTCCGGTGCGATCTCGTCGAACAGGCGCTGCGTCGGCTCGTGCCACGACCACCGCAGGTTCGCAGCGAGGGCGGTGAGCGAGGTCAGGGACTCGGGGATGAGCGCGCGGACGGTAAACCTGCGGATAGCCTTCACGCGCTCACTCTATGGCAACCGCGGAACGCACCCGAACGCTCATCGGGCGGCCACCCGGGACACGGCAGCGCCCAAGGCCTTAGCATGACGCGCGACACCCCGCGCGCCCCTTCATCGGTGGTCGTTTCGCGGTACGGTCGGACCAGTGGCACCGAAGGAGATGGAACGCACTATGCCGAAGTCAGTACCGCAGTCCTCCACCGTCGACGACGCCGTACCGGTGTCGCTCACGCTGTCCCCGAGCATCGGGCGCATCCCGATCCTGGATCCGACCCCCTCGGTCGAAGGTGGCCGCTGGCCGGCCAAGGCGTTCGCGGGCGAGGTGGTGCCGTTCGGTGCGACCGCGTTCCGCGAAGGACACGACCTCATCGGGGTCGAGCTCCTGCTCACCGATCCGCGCGGGAAGACGGTCGCGCATCGGATGGCTCCGGGCGCCCCGGGCACGGACCGCTTCGAGGTCGAGGTCCAACTCGCGACCGAGGGCACCTGGCGGTACCAGGTCCGCGCCTTCGCCGACGAGTTCTCGACCTGGGAGCACAACGCCCGGGTCAAGATCGAGGCCGGCGTCGACGTCGAGCTCATGTACCTCATCGGCGCGGAACTCCTCGAGCGCGCCGCGACGGACAAGCTCCGCCCGGCGAAGGACCGCCGCTTCCTCACCGCCGCCGCCAAGCTCCTCCGCGACACCGACGCCGAGCCGGCAGCGCGGTTCGCGGTGCTCGACGACCCCGAACTCCTGGCCATCGCCGACCGCCGGCCGTTCGCCGGTCTCGCGAGCACGAGCGACGAGCGCGTGGTCCGCGTCGAGCGAACCCGGGCCGGCGTCGGTTCCTGGTATGAGTTCTTCCCGCGGTCGGAGGGTGCCGAGCGGAACCCGGACGGCTCCTGGACGTCGGGCACCTTCCGCAGCGCAGCCGGCCGGTTGCCGGACGTCGCCGCGATGGGGTTCGACGTCCTCTACCTGCCGCCTATCCACCCCATCGGCGTGACGTTCCGCAAGGGGCCGAACAACACCCTCACGCCCGGCGAGCACGACCCGGGTTCCCCCTGGGCGATCGGTGGTGCCGCGGGCGGTCATGACGCGATCCATCCCGACCTCGGCACGGAGAAGGACTTCGTCGCCTTCGTCCGCCAGGCGAAGAAGGTCGGCCTGGAAGTCGCCCTCGATCTCGCGCTGCAAGCGTCGCCGGACCACCCCTGGGTGACCGAGCACCCCGAGTGGTTCACGACCCTCCCCGGCGGCACGATCGCATACGCCGAGAACCCGCCGAAGAAGTACCAGGACATCTATCCGGTCAACTTCGACAACGACCCCGAGGGCATCCGGGCCGAGGTGCTGCGCATCGTCCGGCACTGGATCTCGCTCGGTGTCCGCATCTTCCGCGTCGACAACCCCCACACCAAGCCGCTCGACTTCTGGGAGTGGTTGCTCGCGACCGTCAACCGGACGGACCCCGACGTCGTGTTCCTCGCGGAGGCCTTCACCCGTCCGGCCCTGCTGCAGGGTCTGGCGAAGGTCGGGTTCCAGCAGAGCTACACCTACTTCACGTGGCGCAACACGAAGGAGGAGCTCGAGGAGTTCCTCGGCGCGGCAGCGACCGAGACCGCGGACTTCCTCCGGCCCAACCTGTTCGTGAACACCCCCGACATCCTCACCGAGTACCTCCAGTTCGGTGGCCGGGCGGCGTACAAGGTGCGTGCGGCGATCGCTGCGACCGCCGCGCCGACGTGGGGGGTCTACGCCGGGTACGAGCTCATCGAGAACGTCGCCCGTCCCGGTGCCGAGGAGAACATCGACAGCGAGAAGTTCGAGTATCGTCCGCGGGACTGGGCAGCTGCGGAAGCCGCCGGCACCTCGCTGTCGCCGTACCTCACCCTGCTCAACCAGATCCGGCGTGCGCATCCCGCCCTCCGGCAGTTGCGCAACATCAGCTTCCACTGGAGCGACGACGACCAGATCCTCGTCTTCAGCAAGCATCTCGACCAGCGGTTCACCGGCACCGGTGAGCACGACACCCTGCTCGTCGTCGCCAACCTCGATCCGCACTCGGTCCGACAGACCATGGTGCACCTCGACCAGACCGTGTTCGGCGGCGTCCCGGGCGGCAGCTTCGACGTCACGGACCTCGTCACGGGAGCCGAGTGGATCTGGTCCGACAGCAACTTCGTGCGCCTCGACGCCTTCACCGAGCCCGTGCACATCCTGAGCGTGAGGATCCGACCATGACCACCAGCCCTGTGACCCCAGACGGAGCCGCTGCACCGAAGCGCTCCGGCCGTCGAGCCGCACCGATGTCTGTCGATGCCACACCGGCGCCCCGGGAGCTCCCGCTCCCCTCCGTCGAGGACTGGATCCTCGACGCCGTCGCGGAGGGCCGCTACCACGATCCGCACCAGATCCTCGGCCAGCACCTCGTCGACCTCGGCGGGGTGAGCGACCCCCTCGTGGTCGTCCGCGCCAGACGGCCGCTGGCCGAGCAGGTGACGGCGGTGCTCGCCAACGGTGCGCGCGTGGAGCTCGCGCACGTCCGCGCCGGCATCTGGCAGGGCTTCCACGTCGACGGCATCATCGACTACACGCTCGACGCCCGCTACAGCGACGGGTCGATCTGGAACGCCGACGACCCGTACCGGTTCGCGCCGTCGATCGGTGAACTCGACCTGCACCTCATCGGCGAGGGTCGCCACGAACGACTCTGGGACGCACTCGGCGCACACGTCACCGAGCTGCGTGGGGTCACCGAGTCGGTCGCCGGCACCGCGTTCACCGTCTGGGCACCCCACGCGCGCGCGGTCCGGGTCATCGGCGATCTCAACTCCTGGGACGGCACGGCGCACGCCATGCGCAACATGGGTGCGACAGGTGTCTGGGAGTTGTTCATCCCCACCATCGGCGCCGGTGAGCTGTACCGCTTCGAGATCCTGACCCAGCACGGCGACTGGGTCCGTCGGTCCGACCCGATGGCCCGGTTCACCGAGCGCTCCCCCGCCACCGCATCCGTGACCGGTGTCAGCGACTACCGCTGGACGGACGAGGCGTGGCTCGATCGGCGGGCCGCGAGCGATCCGCACAACGGACCCATGAGCGTCTACGAGCTGCACGTCGGCTCCTGGCGTCCCGGGCTCGGCTACCGGGACCTCGCGGACCAGCTCATCGAGTACATCGCGGAGCTCGGCTACACGCACGTCGAGTTCATGCCACTCGCCGAGCACCCCTTCGGCGGCTCCTGGGGCTACCAGGTCACCGGCTACTACGCGCCGACCAGCCGCTTCGGTTCGAGCGACGACCTCAAGTACCTGATCGACCGTCTCCACGGCGCGGGGATCGGCGTCCTCATGGACTGGGTGCCCGGCCACTTCCCCAAGGACGAGTGGGCCCTCGCGAACTTCGACGGTCAGCCCCTCTACGAGCACCCCGACCCGCGACGTGGCGAACAGCCGGACTGGGGCACCCTCGTCTTCGACTTCGGCCAGCCCCAGGTCAAGAACTTCCTGGTGGCCAACGCCCTCTACTGGCTCGAGGAGTTCCACGTCGACGGCCTGCGGGTCGACGCCGTCGCCTCGATGCTGTACCTCGACTACTCGCGGAAGGACGGCGAGTGGCTGCCGAACGTCCACGGCGGGCGCGAGAACCTCGAAGCGATCAGTCTCCTCCAGGAGGCGAACGCGACGGCCTATCGACGGAACCCCGGCATCGTGATGATCGCCGAGGAGTCGACGAGTTGGCCCGGCGTCACCGCGCCGACGAGCGAGGGCGGACTCGGTTTCGGCCTGAAGTGGAACATGGGCTGGATGCACGATTCGCTCCAGTACATCGAGCACGACCCGCTCTACCGGTCACACCACCACGGCGAGATCACCTTCTCGATGGTCTACGCCTTCAGCGAGAGCTTCCTCCTGCCGATCAGCCACGACGAGGTCGTCCACGGCAAGGGATCCCTCCTCGCGAAGATGCCCGGTGACCACTGGCAGCAACTCGCGAACATGCGGGCCTACCTCGCCTTCATGTGGGCCCACCCCGGCAAGCAGTTGCTCTTCATGGGCCAGGAGTTCGGTCAGCCCTCCGAATGGTCGGAGGAACGCGGTCTGGACTGGTGGATCCTGGACCAGCCGAGCCACCGGGCACTGCTCGGCCTGGTGTCCCGACTCAACGCCGTGTACACGGAGCACCCGGCTCTCTGGGCCCTCGACCACGACGCCGCCGGCTTCGAATGGCTCGACGCCGGGGACGCGCAGAACAGTGTGCTCTCCTTCCTGCGCTGGGACGACGACGGCAACGTGATCGCCGCGCTCGTGAACTTCTCCGGTGCCCCCGTCGGGCCGTACCGGGTCGGTCTGCCTCGCGCGGGTCGGTGGGAGGAACTCCTCAACACCGACGCCGTGGAGTACGGCGGATCCGGCGTGGGCAACTACGGATCGATCGAGGCGTCGGCGTCACCGTGGGCGGGACGCCCGGCTTCCGCCGAGCTCACGCTGCCCCCGCTCGGCATGATCTGGCTCAAGCACGTCGGCTGACCAGGCTTCCGCGGCACCCGGATGCACGACGAAGGCCCGCCTCCTGAG